>Ga0114945_10002535_pt1 | contig 10688 bp, 9 predicted proteins | sample OV2TP3_FD_87194 | JGI IMG/M metagenome (GOLD analysis project Ga0114945, IMG submission 87194) | Hot spring microbial communities from Beatty, Nevada to study Microbial Dark Matter (Phase II) - OV2 TP3 | ecosystem: Environmental > Aquatic > Thermal springs > Hot (42-90C) | place: USA: Beatty... | reverse complement strand
CGCGGTACTTGACCAGGATGTTGATGTCGGCAAAGCCCACGTCGTACGCGCCCGAGGCGACGCGATTGATGCCTTCCACCGACCCGGTGCCCGGGTCGATGCTCACGTTCAATCCTTCGGCCTTGTAGTAGCCCTTGTCGATGGCGACGAGGTAGGGCGCCGCCGGCCCCTCGAAGCGCCAGTCGAGCGCGAAGCGCACCGGCGTTTCCTTCTGGGCTTGGGCGCCGCCGGATAAAAGGACGGTAAACAGCAGGACGAGGAGCCGCATGGTTATCCCCTGGGTTTCCAAAGTGGAAAGTCTACAATGCATTTCCAATCGTGTTGCAGATGACCGCAGGTTCCACGTCCTCCCCGGCGGTTGTCGCACGCTGGCAAGCGTACCTGCCGCTGGTCCCAGCGCTTCTGTTTCTGGCCGTGTTCCTCATCGCCCCGCTCGCCGCAACCGTCTGGTCCAGCCTCTCGCCGAACGTCGTGATCAAGTTCGAAGGCCACGGCTTCGACAACTTCCGCTACCTGTTCGGCAAGGCCTACTACATCGAGACCATCCTGCGCACGCTGCGGATCGCCCTGATCGTCACCTTGATCGCGCTGGCGGTCGGCTACCCGGCGGCCTATATCCTGCGCGACCTCTCCGAGCGCATCGGCGCCACCATGATCATCGTCCTGACTTTCCCGATTCTTACCGGCCCGCTGGTCGTCGTGCTGGGCTGGATGATCCTCCTTTCGGATGGCGGGCCGCTGATCCATCCGCTGACGCAGATGGGCTGGCTTAAGCCGCTCCGGCTGCTCGGCACCGAGACCGCGATCGTGATCGGGCTGGTGCACTTCACCCTACCGTTCGTGATCCTCACGGTTTTCAGCTCGCTCAAGCAGATCCCCGACGACCTGCTGGAAGCGGCCAGGAGCCTTGGCGCCGGGCGCCTGCAGGTGCTGGCCCGGGTCGTCTGGCCGCTCAGCCTGCCCGGCGTGCTCTCGGCGACGCTGATCGCCTTCTCGCTGGCCGCGAGCGCCTACATCTCGCCGCACTATCTGGGGGGCCCGACCCAGCTCGTGCTCACTACGCTGGTCGGCCAGTTCATCCTGGCGACCTTCAACAGCGAACTGGCGAGCGCCGCGGCGATCCTGCTGCTGGTCATCATGGCGGCGATCATTTTTGCGTTCACGCGGTTCGTCACGCGATTTATCCGCGGATGAAAAGGCTCGCTGGATCCGTCAATAGCCTGTTCCTGGTACTGGTCTACCTGTTCGTTCTCGGCCCCGCCCTCGTGATCGTCGCCGACTCGTTCAATTCGGCGACCAGCTTTCCCAGCCCGTTCGAGTCGGCGACCCTGAAGTGGTACCGGCAGATGCTGGCGCACGACGAATTCCTCGCCTCGATGCAGATCAGCGCCATCGTCGCGCTGCTGTCGGCGCTGATCGCCACCGCGCTCGCCATCTTCGCGGCGTACGCGCTGATCCGCCATCCCCTGCGCGGCAAGAACGCCCTCTCGACGTTCCTGATGGGGCCCCTGCTGGTGCCCCAGATCGTCATCGGGCTGGCGATGCTGCAGCTCATCGGCCAGCTCGGGCTGCGCATCGGTCTCACCGGGCTGGTGTTGGTGCATGCGGTCTACATCCTGCCGTTCGCGCTGCGCCTGGTGATGGCCAGCCTTGCCCGCTTCGAGTTCGTTCTCGAGGAAGCCGCTCAGAGCCTCGGTGCCGGGCGGCTGAGGACGCTCTGGCACGTCACGCTGCCGATGATCAGGCCGGGACTGGCGTCGGGCTTCATCTTCGCGTTCATCCTGTCTTTCGTGAACTTGCCGGTGTCGCTGTTCCTGACGTCGCCGCAGACGGCGACACTGCCGATCGTGATGTTTGCCTACATGGAGTCCCGCATCGATCCGCTGATCGCCGCGGTGGCCTCGGCGATCCTGATTGCGACCGCCGTCGCCAGCCTGGTGCTGGAGCGCGTCTTCCGGCTGCGGCTGTTCGGCTGACGTGGCCTACCTCGAGCTCAAGGACATCCGCAAGGCGTTCAAGGGCCACGTCGCCCTGCACAGCCTGTCGCTGCTGGTGAGAGAGGGCGAGTTGATGTGCCTGCTCGGCCCGAGCGGCTGCGGCAAGACCACCACGCTGCGCGTGATCGCCGGCTTCGAATCGGCGGATGCAGGCGAGGTGCGCCTGGGGGGACAAGAGATCAGCGGCGTGCCGCCGCAAAAGCGCGACATCGGCGTCGTGTTCCAGAGCTACGCCCTGTTTCCCCACCTGACGGTCAACGGCAACGTCGGCTTCGGGCTGAAGATGCGCGGCACCCCGGCAGCGGAAATCGAGCAGGCGGTGCGCGAGGCGCTGAAGGTCGTGCGGCTCGAAGGCGTCGGTGAGCGACTGCCGAAGCAGCTTTCCGGCGGCCAGCAGCAGCGCGTCGCTCTGGCGCGCGCGGTCGCGATCCGGCCGCGCCTGCTGTTGCTGGACGAGCCACTTTCGAACCTGGACGCCAAGCTGCGCGAAGAGATGCGCGAAGAGATCAAGCGCATCCAGCGTGAAGTGGGTATCACGATGGTGTTCGTGACGCACGACCAGATCGAGGCGCTCGCGCTCGCCGACCGGATCGCGCTGATGGAACAGGGGCGCCTTATCCAGATCGGCGTTCCGGCCGACATTTACGAACGGCCGGCGCATCCCTTTGTCGCGTCGTTCTTCGGCCGGGCGAACCTGATGCGCGGCAGCGTTGCAGAGGTGCAAGGCGAGCGCGTGCGTATCGAAACGCGCGGCGGCCTCCAGGCGATCGGTCGCGGCCGCGAATTCGCAGTGGGCAGCGCGGCGGTAGGCGTGGTGAAGCACGAGCGCGTGCAGCTCTCGCGCGCACGGCCCCTTGCCGCCGCCAATGCCTTCGCTGCGAGGATCGTGGGACGCACGTTCCTCGGCGCGACCGTGCAGTACGCGTGCACCGCGAACGCCGAGTCCATCGGCGTCACGCAGCCGAACGTACCTGGAGCGGAGTGTTTCGAGCCCGGCGCCGATGTCTTCGTGTCGTGGTCGGACGAAGATTGTCTGGTCCTGGCGGACATTGCATAATCTGCCGAGAGGGTTTCCCATGAGCCCGGCGAAACGACTGGAGACCGACGTCCTGATCATCGGTGGCGGTGGCGCGGGCGCGCGCGCCGCCCTCGCCGCACGCGAAGCGGGACTCGATACCGTCATGGTGGTGAAGGGCTTGCTTGGCAAGAGCGGCTGCTCGATCTTCGCCGCCAACTACAATTACCTGGCGCCTCCCAAGCAAGGCGAAGCGAAACCCGTCGAGACCGCCGAGGAAATCCAGGGGCGCGTCCGGCGAACGATGGAATTCCTAGTCAAGTATACGCACTACCTCGGCGACCAGGAATACATGCGGAACGCTTCGGCGTTCAACCAGAAGGAGTGGTATCCCTGGGTCGAGTCGCTCGGCGCCTACATGCTGCGCGACGAGCGCGGTGAGCTCGTGACCGACGAGCCCTACCGCACCACCACCGTGTCGGTGATGCAGGGCATGTCCGGCACGGTCATCATGAACATGATGAGAAAGCTCATACTGGCGAGCGACGTGCGCCTGATGGAGCAGACCACGGCGACGCGGCTCCTGACAAACGCCGGCGAGGTCGTGGGCGCGATGGCGCTCGACTTCGTCCGGGGCCAGCTCTATGTCATCCGCGCGCGCGTCGTGATTGTCGCCACCGGCCACTCGAACTACCTTTCGCTGCGCTCGACCGGGACTCGCGACGGCTCGGCGAGCGGCTGGGTGATGGCCTACGAGGCGGGCGCGCGCCTGCAAAACATCGAGATGCAGTGGTACCACGCCTCCGACGTCGCCTACCCCGCGAGCTGGATGCGGCTGCACCTTTATCCCAACCCGATCATCGGCTCGAGCCACCGCACCCGGATGCACAACAGTGAGGGCGAGCTTTTCTACGACTGCGCATGGTCGGGAGTGAACTCGGTGCCGTACAACCTCCAACTCCGGGCGGTCATCAAGCAGGTAAAGGCCGGCAAGGCGCGCGTCGACGGCGGCTATTTCACGAGCTACCGCCATGTCGAGCCCGAGGTCATGGAGAAGTATTTCCAGCCTGCCGGGTTCTTCCGCAAGATCGGCCTCGATCCCGCAAAAGACATGTGGGAGAACAGCATGACCTGGCATATGAATGTCGGGGGGGTGCGCGTGAACGGCCGGACGATGGAATCCGAGGTGCCCGGGCTGCTCGTCGCGGGCTCGGTGAACGCGCTCGTAACCGGCGGCTTGCCCAACGTCATGTTCGACGGCATCACTGCAGTGCGCAGCGCCGCCGGGCGCGTTCGATCCCTGCCCGGCCTGCGGCCGCTGGACGAGAGCCAGGTCGCAGCCGAAGCGGCGCGCGTGAACGGCCTGGCGCGCGTCGCGCCCGCCGACGGGCTCCTTCCAGGGCAGGTAAAGAAGCGCATCCGCCGATGCATGTGGGAAAACCACCACTACGTGAAGACCGATGCGAGCATCCGCCGGACGCTGGAGGAACTTCGTCGCATCGAGCTCGAGGATCTGCCGCGCATGCGCCTGCAAACCGACACGCGACGCTTCAACTATGACTGGGTCGACGCCCTGGACGCGGTCGACATGCTGCAGGCGCTGCAGATCCAGACACGATTCTGTCTCTACCGGCAGGAGAGCCGCGGCGCGTTTTACCGCGAGGACTTCCCGATGACCGACAACGAAAACTGGCTGGTGCACGTCGTCGGCGGGCGCGGGCCGGATGGCGAGCTTCGTCTGGAGAAACTGCCGGTCGACCTGCCCTATGCGCGGCCCGCAGAAAAAATCGCGAGCTTCTTTGAAGTCGACTACTGAGTGAGCGCACCGTGACCAGCACCCGGGAAGCGCGCCGCTCCCCGAACCTGAAAGTCGGCGACGCGGTAAGAGTCACGCTGCGAAAGTACGATCCCTCGCGCGACGCCGCGCCTTACCTCAAGACCTACACGGTGCCCTACACCCGCGAAATGCGGGTGCTGGAGGTGCTCGACTACATCGTCGAGGAGCTGGGCGAAGGCGTCGCCTACCAATGGTTCTGCGGCGTGAAGAAGTGCGGCATGTGCGGGTTCCTCGTCAACGGCCGCCAGACGCTCGGCTGCTGGGAACCGGTCGAGCCCGAGATGCTGATCGAGCCGCTGCCGGGTTTCCCCGTGGTGCGCGACCTCGTGATCGACCGCGGCCGATATTTCGAGAACGTTCTCGCGCTCAAGCCCGCGCTCGAGCGCACGCAGCCCTACACCGGCTTCCCAGAGGCGCTCACCGGTCCGACGATGGCGCCCGCCGCGCACATGTTGCAATGCATCGAGTGCATGCTCTGCGTCTCGGCCTGCCCCGCGCAGGGACCAGACTTCATGGGGCCGGCGCCGATGGTTCAGGTCGCGCGCTTCTCGCTCGACCCGCGCGACGGCGGCAATCGGGCACAGGCCGCGCGCGCAGTCGGCGGCCTGGATCACTGCGTGTCCTGCCGCCAGTGCTCGCACGTCTGCCCGATGGAGATCCCGGTGTACGAGGAAGCGATCGAAGGCCTGCGCGAAAGAGCGCGCGTGGAGGGGATTTCGAAACCGCCGTCGCTGCGCGATCGCATGTTCGCCCACGTGCACGCCTGGGCGGACACCTTCAGCACTCTGCCCGGGCTCGCGAACGCGCTGCTCGGCGCTGCGCCCGTGCGCTGGCTGCTGCAGGCATTCGCCGGCATCGATGCGCGCCGGCCGCTTCCCCGGGTGGCCGCCGAGACGTTCGAGCGCTGGTTCGCAAAGCGCCCAGCGAGAAACACCGGCCGCCCGCAGGTGGTGCTGTTCCACGACACGTTCATGAACTACTACGAACCCGAGATCGGCGTCGCCGCGACCGAGCTCCTCGAGGCGGCGGGCTATGAGGTGAAGCTCGTCGCCGAGCGGCGTTGCTGCGGCCGGCCGATGCTCTCCAAGGGGTTGCGCGACGAGGCGATTGCGCACGCCGAGGAGAACGTGCGCTTGCTCGCGCCCTACGTCGAGCGCGGCGTGCCGGTGATCGGCTGCGAGCCGAGCTGCCTGCTCACGATCCGTGAGGAGTATCCGAAGCTTATTGCCGGCGAGAGCGCTCGCCGGCTGGCGGCGCGAGCCTTCACGCTCGACGAGTTCCTGGCCGAACGCTCAGCGCGCGGCGAGCTGAGGCTCGAATTCGCGGGCCCGGGCCGCAAGATCCTGGTTCACGGGCACTGCAACCAGAAAGCGCTGGTCGGCATGGCGTCGGCGCTCGCCGCGCTCTCGCTGCCGCCCGGCAACCAGGTGAGCGAGATCCCGACCACCTGCTGCGGCATGGCGGGATCGAACGGATTCGAGCGCGAGCATTACGAGCGATCGATGCAGGCCGCGGAGGCGGCCCTGCTACCCGCGGTGCGCAATGCGGCACCGGATGTGGAGATCGTCGCGGCTGGCGCAAGCTGCAGGCAGCAGATCGCCCACGGGGCTGGCCGCCGGGCCAAGCATCCAGCGGTCGTGCTCCGCGAGGCGCTGGCCGGCGCGCGCCGCGAGTAAATGGAAGCGTGGCAACCCATCGTTCCGTCGCACGAGGTGACGAAAGGCGACTGCATCGTGCAGGGGTTCGCCGACGGACTGGAGTTCGCGCTTTGGCGCAGCGCGTCAGGCGCGGTGCAGGCATGGCAGAACCGCTGCGCTCATCGCAGCGTCCGACTGACGCTCGGCCGCATCATCGACGACCGCCTGGTCTGCGGTTATCACGGCTGGCGGTACGCGCCGGGTGACGGCCAATGCACCTATAGGCCCGCGCATCCGGGCGCGCCGGTGCCGAAGGGCTTGGGGATCAGGACCTACCCGGTGGCCGAGGCAGCGGGAATGGTCTGGGTCGCGCCTGCCGGTGAGGCGCCGAGGGCAAGCCCGGCGGCCGATGCGGGATACGCGCTCTTCTGCCGGGCGTTCGTAGCGCGGTGCGACGTGCATCAGGCTGCGTCGGTATTGGCCAGGCAGGGAAAGATCGATGGCCGCACGTGGACCGGAAAAATCGGCGACGACGACATCGCAGTCCATCTGCTTTCGGCAAAACCCGACCGGACGACCCTTTACGTGTGGTGCAGGGAGCTGGCGGGAATCGACCCGACGGCGCAGCGGCAGCGCGTATCGGCCACCTTCAAGAGTCTGCGGGCCCGCATCGAACAGCCGGCATGACGCAGGATCCGAACGTCCTGAACGACTGGCTGGTGGTCGGTCAGGCAGGCAAGCTGGCGCCGGGATCGAGAGGACGTTTTTCCGCCCGGCTGCTCGGCGAGGAAGTCGAGCTGTCGCGCGACGGCCAGGGAAGGCCCCGCGCCACGGATCGCGCCGGCAGGCGCGAATTCGCCGTCCAGGAGCGCTACAGCTACCTGTGGGTATGCCTCGGCGAGCCGCGCAAGCCGCTGTTCGAGTTCCCGGAGTTCGTCCAGCCGGGGAGGCGCATCCTCGATTGCGGCGCCATCGGCGTGGCAGCCTCGGGCCTGCGCGTCATCGAGAACTTCCTTGATGTCGCGCACCTGCCGTACGTGCATACCGATCTCCTCGGCAAGGAACCCCATACCGAAGTGGCGGTTTACACGGTGGAGGTCGATGCGCAGACCGACGAGATCTGGGCGAGGGACGTCCGCCTCTGGCAGCCCAAGGCCGCGGTGAGCGCCAGCGGCGCACTACTCGCCAAATACGCGTATCGGGTCATGCAGCCGTTTTCCACCATGCTGTACAAGACCTGCCCGGCGCGCCCCGCGGAAAACGACATCGTCTGCCTGTTCGTCCAGCCGGTCGACGAAACCAGCTCCCTGGCCCATACCCTGCTCGCGTATTTCGACGATGCGAGCGAAGACCGGGATCTGATCGCTTTCCAGCAGACCATCTTCGGCCAGGACAAGCCGATCCTGGAGAATCACCGCCCGCAACGGCTCCCGATTGACGGGCGGCTGGAGACGCCGGCACGCTGTGACGCCACTTCGATCGCGTACCGGCGATGGCTCAAGTCGCGGGGCATGCGCTTCAGCGTTCATGCCGGCAATTAAGCTCTACGACTACGAGCTCTCCGGCAACTGCTACAAGGTTCGCCTGCTGCTGCACCTGCTCGGGGTTTCCTACGAGAAGAGGCCGATCGATTTCTTCCCGGGCCGGGAGCACAAGTCCGGGTGGTTCCTCGGATCCGTCAACCCGCTCGGGCAGATCCCGGTGCTGGAGGACGACGGCTACGTGCTGCGCGATGCGCAGGCGATCCTGGTCTATCTCGCGAGCAGGTACGGCGCCGGCACCCAGTGGTATCCGGACGAGCCTCGCGTGCGCGGCAACATCACGATGTGGCTGCTGACCGCCGACGACCTGACGCGCACCGCTTCCGCCGCCCGCCTCCACGACATGCTCGGCTACGAGCTCGATGTCGACCGTTGCCGCGCCGGCGCGCATGCCCTGCTGCGCCTGATCGACGATCACCTGGCGGACGCCGAGATCGTTGGACAGGAATGGCTGGCCACGATGCATCCGACCATCGCCGATACCGCCTGCTTTCCCTATATCGCGCTCGCCCCCCAAGGGGGCATCCCTCTCGACGACTATCCCGCCGTGCGGCGGTGGATCGGGCGCGTGCGGCACCTGCCGCGATTCATCGGCATGCCCGGTATATTCTCGCCCCAGCTATAGCGAGTACCATCCGAGGGCCTGCCCAACCAAGGGAGAATTGATCATGCCTGGCAAAAAGACAACGCGGCGCAAGTTTCTCCTCGACAGCGGAGCTCTCGGCCTCGGCGCCGCCGGCAGCGTGATCGCGCCGGCCTGGGCGCAGAGCGGCGGCGCGCCGGCCATCGCCAAGGGGTCCACCCTCACGGTGTCCACCTGGGGCGGCGTGACGCAGGACCTGATCAAGAACTACGCGGAGAAGGAGTTCGAGAAGCTGACCGGCGCCAAGATCGCTTACGACATCGGCGGCGTCGGTGCCCGCTACGGCAAGCTCCTCGCGCAGCGAAGCAACCCGCCTGCCGACGTCTTCATTTCGGGTGACGAGCAGGTCATCGCCGGCGATCGCGCGGGCCTGAACCAGCCGATCGACCCGAAGAACATTTCCAAGCTCAACACCCTCCATGACTGGGCCGTGATCCGGACAGGTGCGAGCAGAAATCTCGGCGGCATCGGGTTTGCGGTCAACGCTTACGTCATTGGCTACAACCCAGACCAGGTCAAGGTCGCGCCGACTGGCTGGGCGGATCTCTGGCGCCCTGAATTCCGGGGCAAGCTCGCGTTCGCTGCGCCCGCGCACTCCATGATGCCGATGATCATCATCATGGCGGCGGAGATGGCAGGCGGCAGCGCAACCAGTCCCGATGCCGGATTCAAGAAAATTGCCGAGCTGCGCCCCAGCAAGCTGACTTTCTTCTGGACCGACTGGGCATCGCTCAACAAGAGCGGAGACGTAGCGATCGCCACCGAGTTCGACTACTACCTGCAGACGATGAAGACACTGAATTACCGCATCGAGTACTTCGTGCCGAAGGAAAAGGGCATCGGCACTCCCCTCACCGCGAGCCTGGTGAGAGGCACCAAGCTCAAGGAGGCCGGCGAGGCATTCATCAATGTGCTGCTGACGCCGGCGTTCCAGGAAGCGGCTGCGGTCAACGCCTACCTCGGCCCCACCGATCGGACCGTGAAGCTCGCTTCCAGCGTGGCAGCCAAGTGCACTTGCGGCGCGACCGTGAACCAGATGCGCTTCTTCGATCCGAGCTTCATCGCCGATGTGCGGCCCTCCTGGACGGAACGGCTGAATACGGAAGTCGTTCCCCAATGGAGGTCACGGTAGGCCGAAGCCTGCGGGCACTGCGGGGCGAAATCGTCTCCTTCGAGGACGATCCCCGCAAGACATCCGGTGCGCTGCGCCATTGGCCGGACGGGCTGCTGGTCATCGAGGACGGCCGCATTGCCGCCGTTGGGGAGGCTGCGCGGCTCCTCGCGACGCTGGCGCCGGACACGCCGGTCGAAGACTGCCGCGGCCGGCTGATCCTCCCCGGCTTCGTCGACACCCACATCCACTATCCACAGACCGACGTCATCGCCTCCCACGGCGAGCAGCTGCTCGGCTGGCTCGAGCGCTATACGTTCCCGATGGAGAGCCGCTTCGGTGACCTCGCGCTGGCGCGCGAGACCGCCGAGTTCTTCCTGCAAGAACTGCTGCGAAACGGCACCACGACCGCCCTGGTGTTCTGCACGGTACATCCGGAATCGGTCGATGCGATCTTCGAGGCGGCCCTGGCGCGGCGCCTGCGGCTGGCGGCAGGCAAGGTGCTAATGGACCGGAATTGCCCGGAGAAGCTGCGCGACACTCCACAGCGCGGCCACGACAAGAGCCTCGACCTGATCCGTCGCTGGCACGGCAAAGGCCGGCTGAGCTATGCGGTCACGCCGAGATTCGCCCCGACGTCGAGCGATGCGCAGCTGGAGTCCGCCGGCGCCCTGTACCGGAGCCACCCGGGGGTCCTGATGCATACGCATGTGGCGGAGAACCGCGACGAGGTCAAATGGGTCAAGCAGCTGTTTCCTTCCGCCAGAAGCTACCTGGACGTTTACGACCGGTTCGGGCTGCTCGGACCCCGTGCCGTCCTCGCACACGGAATCTACCTGGACGACCAGGACCGTGCACGGCTTGCCGCCACCGGCGCTTCGATCGCCTTCTGTCCGACGTCGAATCT
>Ga0114945_10002530_pt1 | contig 10702 bp, 12 predicted proteins | sample OV2TP3_FD_87194 | JGI IMG/M metagenome (GOLD analysis project Ga0114945, IMG submission 87194) | Hot spring microbial communities from Beatty, Nevada to study Microbial Dark Matter (Phase II) - OV2 TP3 | ecosystem: Environmental > Aquatic > Thermal springs > Hot (42-90C) | place: USA: Beatty... | reverse complement strand
GGCGGCGAGGGCGCATCTGCGGCGTTGCTCCTCCTCGACAGCCCTCTGCGAGGCTCGTCTCGTCGTCGCGCCTTGCATCTGCACCCTCGGCGCCGCCACCGCGGCCACGATGATTCGTCAGACGGAGCCTAGCCCCCCAGCCTCCGCACCGTCTCTCGCGGGTCGAGAAGGTCGGTCAGTTGGAGTCCGAAGCGTTCGCCCATCTTGACCGCGGTTCCTCGCGCGATGGTGCACCCGCTCGCCTCGAGTCCGAGGGGAGACGTGATCGACTTCTCGAACTCGATGATATCGCCGGGGCGGAGCGAGAGGACGAATCGGAGAGGGACGTGCTTCTCCGCGAGCGTCACCGTCGTCTGCACCGGGAGGGACAGGAGGTGGTCGAGCTTCGGCGCGGCGGGGGGCGCGGGCTCTTCCGCCGGAGCCTTGTGGACCTGAATCGATCCCCGAGTCTGAATCACCACGGCCTCCTTGGAGGGCTCGATCCCGCTCGCGATCTTGACCGCCCGCTTGTCCCGCCAGCTTCCCAGCCGCCCCAGGAACTTGGGCCGGCCTTCGACGGAAACCAGGACGGGCGTGGTCTGGTGGTGGCTCGTGATCCAGATGTCTCCCGCTCGCAGACCTTGAAGATCCGAGAGCGCGAGCGCTTCCAGTTCGAGGTGCGCCGCGATCGCGAGCTCGGCCGGCGCCAGCGTTCGGGAAATCGCCCCTTCTTGCCCGGCCGAATCGTCGCGGCGCCGAGAGGCGAACCACGTGTGGGTCGTGATCTTGTCCATGACGCTTTCGATGGCCATCACCGGGATACAGATGTTCCCGTACCCCTTGTGCTCCCCCATCGTGAGCTCCAGGACCACCGAGATCACCGGCTCGTTCGCGGAGAAGATCTGCATGATTTGCGGATTGGACTCGCGCGTCCGCACGCGGAAGTTGACGTCGACGACGTTGGCCCACACCTCCTTCATGATGTGGAGAGAGGTCTCGATCACGGAATCGAGGACCTTCCACTCCAACTCGGAGAGGGGACGTTCGGGCTGGACGGCGCTCGCCCGGCCGGCTCCGAGGAGCCGCTCGTAAATCGGGAAAGCGATGATCGGATTCAGCTCGAAGAGGAAGCTGCCCTCCAGCGGTTCGCAGCTCAGCACGGTGAAGAGCGTGGGATTCGGGAGCGAGTTGATGAACTCGCTGAACGTCAGTTGATCGACGCTCGCGACCTTCGCGTCGACGATCGTGCGGAGCTGACCCGAGAGGGCGGTTTGGAGATTCCGGGCGAAAACGTCATGGAGGGTTTCGATGGCGCGCAGCTGGTCGCGGGCCACCCGTTCCGGCCGCTTGAAATCGTAGGGCATGACCTGGCGGCCGGCGGTCTCCTCGACCCCGACCTCGATCTCGCCGCTGTCGATCGCGGAGAGAAGAGCGTCGACTTCGTGCTGGGAGAGGATCTTGTCCGGTTCCGCCATCGACGTCACTTCCCCGTTGTCTTTTCCCCGGTCTCCTTCAGGCTCCGTCCCCGGAGGACCGACTCCACGTAGATCGGATCCGATTCGAGGGCTCGAATCTCTCGACGCAGAGACTCGTTTTCGAGCTTCACTCGGTCGGCCTCTCGGGAGACCGCCTCCACGGTTCTCGCCTCTCGAACGGCTTCGCGGTGTCCCCGGTGGACCGCCAGGATCAGCAGGACGGCGAGGACGAAGAAGACGGCCGCGCCCGCGCCCCGGCCCCCCGCCGCGGCGAGCCGCTCGGCTCGAGAAGAATTCATTATAGATGGGGAAGGTGTCGGATCCAAGCGATCCATGTGGGTCCCCTTGACAGCGTCGGAGGCCGGTGTTACAGTTCCGCGCGTCCGCCGCCCGAGGATGTATCGGCACGGCGGGACGCGTCGCTGCATGCCGCTCTTGTTATCGCCCTACGGGACTCGAGAGATCCTCGTCTTCGGATTCCTGGGCGCCGCCCTCGGGGTGGGCGCCTGGCTTCTCTTTCCTCCCCTCGCCGTCGTCCCGGCCTTGGGAATCCTCTTCCTGCTCAACTTCTTTCGGGATCCGGCGCGCCGGTCACCGGCCGAGCCCGACGTTCTGGTCTCGCCTGCCGACGGGACCGTGGTGGAAATCTCGACCTCCCACGAAGACTCCTTCCTCAAGGGGGAGGCCGTCAAGATCGGGATTTTCCTCTCGGTCTTCGACGTTCACGTCAACCGCTCCCCGTGTGCCGGCGTGGTCAAGGCCATTCGGTACACGCCGGGACAGTTCCGAGACGCACGGCAGGTCGATTGCGGGAAGGTCAACGAGCAGAATGCGATCCACATCGAGGGTTCCGTTCCCGTGGTGGTCACGCAGATCGCCGGGGCGATCGCCCGGCGGATCGTCTGCGCGATCCGGGAGAACGAGCCCTTGGAGAAGGGGCAGCGGATCGGAATGATCAAGTTCGGATCGCGAACCGACATGTACATCCCCAAGGCGCGCTTGGGAGATCTCAGAATCAAGCTCGGAGACAAGGTGAAAGGTGGAGAAACCGTCCTCGCCCGAATCTCCTGACGCCCGCGCGAAGGGCGGTTGGCGGTGGTCCCGCCGTCCGCGGCGGTTGCGTCACATCGCGCTCCTGCCGGCGTTCCTCACGCTGGCCAACGGAGTGTGCGGATTTCTGGCGCTCGTGAAGACGGGCGAGGGGCTCACCTTGGCGTCCCGGTCTCCGGCCCAGGAAGCCGCCTTCCATTTTGCCGCCTATCTCATCCTGATGGCGATGATCTTCGATGCCCTCGACGGAAAAGTCGCCCGGATGACGCGGACGGCGTCCAATTTCGGGGCCCAGCTCGATTCTCTGTGCGACCTGGTGACGTTCGGATGCGCCCCCGCGTTTCTCGTGTTCGCGATTTGTCGGACGACGAGCTTATTGCCGGATCGTGTCGTGGAAGTGGCGGCGATCCTCTATGTGATGTGCGCCCTCATTCGACTCGCCCGGTTCAACGTCGAGACGACCCCCGACGACAAGTCTCACCAGGAGTTCGCGGGATTGCCGACGCCGGCCGCCGCGGGGGTGATCGCGGCCGCGGTGATTCCGTGGACGGCCTTCCCCGATTGGGCGGTCTCCCGCATCATCCTCAAGTCCCTCCCGATCTTCGCGGTGCTCCTGGCGGTTCTCATGGTCTCGCGGGTTCGCTACATCCATCTGGTGAATCGTCTCTTCAAGGGATTCCGACCGTTCGTGACACTCGTCGAGCTCATTCTGGTCTTTGTCCTCCTGGCCTTGCTCCACGAGTTCGCGCTCTTTCTGGCGTTCTTCCTCTACGCTCTTATCGGGCCCACGCTTTGGATTCGGCGCCGGCTCTCCCGGAAGACCGTTCCGGAGAGCCTCCCCCAGGCGCCGGATCGCGACGAAACCCTCTTCTAAATGCGAGGATTCGTCGGACTCGGTTCCAATCTCGGCGATCGGCCGGCCGCCCTGCGCGAAGCGATCCGGCGACTGGCTCTCGTCCCCGGCGTGGCCATCGGAGAGATCTCTTCGTTCCGCGAGACCGAACCGATCGGGAAAACGAATCAACCTCGATTCCTGAACGCGGCACTCGAGCTTGAATTCGACCGGTCGCCGGAAGAGCTCCTGGAGCATCTCCTTCGCATCGAACACGAACTCGGGCGCGTGCGGGGCGAGCGCTGGGGACCTCGCAGCGTCGACTTGGACCTTCTTCTTTTCGGAGATCGCGTCTTGTCCACCGATCGGCTGACGCTTCCCCATCCGCGAATGGCGGAGCGCCGATTCGTGCTCGAGCCCCTGGCGGAATTGGCTCCGGATCTCCTCGTTCCGGGGACGGGGCGGACGGTGCGCCAACTCCTGACCGGCCTGCCCACGTAGACGATTCGGATGCGTTCACGGGGTCTCTTTCACCCCGGTAGAGTCCTCTGAGACTCTGACGGGGTTCACCGCGGAAACGCGGAGAAGAGATAAATCGGGGGACCCGGCATGGGGAAGGGGGAACCAGGGAAGAGACGGCGGCTCTCCGCGCCACGCGAGCCGTCCGGGACGCGCTTCTGCGAAATCGGTGTTGGCCGACGCGCCTCCATCCCCGGAACGGCTACGACTATTCATTCCCAAATCCGCCGGGGTTTGCGAAAATGTACCCGTCGAGGGAGGACGCGGAACGACCATGACGCAAATCATCCGCACGATTCGAGAGGTCCGGGAGTTCGTCAAGGATTGCCATCGGCGGGACGGAAAGGTGGGATTCGTTCCCACGATGGGGGCCTTCCATTCCGGCCATCTGAGCTTGATGCGCCAGGCGCGCCGGGACTGCGACGCCGTCATCGTCAGCATTTTCGTCAATCCGCTCCAGTTCTCCGCGGGAGAGGACTACGACCAGTACCCGCGACAGATGGATCGCGACGTCAAGATGGCCGAGTCGGAGAAGGTGGACATCCTGTACTGCCCCGAGGTCGCGGAGATGTATCCCAAGGGGTTCGATACCTACGTCGACCAGGGAGAAAACGGACTCCCGTCGAAGCTCTGCGGCAGTTTCCGGCCGGGCCATTTTCGCGGAGTGATGACCGTCGTCTGCAAGCTCTTCAACATGGTCCGCCCCGACATGGCCTATTTCGGACAGAAAGACTACCAGCAGTTCCTCATCACCCGGCGCATGACGATCGATCTCAATCTGGACGTGGACGTTCGACTCCTGGACACGGTGCGCGAGGAGGACGGAGTCGCCATGAGCTCGCGCAACATCTACCTCGGTCCCAAGCAGCGGAAGGACGCGATCTGCCTCCACCAGGCGCTCCGGCGGGCGGAGGAAATGATCGGCAACGGCGAGAGCTCCGCCGCCAAGGTGATGACCGAGATGAAGCGCGTCATCCATCGGGTCAAGGGTGCCAAGATCGACTACATCGCCGTGGTCAACTCCGAAACCCTGGAACCGCTCAAGGAAATCAAGGGGAAGACTCTGATCGCTCTGGCGGTCCGCATCGGTAAGGCGAGGCTGATCGACAACGTGCTTGCGTGAAGCGGATCCGCAAGGAGTGCCCGGCCAAGCTCAATCTCTTTCTCGAACTTCCGGGCCTTCGCCCCGACGGATTCCACGAAATCGTCACCCTCATGGTGCCGATCGACCTTTGTGATTCCTTGGAAGTCGAACCCGCCCGCCGATTCTCCCTCGAGGTCGAAGGGGCGGTCTTGGAAGGGCGGAACACCGTGGAGAAGGCGATCGACGCGGTGGCCCGGCGGCGATCCGTGCCCCCGGTCCGGGTCCGGCTGGTAAAACGCATTCCGGCCGGCTCGGGATTGGGCGGCGGAAGTTCGGACGCCGCGGGGACGATCGAAGCCCTGGACGAACTCTTCGATCTCGGGCTGGATCGATCCGAGGCGGGTGCCGAAGTCGGTTCGGACGTCAATTTCTTTTTCGCGCATGGCCCGGCTCTTTGCACGGGAAGGGGAGAGATCGTGCACCTCCTGACCGTTCGACGACGGCTCGGGCTTGCCCTTCTGGTTCCCCCGTTTTCCCATCCCACGAAAGAGGTGTACGCGGTTCACCGTAGATTGGACTTGACCGGGAAAGTCAGGAATGTTAATCAGATTCTGAACTCGTATGTTTCCGGATCGGTGGCCGATTTGGAGAAGGCGATGTTCAATCGCCTGGAGGAAGCGGCCTGTGTTCTTCATCCGGAAATGCGGGAGTGGCTCGCCAGATTGGGGCCGGGCGCTCGGATGTCGGGCAGCGGTTCCGCCGTGTTCCGGTTGGTCCCGGACGGCGGCGCGGCACGGGAACTCGGCGGCCGGTGGGTGGCGAGCGGTTGAGGAGACGGTGTCATGGACATCACCGAAGTGCGCATCAAGCTCATCAGCGATCGGGCCGACAAGCTCCGCGCCTTCTGCAGCATCACTCTCGGTCAGGCGCTGGTCATCCGCGACCTCAAGATCATCGAGGGACCGCGCGGGCCTTTTGTGGCGATGCCCTCCCGCAAGTTGATGGGACGGTGCATTCACTGCGCGGCGAAAAACCACCTCCGGGCCCGCTTCTGCAATGAGTGCGGCGTCCGACTTCCGACGGGTCGGGAACCGAAGGACGATTTGGGGCGCTCGCGCGTCCATGCCGACATCGCCCATCCGATCCATGCGGAGGCGCGCGCCGCGCTGGAGAGGCGCGTCATGGACGAATTCCGCGCCGAGATGGAGCGATCTAAGCAACCCGGCTACAAGCCGGTCGAGATTTTCGAGGGCGAGGACTACGACCGGTAGCCCGAATACCCGTCGGTTCAGACTACGATCGTGGTTGAATGAGCCGCCCAATCGCAAAACCGCCAAGAAATCCTGGAGGATACTTCGCCGATTCGAACTTCCTTCTTCGATTACCGGGCATCGTTTGGCGCTTTCGCTTTTTGGCGGTTCAAGAATTCAGAGATACTCTGTTCCCGAATTCCTTATCCGACCAGGATTGCCGGTAGCCCCGACTCTTCTTGGACAGCCGGCCCCCGAGCAGGCTAAGATGGAGTCGGATGTCCAAGGACCTGCTTCGGAAACTGCCGTCCGTCGATCGCGTCCTTTCGGCGCCCGCCTCGAAGGAGCTGCAGGAGAACTCCGGACGAGAACTCTTCGCTCAATGCCTTCGAGAGACGCTGGAGGAATTGCGCGGGCGACTGAGGGCCGGAGAAGAGCCGGCCATCGACGAACCCGCGATTCTCGAGCTCGTCTCGGCGCGGGTGGCCGCCAAGCGCAGGCCCGGCCTCTGCCGGGCGATCAACGCGACCGGAATCATCCTCCACACCGGGCTCGGGCGTGCCGTTCTCCCGAAGTCGGCGCTGGAGGCGATCGTCTCGGAGCAGAAAGGCTACTCGCTTTTGGAAGTGGAGCGCTCGAGCGGCGAGCGTTCGATCCGGGAAACGCACATCGTCGGGCTCCTCCAGGGGATCACGGGCGCCGAGGCCGCCACTGTGGTGAACAACAATGCCGGTGCGACCCTGCTCGCCCTCGCCGCCCTCGCGCGGGGGCGCGAGGTGATCACCTCGCGCGGGCAACTCGTCGAGATCGGCGGGAGCTTCCGCATCCCCGAGGTGATGGAGCAATCCGGCGCCAAGCTCGTCGAGGTGGGGACGACGAACAAGACGTATATCGAGGACTATGAGCGGAACATCAATCCCGATACGGCTCTCCTCCTCCGCGTACACACGTCGAATTACCGGATCGTCGGCTTCACCCACTTCCCGTCGCTCGAAGAATTGGTGGAGTTGGGGAAGCGGCGCGGCGTGCCGGTGATGGACGACCTGGGATCCGGCGCCTTCGTCGATCTCCGGCCGTACGGAATCGAGGGCGAGCCGACCGTGCAGGAGAGCATCCGCGCCGGCGCGGACGTGGTGACCTTCAGCGGCGACAAGCTTCTCGGCGGACCGCAGGCGGGATTCGTCGTCGGCAAGAAAGAGTCTGTTTCCAAGATCCGGCGACATCCGCTCTTTCGGGCGCTCCGCGTCGACAAGCTCAAGCTCACGGCGATGGAAGCGACGCTCAAACTCTACCTCGATCCGGATCGTCTTCGGGCGGAACACCCCACGCTCCGAATGATTTCCATGGGAGCCGACGAGATCGAGAAGCGCGCGTTGGACTTGGCCGCGAAGCTACAGGGGGTCTCCGATCTCGCGGTCGAAATCGTCCCGGATACCTCGGAGGTCGGCGGGGGATCCGTTCCGGCGCAGCAGCTTCCGACGCGCGTCGTCGCGGTTCGCTCCGCGTCGATCTCCCTCGATGAGCTGGCCGCGCGTTTGCGCGCCGGAACGCCGTGCGTCTTTTCCCGCGTCCAGCGCGAGCGCGTTCTCTTCGACGTCCGGACCCTCCAAGACGGGGAGATCGACGAGCTCGCGGCGGCGGTGCGACAGGCGGCGAGTTAGCCGGGTTCCGAATCGACGCCGAGCCCGTCCGCGATCCGATTGATGTAGTTGAAATACGAGACCACCTGGGCCGCGTCGTGAATGGCGGCGTCCGAAAACCCGGCCGCTCGGAGTCGCGCGACATCCTCCGAGTTCATTTCTCCGGGCGTCCGCGTCAGCTTCTCCGCGTACTCGCACAGGGCGCGGTCCTTCTCGGAAAGGGGGGCGCGACGATAATCCGACCGGATCGCCTCGACGATCGCCGGTTCCATCCCCTCCGCCCGGAGGTCCTCCGAATGCGCCTCCGCTCAGTAGCGACACCGATTGGCGGCGGAAACGACCACCGCGATCATCTCTCGTCGGAGTCGGGACAATTCCGAAGGGCCGTGCATCAGGGTCAAGTACAGCCGCATCCCGTCGTGAAGGACGGCGGGGTTGAGGCTCTGAACCTGAAGGATCTGATAGACGCGACCCGCTCGGCGAAGCCCGGCTTCGTACTCGCGCCGAAGCGGCCCCTCGGCCTCGTCGGGAGGAATCGTCCGAATCCAGGCCATCGACGCCGATGATAGTCCGAGCGTCGGCCGGAGTTCAAGGACGCGCGAAGATCAGCGATACTCGAGTGTCCCCCACGACGGGAGATGCGGGATCGCCGTTTCCGCCTGCCTGCCACGCGCCCGCGCCGACCGCGACCGCTTGAGAGGCCGCGCTCGCCAGCGTCGGATTCGCCTCGATCTTGTTCCGGATTTGGGCATAGGCCACGTTCACGTCCTTCGAGGCGTCCCCGCTCGCGGGAAACGTGACGAGAACTTCATAGACGCGCGACGGATCCCAGGGAGCCGCCGTCTTGCCGAATCGATCCGCGAGAGTCCACCCCTCGGGGGTGGTACTGGCGTTCGGAGACTCGGTCGTCCATCCCTCGCTGGGAGGATGCATCTCGAAGTGTTTGCAGATTCCTCGCGCCAGCTCGTGGAGCGGTTGGTCCGTGGAGCACGGCGCCTGCGATTGGTCGGCGAACCTCTGCTGAAGTCCGCTCTCCAGCGACTGGTAGTACGGACGATTGCTGGGACAGGAGTCGGGACAGCTGTTGGGATGGGAATTGTCGAACACCGAGGCGTTCTGGGCTCCGGGAGCGAGAAACGCCTTCTCTCCCTGGAATTGGTACATACCGCCGACCGAGGCATCCGAGCTGCGACCCTCTTCTCCCCCTCCGCATCCGACCAGAATCGAGACCACTCCCATCCAAGCGCGATTCGTCATGAGCGTTCTCTCCAGAATTCGGTGTCTATCCCAGATTGGACCCAAAAGAACGAACCGTTTAGCGAATTCCCTCGAGTTCACATAAAATTGCGCCCGCCTCCGAGCCCCGCTATAATTCCCCGCCCCCCATGGCCGGAGAGACAGGCGACCTCCTGATCGGAAAAATCGCGCTGAGAGCCGGGCTCATCACGCGCGAACAGCTCTACGACTGCCTCGTCGCCCAGGAGCGCAATCCCTCCAAAACCCTCGGTTCGATCATGGTCTCCCGCGGTCATCTCAAGCAGGAGGACGTAGAAAAGCTCCTGGAACTCCAGCGGAAGGCCTTCGAGGGCGCCACCGGCGACGAGGCTCAGAGCCGGTTGCATGCGCTCTTCGGTCAACTTCTCATCGAAAAGGGATTGGCGACCGAATACCAGGTCAACGAAGGCCTTCGGCTCCAAGGCCGGCTGACGGAACTCGGGATCAAACCGGTTCCCCCGCTGGGCGAGATCTTGATGCAGCGCGGATACCTGAATCGCGATGCCGTGGAAACGGCCCTCCAGCTCCAGAACCTGCACCTCTACGCGTGTCCGGAGTGCGGCACCGCCATCGACGCCTCGGAAGAGGATACGAAGCACGGCGACTACGCGTGTCCGAAGTGTCACGCGCAAATACCGGCGCTCTTCGCCAAGATGGCCGCGGCCGTCCGGGAGGCGTTGGACGAGGTCTCGCGGGACCTCGACGTGAACGTTCCGGAGGAGGTCACCGTCGCGGATCGCGAGCCCGCGAATCACTTCGGCAAGTACGTCCTGGTGCGGGAAATCGGGAGGGGCGGAGCGGGAATCGTCTATCGGGCGTGGCAAAGGGACTTCAATCGCATCGTCGCTCTCAAACTGCTTCCGCACGAGAGCGACACGGCCGCGGGAATCCGAACCCCGTTCGGCGACATGGAAGACGTGAAGCGATTTTACAACGAGACTCGCGCGGCGGCGGACTTGAACCATCCGAACATCGTGCCGATTCTGGACTTCGGGAACGTCGAGAATCACTTCTTCTACACGATGAGGCTCCTGGAAGGGGTGACGCTGGACGTGATGATCCGGGAGGGGGTCGGACCCACGCACGGCGACCCGCCGGCCGGTTCGGGTTCGCATGCCGGACCGCCTCCCGGAAGGGGGATGCCCGTCCCTGACGCGGTGCGCATCATGCGCGAACTCGCGACCGCCGTCGAATACGCGCACCACAAGGGGATCTTCCACCGCGACCTCAAGCCGGGAAACATCATCCTCGAGAGCTCGGGAAAGCCCTGGATCCTCGACTTCGGTCTGGCCAAGGTGAAGCGGATCGGAGACGCCGCCTACGTGAAAGGCGTCGTCATGGGAACGCCGTACTACATGCCCCCCGAACAGTCCCTCGGGGACATGGAGCAGGTGGACAACTTCAGCGATATCTACTCCCTGGGCGCGGTATTGTACGAGATGCTTTCCGGATACGCGCCCTACGCCTCCAAGTCCCCGGACGAAGTGCTGCAGCTTCTCCCGACCGAATCGCCCGAGCCGCTGACCGCGCACGCTCCGTTCCTCCACGAGGATATCGTCCGGATCGTCGAAAAAGCGATGCGCCGCGAGAAGAAGGAG
>Ga0114945_10002529_pt1 | contig 10704 bp, 12 predicted proteins | sample OV2TP3_FD_87194 | JGI IMG/M metagenome (GOLD analysis project Ga0114945, IMG submission 87194) | Hot spring microbial communities from Beatty, Nevada to study Microbial Dark Matter (Phase II) - OV2 TP3 | ecosystem: Environmental > Aquatic > Thermal springs > Hot (42-90C) | place: USA: Beatty... | reverse complement strand
CCACCCCGCGGGCCTGGGCCTGCTGCTCCAATGCCAACAAGGTTGCAGGGTCTTGCTGATCCCGCCTCCAGGCCCTCTGATCCACCAGGACGGGGTTCATGTTCGGATAGAGGCCCCTGGCTTCCAACAAGGCGGCTCCCAGCCCTCCCATTCCGTCCACCCATGTAAACGGGCCCTCGGCGTTGAGCTGACCCAGCAGCGCGCTCAGGCCTCCCTCAAGCTCAGGGACCATTCCGGTCGGCAGCTGGTCCAGGACGATGGCATCGTACGTGGGGCCTGGCCCTGTCAAAACCCGGGCGCGGACCCAGCCCGCCTCCGGGGCCTCCGATTTCTGCCGGCTCACCGTCTCGCCGGCGTCGCCAACCGTGCGCTCCTTATTCGTCGCGCGGCGACTCTCCAGCCCGGCGGCGGGAGCCGGCTCAATCGGAGCAAGGCGCAGGGCCCGGTCGAGCTCCTCCAAACCGGCCCCCTCCACCGTCTCGCCGCGCAGGGCGAAGGCAGGGCAAGGCAGCGCCAGGGAGAGCGCAAGGCATAGCGCCCCCCAGCGAAGGAGACAAAAACGATCTCTCGGGCAAGCCGTCATAGCGGTAATGCCTTCATCGGGGATTTTTATAAAAGTATACCTGAGCCGAGGTTGCGCAGGTGGATAAATTATCTGACTTTGCTTAAATTAACATCCGCCTCAGATGGAAACGCTCCGGAGCCGAAAAGGACAACGGGCCGGCTCGCCCAGCGCCGGCCCGTGTTCACAGAACTAGAATGAATTCTAGCGGGGGGACGATTTGAACGTCCGACCTTCAGGTTATGCGTGCCACTCCAGCTTTCGCTGTCTCCACCTCAGTGGAGTTTGTGGTCTGGACTATACCTTCACCCAGCACTTAAATCTAAATGCCGGGTGCCCGCCGTCTAGTCTCTACACCTTCCCCGCTGAAACGAGATTGCTTCGGCCCTTCGGGCCTCGCAATGATTGGCGAGGGTTGGCTCGGGATTCCCAACCTCTCTACAGGTCAAGGGTTCCCCGAATTTGACGGGTGTTGCCTCAGCCGTCACCGGCTGAGTGGCCCATTGATTGAGCCTGACGAGCTACCAGACTGCTCTACCCCGCAGTAGGGCTTTATTATACACTAGTGCCGACGCTGCGCACAGCAAGCTGATGAGCCCGACCCGGAAATCCCTGAGGGACCTCTACCCCGCGCGCTGGGACGTGCCGGCGCTGCTGCTGACCGCGTTTGCGGTGCTGATCGCCGGACTGTCGCTGCCGATCCTGACCGTGGAGAAGACCGTCTTCTGGCGGCACTGGGAGAACCACTATTCGGTCTTCGTGGGCGTTGCGGAGCTCGCCAAACACGGGGACTGGCTGCTGGCGGTGATCATCTTCTTCTTCTCGATGGTCTTCCCGTTCGTGAAGCTCCTGGCGCTGGCGGTCCTTTGGTTCCGCCGGCTCGCCGACACGCAGCGAAAATGGGTCCTCCACTGGCTGGGGTTGCTGGGCAAGTAGTCCATGCTGGATGTCTTTGCGGTGGCGATCCTGGTGGTGGCGGCGAAGCTGCGGTCGCTGACCACGGTGCAGCCCCGGATCGGCGTGTATCTGTTCGGGCTGGCGATCCTGCTTTCGATGCTGACCACCATGTACGTGGAGCGTCTGGCGCGGAGGGGGATACGCGCCGGTTGAATTACCGCGGGTTCTTGGCTTCCTTCGACTCCTTGAACTTGACCACGGTCTCGCCGGGGCGGACGAAGCCAAACTGGCGGCGGGCCACCGCCTCGGCATAGGACGGGTCCTCCCGAAGGCGCTTGGCCTCCTGGTAGAGCCGGAGGTTCTCGCGCTTCAGGGTGGCGATCTCCACCTCAAGCTGATCCTGTCGGGCGTTGAGCTCCGCCCAGCGCACGAAGGCCGGCGCGTACAGGGCCACCAGCCCCGCGCCGATGGCGAGCCCGATCAGGATCTTTTTCTTCGCGTCCACCCCACCCCCTCCGCTTGTCTCGTCATTCCGAGGCCCTCAGGCCGAGGAATCTCGCATTTACAAACGAGATCCCTCGCTACGCTCGGGATGACGTATGAATATGCGTCCATCGTGTGCCGGCGTAGACCGCCCGCTTGCCCAGCTCCTCCTCGATCCGCAGGAGCTCGTTGTACTTGGCCACCCGCTCGCTGCGGGAGACGGAGCCGGTCTTGATCTGCCCCGCGCCCACCGCCACCGCCAGGTGGGCGATGGTGGTGTCCTCCGTCTCGCCGGAGCGGTGGGAGATGATGGTGCCGTAGCCGGCCTTTTGGGCGGCGCGGATGCACGAGAGCGTCTCGGAGAGGGTGCCGATCTGGTTGACCTTGATGAGGATGGCGTTGGCCACCTTGCGGCGGATCCCCTCCTTCAGCCGCTCGGTGTTGGTCACGAATAGATCGTCGCCCACGAGCTGGATGCTGCCGCCCAGCTCACGGGTGAGCCCCTCCCACCCGGCCCAGTCCTCCTCCCCCAGCCCGTCCTCAATGGAAGCAATCGGATAGCGGGCGGACCATTCCTTGTAAAGCTGCGCCAGCCGGGAGCCAGGCACGCGGGAAAGCTTCTCCGCCTTCAGGGTGTAGCTGGCGGCGTCACCCAGCCCGCTGGCGGCCACATCCAGCGCCAGGAGCACGTCGCGGCCGGGCCGGTAGCCGGCCTTCCCGACCGCCTGCAGGATCAGCCGGAGCGCTTCCTCGTTGCAGGACAGCCGTGGGGCGAATCCTCCCTCGTCCCCGACCGCCGTGGAGAGCCCTTTCGCCTTCAAAATCCCCTTGAGCGCCTGGAAGGTCTCCGCGCCCATCCGGAGCGCCTCCCGGAACGAGCGGGCTCCCACCGGCATGATCATGAACTCCTGGATGTCCAGGCCGTTGTCGGCGTGCAGGCCGCCGTTGACGATGTTCATGAGCGGCACCGGCAGCAGGTTCGCCTTGGCCCCGCCGAGCGAGCGGTACAGGGGCAGGCGCCGCTGGTGCGCCGTGGCGCGGGCCACCGCCAGCGAAACCGCCAGGATCGCGTTGGCTCCCAGGCGGGATTTGTTCGCCGTGCCGTCGAGCTCGATGAGCCGCGCGTCCACCGCCTCCTGGTCGCGCGCATCCATCCCCTTGAGCGCCTGCGCGATGGGGCCGTTCACCGCCTGCACGGCCTTGAGCACTCCCTTGCCGCAGAACCGGCGCTGGTCGCCGTCGCGCAGCTCCCAGGCCTCGTGCTTGCCGGTGGAGGCCCCGCTGGGGACCGCCGCCCGGCCGGGGCAGCCACCGGCCAACGCCACCTCCGCCTCAACGGTCGGCAGCCCGCGGGAGTCCAGGATTTCCCTTGCGGCGATTCTACCGATCGAAAATTTAGATTGCCTCATGTGTCATTCCCGCGCAAGCGGGAATCCTTACTTTGATCCTCGCCTTCGCGAGGATGACAACTTCACCTTGCCGTCGAGCACCGCCCCGATCGTATGCGGGTAGAGCCGGTGCTCCACGCGGTGGATGCGCGCAAGCAGCGTCTCCTCGGTGTCGCCGCGGAGCACCGGCACCGCCTCCTGCGCGAGGATCGGCCCGTGATCCACCTGCTCATCCGCAACATGCACCGTGACACCGGTTACCTTGACGCCGTGGCGCAGCGCGTCCCGCACCGCGTGCGCGCCGGGGAAGGCCGGCAGCAGGGCCGGATGGATGTTCAGGATTCGGCCGGCGTGGCGTCGCACGAACCACGGGGAGAGTATCCGCATGAAGCCGGCCAGCACGATGAGCCGCGCGCGGTACCGGGCAATCACGCGCGCCAGCGCCCGATCAAACGCCGCGCGGTTGCGGAAACCGCGTGGGTCCAGCACCACCGCCGGAACGCCGGCTTGGTGCGCCCGCACGAGCGCGAACGCCCCCGGGTTATCGCTCATCACCACACCCACGCGCGCGCGCAGGCGGCGAGCCCGCGCGGCGTCCAGGATCGCCTGAAGGTTGGTCCCCTCTCCGGAGCAGAGCACCGCGATGATTGGCGCAGACCGTCTCAAATTCGAGATCCCTCGCCAGCCCCCGGCTGGCTCGGGATGACGGGATCATGGAGATCCGCGAAGATGGGGTCGCTCATGATCCCGTCAGCTTCTGAATCTTGGCGTCGAGCTGGCTCTTCGGCTGAACCCCCACCACCCGGTCCACCTCCTGCCCTCCCTTGAAGAAGATGAGCGTGGGGATGTTCAGCACGCCGAACTGCGCCGCCAGGTCCGGGTCCTCATCCACGTTCACCTTGGCGACGGCGAACCGGCCCTGGTACTTCTGGGCCAGCTCATCCAGCGTCGGCGCGACCGCCCGGCAAGGGGCGCACCACTGCGCCCAGAAATCCACCAGCACCGGCACCTTCGCCGAGAGCACCTCTTTCTTGAAGTTCGACTGGGTCACTGCGATGGAAAACTCACTCATCCGAGAATCTCCTCCTCGATCTAGATTTTAACAGCAGGACGAGGCCCGCGGCAAGGAAAGCGCCGGCGATGGCGACCAGCAGCAGGCCCCGCCCGCCTTGCTCCACCAGCCACCCGGCCGCGAGCATGGAGGCGATGAGCGAGAGGTTGACGACGATCCCGAGTCCGCTGAAGATCCGCCCGTGCAGCCGCTCCGGGTGCGCCTCGTGGACCAGCGTGTTGGCGACGATGCCGACCGGGGCCACGAAGGTCCCCAGGGTGCCCGCAGCCAGGCAGGCCCCCGCCCCGGAGCGCAGCCAGACCACCGCCGCCATAAAGAGGAAGAGACTGGCAGCGCAGCCGATGAATGCGGCCCCCAGCACGGCCCGCTTGGGATGCCGCGTGCCCCAGCGGCCGTGGGCCACGGTGCCCGCGAACATCCCCACGCCGAACCAGAGACTTAAGAAACCGATGTCCTTTGTGACGGAGCCCAGGTGCGTCTGGACCAGCACCGCGCCCGCCACCATGCTGGCCCCCGCACCGGCGATGAGCGATCCCAGCAACCCGATCACCCGGCGCGTCTCGCGGTGACCCCACAGCTCGCGTAGCCCCTCCCAAACCTCGGAGGCGATACGGCGCGCCGATTCCCCGTCCGCGCGGCGCGCCGCCGACCGGATGGCAAGCGGCGCGATGAAGGCGGCCGAGGCGAGGTAGCCGGCCGCATCCACCCAGCAGCTCCGCGCAACGCCGGCCCATTCCACCAGCAGCGCCCCGACCAGCACGATCACCGCCGAGCCGATCATGCCGGAGGTGTTGAACAGGGCGTTGGCCTGCCCCAGGTGGGCGGGCGGCACCAGATCCGGGATGAGCGCCAGCCGCGCCGGCAGGAAGAAGCTGCCGACGGCGAAAAGGAGGAAGATGTCGAGATAGAACGGAACCCGGTTTGGGCCGGACGCCAGCCAGGGGAGCGCCAGGACGCTCACTGCACGGATGAGGTCACAGGCGATCATCGTCCGCTTGCGGTCCCAACGATCCACGTACGCGCCGGCCACGGGGGCAACCACCAAAGCCGGCAGGGAGGTGAAAACCATCACGCTGGCCAGCGTGAAGGCGGAGCCGGAGGCGCGCTCCGCCGCCACACCCACCAGGATGAGCTGCGCCAGCCGATCCCCGAACTGGGAGCAGATCTGACCGATCCAGAGCAGGCGGAACTTCGGGTCTTTCAGCAGGGAGAACAATCTGCGCTTCCTATATCTGGGCGGCCGCGTCCTGGCGCACGAAGATCCGTTCGCCGTCGTCCAGAACCAGCGCCCAGCGCAGCCGCGCCTCCGGATCCACCAGCCCCCAGTCCTTCTTGCCGATCAGGCAGTAGCGCCGGCCCTCCGGCGGCTTGCTCAGCAGATCCGCGAAGCCATCATGATGCGCGCTGGTGACCCGACGGACCTGGTCCGCGTAGAACAGCAGGGAGGCGACGTCCTGCCGGACCACGATCACCTCGCCCGGGGCGCGCTCCAAAACCGCGTCAATCTGCGGCGCCATCCGGATGTTGGCGGCATAGCGCACCCTGCGCGCGGGAATGGGGAAGCACGCCAGCCCTACTGCTCCTAGGACGGCCAGAGCGGCCGTCGTCTTCACCACGCGCTCCCGCCAGGGTTGCCGGATCAGCCGGTCACACGCCAACCCGATCAGCAGCGCGACGGCGCCGTACATGGGAAGGATGTAATAGTGCGCCTTGTTCCGGCCCAGGCTGAAGCCGATGGGGAGCGCCAGCGCCCACAGAAAGATGAGCAGCCAGCGGGGCTCCTCTCGTCGGCGGATTCGGTTCCAAGCCATCCAAGCCCCCGTGAGGGCCAGCGGCAGGAGATACCCGTTCTTCGTCACGATGACCTCGCCGTAGTAGTACCAGGGAGCCCCCACGGGATACGACTGCAGGTGATAGAGGAGGGTCTGCCCGAGATAGGCGTCCCATACGCTCGTCTGGTAGAGCTCCCTCTCCAGAAAGATCCATCCGAGCACCGGACCGACGGCAATAGCAACACCCACCCACAACGCGGGATGCAGCAACTCCCTCCACTGGCGCCGGAGCACCAGGTAGGCGGCCAGCGTGGCGAAAGGGATCAGGCCCACCACCTCCTTCGTCATGATGGCGCCCAGAGAGGCCACCCCCGCCAGCAGGTACCATGCACGCGAGCCTTTTTGCGCCATCAGCAGCCCCACGTAGGCCCAGACCAAGAAACCGATGAGCGGCAGATCCACCCGGCACTGACGCGCGATCCGCAGCACATGGTTGGTGGCCAGGAAGCTCACCCCGGCGCACCAGCCCGCCCAGGGGCTCACCAGCATGCGTCCGAGGAGAAAGAGGCCGCCCAGGGCGGCTAGGGTCATCCCCATCGAGTACAGCTTCGCCGTGGCGGGGCAGACGCCCAAGAGCTGGAAGACCAACGCCGTCGGCCAGAGAGAGAACCCGAAGTGGAAATAGTACGTGCCGTTGACGATCGGATCGAACGGGGCCAGGAAGCGCCCGCTCCTGGCCATCTCCTTGGCCACAGCGGCGTAATGGACCCCGTCGGTGTCCAGCGATGGCCTGTTCGCCTGGGCAAAGAGCAGCAAGAACCCCACCCCCAGCAGGACAGCCAGAAGGACGCGGGAGCGCAGCATCAACCCAAGTCGTTACGGCAGGGGGATGGGGCGGGCTTCCACGGCCTCGCCGCGCGTCGCGTAGAGGTCCTCATCCGCCCGCTCAATGACTTGTTGAGGGGAATCGCCGGCCTTAAGCTGCGCCAACCCGACGCTCAGGGTCACCGGGCCCAGCGGGAAAGTTTCCTTCCACGCCCCGACGATGGAGAGCCGCCGCAGCTTCTCCGCCACCAAGGCCGCCTGGGCAGGTCCCGCCTCCGGAAGGGCCACGATGAACTCGTCCCCGCCGAAACGCGCCAGGATGTCCGAGACACGCAGCTGCCGTTTAAGCTCCTGCGCGATTTGCTTCAGGACCCGGTCGCCGGTGGGGTGCCCCGCCAGGTCGTTGATCTGCTTGAAGCCGTTGACGTCAATGAGGAGGCAGGAGAGGCTTCGCTGGTACCGCTTGGACCGCTCCACCTCCTGCGCCCAGCGCTCCAGGAAGAACCGGCGGTTGTACAACCCGGTCAGCTCATCGGTCATCGCCAGCCGGCCCAGGTAGTCCGCCGCCCAAAACATGCCGAGGACCCCCAGGACGGCCAGCGCTACCGCCGCCACGGTGCCCACACCCCACCAGCGGGAGGGCTTGGCGGCGGAGGGCGCCTCACGGACCATCTGCAGGATCCAGCGGATGCTCTCAAAGCGGACCTGCCGCTCTGCCACTGGTGTCCCCGCCGGCGGCCCCATGGCCGGCCAGGCCTCGCTGCGGTACAGCACCCGGCGATCCTCCATCAGGCGGATGGCCACCCAGGAGGGGATGTCCTGCTGAAGCACATCCTCCACCAGACTCTTGAACTCAAAGAGGGCAACCAGGTTCTGAAACCGGCCCGAGAGCATACGGAGGGGTTCCAGGAAAATGAGAAGGTCGCGTCCGGACTTTTCGGAAACAAGCATCTGCGACGAAAGCCCCAGGAGATTGCGCCAGCGGGCCCGACGGAGCGCTTCCCTCAACGTGGCACCTGACTCAGCGAAGGGCGGCCCCTGGGGCAGGATCCACCAGGTGACGCCCCCCGCGCGATCCACCGCCCCGGCCGCAAGCAGGTAAGGCGCACGCTCCGCCACGCTCCGAGCCAGGGCCTGGCGTTCCGCGTCGCTCAAGTTCGGGGCCTTCTCCAGGGCGTCCCGGAGGAACAGGGGAACTTGCCGGCGCTGCTCCATCGCCTGGATCAGGTCGCGGCTGGCCTGCTGGAGGAGCTCCTGGTGGGGTTTCGGAAACCGGCGGTCCGGCGGTCGCAGGGCAACGTAGGAGGTGACGGCCATCGCGCCGGAGAACCCAGCCACCGCCAGACAGCCGACAAAGAGCCATCGGGCGTGGTGGGAGTTCAGTGTCATCCGCCCGCGTGCGAGCATCTGCGTCCTATTCTACATCAGAGAAAGAGAGCCGGCGAGAGGAGTCGGCGCCCTCCGCTCACTCCGTTCGCTCCGGGTCGCCACCCGCTCGCTAACCAGGTGCTCCCATCAGGTCGCACCTAGCTCGCTCCCTTCGACTCCTTTCGCCATAGAGAAAGAAAGCCGGCGAGAGGAGTCGAACCTCCGACCCGCTGTTTACGAAATCCCCTCATCGTTTTGCCGCTGGATGCCCCTGTTCCCTAATCGTTGACGTGGGTAGGGCATGCGTCAATCTCGTTTTCGCCTTGATTCCCCGTGATTCATACTGATTCGGCCTGTTCTGTTAGCACCTTGTTAGCGCGACGTCTACAACCAGTACTGTTGATAGGAGGGCGCCTGAAGCCGGCGAACAAGCCCCTTGTCTAACGGCTCCGGCAATTGCTCGATGCTGCGCAATTGATATTCATCCGGATCGACATCATACAGCCATAGCCAAAAAGCCTTGGGCACGCCTTCAAAAACAATGATCACCTCGACGCCCCCGAAGTGGCCGCGTTTCAAGCCGACAACGACAAACTTCTTGGTGAAGATGTCGGTGCGTTTGCCTCCCTCCCAAACTGTGAAAGCACACCCAGGACACTCCCCGCGATCCTTGGAGCACAAATGGCGATCCGTTTGGTCAAACGTCTTACGAATCTGGGCGGGAATGGGTGTTTCGTAGATTTTCCGCAAGTCCTGGGCGCCGTCAGCGAACGAGCTGGGATAGCCTCTTTCAATTCTTGGGGTTTGTTTCAAAGCGCAGCCTTCAGCAAATAGACTTGCGGCAACCAAACCCGCCAAAAGAATAAAATTTAATCGCATATGAACACCGGCCTGTCATCGATCGTCACCCAGTGCCCTTCGGTGCAGAGGTATCGCCCTTTTCTGATCCCCTTTTCTTTCAGATTCTTGTTGGCCGACGACTTCTTGGCGAACTCCTCTTCAAAAAGGGGGAACCATCTCAACGTATGCCCTGGTCTCCTCTTGTTTCGCCGGTCCGCCCTTGGCCGCTGCGATGTAGTTCACCACCTCGCTCCATAAGCGGGGATCCCTCCCGTCCTCCTGGGCAAGATGCTGAGCGCGGGCAATACGGCCCTGCCCGGCATTGAAAGCACCGAGAACGAACCTCTTCCGTTCAGAGAGGCTTTTGACGGGAACCGTGTATAGCCCCTCTCCCATGGACATTCTCTTCCCGAACCACGTGTTGAGGTCTTTCAGGTACCGTGCCGCTGCGGAAGAGGCGCGGTCGATGTCAAAACGTTGATCATTGTTCTTCGAGACGATCAAGCTGTATTCTCTGGCGGTCTTCGGCTCGAACTGAAAATGACCGGCCGTATCAGTAGAACCGCGCTTTCCCATCAGGATGCCGAAGCTATTTTCCTGCGCGTACACCGCCTCGAGGGTATTCACCGTTAGGTGGTCGTTCTTGTCAAAATACCGGGAGGCGTTTTCAAATGCCCTGCGGACGCGAGGCGTTTCTCTTCCCAACCAGACATCCACGTCGGACGGTTCCTTCGGCAATCGAACGACTCCTTATTTACAACGACAATGATGAAGAAATGAGCCGGCGACAGGAGTCGAACCTGCGGCCCGCGCTTTACGAAAGCGCTGCTCTACCAACTGAGCTACGCCGGCATCAAAGAAGATTATATCCGTTAGCTGACGGCCTGACAGTATCACGTTATTCACGAAGTCCTCGCTCAATCGAAAGCAGAGCGGCTTTGGCTGATCCAGGAAGATCCTTTCGGCCGCGGAGATCTCCTATCAACGCCTGGAGATGGGCTTCGCCAAACTGGTGGACACCGTCGCTGTCATCAATCAGCTCGAAGACCAAACGACGATGAAATTCGGCCGATTTCTCAAGGATTTCGGCCATGACCTCAGGCGGGGTTTCATGGGCCCGTTGCCCGACCACTCGCAGCAGGTGACAAAACCCGGCCATCATCTCCCCAGCACAGAAGTAGAGATCGAAATTCCTGTGCTTCGACCATCGCTCTATCTCTTTCAACGCCCGCTGGACCTCTCCAACGCTGAGTGGGCTTGAATCCGACATCTTTGGGGCATCGGGCAACCGGGAGTGAGGTCTCGACCAAGAGCCGGATTCCGAGGCGACTAGGCGCAGCGTCGTCAGATTCACATTCAAAGGATCCCGATACATCGCCTCAATGTCGGTCCGGGAAATCAGCGGTGGCGGTATGGCCTCGGATTCAACCTCCCCAGCATCGGGAGGCGGAATCCCCAGTGATTGATCCGCTACGATCGCCAGGGCAATCAGGTGCT
>Ga0114945_10002528_pt1 | contig 10712 bp, 11 predicted proteins | sample OV2TP3_FD_87194 | JGI IMG/M metagenome (GOLD analysis project Ga0114945, IMG submission 87194) | Hot spring microbial communities from Beatty, Nevada to study Microbial Dark Matter (Phase II) - OV2 TP3 | ecosystem: Environmental > Aquatic > Thermal springs > Hot (42-90C) | place: USA: Beatty... | reverse complement strand
CCCCCCGAGGAGGCCGCCCAGGCACACCGAGGAGCGGATGAGGGCGCCGGTCTTCCTCCGGTGGATCTCTTCGAGCTCCCCGGCGCCGCTCACCCGGCCGTCGGCGCGCACGTCCAGGAGCTGGCCCCCCACCATGCCCGAGGCACCGGCCGCCTCGGCGAGGAGGCGGATGGCCGCCAGGGCGCGCTCGGGGCCCGCCGCCCGCGCCATCTCCTCGTCCGCCATGAGCTCGAAGGCCAAGGTCAGGAGGCCGTCCCCCGCCAGGATGGCGGCCGCCTCCCCGTGCACCTTGTGGCTGGTGGGGAGGCCCCTTCTCAGGTCGTCGTCGTCCATCGCCGGGAGGTCGTCGTGGACGAGCGAGTAGGTGTGGATGCACTCGAGCGCGCAGGCGGCCGGAAGCACCGCCTCCGGGTCCCCGCCCACCGCCTCGCACCCGGCGACGCAGAGCACCGGCCGCAGGCGCTTTCCTCCGGCGAAGAGGCTGTAGCGCATGATGCGGTACATCGGGGCGGGCTCCCGGCCCCGCTCCGGGACGCGCCGCTGGAGCTCCGACTCGACGCGGGAGGCCCACCGCCCCAGGTAGGCGGCGGCGTCCACCTCTCCGGCGGGGGCCTCAGGCCTCATCCTCTTCCTCATCCTCTTCGCCTTCTTCCTCGCCCTCGAAGGGCCTGAGGGAGAGCGCCTCCTCGGCCTCCCCCGCGAGCTCCTCGACCCGCTTCTGCGCCGCGTCGAGCTGCTCCCGGCTGAAGCGGAAGAGCTTCACCCCCTCTTCATAGAGGGCGACCGCCCGCTCCAGGGGGGGCTCCCCGCTCTCCAGCTCCTCGACGATCTCCTCCAGGCGCTCGAGCGCCTCCTCGAAGCTTTTGGGCTCCCCGCCGCCGGAAGACTTCTTCCTCCCCTTGGCCGCGCTCATGGGCCCCCTCCTTCGGCCACCTCCTCCACCCGGCAGGCCAGGCTCCCCCGGTGGAGGCGCACGCGCACCCGCCCCCCCGCCCGGGCCTGGCCCGCCTCGCGCAGGAGCGCCCCGTCCGGCTCCCGGTAGGCCAAGCTGTAGCCCCGCGCCAGGACGGCGAGGGGGGAGACCGCCTCGAGGCGCCCCGCCGCGGCCGCGAGGGCCGAGGCCCCGCGCTCCCGGATCCGCTCCTGGGCGGTCGCGAGGCGGCGCCTGCGCTCGATGAGGGCCTGGGCCCCCTGCCGGAGCCGCCAGCGGGGGGAGGCCGCCCCCAGACGGGGCCGAAGCCCAGCGAGGCGCGCCCGGCGCGCGCCCTGGGCGTGGCGCGCCTCGCGCCAGAGGCGCTCGAAGAGCCCGTCCACGCGCTGCCCCAGGATCTCCAGCCCCGCCTCGGGCCGGCGGAAGACCCGCTCCCTGAGGAGGGCAGCGAGGCGCCCCTCCCCCTCCCCCAGGCGCTCCCTCGCGAGGCGCGCGAGACGGGGGGGCAGCCGGTCGAGGTCCCGGGAGAGGGACTGCCAGCCGCGGGCCAACCGCTCGGCCGCCGCCGTGGGGGTGGGGGCGGACTCGTCCGCCGCCAGGTCGGCGAGGGTGGTGTCCACCTCATGGCCCACCGCCGAGAGCACGGGCGTCCCGCAGGCGGCCACGGCGCGGGCCACGGCCTCCTCGTTGAAGGCCCACAGATCCTCCCGGCTCCCCCCGCCGCGGCCCACGACGATGAGGTCGGCCGGCCGGCCCAGCCGGGGGAGCCCCCGGTCGGCCCGGCGGAGCGCCCCCGCGATCGAGGCGGCCGCCCCCTCCCCCTGGACGGGGGTGTGGACCACGACCACCTCGACGATGGGCGCCCGCTCCCGGAGAACGCGCAGCATGTCCCGCAGCGCCGCCCCCTCCCGGCTCGTCACCAAGGCGACCCGGGCGGGCCGCTCCGGGAGGGGGACCTTCCGCTCCGGGGCGAAGAGGCCCTCGCGCTCCAGGCGCTCGTAGAGCTGGCGGAAGGCGACCTCGAGGGCCCCCTCCCCCAGGGGCTCCATCGAGAGGACCGAGAGCTGAAAGCGCCCCTCCCGCTCGTAGAGGGTCACCCGGCAGCGGAGGAGGACCCGCATGCCGTCTTCGGGCTCGAAGCGCAGGAAGCGCCGCCGCCCGGCGAACATGACGGCGCCCGCCTTGGCGAAGGCGTCCTTCAGGTCGAAGTAGGCGTGGCCCGAGGGGTAGGTGCGCCAGGAGGAGATCTCGCCCTCGACCAGCACCTCGCCGAACTCCTCCTCCAAAAGGCCCCGCACCCGGGCGTTCAGCTGCGAGACGGTCAGGACGGCCGGGCCGGCGGCGGGCGCCTGGGGTCCCAGCAGGTCCACGCTCACCGGGGCGCCCCCGCGCGCAGGGCTTCCTCGCCCAGGGTCTGGAGGCCGTAGGCCCGAACCGTGTTCACCATGAGCATGGCCACCGTCATGGGGCCCACCCCCCCCGGCACCGGGGTGATGGCCGCCACCTTGCCGACCAGGCCCTCGTAGTCGCAGTCGCCCACGAGCTTCTCCCCCACCCGGCTGATCCCGACGTCCACCACCACGGCGCCCTCGCGCACCATGTCGGCCCGGAGGAAGCCCGGCACCCCCATCGCGGTGACGACGATATCGGCCGCGCGGGTGTGGGCGGCGATGTCGCGGGTCTTGGAGTGGCAGATGGTGACGGTGGCGTTCTCGTGAAGAAGGAGGAGGGAGAGCGGGAGGCCGACGATCTTGCTCCGCCCGATGAGGACGGCGCGCTTCCCCGCGATCCCGATCCCGTAGTGCTTGAGGATCTCGATCACGCCCGCGGGCGTGCAGGGCCGCAGGCGCCCCTGCTTCAAGGCGAGCCTGCCGAAGTTCTCGGGGTGGAAGACGTCCACGTCCTTGGCGGGATCGAGGGCGCGGAGCACCTCCTCCTCGGGGAGATGGGCGGGCAGGGGGAGCTGGATGAGGATCCCGTGCACCGCGGGGTCGGCGTTGAGCCGCCCGACGAGAGCCAGGAGATCCTCCCGGCGCGTCTCCTCCGGGAGGCGGTGGTCGAAGGTCTCGATGCCCAGCCGCCTGGCGGACTTCTCCTTGATGCGCACGTACACCTCGGAGGCCGGGTTCTCCCCCACCAGGATCACGGCGAGGCCGGGGGGGCGGCCGACCTGGGCGGAGAGGCCCGCGAGGGTGGCCTCGAGCTCCTCCGTCACCTTGTCGGCGGCGGGCTTCCCTTTGAGGATGAGCGCGGCGTTCTTCTGCGTCGTGACCTCCCCTCCCGGCGCGGCCCTCACACCACGATCTTGCCGTCCTTCACGACGACTTGCTCGTCCGCCCACACGGTGGGCCTGTCAAAGATCATGTCCACGTGCAGGGGGGCCACCACCTTCCCGCCGATGCTTCCGCTGTCGCCCACGGCCATGTGGCACGTGCCCCAGGACTTTTTCGCCTCGCGCATGGTCTCGCGCGCCCGGCAGGCGGGGTTGGTGCCCACGGCGAACTCGGCCACGTTCTTGGCCAGCTCCCCGTGCTCCTCGATGACGCGCCAGAAGCGCTCGGCGGCGGAGCTCCCGGTGATGGAGACGACCTTCCCCTCGCGCACCTCAAGCCGGATAGGCTCTCTCACGAAGCCGAGATCCTTCCGCTCGATCGAGAAGGGGTTGACCATCACCCCGCTGGCGCTGCCCTCGACGGGACTCATGGCCGCCTCGCCGTCCGGAATCGCCGTGAACTCGCCCGGGTTGCGGGCCAGCCCGACCAAGGGGAAGCAGGTCCGCCCCTCGAGGGAAAACTCCATGTCGCACCCGTCGGGCGTGGTGAAGCGGCCGCGCTTGGCCCGGGTGAAGATGTCGGCGAGCTTCTTCGTGATCCGCCCCACCTCTTCGTAGTCGGCGAGGGCTCCCCCGGCCACCATCATGTCCTCGCGCCATCCCCACATGTCGAGGATGCGCGCCCCCCGCTTGAGGGCCGCCCGGGCGGTGTCGGTGTGGACGGTCGCGAAGCTCGTCTGGAGAACCACCACGTCCGAGGCCGACATGGCCGCCCCCACCTGGGGGAGGGGGTCGATGCCTCCCATCTGGTGCGGGGGCATGTGCACGATGGCGAGCCTCGCGCCCGCCCCGCTCAGGGCGTGGGCGAGGGCCTCGGTGATCGAGGAGGGCCGGTCGGAGTCGGTGACGAGGAGGGCCAGCTCCCCCGCCCTGACGCCCAGGACCTGCTCCACCAGTCGGCGGGCGGTGGGGGCCATGTTAAATTTGACCATCGACGGCTCCTCGGGGGCGCCCCGGCGGGCCGGGGTGGCTGAAAGCAGGGAAAGCGCTGGCGCGACGGGCAAAACCCCAGAATGCGCGGCATTATAGAAGCCCCCTCTCGCCCCCCGCAAGGGGCGGGAGGGCGCCCGAGCCGGGGGAGGAGGCGCCGTGGGCGAGCCGAGGACTCCTTATCTGACGGTGGATCTCATCATCGAGATGGAGGGGGGCGGGGTCGTCCTCATCGAGCGCCGGAACCCGCCCCCCGGATGGGCGCTCCCCGGGGGCTTCGTGGACTACGGCGAGAGCCTCGAGGAGGCCGCCCGGCGCGAGGCCCGGGAGGAGACCTCCCTCGAGGTGGAGCTGGTGCGCCAGTTCCACGCCTACAGCGACCCCCGCCGGGACTCCCGCCAGCACAACGTCACGGTGGTATTCATCGCCCGGGCGCTCGGCGGGGCGCTCCGGGGCCGCGACGACGCGCGCCGCGCCGCTGTCTTCGGCCGGGACAGCCTCCCCTCCCCCCTCGCCTTCGACCACGGGGAGATCCTCCGAGACTACTTCACGGGGCGCTACTGAGGCCCGATCCTCCCCGAAATGGGAGCGATCCCCTCCTCCGCCCCCCTCCGCCGGAGCGGGGAGGCGGGGGGGGACCTGTCGTGCTAACATCTTGTTTGAACTGCCGAAGGGGGCGCAGGCCCTCCTCCGGCCGGAAGGAGACCACCGCCGTGCGCGCACTCCGCCGGAAGTTCCGGCGCGCTTGGGAGTTCATCCGCCTCGACGTTGCCGCCGTCCGGGAGCGCGACCCCGCGGCCCGCTCGGTGGCCGAGGTGGTGCTGTGCTACCCGGGGTTTCACGCCATCCTCCTCCACCGCCTCGCCCACTTTCTCTGGAGGCACAGCCGCTTTCTCCTCGCCCGCTGGCTGAGCCACTTCAACCGCTTCCTCACGGGGATCGAGATCCACCCCGGGGCCGAGATCGGGGAGGGCTTCTTCATCGACCACGGCATGGGGGTGGTCATCGGGGAGACCTCCGAGATCGGGCGCAACTGCACCATCTACCAGGGGGTGACCCTGGGCGGGGTGAGCCTCGAGAAGGGCAAGCGCCACCCCACCCTGGGGGAGGGCGTCATCGTCGGCGTGGGGGCGAAGATCCTGGGCCCCCACATCATCGGCGCGGGCAGCCGCATCGGCGCGGGCTCGGTCGTCATCTCGGACGTTCCCCCGGGATGCACCGTGGTCGGCGTGCCCGCCCGGATCGTCTACCGCGAGGGCCAGGGCCGCGTGGACAGGCCCCTTCCCGTCACGTTCGAGCACCACAAACTCCCCGACCCGGTCGAGGCCGCCATCCAAGCCTTGAACCAGCGCCTCGCCGCGCTGGAGCGCGAGATCAGCCACCTCCAGGAGGACGCGGCCCGGGAGAGGCGGAAGAACGGATGAAACCCGTCTACCTGGATCACAACGCCACCACCCCCGTCCGTCCGGAGGTGGCCGAGGCCATGCGGCCCTTCCTCGGGGCCGCCTTCGGCAACCCGAACAGCATCCACCGCTTCGGGCGCGAGGCGCGGGCCGCCGTCGAGGAGGCGCGCGCCCGCGCGGCCGCCCTCATCGGCGCGGCCGAGCCCGAGGAGATCCTCTTCACCTCGGGAGGCACCGAGAGCGACAACTGGGCCCTGCGGGGGACCATCGCCGCCGCGGGGGGCGGGGGCCACATCGTCACGACGGCGGTGGAGCACCACGCCGTCCTCGACACCTGCAAGGCGCTGGAGGAGGCGGGGGTCGAGGTGACCTACGTCCCCCCGGACGGCCGGGGCCGCGTCGCGGCCGAGGCCGTGGCCGGGGCCATCCGCCCCGGCACATGCCTGGTCTCCGTCATGTGGGGGAACAACGAGGTGGGCACGCTGCAGCCCATCGCCGAGATCGCGCGAGCCTGCCGGGAGCGCGGGGTCCCCTTCCACACCGACGCCGTCCAGGCGGTGGGAAAGGCGCCCATCGAGGCCGATGCGCTGGGGATCGACTTCCTCTCGGCGAGCGGCCACAAGATCAACGGACCCAAGGGGGTGGGCTTCCTCTACGCCCGCAAGGGGGCGCGCCTCTTGCCCCTCATCACGGGGGGCCCCCAGGAGCGGGACCTCCGCTCGGGGACCGAGAACGTGCCGGGCATCGTGGGCCTGGGGGAGGCCTGCCGCCTCGCCCGCGAGGAGGGCGCAGCCTCCGCGCGCGGCCTCGCCGCCCTCCGGGACCGGCTGGAGAGCGAGGTTCTAGAGCGCATCCCCGACGCGGTGGTGAACGGCGATCCGGCGCACCGCCTCCCCGGCACCTCGAACCTGAGCTTCCCGGGAACCGAGGGGGAGACCCTCCTCATCCGGCTGGACCTCGAGGGCATCGCCGTGAGCACGGGGGCGGCCTGCAGTTCGGGCTCGACCGAGCCGAGCCACGTCCTCCTGGCGATGGGGCTCCCGAAGGATGTGGTGCGGGGATCCCTCCGCTTCAGCCTGGGATGGGGAAACACCGGGGCGGACGTGGACCGCCTCCTCGAAGTGCTTCCCGAGGCGGTCCGGAGGGTGCGCGCCATGGCGCCCCGGGCCAGGGCGGCAGAAGGCCGGGGGAGGGGGAAGCCCCGGCGGGTCTCCGATTCGCGGAGAGCCCGGTGATGGCCTACCGGGACGAGCACCACTATAACGAAACCGTGCTGGCCCACATCGCCGAGCCCCGCAACGTGGGCGTCATCGAGAACCCCGACGCCGTGGGCCGGGGGACCAACCCCGTCTGCGGGGACGAGGTGACGCTCTACCTCAGGTTCGAGGGCGAGGCCGTCGCCGAGGCGAAGATGGAGATCCTCGGCTGCGGGGCGATCACGGCGGCGATGAGCTCCCTCACGGACCTCGTTCAGGGGAAGACGGCCGCCCAGCTCCAGGAGCTCACCGCCGAGGCGATCGCCGAGAGCGTCGGCGGCCTCCCCCGCCACAAGCGCCACTGCGCCCAGCTCGCCCAGCGCATCCTGCGGAACGCCCTGGCGGACCGCGAGGCCCGGCGCACCGCCTGAAGCCCCCCGCCCATCCCCGGCACGCCGGGCCGACCCGCTTCGCGACGGAGAAGGTGCCCGCCATGGACGTCCGAGTGGAGCAGCGCGAGCCGGTGCGGGGGGCGGCCCTCCGCCTCGAGGGGGAGGTCACCCCCGAGGGGATCGGGAGGACCTGGGGGCGGCTCCTTCTGAAGTGCGACGGGCTCGCCGCGGCGGGGCCCGCCTTCGGCCTCCGCCACGGGGAGGGGGCCTACGAGGCGTGCTGGGCCCTCCCCCCCGGCGCTCCCCTCCCCGGGGGGCTCCTCGAGACGGAGGCCCCCGGCGGATGGTACGCCGCCACGATCCACGCGGGGACCTACGACCGGATCGAAGAGACCCTCCGCCGGCTCCTGGAGGAGTGGCTCCCCGGCGGCGGCTTCCGCCGGCGGGAGGGGCCCATCGTCGAGCGCTACCTCGTGGACCCCCGCGAGGGGACCGAGGCGGACCTCAGGACCGAGATCTCAATCCCCGTCCAGCCCGATCCGGTCAAATGACCGACTCCCGGTGGCGGGCAGCCCCAACGGAAAGCGCGCCTCCTCCCCGCCGGGCGGAGGCCCGCGAGGCCCGGGGGGGAAACTCTTTGAGGCTGGTCGGGTCCGGAACGGGGTCGGGGCGGCTCATGCGGGCGAGGAGAAGTCGATCTTCTTGACGCTCAGGATCTCGAACGTGCGCGCCCCTGCCGGGAGCTGGAGGGTGACCTCATCGCCCGCCTCCTTCTGCATCAGCCCGCGCGCGAGGGGCGCGCTGCAGGAGATGACCCCGTTGGCGAGGTCGCTCTCCTCCTCGCCGAGGATCTTGTAGGTGACCTCTTTCTCCCTGCCCTGATCGTAAAGCGTGACCTCGGTCCCGATGCTCACCCTGTCGCCGTTGATGGGAAGCTCCTCGATGAGGGCCGCGTCCTGGATCTTCTCCAGAATCCGGCTCACCTCGTGCTTGAGGTTGCCCTGGAGCTCGAGCGCGGCGTCCCATTCGGCGTTCTCGCGAAAATCCTTGTAGCCGGAGGCGCGGGCCAGCTCCTGGGCGATCTCGGTCTTGAGCCGGTGCTGGATGGCCTCGGCCCGCTCCCTCAGCCGCTGGAGGCTCGGCCGCGTCATGTAGTAGGGCATCGCTTCCTCTCTCAAGGCGGGTCAGGCGCCCGCCCCCGTCCGGGCCGCGGCCGCGAGATGGCTCCGGAAATCGAAGCCGGTCTCCTCGGCGAAGGCGTCGATGAGCCTCCGGGTGACGGGCCCCGGGACGGGCTCCTTCGGGCGGAAGCCGTCCACCTCGCGCACGGGGAGGGCGCAGATCGCGCTCGAGGTGAGGAAGTACTCCTCCGCCTGCGCGACGTCGTACATCGTGAAGTTGCGCTCCTCGGCCGGAACCCCCAGGCGCGCGGCCAGCTCGAAAACGGCCTTGCGGGTGATCCCCTCCAGGATGTTCCGCTCGGGCGGGGTCCAGAGGACGCCGCCGCGGACCATGAAGAAGTTGGCCACCGCGTTCTCGGCGACGTTGCCGTAGATATCCAGCATGAGGGAGAGCGAGCCCGTCGCCTCGGCGTCCAGCTCGGCGAGGATCTGGTTCATCTTGCTCGTCACCTTGGCGCGGGTCTCGACGCACTCGGGCGGCGTCCGCCGGGTGGGGGTGACGGTGAGCCGCACCCCCTCGGTGTACCGCTTCGCGACCCCGGCAAAGGGCACCGGCCGCCAGAAGATGAACGCCGTCGGGCGCCCCGCTGCGCGGGCGGCCATGGAGGGGTCGTCCTCCCCCCGCGTGATCCAGTGCCCCACCCGGTAGAGGCCGCCCTCCTCCAGGCGGCAGAGGTTGGCCTCGAGCGTGGCGAGGGTGGCCTTCTCCATCTCCTCCCGGCTCATTGGAGGCTCGATCCGGACATAGCGGAGCGAGCGGTAGAGACGGTCGAGGTGGTCCTCCAGGCGGTAGAGCTTCTTGCCGAAGCAGGGGGTGATCTCGTAGACGCCATCCCCCCAGAGGAAGCCCCGGTCGAAGGGGGAGATCCGCGCTTGGCCCTCCTCGATGATCTCCCCGTTCAAGAACACGAACCGATCGCCCGCCATCCGCGCCTCCAACAAAGAGCGGCCGCCCCGGCCCGGCCGGGGTCAGCCGCAGAAGGGGCCCGGGAGGGCCCGCATCGGCTCCATCATACAGGGTCCGCCCCCGGCGGAAAAGGCGGGAGGGGAGGATTTCCGGAGGCCCCGCCCTAGGGCGCCTTTTTCCCCCTCCCCGGGGGCTTCCCCCAGCCGCCCCCGCCGGGGGTCTCGACCGAGATGAGGTCTCCCGCCCTGGCCTCGACCCGCGCCTTGCCGGGGAGCGGGATCCGCCTTCCGCCCCGGAGGATGGCGTTCCGGCCCGCCTTCCCGGGCAGCCCCCCCGCCAGCGGGTAGGGCGGCCGGATCCGCCGCTCCGTCATGAGGGAGACCGTCGCGTCCGCCAGGAGCTCGATCGCGCGGGCGATGCCGTCCCCTCCCCGGTGCCTCCCCCGCCCCCCGCTCCCGCGGCGGACGGCGTAGCGGCGCACCCGGAAGGGGTAGGCGTGCTCTAAGGCCTCGATGGGGGTGTTCATGGTGTTCGTGAGATGGGTGTGGATGGCGTCCTCCCCCGGCCCCCAGGGGCCGCCCCCCATGCCGCCCCCCGTGGTCTCGTAGTAGGCGAAGGGCCTCCCCCGCCGGGGGCCGGGGCGGGGGTCGATCCCCCCGATCGAGAGGTTGTTCATGGTGCCGCAGGAGGCCGCGGGGACCGCCTCCGGGCGCGCCTGGGCCAGGGCGCCCAGGATCACGTCCACCATCCGCTGGCTGGTCTCGACGTTCCCGCCCGCCACGGCGGCCGGGAAGCGCGCGTTCACGACCGTCCCCGGGGGGGCGACCACCTCGACGGGGTCCATGCAGCCCGAGTTGTTCGGGATGTCGTAGGGCACGAGGCAGCGGACGGCGTAGTAGGCCGCCGTGCGGGCGATGCTCTCCACCGCGTTCACGCTGCCCCGCGTCTGGGGGGCCGAGCCGGTGAAGTCCACCCGCATCCGGTCGCCGCGGATCGTCACCTCCACGCGGATGGGGACGGGGTCGCTCCCCGTGCCGTCATCGTCCATGAAATCCTCGAAGCGGTAGGCCCCGTCCGGGAGGCTCCGGATGGCCGCCCGGGTCATCCGCTCGGAGTAGGCCTGGAGCTCCCGGGTGTAGCGCAGGGTCTCGGCCAGGCCGTAGCGGAACGCGATCTCCAGGAGCCTCCTCTCCCCCACCCGGTTGGCGGCGATCTGGGCCGAGATGTCCCCTTCTCGCTCCTCGGGCGTTCGGACGTTGGCGAGGATCAGGGCGAGGACGTCCCCGTCCAGCCTCCCCCCGCGGACGAGCTTGACGGGCGGGATCACGACGCCATCCTGGAAGATCTCGGTCGTGATGCTCATCGAGCCGGGGGCGATGCCGCCGACATCGGCGTGGTGGGCCCGGTTGGCGACGTAGTAGACGAGGCGGAGCTTCCTCT
>Ga0114945_10002526_pt1 | contig 10723 bp, 11 predicted proteins | sample OV2TP3_FD_87194 | JGI IMG/M metagenome (GOLD analysis project Ga0114945, IMG submission 87194) | Hot spring microbial communities from Beatty, Nevada to study Microbial Dark Matter (Phase II) - OV2 TP3 | ecosystem: Environmental > Aquatic > Thermal springs > Hot (42-90C) | place: USA: Beatty... | reverse complement strand
TCGTTCTGGATCCTCTTCGGGACCTCGAATCAACTCCTGGCCGCGCTCACCCTCCTGGCGGTGACGGTGTGGCTCAAGCGATCGGGCCGGCGCGCGTGGTTCGTCGTGCTTCCGATGCTCTTCGTGATGACGATCACGATGTGGTCGCTCGTGAAGCAGATCGTCGCCGGATTCTCGGGACCGCTCGCGTGGAATCCGACCTTCGTCAACGGCGCCGTGGCGACGCTCCTTTGCCTTCTGGCGCTGCACCTGGTGGCGGAGGCGGCGGTGATTCTCACTCGCCGAGATACGCATCCTTGACCCGGGGATCGTTCAGAAGCTTCTCCGCCCGATCGGTCATCGTGATCGAGCCGGTTTCCATCACGTATCCGCGGTGGGCCAGCTTCAGGGCCTGGAGGGCGTTCTGTTCCACGAGAAGGATGGACATTCCTCCGCGATTGAGCTCGCGAAGGACGTCGAAGATCTTGGTCACGATCATCGGCGCGAGACCCAGAGAGGGCTCGTCGAGGAAGAGGAGCTTCGGCCGTCCCATGAGGGCGCGCGCCACCGCGAGCATCTGCTGTTCGCCTCCGGAGAGGGTGCCTCCGAGCTGGAACCGGCGTTCCTTCAGGATCGGGAAGAGATGGTACGCACGGTCGATGTCCTGGCGGATCCCGTCCGAGTCGGACCTGGTGAACGCTCCCATCTCGAGATTCTCGAGCACGGTCAGGCGGGGGAAGATCTTCCGCCCTTCCGGGGATTGGCAGATTCCGAGCCCCACGATGGCGTGCGGGGGGAGCGCGTGGATCTCTCGGTCGCCGAAGAGGACTCGACCCTGTCGGGTCTTGACGCATCCGGAAAGGCACATGAGCGTCGTCGTTTTCCCGGCGCCGTTGGCCCCGATGATGGTAACGATCTCCCCCTCGCAGACCTCGAGGTCGACGCCCTTCAGGACCTCGATCGGCCCATAGCCGGCATGGAGATTCTCGACATGAAGGAGAACGCTCACGTTAGTGTTCCCCCTCCTGTCCCAAATAGGCCTCGATCACCTTGGGATTCGCGCGGATCTCCGCCGGGGAGCCTTCGGCGATCTTGACGCCGTGGTCGAGAACGACGATTCGATCCGAGATGCCCATGACCAATTTCATGTGGTGCTCGATGAGGATCACGGTGATCCCCCGCTCCCGAATCCGATGGATGAGCTTCATGAGCTCGGAGGTCTCCGCCGGATTCATCCCGGCCGCAGGCTCGTCCAAGAGGAGAAGCCGGGGTTCGGTGGCCATGGCGCGCGCGATCTCGAGTCTTCGCTGGTGTCCATAGGGGAGATTCTTCGCGAGCAGATTCGCGGAGGACGCGAGCTCCACGAAGCGAAGCAATTCCAATGCCTTGGCTTGGGCCTCGCGCTCCTCGCGGCGGACGCCGGGATCCCGGACCATCTGGCGGGGCACGCCGGCGCGGAAGGAGCGATCCATGGCGACGAGCACGTTTTCCAGGACGGTCATGTCGTGGAAAAGACGGATGTTCTGGAAGGTCCGCGCGAGGCCCTGTCGGGAGATGACGTCGGCGGTCCGACGGGCTCGGCGCCAGTAGACGAAGGCGCCTCCCGCACCGAGAGCGAACCCCAGGGCGAAGGTGACCCAAAGCACGACGCGCTCTCGCTTCCGGGCGCGACCCACGGAAGAGTAGAGGGTCCGCATTTCCTCCGCACGCTCCCGCTGGTCGAAGCCGGCCAGGACACGGGCGCCGTCGGCGGAAAGAAGCGTCCATTTCCCTTCGCGTTCCGCCAGGACGGCGGGCGCGCCGAGATTAAGAAGCTCCTCGAGTCCCTGCGTCCGGAGCGCCACCTCGTCCGGGGTAAAGACGATGAGGAGCGTCTCCTGCGACACGCGCGTCTTCAGGTGATACACCAGTTTTCGCGCTGCGATCGCCACATCCAGGAGACGCTTCTTCGCCGCCGGCCGAGTGTCGACGACGTCGAGAACCGTCGCCCGGTCCTCCGAGAGGATGATCCACTTCCCCTCCGCGCTCTCGGCGTTGGAGTCGGCCGCGAACGCCATGCGGGTCTTGTACTTCGCCGGCTCGTGCGGATACTTGAATTCCTTGATGGTTCGCCCGTCGACTTTGAGGACATACCGGCCGCCTTCCTCTGCGCGTTGGGCTCTCGGGAGGTCCCGGAGATCCTGGACGTGACGGCGTGCGTCCTCCTCCCGGTCGAAGACTCCGACGTATTCCCCGCCCGGAGCGGCCACGACCCACTTGCCCTTCCCGGAAATCGTCGTCTTGAGGCTTCCCGCGAGGACGAGCATCGAGTCGTAGGATTCCTTACGGCGGAGCGCCGTCTTCCGGTCGCGGCAGACCTCCAGCACCGTCTGGAGTCGCTCGACGCGCACCACGTACTTGTCCTCGACGGGCTCGACCTCGAGGCTCGCGATTTTGCTCAGCTCGAGCTCCGTCATCACCCCGGAGGCGAGGTACGCTCGGGCATCGCTCCAGGCCTTTGCGGTAGGGAAGTCGTCTCCGGGGGAGTGATTGGCGACGATGACGCTTCGCCACATCGTGTCCGGATTGACCGAAAGGAGGGTGAGCAGGGCCGCGGTGAAGAGGCCGACGAAGGCCGCCATGGCGAGGACGGCGGGGCGAAACGGGCGGCGCAGGTCGCGACCTTCGAAGAGCACCTCCCCTTCGGTGGGCTCGTAGATTCCGGTGACGGCGTTGAAGACGGTCGTCTTGCCGGCGCCGTTGGGACCGATGACGGAAAAGATCTGGCCCTTCTCGACCGCAAAGGCGACCTGGCTGACGGCGGTGAGCCCGCCGAAGCGCATGGTCAGTCCCTGTACTTGGAGAATCGACATCAGTCTCCCGTTTCCTCATGCAACTCCTCACGGACGCGTTTCGACGGGAGAATTCCCTCAGGGCGGAAGCGCATCATGAGGACCAGGGCCAGACCGAAGATGATGAGCTTAATGTCCGTGAAGCGGAACTTCGCGATCCCCACCTTCTGGATCCATTCGTCGATGCGCGGCGTGAGGATGTTGTCGTATCCCATGAGGACGAACGTGCCGAGGAGCGCGCCCCGGATGTTTCCCATTCCGCCGATGATGAGAAAGCACAGCACGGTGATGGAGCGGTTGAACGTGTAGGAGTCCGGTCCACCGGTGGTGCGGAGCGACGTTGCATAGAGAGCCCCCGCCAACCCCGCGAGCGCCGCCCCGAGCGCGAAGGCGGAGAGCTTTACCCGGACCGTGTTGATCCCCATGCAACTTGCGGCCAGCTCGTCCTCCCGAATGGCGATCCATGCCCGGCCCATCCTGGACTTCTCGAGGTTCCGGAGGAGGATCACGACGAGCACGACCAAGGCAAAGGCGAGATAGTAATACCCGCGATAGTTCTCCGCCCAAGCGAAGGAGCGTCCGAGCAGACCTGGAACCGGAAGAGGGTCGAGCGCCCGGGTTCCGTTCGTGATGTTCTCCATGTACTTGATCGAGAACTTCACGACCTCTCCGAATCCGAGCGTAACGATGGCGAGATAGTCTCCCCGAAGGCGCAGCGTCGGCGCCGCCAAGACGAAGCCGGCGCCCCCCGCGCCGATCGTGGCGGCGGCCAGGGCGATCCAGATACCGGTTTGGAACGGGAATTGATCGACCGTGAGGATGCCCGTGATGTACGCCCCGATGCCGAAGAAGGCGGCGATTCCGAGCTGGAGCAGCCCGCTGTATCCGACGACGACGTTCAGGCCGAGCGCGAGAATGCAAAAGATCAGGATCGTCCGGATCTCCATGCCGATGCGGGCGAATTCCGTTCCGGGCAAGAGGGGGTACAGGGCGAGCGCCGCCAGGCCCGCGAGCTCGAACCAGGGCACGCGCTTCATACCTTCTCCCTCGTGCGCGCGCCCAGGAGGCCGGTGGGACGGAACACCAGGAGGACGATCAGAATTCCGAAGACCAGCGCGCTCGTCCATTTCTCGCCCACGTATTGGCTGCCCAAGGAACGGACGAGACCGATGACGACTCCGCCGAGCATCGCGCCCGGCAGGTTCCCGATGCCGCCCAGCACGGCGGCCGTGAAGGCATAGAGGCCGTTCTGATATCCCATCTGGAACGAAACGGTGTTGATGTGAAGTCCGTAGACGACGCTCGCCGCTCCCGCAAGCGCGCCGCCGATGCAGAACGTCGCGGTAATCACGCGATCGACGTCGATGCCCATCAACCGCGCCGCGGTCGGATTCTGCGCCGTCGCCCGCATCGCCTTGCCCAGTTTGGTGAACTTGACGAAGAGGGTCAGTCCCAGCATCAGCGGGATCGTCACCAGATACACGACGAGATCTTTCACGGTGAACCGGATCGCCTCGGAGGGGACGAGATCGCGGTTGGGCACCAGATCGGGAAAATTGATGTCCGCGACTCCCTTCCAGATCTGTCCGAGGCCCATGAAGAAGAAGGAGACGCCGATCGCGCTCACCAAGGGGGTCAGCTTCGGCGCGTGGCGGAGCGGTTTGTAGACGATTCGATCCACGACCATGTTCAGGGTCGCGCAGAAGACCATCGAACAGGCCAGAACCAGAACGAGTCCGAGAACGAGGCCGAAGGTGGCCGCCGCGGCGATGCCGAGCCACCCCACCATGGTCAGGGCGAGGAACGAGCCCAGCATGAAAAGGTCGCCGTGCGCGAAGTTGATGAGCTCGATGATGCCGTAAACCATGGTGTAGCCGATCGCGATGAGGGCGAACAGCATCCCCGTGGTCACGCCGTTGACGAGCTGCTGCGCGAAGATGCTCCAGCCGCTCTGAGCCGCGAGTAGGATTCCCATCGAGCCCAACAAAGGCTCCCCCGGAAGAGCGGGATCCGCCGGGGGAGTTTCGGTTTTGCGCGGGGATCAGCGGGCGCCGAGAACCTCCACGAACTTGAACTCCCCGTTGCGGACGATATTGCCGCTCATCGTCCGGAGCGTCGTGTCGCCGTTCTTGTCGAACGACCACGATCCCAAGGCGCCGTCGAAATCCTCGATCGAAAGCCCGGCCGCGCGAATGGCGTCCCGATCCTTCTTGTCGGCCAATTCGATCGCCTTGAGGGCGACCTTGGCGGCTTCGTATCCGTACACGGCATACGCCTCGGGGATCTTGCCGTGCTTCTTCGTGTACTTCTCCACGAACTCTTTGCCCTTTCCATCGAGCTTCTCCGGCGGGAGACCGCCGAAGGTTACGTAGCAGCGCTCGTTCAGATTCGAGGCCCCGGCGGACTCGATGAACGCGTCCTCGAAGCAGCCGTCGGGCACCATCAGCTTGCAATTCATGCCGACCGCGATCATGTCCTTGGCGATCTGCCCGGCCTTGGTTTGGGTCGTTCCCCCGAAATAGACGAGGTCCGGTTCGAGGGCCTTGATCTTCGTCATCAGGGGCTTGAACTCCTGGGCATTGGAGTCGATCCCTTCATGGCCGAGGACGCGCAGGCCGATCTGCTCCGCGCGAGCTTTGAAGAGATCCGCGATTCCCTTCCCGTACACTTCGCGATCGTCGAGGAGAAACACCTTCTTCACGCCGAGCTTCTTCGCCCAGTCGGCGCCGACGACGCCCTGGATGTCGTCCGCCGGGACGACGCGGCAATAGTTGATCTTGCCGCCGGGGCGGTACTTGTCGGGCTCGCCGGCATCGCCCTTGCCGGGCTTGGTCAAGCCGGGCCACGTATTGGCGGGGCTGATCATCAGAAGGTCCGCCTTGTTCAGCTTCGGCATCGAGATCTTGGCCGCCCCGGAATTGTAGGTTCCGATGTACACCATGACATCGGGATCCTTGACGGCCTGCTCGGCGTTCGCGGCTTCTTTCTCCGGGGTCCACTTTCCCTCGGCGGCCGTGGCGTCGTCCAAGTCTTCGTACTGGATCTTGAACTTGCCCACTTGCCAGTGGGCCTCTTCGAACGCCATCACGATTCCATTCACGATGGTATCGGTCTGAGCCTTGGCGCTCCCCGTGCGCGGGAGGCTGGAGACGATCTTGATCACGGCCGGATCGGTCGGATCTTCGTCGGAAGGAGCGGACGCCTCCGTACGGGCGGAGGGAACCGCCAAGAGAAGAGCCAGGGCCGCGAACCGGAACCACGTGTGGTTCATGGACATCTCCTCCGAGAAATGTGAAGGGGAATTCTAGGCAGGCCCGCCTCCTGCGTCAACCCAAATGAGGCTCGCCCGGGAGCCGTTCAGAGGTTATACGACAGTGGAGTAGAGACGGGGAGCGATTCCGATCCGCGGTCCTTGATTCTCCTCCGGCATAGGTTATGCTGCTCTCAGGGACCGGTGGGGAATGACCTGCGAGAATTGCTCGCGGCTGGAAAAACGTCTTGCGGATCTGGAAGCGAAGCTCGCCCAAATCGTCGGGTTTCGGGTGGAATCGCCGCCGGGTTTGCCGGCCGTTCCTCCGGTCAACGGAACGGCCAAGGCGCCGGTCGTTTCCGAGGCGACCACCTGCCTTCCGTCCCTATCGCTTCCCACGCCGGATCAACGGGACCGTCTTCTGGCCCTCGGCATTCGCGACGCCGAGCATCCGAACTCCGTCAAGGCTCTGCGGGAACATGCGCGAGGCCTCGAGCTCGTCGCGCCGCTGATCGGGAAGTCGATTCCCGGCATGGCCGTCTTCCACGCCGCCTACGCCGCCGAGAGATGCGGCCGGGACGCGGTCGAATCCGTGATGACGCGCCTGTACGGGCGGTATCATTTCGAACCCGCGGACATTCTCCATGCCGCGGAGGCGCTCAAAGCCCAAGGGCTCGAAGCGACGGAGGCGGCCGCGGATCTTGGGTATCGGCGCATCGACATCCTCCATGCGGCGCAGGTGGTGCGTCTCTGGCCGCGAGCCGCCGAAGGACGTCAGGAGCTCGCCGAGATGAAGAAGCTCTTCCAGCGCGTCCGGGCGGATGTGGCGGGAGAAGATCTCCGGTACTGCGCCCTCGCGTGGATCAACCTCGGGGGGGAGTTTCTCGAGCGAGCGATCCGGGACCGCCATCCGAACAACGAACGAGAACCATGGGCGAGGGGAATGAGCATCCCGATCCTCGCTTGGGCCTATCGGATGTCCGCGCCGCACACCGGTCCGGCGATCGACGAATGCCGCTCCAAAAGCATGCGACGGGAGAAGGTCGGCGCCGAAGTCCTCTCAATTCTAGGCCGCCGCTTCGGAAGAAAGGTGGCGCTCCCGCCGTGGCTCGGCGGGAAGCAGGAGTAGACGACCTCATTCGGCCCTGCTAGAGTGTCCTCCCATGCCGATCGATCGCGATACAGTGCGCGCCGTCGCCGACTTGGCTCGTCTGGAACTTCCGCCGGGAGAACTCGAACGTTTCGAGAAGCAGCTCGGCGCGATCCTCGACACCATCGCCCAGCTTCGGGAGCTCGACGTCACCTCGGTGGAGCCGATGGCGCATGCCGGAGACTTCGCCGACGTCTTCCGGTCCGACGAGCCCCGCCCCTCGATTCCCACGGACGAGGCGTTGGCGAACGCTCCGAGTCGCGTCGGGCCGTACTTCGACGTGCCTCGCATCCTCGAGTAGCCGCCATGATCGAATACCGCACGGCGCTGGAGATTCGCGACCTCGTGCGATCGCGGAGAGCGAGCGCGGTCGAGGTCGTCCAGGAGCACCTCCGTCGCATCGACGCTTGGGAACCCCGTCTCCATGCGTTCCTGACCGTGATGCGGGAGGAAGCGCTCGAGCAGGCCCGAAGGGTGGATGCGAAATCGGAGAAGGGACCCTTGGCGGGCGTTCCCGTGGCCCTCAAGGACAACCTCTGCACGCGAGGGGTCCGCACTACCTGCGCGTCGCGGATCCTCGAAAAATATGTGCCCCCCTACGACGCGCATGTGGTCGAACGTCTCCGCGCGGCGGACGCCGTCGTCATCGGCAAGACGAACCTGGACGAGTTCGCGATGGGCTCGTCGACGGAAAACTCGGCGTTCGGGCCGACTCGAAATCCCTACGATCCCGAGCGGGTTCCCGGGGGGTCCAGCGGAGGCTCGGCGGCCGCGGTCGCGTCCGGCGAGGCGGCGCTCGCCTTGGGCTCGGATACGGGGGGGTCGATCCGGCAGCCGGCGGCGTTGACGGGGACCGTGGGGTTCAAGCCGACCTACGGCCGAGTCTCCCGATACGGACTGGTGGCCTTCGCTTCCAGTCTCGACCAAATCGGACCGTTCGGGAGGACGGTGGCCGACGCCGCCCAGCTCTTCGAGGTCATCCAAGGACCGGATTCGCGCGACTCGACGAGCGCGAACGTCCCCTGGGAACGCCGTGCGCGCGACTTGGGCGGTTTGCGTCTCGGAGTCCCGGACGAGTATTTCGGAGACGGCCTCGATTCCGAGGTCCGCGCCGCGGTGGAGTCCGCCCTCGCGACGGCCGAACGAGCAGGGGCCAAGCGCGTTCGCGTGTCGCTTCCGACGACCCGGTATGGGATCGCGGCGTATTACATCGTCGCGCCGAGCGAGGCGAGCTCGAATCTGGCCCGATACGACGGAGTGCACTATGGCTTCCGCTCGGCGAGGTCCGAAGACGTTCTCTCGCTCTATTCACGGTCCCGTCAGGAAGGGTTCGGCCGTGAAGTGCGCCGTCGAATCCTCCTGGGAACCTTTGCGCTCTCGAGCGGCTACTACGACGCGTACTACAATCGCGCGCTCAAGGTGCGGCGTTTGATCCACGCAGACTTCGAGCGGGCCTTCTCGGAGGCGGACGTGATCGTGGGTCCGACTTCGCCCACCCCGGCCTTTCGGATCGGGGACAAGACGGAGGATCCCTTGGCGATGTACCTGTGCGATGTGTACACCGTCGCCGCGAATCTGGCGGGTCTGCCCGGTATATCCATTCCGTGCGGCCGTACGAACTCCGGTCTCCCCGTCGGTCTGCAGATACAAGGCCGGCCGTTCGACGACGCGGGGGTGCTTGCGACGGCCGAGGCATGGGAGCGGGAACTGGGAATTGCGCCGCTCGTTCCGAGTCTCTGAAATGAGCGCGGCCGGGGAAGCGCACGACTTCCCCGGCCGGTCGACGTCTCCCCTACTTGAGGTACACGAAGAGATCCGAATCCGACGTCAGCGATTTGGAATAGGTACCCCAGTTCCAGAACAGGCAGGCGTTCGAGTTCATCAACATCGAAACCTGTGCGGAAGCCCTCGTATCGGCGTCCATTCCAACCCGTTTCGTGAGGGCGATGGACGAGTAGTGATTGCCGACTCGGACCAAGGCGCTTCCAATCAGGGTACGATCGTTGAGCGGTCGAAGTTCGAGGGAGAACACCTGACACCGGTTCGCTTGCGCCCCGTTCCGGAGGACTCTGATCGAAGAACCCCAGGCACGGAAACGATACTGAGAAGGACCGGTTCGAATCACTCCGCTCAGGATCACATAGGACCCCGGAGTCGTGAGCATGGAGAGAATGCGGCTGAGGTGGGCTTCGCTCATCCCCGCGCGATCCACCAGTACGGTATTGAAAGTGCGCCCGTTCTTGAGGGTGATGGCGGCGCAATTCAGAGCTCGGTATCGAAGTTCCTGGAGGCCGCTTACTCTTGCGCCCGGTTGGGCGATCGTCGAAACACCCGCGACGGTGCCGGACACCGTTGCCTGCTGAGCGTCGACTTGACCGATGAAAAGAACCCCCGTAACGAAGAGGCCAGCGAACAGTGACTTCATATCTCCTCCTTTTCACTCACCCCGAAACGAATCATTCCCCGCCAATCGCTTATGAACCATGTCTTGGGGAGGAATTTTTATGGGAAAAGCGCACAACACACTTACCTGTAGCAGGATGCGCTCACTATCCGCCGATCTCTGTAATCCGCGCATTAAGCTGGGCCAGGAACTGCTCCGTCTCCGACGTGGACTCGTTCAAGGTTGTGCAAACGAACCCTACGTAACGGTCCAGCTCTTCGGTGCCTATGAGACTCTTGAATTCGCAGTTGGGAAGTCCCAGAAGCCAAGCATGCAAGACCTTGGGCTCTTCCACATGGTTTTCCGGAGGGACTGGAAGTCCTTGTTTACGAACAGGTTGATGTTCGGAAACGTTTGTTTCCGGAGTGGATGGCTGGGTAACGATGGAGACTGTCCGGGAGGGCTCCGTTCCCGTTTTCCCTTGACGATGACGGATCTGCGCTCCCCCTCTTCCTTCTTGTCTGGCGATCAAGACTCCCATGAAGAGCAGACCGGCAACGACTCCCAGAATCCAGAACAACTTGGTGTGATTGTGATGCTCGACCATATCTCCTCCTCGAATTCGTCGGCCAACCCCGCCGACCTCCTTTGAACCGATTCGGAGAATGGGGTTTTTCTGGTGTGAGAGAACGTAACATACTGCAATGCAGTTGGATGGGATGGTGAGCCATGTTCCGAGGGGCCGGATTGTTGGCATGGCTCAACTGTGTCCTTTCTGGGTACCAGTTTGGGCTCCAGTGCACAACGAACCGAGACGTGTCGACTTCTCGGCATAGGCCTTCCAATGCTCCTGGAAGTTTCTCGATCGCGGCCGGAGGCTACTTCGCCTTGGCCTTCGCCATCCGGATTAGGCTCTGTCTGACGAATCCTCGTGAGCCGCGGCGCGCCGAGGGGGCGTAGCCCCACACCGAGCCAGCCCAGGAACGAGGAGGAGACCTAACCTTGAGGAGGTTGTCGACGACGAGTGACGCCGGATGGCGACGGTTATCGGCGCGTCCCCTCCAGGGGGGATGGCGGCGGCGAGGGCGCATCTGCGGCGTTGCTCCTCCTCGACAGCCCTCTGCGAGGCT
>Ga0114945_10002524_pt1 | contig 10724 bp, 9 predicted proteins | sample OV2TP3_FD_87194 | JGI IMG/M metagenome (GOLD analysis project Ga0114945, IMG submission 87194) | Hot spring microbial communities from Beatty, Nevada to study Microbial Dark Matter (Phase II) - OV2 TP3 | ecosystem: Environmental > Aquatic > Thermal springs > Hot (42-90C) | place: USA: Beatty... | reverse complement strand
GTCACCGCATCCGTCAGCGAGTTCACGCTCTTGACCACCTGGCCGGACGCCACCTTTGCCCCCGTCACCGCGTTATCCGCCAGGTCAGCCGTCGCCACCGTCCCATCCGCGATCTTCACGCTCGTCACCGCATTGTCCGCCAGGGCCGCGCCGGTGGCCGCAATGGTCAGCGTGTTCCCGCCGGGCGTGATCGTCACGTTGCTCCCCGCCGCCAGCGTCACCGCATCCGTCAGCGAGTTCACGCTCTTGACCACCTGTCCGCCCGCGACTTTTGCGCCCGTCACCGCGTTATCGGCTATGTCAGCCGTCGCAACCGTCCCGTCAGCGATCTTGGCCGTCGTCACAGCGTTGTCTGCCAGGGCTGCGCCCGTGGCCGCTATCGTCAGCGTATTCCCGCTGGGCGTGATGGTGACGTTGCTGCCGGCAGCCAGGGTTACCGCATCCGTCAGCGAGTTCACGCTCTTGACCACCTGTCCAGAGGCGACCTTCGCCCCCGTCACCGCGTTGTCCGCGATCTGCGTCGCGGTGACAGCGCCTCCCGCGATCTTCGCCCCCGTCACCGCATTGTCAGCGATCTTGGCAGAGGACACCGACCCGTCCTGTATCTTGACGGTCGTCACGGCGTTGTCCGCAATCTTGCCGCTGCTCACCGCCCCGTCCTCCACCGACTTGGAGATCAGGCTATACGGCGAGGCCGTCAGCGCAATGCGCGGCGTCAGCTCCGACCCGCTCCCCACCGTGATGCCCAGGTGGAGCGGCTGGTTGAACGAAATGTTCAGCGCCGTCACGCTCCCCAGAACCGCGCTGAACGCCCCGCTGGTCGTCGTCACCGTCTGCGTCTCCGTCCAGAGGGCAGAGCCGCCCGAGGCGGCGGCGTAGAGCCGGAACGTAATCGTCTGGTTGCCGTTGGGCACGGCCACGCCAGCGCCGTCCGTCAGGATGCCCTGGTAGCCGATGGTGGCCGGGGCCTGCGCCAGCGCAGAAGAGGTCAGGCACACCAACAGGGCGCAAAAAGCAAAGATTCTCTTGAGCATGGCTCCTCCTTTTTGTTGAAGACCCCTCCCCCGGCCCCTCCCCCACAGGGAGAGGGGAGATCATTTCCGGTTATCTCCGCGTAGAGGACAAGCCTGCTCCCCCTTCCCGTGTCGGGAAGGGGGCTGGGGGGTTGGGTCCAAACACAAAAAGCCGCACCCTTTCAGATGCGGCTTCACCCCTCGCCCCTTGCGCCCCTCCCTCCCTCTCGGCCCCCCCCGCTTCCACCCCCAGGCCGACTGATGGGTCACGATGTAGAAAAACGCAACGTCAGGATCACGAAAGGCGCGAAACCCATCCGCCCTTCCCCCAAGGATGGGCTGGGGGTGGTTTCGCGTTCTTCGTCCTTTTTTCGCGTCTTTCGCGTTGCGAATCTAATCAAATGCTCGCCGGGACGCAACTCAAAAATGTCCGATTTTTTGTCAATAGGATTTTTGGACAGACCTCACCCACCCCCATACCCCCTCCCTCTCCGTATACGGAGAGGGAGGGAGGGAGGCGGGTCAGTGGCGTGGAACGCGACCTCATGGGAGCGTTAGGCGGGGTGGCCTCATGGGAGCGACAGGTTGGGTGGATAAGGGCCTTTCCCCCTGGTCGGGGGAGGGTGAGGTCGTTTCACTTTGGTTTTATGACCTCTTTCCCCCCTAAATAGGGCCTCAAAACCTCCGGGATGACCACGCCCCCATCCGCCCGCTGGTTGTTCTCCAGAATCGGAATCAGAATGCGCGGCGAGGCGATCACCGTGTTGTTGAGCGTGTGGACGAACCGCACGCGCCCCTCCGAGTCCCGATACCGCACGTTCAGCCGGCGGGCCTGGAACTCGTGGAACGTCGAGCAGGAGTGCGTCTCCCCGTAGCCGTTCCGCGACGGCATCCACGACTCGATGTCGTGTTTTCGGACCTGCCCCTGCCCTAAATCCCCCGTGCACACGGCCACCACCCGGTAGGGGATGCCCAGGGCCTGCACCACCTCCTCCGCGTTGGCCAGGATCGCGTCGTGCCACCTCCGCGACTCCGCCTCGTCGTTGGCGCACACCACGACCTGCTCCACCTTCTCGAACAGATGGATGCGGTAGAGCCCGCGCGTGTCCTTGCCGTAGGTCCCGGCCTCCCGGCGGAAGCAGTCGGACAGCCCCACGACCTTCTTCGGCAGGTCCGCCTCGCCCAGCATCTCCTCGCAGTGGTAGGAGGTCAGCGAGACCTCCGCCGTCCCCACCAGAAATGCCTCGTCCTTCTCCACGTGGTACGCCTGGTCGCGCCCCATCGGAAAATACCCCGTCCCTACCATCGCGGCCTCATTCACCAGCACCGGCACGACCATCGGCACAAACCCCTTGCCCACCATCCGGTCCATCGCCAGGCGCAGGACCGCCCAGTGGAGCAGCGCCCCCTCGTTCTTGAGGATGTAGCTCCGGCTCCCGGCCAGCTTGACCCCGCGCGGGATGTCGATCAGGTCCAGCGCCTCGCCCAACTCCACGTGGTCCTTCGGCGTGAAGTCGAACGCCGGCGGCGTCCCCCACCGCCGCACCTCGACGTTGTCCGCCTCCGTCTCGCCCGGCGGGACATCCCCCCCCGGCGGGTTGGGAACAGTCAGCAGCAGCGCGGAGATCTGCCCCTCCAGGGCCTTGTGCTCGGGCTCCAGGGCCTTGACCTCGTTGGACACCTCCTTCATCCGGGCGATGGCCTTCAGCTTCTCCTCCCCCTGCAGCCTCGGCACCTGCTCCGACCCCCGGTTTCGCTCCGCCCGGAGGTTGTCCAGGCGCGTGCGGATCTCCCTCGCCCGCGCGTCTAAGGCGAGCAGGCCGTCGATGTCCGCGTCGATCCGCTTCTTCCGTGCCCCCTCTTTCACCAGATCGGGGTTCTCGCGGATAAATCTGAGATCAAGCATAAGCGCCTCACTTCCTGATCCTCACCAGCACGGACTGAATCTTCAGCGCCGAATCCTTGTCGAGCCGTAAAAGGATGCGGTGAATGGTGGCGTCATCCAGGGGCGAAAGGGTGACGGCGGCCTGGCCAGGTTCCATCCGGGCGCACAGCCTGGCCAGATGGGCGATCTTCTGGTCCTCGACGACCTTCTGCGCCTTCAGATGGCGCTCCACCTCGGCCTTCAGCAGGTCCAGGTCCGCCTGCCCCTGCGCCGCCTCTCCACCTGAGATGGGGTGTGGCGCAGACGCGGGGGACAAATCTGGCCTCCCACCTGCCGTATCAGCAGATGAAAGTGAAGCTAAAGCCTTCGCGGGTTGTGCCGATGATTCTGACAGGGTTGTGGAAGGAGGCCTGAACAGGGCGATCATCGTCCCCAGCACCACCCCGAAAGACAGGAACATAAAAATAACAAGCTGTGTAGGCGGACTGAATCTCATGGCGCATGAAGGCGTCACAAATGCTGCAAATTTGGCGGAAAAAGGCGACTCCGGAAAGCCCTTTTCATAATATCGAGACAACCTTGATTTTTGTCAATAAAATATTATTGGCTGAAAACAAACGATTTAAGATTAAATTCGAGAAGATGACTCCTGATTTTGGCACAGATTTCGCTTAAAATTTTCGTAAATCTGGTGCCTGAGATGTTAGAAGTTCCTAACCGCGAAAGGGGTAATGCCATGCCTCGCCGTGAGAAAGACCTCAAGGACCATCTCGCCTGCCTGGCCCTCCTGTACGCCATCAAGGGTCAGATCAAAAAGTCAGAGCATCTTCGAAGGATCGTCCGAAGAATGGAGCACATAGAACAACCGATACCGGCCCTCGCAGGGTAGAACGTCGAATCTGGAACTCATGAAATCAGGAATGGCTTTCCTGAGTTCCTGAGTTCCTGATCTGATTTTTGCCCACCCCCGCGGCCACGGCCAGGCAGAGGACTTCAGCCGCCGTGAACCAGAGGCGCGACAGCCACGCCGAAGAGGTGGCCACGGCCGCCGGCAGATGGTAGCCCAGAAACGCGATCAGAAACCCCTCGCGCACGACCAGTCCCCCCGGCATCAGCGGGGCCAGGAGACCCGCCGTGTAGGCCATCGCGTGGATCGGGATCAGGGCCCAGATGAGGCCCGAGGAGATCGACGCCAGGGATGAGATGAAGACGTAGAGCGCCAGCCCGTAACCGCACCAGCTCAGGGTGTAAAGCCCCGTGATCCAGAGAAGCTGGCCGAGCGTAAAGGGGACCCTGACAGGGTCGCGCTTCAACAATCTGAGAGCAAAATTGAGCGCCCGCTCCAGAATCCGCGGATGAACCGCAACGCCCCCCGCGATGAGCAGCCCGCCTATCGCATAGGTCCACGCGGCATCGATGTGTTGCCCCCCCTCTAAGACCGCATAGAGGCCGAAAAGCCCCGTCGCCGACAGCGTGGACAGCGCCTGGGCCAGGACCACGCTCACCGCCGTAGCTCGCTTCGGTATCCCCTCCCTTTCGCACAGATAGACCATCCCCGTCACCTGCCACACCTTCCCCGGCACGTACTTCCCCAGGTTGGAGATGAACCAGATGCGCCACGCCTTCCCCATCGGCAGGCCGTAGCCCATCCGCCTCAGGATGACCCTCCAGATCGGGATCATGGCCCCGAGAACAGCGCAGAGCGCCAGCAGAGAGAGCGCGAGGCGCGGGATGTCGAAGCGCCACTCATACTCGGCGACCTCCTGCCAGTTGTGGCGCAGGTTCTGGAAAAGAAAATAGAGAATGACCCCCAGGACCACAACCTGAACCGCGCGCTTCCAATTTGCAATTTTCAATTTGTAATTTTCAATTTGCAATTCGATTCTGTATCGCCTCCGAAAACATCCTTGCGGCGCCCCGGATGTCGTATCTCCTCCACACCTCGTCCGCCCTCTCCGTCAGCGCAGCGCGCCCTTTCGACAGGGCCTCCGCAATCGCCCCGGCGATCCCCTCCGGAGAGACGGATCGGGCCAGGACCCCCACCCCATACTCGCGGATGACAGACCCCAGGTCGCCCACATCCGTTGCCGCCACCGGCGTGCCCGCCTGCATGGCCTCGTGAAACACGACGGGCAGGCCCTCGCTGCGGGAGGGGATGACCAGCAGGTCGCACGCCTTCAGATGGGCGGCCACGGTCGCGCCGTCCGCGAACCCCTTGAAAAAGACGCGACCCTGTAGCCCCCTCGCCTCCACGTCCCGCCCCAGGGCCTTTCGCATGCCCCCGTCCCCCAGCACGTTCAGGTCCACGTCGGCGCCGCCCGCCGCGAGCCTGGCCACGGCCTGAATGAGCAGGTCGACCCCCTTCACCGGCTCCAGACGGCCAACGAACAGGAGATGCCGCCTCCCGGAGCCGAGGTCGAGGTCAGGGACGCCCGCCTTCGGGAGGAGGCGATTTGTCGGCATGAAACCGGGGGTATGGCCGGTGAGCGATTCCACGGCCCGGATCAGCCCCTGGCTGTTGGCAAACAGGAGATCGGCGTCCACAAGCACCTGCCTGACGATACGCCTCAAAACAGGCATCCGACCATACACATTCACGTCCGAGCCGAGGGACCAGACCGCGTAAGGCGCCCCCGTCCGGGCGCCGGCGCGCCGGCAGAGGAGGCCGCTGGGGATCGCCCAGGCGGCCAGGCAGAAGTCCACCCCCTCCGCGCGGATCAGGTCGACCAGGGCCGAAGTCCCCCGATGAAACAGGTCCAGAACGGCTAAGACGGCGAGAGGGTCGTAGGGCTTCAACTCCCCGAGGCGTCTCTCGCCCCCGCGCCACGCGAAGGTCCGCACCCCCTCGGATCGGAGGAGAGGGGACGGATTGTCCATCCGTTGCGCGGCCCCCCGCATCTCCGGCGTCAGAACCAGGACGCGGTGCCCCTCCTGTCGAAGGGCATCGACAAAGTCCGGCAGGAAATTGCCGGGGACATCCCCTTCGCGGAGGGGATACCCGTGCGTGACGACGCAGATGGTCATTTCTTCTTCAGGATTCGCTCTAACTTTTCAACCCGGTCATCGCACGCCACGACGAGATCCGCCAGGAAGCCGGTCACGAAGAGCTGCAGCCCGGACAGGATGAACATCACGGCCAGGGTGAAGATGGGGCGCTGCTGCGTCTGAATCGTCAGCCACAGATAGGCCAGGTACACGAACAGCGCCCCCCCGACGGCCATCAGGGCCACCCCCAGCCCCCCGAAGAAGAGCATCGGCTTCCGGCTGAAAACCGTCTGAAACTTCAGGGCGATGACGTCCAGAAAAGAGACCGGGATGCGCGACCACCCGAACTTGGAACGACCGTGCCGACGGGGATAGTAGTTGGTCGGCGCCTCCCCCACCCGGTAGCCCTTCTCTGCCGCCAGCATGTAGATGAACCGGTGCCAGTCCGAGCGGAGCGTCAGGTCCTCCATCACCTCCCGCGTGAACGCCTTCACCCAGTTCATGTCGTGGGCGTCCACGTCGAACAGCCAGCGACAGACGGCGTTGTACACGCGGGAGGCTGGCACCTTTCCGTCCGCCCGCCCCTGCCTCCAGCCCGCCACCATGTCGTAGCCCTCGTCCATCTTGCCCAGCAACTTCGGGATGTCCTCCTCCGGGTCCGAGGTCAGGTCCGCGCACAGGAACACGATCCGATCCCCCCGGGCGTGGGCGAACCCGGTCTTCATCGCCTCGGTCAGGCCGAGATTGCGGCGGTGCGGGATGACGCGGAGAAAAGGGTAGCGACGGGCTGCCTCCTCCGCCTCCCGCAGCGTGCCGTCCGTGCTCCCGTCGTCCACGAACACGACCTCGCCGTCGATCTCGCGATCCGAGAACGTCCGGGCGATCTTCTCCATCAGGAGCGGCACATTCCCCTCCTCATTATGAGCAGGGATAAACACGGTAACATCAGGCTTGGAAGATGACATGGTGATCCCGTGAAGAAATGACTGCACGAACGACAAAGGGACGAAGGCATCACCCTCGTCCCTCATCCGTCCTCGCGGAGCCCGCGCCTCAACCCCTCTGCTCAATGGGAACGTACGGGACCCCCTGCGGGCCGGTGTACTCCCCCATCGGGCGAATGAGACGATTGTCAGCGTATTGCTCCAGGATATGGGCAGTCCAGCCCACCACCCGGCTGAGGGCAAAGACCGGGGTGAACAGGTCCGTGGGAATGCCCATATAATAGTATGTGGAGGCCGAGTAGAAATCGACGTTCGCGCAGATGCCCTTGACCTTCATGCCGGAGGCGATCATCGCCTCTTCGACCCTTCGGGACATCTCGTACCACCTGAAGTCCCCGGTCTTCTGGGCAAGCTCCTGGGAGAACCGCCGGAGATGCGTGGCGCGCGGGTCCTCGGTCTTGTAGACCCGATGGCCGAACCCGGGGACCTTCTCCTTGCGGGACATCATCCCCTGGACATATTCCTCCACCCGGTCAGGGGTCCCGATGGCCGAAAGGAGCCGGATCACCTGCTCGTTAGCCCCGCCGTGAAGGGACCCCTTGAGCGCGCCGATGGCCGAGGTGACCGCCGAATAGGCGTCGGACAGAGTGGCCGCCGTCACCCGCGCCGCAAAGGTGGAGGCGTTGAACTCGTGATCCGCGTGCAGGATGAGACAGGTGTCGAACATCCCGGCCACGGCCCTGTCCGGGAGGCGGCCTGTCAGGATGTAGAGAAAATTGGCCGCGTGTCCGAGAGAGGGGTCGGACGGGATGGGGTCTTGATGGTTCCTGAGCCTGTGAAAGTCGGCGATGATCGCCGGAAACTTGGCGGTCATCCGGATCGCCTTGCGGAGGTTGGCGTCGCGGGACAGGTCCTCCGCCTCCGGGTCGCAAATGGCCAGGGCCGAGGCCATCGTCCTGAGCGCCGTCATGGGCGAGGCCTTCCTGGCAATCGCCTTCAGGAGCGTCTGGACCTCGGCGGGGAGCCTGCGCTCAGCCACGAACTTCTTGTTCAGGTCCTCGAGTTGACTGCGGGTCGGAAGAGACCCGAACCAGAGGAGATAGGCCGTCTCCTCAAACGAGGCGCGGCCGACCATGTCGTGGATATCAATGCCCCGATAGATCAACCGGCCCTGTCTCCCGTCGATGAGACAGAGGGCCGTGGCGCCCGCGACGACATCTTCCAGTCCTCGGTTGCTGGACATCTTTCAGGCCCTTTCCGTATTAAGATGAATAATTTACACAAAAACTCGGCGACGATCAATCGTTTTTCTCACCACAGGCCGGGTTTGTAAAAACCGCTTGCTTGCCCTTTTTGATTTTGTTAAGTTTGTGATACATTTTTATAACTCAGGAAAATCAACGCATTTAAGAGTGAGGCCAGAGGAAGTTGAAGACAGAGATCATCATCAACGTAGCTTCCAATGAAACCCGAATCGCCATCCTGGAGGACGGAAAGCTCGTCGAGATCCTGGTCGAACGCCCCGAGAAAGAGCGGATGGTCGGCGACATCTACAAGGGGGTCGTCAGCGCCGTCCTGCCGGGGATGCAGGCGGCATTCATCGACATCGGGCAGGAGAAAAGCGCCTTCCTCCACGTCTCGGACATGGTCGACTCCCCGGAGTTTCTGTCCATGTTCGACGACGATGCGGACGAGGATGCGGGGCCGCCCCCGAAGGGGCGCGGCGGGCGTTACTATCAGATCCCGATCCAGGACATGCTCCAGAAGGGGCAGGACCTCCTCGTCCAGGTCACCAAAGAGCCGATCAGCACAAAGGGCCCCAGAGTGACGTCGGAGATCTCCCTGGCCGGCCGGTTCATCGTGCTGGTGCCGAACGGCGAGAAGATCGGCGTCTCCAGAAAGATCACGAACTGGGAGGAGAAGCGCAGGCTGAAAGACCTCGTCCGGCAGTTCAAGCCCAACGGCCACGGCATGATCATCCGGACCGTGGCCGGAGGGCGGGGAGAAAAGGAGCTGGTGAAGGACATCAAAGGCCTCGTCCGCCTGTGGGAACGGATTCATAAGATGGCCCAGAAAGCGGCGGCCCCGGCGGTCGTCCACAAGGAGATGGGGATGACGTCCAGCCTGATCCGAGACCTCTTCAACGACGACGTGACGAGGGTCATGGTCGATTCCAAGCACGAATACAAGCAGATCGTGGCCTACCTCAAGTCGGTCTCCCCCCACCTGCGGGATCGGGTGGCCCTCTACAAGGAGAAGGAGCCCATCTTCGACGCCTTCGGCGTCGAGAAAGAGATCGAAAAGTGCTACGACAGAAGGGTCTGGCTGAAGGGGGGCGGCAACATCGTCATCGACCACACCGAGGCCATGGTCGTCATCGACGTCAACTCGGCCAAGAACGTCGGCAGAGACAACGAGGAGGACAAGGCCCTGCGGGTCAACCTCGAGGCCGCGCGGGAGGTCGCCCGCCAGATCCGGCTGCGGGACCTGGGCGGGATCATCGTGGTGGACTTCATCGACATGGCCATCGCCCGGAACCGCCGACGGGTGGAGGAGGAGTTCCAGACGGCCCTGCGGCGGGACCGGTCCAAGACGCACGTGTCGCAGCTCAGCGAGTTCGGCCTGATCCAGATGACCCGCCAGCGGGTGCGGCCAAGCCTCCTCTACACCTTCAGCGAGCCCTGCGCCCACTGCGGGGGGCTGGGCCGGGTGCAGGGCCGCGACACCATCGTGGCCCGCATCGAGCGGTGGCTGAGGCGGTCGCGGGCAGCGTCCCTGGAGCGCCGGCTGACCGTGCGCGTGCACCCGGCCGTCTACGAATACCTCATGGAGAACAAGGGAGAGCGCTTCAAGCTCATGCGAAAGGCCACCAGGGTCTGGCTGAACGTGGAGAGCGACCCGGCGCTCGCCGGCGACGACTACCGCGTCCACTCTCGAAGCCGTAACATCGACGTGACAGAGGAAGTTAAGACTTGACAAAAGAGGGGAGTTATATTAGTTTTCCAAACTTGTTTCGACAATAACCCTGATCTTTTGAGGAGGACCGATGTACGCTGTTGTCAAGGTGGCAGGGTTTCAGGTTCGGGTGCAGGAAGGGGACCGCGTCCAGGTGCCTCGCCTCTCTGCCGAGCCGGGGTCTCAGGTTCAACTCTCCGACGTGCTGCTCGTCTCAAACCAGGGCCAGGCGTCCATCGGCAGCCCGACCGTGGCCGGCGCCTCCGTGGAGGCGCGCGTGGCCTCGCACGGCCTGGGAGACAAGGTCACCGTCTTCAAGATGAAACGCCGGAAGAACTACCGGCGGAAGCGCGGCCACCGCCAGCCCTTTACCGAGCTGGAGATTCAGAAAATCGTCATGTAAGCATTTGGCCGGGGGCTTTGCCCCCGGCCAAATGCTTCAATCTTGGAGTCTGAACATGGCTCATAAAAAAGGCGTCGGCAGCTCCCGCAACGGGCGCGACAGCCACGGGCAGCGCCTGGGCGTCAAGCGCTTCGGCGGAGAGCGCGTGACCGCGGGGAGCATCCTGGTCCGGCAGCGCGGGACGCGCATCTACCCCGGCCACAACGTGGCGCGCGGCGGGGACGACACCCTGTTTGCGCTGATCGACGGCGTGGTGACGTTCGAGCGCGTCGGCAAAGACAAGAAGAAGGTCAGCATCTACGCCTGACTCAGTGCCGAGTGCTGAGTGCTGAGTGCCAGAAGAAAGTGCTGAGTGCTGAGTGCTGAGTGCTGAGTAAAAGCAAAGGACAGGGTTTTATCCTTTACTCAGGACTCAGGACTCAGGACTCAGGACTCAGGACTCAGGACTCGGAACTCAGGACTCAGAACTGTTTTTGGGAAAGGGGCCGTGAAAATCGCCGTCATCGGCGCCGGGAACGTGGGGGCCACGACCGCCCAGC
>Ga0114945_10002523_pt1 | contig 10727 bp, 12 predicted proteins | sample OV2TP3_FD_87194 | JGI IMG/M metagenome (GOLD analysis project Ga0114945, IMG submission 87194) | Hot spring microbial communities from Beatty, Nevada to study Microbial Dark Matter (Phase II) - OV2 TP3 | ecosystem: Environmental > Aquatic > Thermal springs > Hot (42-90C) | place: USA: Beatty... | reverse complement strand
CAGTAGTGCGTGACGTGGTGACGCTTAATAAGCTCGAATATTGTCTGGGAATCCACTTTTCTCAAACAGACGTTCGTTCCCGCGTTGGCGGCAATGGTCCAGGGAAAGCACCAGCCGTTGCAGTGGAACATGGGCAGCGTCCACAGGTACACCGAATGCTGCGGCATGCCCCAGACCAGGATGTTGCCGACGCCGTTGAGGTAGGCGCCGCGATGGTGATAGACGACGCCCTTCGGATTGCCGGTCGTGCCCGAGGTGTAGTTGAGCGAGATCGCCTCCCATTCGTCCTGCGGCCAGCGCCAGGCGAACTCGGGATCGCCTTCTGCCAGCAGCTCCTCGTAGGTCTTCTCGCCCAGGCGCTTGCCGCCGGTGAACTCGGGATCTTCGACGTCGATGACCTCGATGCGCGGTCTTACTTTTTCGATGACCCCTGAGAACTCCTTGTCGGTGATGAGGAGCCTGGCTTCGCCGTGCTCGAGCATGAAGGCGATGGCCTCGCCATCGAGCCGCGTGTTGAGGGTGTTCAGCACCGCGCCGCACATCGGCACGCCGAAATGCACCTCGACCATCGCGGGAATGTTCGGCAGCATCGCCGCCACGGTGTCGCCCGGGCCGATGCCGCGCTTGGCGAGCGCCGAGGCGAGCCGCCGGCAGCGCGCGTAGGTCTCTTTCCAGGTGTAGCGCTGCGCGCCGTGTATCACCGAAACGCGGTCGGGATAGACGTACGCGGCGCGCTCGAGGAAGGAAAGCGGCGTCAGCGGGGCGTAGTTCGCCGGGTTCTTGCCGAGATCCTGCTCATAAGGGTTTTTTCCATCGCGGGCCATGGTCCAAGTATAGCTCCGGCATGGTTGACGATTCACACGCCGTCCGTTCGAATGGCCCGATGGTCTGGCTCGCCACGGGACTTTCGCTCCTCGCGCTGGCGGTCGCGGTCCTGGCGCTCGTCAGGGTGCGGGCGTTCGAGTTCGCGCCCGAGGTGCTGGCCGGGGACGTGATCCTGCCCCGGCCGAGCCGTCTCGCGGGCGACGTCAAGCTGCTCCTGCCCCTGCAGTTCACCAACTCGGGCTTTGCCGACGGAATCATCCAATGGGTCGCCCTGCGGCTTACGGTCGACGGCCAGATCGACCGCTCGGTCCTGCTCAGCCCGGTGGCCGAGGTCGACATGCAGCGCTTCATCCAGGCGAAGCGCCGCCTGGATGCCGAGAACACCATCGAGCCCTTCACCGGCTTCGCCCTGGAAGGCAAGCGCTCGGCTGCCCGGTTCGTGCTGTTCGATGTCGCGGAGAAGGCGAGGACCGGTCCGCTGCGGCTGCGGCCGGGGCGCTACACGTTCGAGCTGTTCATCAAGTCGAGCGCCACCCGCCAGCCGAAGCTGGAGCGCCAGTTCGAGCACGTGCTGGAGCAGAGGCAGCTCGACGAGCTGCACAACGACGCCACCGTCTACCTCATCAACTACCAGATCACGCTGCCCGGCGTGCGGCGCGAGGTGGCCGGCATCGAGTGGCTGCCCGGCGGGAGCCGCGCCTAGCGAGGAGCGCCCGAGTTCGCGAGCCGAAATTGATTTGCGCCGGTCTCGACGCCGCAATTAAAATGATCTAAAGCTGCCGCCTCGGCAGCCCCGGGGGGAGGGAAGTGTTGACGACACGGTCACGTGCCGGCTTCACTCTGATCGAACTGCTCGTGGTCATCGCGATCATCGGGCTTCTCGCCGGCTACGTCGCTCCCCGCTATTTCTCGCAGGTCGGCAAGTCCGAGGTCACCGTGGCGCAGGCCCAGATCCGCTCGCTCGAGCAGGCGCTGGACCAGTACCGTCTCGACCTGAAGAGGTACCCGACGACCGAGCAGGGCCTCAAGGTTCTGGTCGCTCGCCCGCCCAACGAGCCGGCATGGAGCGGCCCCTATCTGCGCAAGGAAGTCCCTCTCGATCCCTGGGGCCGGCCGTACGCCTATCGCAGCCCTGGCGAAAAAGCCGAATTCGAGCTGATTTCATTCGGCCGCGACGGCCGCCAGGGCGGCAGCGGCGAGGACGCGGACATCGGGAACTGAGCGATGCGCTACACGGTGAAAGCGATGCGCGGGGACGCCGTGGTCGATCTCGACCTCGAGGCGCAGGACCCGCTCGCCGCGCGCGACGAGGCAGTTCGGCAGGGATACGAGGCGCTCGTCGTCAGACGACGCAGCTTTCTCTCCAGATTCGAGGTTTCGTTGAAGCGGGAATTTCCGACCGCGCTTTTCACCGTGCAGCTCGTGGCGCTGCTCGACGCCGGGCTCAACGTGGTGGAGGCGTTGCAGGCGCTCGCATCGAAGGAGCAGCTCGCGCAGCGGCGCCGGGTGATCGAAGAGCTTCTTTCGGGGTTGCGCGCCGGGGAGTCGTTCTCGCAGGCGGTCGGCCGGCTCCCCGGGCACTTCCCGCGCATCTACGCCGCCGTGGTGCGCGCAAGCGAGCGCACCGGCGATCTGCGGCGGGCGCTCGCGCGCTATCTCGAGTACGAGGACAAGTTCGACCGCGTGCGGAAAAAGATCTCTGCCGCGCTGCTCTACCCCGCAGTCCTCGTTGTCGCGGGAACGCTGGTCCTGACGTTCCTGATGTTCTATGTCGTACCCCGCTTCGGCCGCATCTACGAGGACCTCTCCGGGAACCTGCCGCTGTTTTCCGGGCTGCTACTCGCCGTGGGCGGGTTCATCGAGCGCCACGGCTGGTTGGTCGGGGCGCTCCTCGCCGCCGCCGTCGCGGCCGCGGCCTATGGGCTTGCGAGACGCGATGTGCGCGCCGCGCTGACCGCGCGACTCTGGCGCGTGCCGCAAGTCGGCGAGCAGATGAAGATCTATCAGCTCGCGCGTCTTTACGGCACGCTCGGCATGCTGCTGCGCTCCGGAGTGCCCATCGTTGCGTCGATGGGCATGACCGCGAGCCTCTTGCCTGCGCACCTGCGAGCGCAGCTCGCGCGCGCGCGAACCTTGATCGAAGGCGGTGCGAGCATTTCGAGCGCGATGGCGACGGCCGGCCTCTCCACCGCGATCGCCGACCAGATGATGGTTGTGGGCGAGCGCAGCGGCCAGATGGGCGAAATGATGGAGAGGATCGCCGCCTTCCACGACGACGACCTCGCGCGCTGGATCGACTGGAGCATGCGGCTTCTCGAGCCCTTGCTCATGGCGATCATCGGCGTGGCAGTGGGCCTGGTCGTCGTGCTCATGTACATGCCGGTATTCGAGCTTGCGAATTCCCTGCAATGATCCCTTTTGAAGACATCGCCTGGGCGCGGGAGCAGCACGCCGCCACGCAGCGCGCGATTTCCGACCTCCTGGAAGAGCGCCTCGCCTGCCCTCCGGCGGAGATCGTCTCCCGCATGGCGGCGGCGACGGGCTTCGCCGCGATGTCCTATAGCGCGCTCTCGTCCATGCAGCCCGCCTTCGACGTCGTGCCGTTCGTCGAGGCAAGCCGGCGCCATTGCGTCGCGTTGCGCTCGGAGGAAGGCGCGCTGCAGGTCGTCCTGGCGAATCCCTTCGACGGCGATCTCGACGACTGGCTGGAGGCGCGCATCAGCGAGCCCTTCTCCTGCGCCGTCGCGCACCGCAACGACCTCGCCGCCTATCTTGCGCGCGAGGAGAGCTCGCTTCGCGCGGTGGATTCCGCGAGGGCGCAGATGGACGAGGCCGCAGCCGCCCCGCAATCCGGTGACGAGATCTCGCTCGAAGCGATCAGCGCCTCGGAAAGCGTCGCCGTGCGTCTCGTCAATTCGACGCTTTTCGACGCCTTCCGGGCCAACGCGAGCGACATCCACCTGGAAAGCGCGGCCGAAGGACTGGCGATCAAGTACCGCATCGACGGCGTTCTGACTTCGGTCGAGCGCATACCGGGAAGCGCCGTGGCCGAGCAGGTGATCTCGCGCGTCAAGGTGATGGCGGAGCTCGACATCGCCGAGCGGCGAGTGCCGCAGGACGGGCGCTTCAAGGCGCGCATCAAGGCGAGGGACGTCGATGTGCGCGTGTCGATCATGCCGAGCAGCTTCGGCGAGGACGCGGTGCTGCGTATCCTGGACCGGCGCTCGCTCGCCGGCGAGGGCGCGAGCCTGACGCTCGAGCAGCTCGGCTTTTCGGCGGCGATCCTCGGGGAGCTTCGCAAGCTCGCCACGCAGCCCTACGGCATGCTGCTCGTCACCGGGCCGACCGGCAGCGGCAAGACCACCACCGTCTACGGCGTCATCTCCGAGGTCAACAAGGGCCTGGACAAGATCGTCACCATCGAAGATCCGGTCGAATACCGGCTTCCCGGCGTGCTGCAGATCCCGGTGAACGAGAAGAAGGGCCTCACGTTCGCGCGCGGCCTGCGCTCGATCCTGCGCCACGACCCCGACCGCATCATGGTGGGCGAGATCCGCGATCCGGAGACCGCCGAGATCGCCGTTCAGGCCGCCCTCACCGGGCATCTCGTCTACACGACGGTGCATGCGAACAACGTCTACGACGTCATCGGCCGCTTCATGCACATGGGGCTCGACCTTTACAACTTCGTCTCCGCGGTCAACGGCATCGTCGCGCAGCGATTGGTCAGGATGTCCTGCAAGACCTGCCGCTCCCGCGGATGCTCCGACTGTCGAGGGACGGGTTTCCGCGGCCGGCGCGCGATCGGCGAGCTGCTCCACATGGACGACGAGATGCGCGAGCTGATCGTGGCGCGCGCCCCGGTGCGCAGGCTCAAGGAGGCGGCGCAGGCGCGCGGCACGCGCTCGCTGCGCGAAGCGGCGCTCGACCTGGTACAGAGCGGGGAAACCACCCTCGAAGAGGTCAATCGTGTCACCTTTGTGGCCTGAGCGGGTTCGCGTCGCGCTCTGTCCCGAGCGCGTGCTCGGCGCCCGGCTCGCCTTCGGCCGTGTTACGACGAAGGCTGAAATGCCGGTCGAGGGAGCTGCGGCCGATTCGCTCGTGCCGCTCCTTGCTGCGTTGGCGGCGACGCGCGCCTGCGTCGCGATCACGCTGTCGAACCGCTTCGCCCGCTACTTCGTCCTGCCGTGGAGCGCGGCACTGGAGTCGGAAGCCGACTGGCAGGCTTTCGCCGAGCGGCGCTTCGCAAACCTTTATGGGGCGGACGCGGCTCTCTACCTGGTCCAGGTCGCGTCGTCCGAACCGGGAACGCCGCGCGTCGCCTGCGCGCTCGAGCGCGTGCTCCTCGATGCGATCCGCCATCGGCTCAACGCCGCGGGGCATCGGCTGGTTTCGCTTCGCCCGCACTTCGCTGTCGCCTTCAAGCGAATCGCGGACGGCGACGCCTGGTACGTGAACCAGGAGCCTCAGCAGCTCACGGTCGGCCTTGCGCTCGGCGGCCGGTGGCGCTCGCTGCGGCAGCGCCGCGTGGGTCCGGATTGGAAAGAGCGCCTGCCGCTCATCCTGCGAAGAGAAAGCCAGCTCGCCGGTCTTTCCTCTCTCACGGAAAAGGTCAACGTGGCCGCCAGCGACGATGCCTTCAAGATGATTCTCCATTGACCTCCATGCGGCCGCTCGATTTCGAGTTCGCCGCACCGCGCCGCGCCGCAGGCTGGGCGGGCTGGCTGCTGCTTGCGCTCGCGGCGCTCTTCGTCGCCGACCTCGGGCGAAGCTACGTGGCGGTCGAGTCGGACATCGCGCGGCTCGAAACGCGCATCGCGCGAACCGCCCCGGCCGCGGATACGCGGGAATCCGTGCGCGCCGCCTCGCCCGAGGAATTCGCCCAGGCGCGCGCCGTGCTGCGCCGGTTCGCCACGCCCTGGCCGGCGCTCTTCGACGCCGTCGAAGCGGTCCAGCTCGACGCGATTTCGCTCCTCGCGATCGAGCCCGACGCGAACACCGGGCAGGTGACGATCAGCGGCGAGGCGAGGAGCTACCTCGCAGTGCTCACCTACGTCGCACGGCTCCAGGAGCAGCCCGGGCTGCACCGCGTGCACCTCGCGCGCCACGACGTGCGCGAGAGCGAGCCGCGCCGGCCGGTGGCCTTTGCGGTGTCGGCGCAATGGAGGCGCCTGTGAGCCGCCTCGGATTGCCCGCCGGCCTGGGCGTCGTCCTTCTGGCGGCGGGTTTTGCGTTTCTCACGGCGATATTGCAGCCCCTCGAAGCGCGGCGCGCGGCGCTCCTCGAGGATGCGCACAAAGCCGCCAAGCGAAGGATGCAGTCCGGGCAGATGCTGATCGCGGTTTCCGCCCCGCAAGCGAAGCTCGCGACCTTCTACGGGTTCTTCGAGCGCGATACCCCGGTCACCGACCACCTGGCGACGCTCTACGCCCTCGCCCAGCGCTCGGGCGTCGAGCCCCGGAGCGCCGAATACCGTCTCGCGGAATCGAGAACGCTGCGCCTTGCCGAGTACAGCGTAACCATGCCGCTCAGAGGAACCTACGGCGAGATCCGCGCCTTCCTGGAAAACGCCCTTGGCGAGATTCCGGTGCTCACGCTCGACCACGTCAGCGTGCGCCGCAATCGCGTGGCGGAGCACCGCGTCGAGGCCGAGGTCCGCTTCACTTTGTTTCTCGCCCGGCGATGAGGCTCGCCTCCCTCGCCATCGTTCTCCTCGCCACCGTCGTCGCGGGGAGCGAAGACCGCCGCAGGGAAACGCGCATGGCGGAAACCCGGCCTGTCGAGGCGCGCGTGCCGGGCGCCCCGGCGCAACCGCCCGCGGACGAAGAGCTCGACGTGTCGCTCCTGCAGCGTCCTAAGCGCGCCGAGCCGGTGATCGACGTCTTCACCCCCAAGGTTATTCCCGCCCCGGAGGCCGTGCCGCCGGGCGCTGCGAAAGCCGAGCCGCCCGCCCCGCTGGCGCCTCCTGCCCCGCCCGCGCTGCCTTTCCGCTATGTCGGCAAGTTCGTCGAGAAGGGCGCGGTGCGGCTGCTGATCGCGAAAGGCGAGACCGACTACGACGTCAGCGGCGGCGAGACCCTCGACGGCATGTACCGCGTCGACGAGGTCTCGGAGCAGGCGGTCGTATTCACCTACCTGCCGCTCGAGCTGCGGCAGATCCTGAGCATTCCCCCGGCAAACGAGGCCTCCCGATGAAGCGCATCGCTCTTCTCTTTCCTGCATGCATGCTCCTTGCCGCCTGCGTGGGGAACGAAATCTTCAAGGACGGCCGGGCCCTGATCGAGAAGGGCGACACCGAGGCCGGCCTGGCGAAAGTCGAGGAAGCCATCCGCCTGGAGCCGAGGAACCGTGAATACCAGATCTACCTCGTGCGCCAGCGCGAGTCGGCGGTGCAGCGCCAGCTCGCGCTCGGCGACGAGGCGCGCCGCACGGGCAGGCTCGACGAGGCCGGGACCGCCTACCGCAGGGCCCTGTCGATGGACCGGGCGAATGCGCGCGCCCGGGCGGGCCTGGAGTCGCTGCAGACCGATCGGCGTCACCACGACAGCGTCGTCGAAGCCGAGGCCGCGCTGAAGAAGAAAGACCTCGAAACGGCGTACGCCAAGACGCGCGAGGTGCTCAACGCCAACCCGTCGCACCGCGAGGCGCTCGCGCTGCTGCGCGCCATCGAGCAGGCGAGCCCGCCGCTCGACCTCCACGGCCCGCAGCTTCGCGCGCGCTTCCGCAGCCCGGTCACCGTCGAATTCCGCGAGGCCACGCTGCGCCAGATCTTCGAGTTCATCGGCAGGAACACGGGACTCAATTTCCTCTTCGATCGCGACGTGAAGCCCGACCAGCGCGCGACCGTGTTCCTGCGCGACACGCCGGTCGAGGAGGTGCTGCAGTTCCTGCTCATGACCAACCAGCTCGACCAGCGCGTGCTGAACGAATCGACGCTGCTCGTCTATCCCCGCACGCCCGCCAAGCAGCGCGAATACCAGGAATTGATCACCAAGAGCTTCTATCTCGGCAATGCCAACGCCAAGCAGGCGCTCGCCCTCATCAAGGCCATGGTGAAGACGCGCGACGTCTTCATCGACGAGGAGCTCAATCTCGTCGTCCTGCGCGATACCCCCGAGGCGATCCGCATGGCCGAGCGCCTGCTCGCCGGTCAGGATCTCGCCAAGCCGGAGGTGCTGCTCGAGGTCGAGGTCGTCGAGGTGAGCAGCTCGCTGATGAAGGAGATCGGCATCCGCTATCCCGACCGCATCAGCTTCAGCCTCGTGGGCGCCGGCGGCACGCCGGGCACGCTCACCGGCCCGGAAGCGCGCAACATCGACTCGAACCTGGTGCGCATCAGCTTCACCGACCCGCTCTTCGTGCTCAACTTCAAGGACGAGCTCGGCCGCGGCAACCTCCTCGCCAACCCTCGCATCCGCGTCAAGAACCGCGAGAAGGCGCGCGTGCACATCGGCGACAAGGTGCCGGTCATCACCACCATCACCACCGCCACCGGCTTCGCCGCCGAGTCGGTGGCCTACCTCGAGGTGGGTCTCAAGCTCGACGTCGAGCCCGAGATCTATCTCGAGAACGAGGTCGGCATCAAGGTGGCCCTCGAAGTGAGCAGCATCGTGCAGGAGATCAAGAGCGCGACCGGGGCGCTGAACTACCGCATCGGCACGCGGCTCGCGAGCACCAACCTGCGGCTGAGAGACGGCGAAACCCAGGCGCTCGCCGGCCTCATCAGCGACGAGGACCGCGCCACCACCAACCGCCTCCCGGGGCTGGGCGAGCTGCCGGTCATCGGCCGGCTCTTCGGCAGCACGCTGGACACCGTCAACAAGACCGAGATCGTGCTTCTCATCACCCCGCGGGTAGTAAGAAACCTCGCGCGGCCGGATTTCCGCGTCGCCGAGTTCGCCTCCGGCACCGAAGCAGCCGCCGGCGCCCCGCCCCTGCGGCTGCACACCGTCTCGCCGGCGACCGCCGTCCCGGCGCCGGCGCGAGCCCCGGTGCCCTCCGGAGCGGCGCCCGCCAAACCGGTCGCCATCGCCCTCCAGGCGCCCGCCCACGTGATGTCCGGCGACGAATTCAAGATCGTCGTTCATCTCGCCGGGAACACGCCGCTGCGAAGCGCGGTGCTCGACTTCGCTTTCGACCCCAGCCGCTTCACGGTCGTAAGAGTCGAAGAAGGCGCTCTGGTGAAGAGCGCCGGCCCCGAGGCCGGCCTGCGCACGAGCGCGCCGGAAGGCACCGGACGGCTCGCCGTGAGCATCACCTCCAAGGCCGACTTCCCCGCCGCGGGCGAGCTTGCCGTCGTGACCCTCAAGGCGGCGACGCCCACCCCCTCCACCGCCTCGATCGTGCTGGAAGGCGTGACCCTGACCGACGCCGGGGGCCGCGCCCTCACGGCGACCCTTCCGCCGCCGCACCTGGTTTCGCTCCTCAGATGAAAGCGCGCGGCTTCACGCTGATCGAGCTTCTCATCACGGTGGCGATCGTCGCCATCCTCGCCTCCGTCGCGATGCCGCTCTCGGAAGTCGCGCGCCAGCGCGACCAGGAGAAGGAGCTGCGCCGGGCGCTGCGCGAGATCCGCGACGCCATCGACGCCTGGAAGCGCGCAAGCGACGAAGGCCGCATCACTCGCCGCGCCGACGAGTCGGGCTACCCGCCGGCGCTTGCAACCCTCGTGGCGGGCGTCGCCGAGGCCAAAAGCCCTACCGGCGGGCGCCTGTACTTCCTGCGTCGCGTGCCGCGCGACCCCATGCACGCCGACCCCGGCACGCCAGCCGACCAGACCTGGGGCCTTCGCAGCTACGACAGCCCGCCCGAGGACCCCAAGCCCGGCAAGGACGTCTTCGACGTCTACCCGCTCGGCGCCGGCAAGGGCCTCAACGGCATCGCGTACCGCGAATGGTGAAGCGCCCGGGCTTTACGCTCATCGAGCTGCTGGTGGCGCTCGCCATCGTGGCGCTGCTGCTTTCCATCGTCGTGCCGCGCTACTTCGGCAGCCTTGGCAAGACCGAAGAAGTGGTCCTCAAGGAGAACCTGAGGAGCCTGCGAGACGCCATCGACAAGCACTACGCCGACACCGGCCGCTACCCCGACTCGCTCGAGCAGCTCGCCGCCAAGCGCTACTTCCGCGCCGTGCCCGAGGACCCGATCACCAACTCGAGCGCGACCTGGACCCTCGTCCCGCCCGAGAACCCCAAGCTCGGCGCCGTCTTCGACGTCAAGAGCGGCGCCAAGGGCACCGGCCGCGACGGCAAGCCCTATGCGCAGTGGTAGCCGCCGCCAGTCGGGCATCACCTACCTCGCCGTCCTTTTCTTCGTCGCCGCGAGCGGCGCCATGCTCGCCGCCACCGCCACCCTCTGGTCCCACGACCGCCAGCGCGAGAAGGAGCAGGAGCTCCTCTGGACCGGCAATCAGTTCCGCCAGGCGATCGCGCTCTACTACCAGCGCTCCCCCGGCGCCCTCAAGCGCTACCCGGAAAAACTCGAAGACCTGCTGGAGGACCGCCGCTACCTGACGAGACAGCGCTACCTGCGCAAGATCTACCGCGACCCCATCACCGCAAATCTGAAGTGGGGCCTCGTGGCGGCTCCGCAGGGAGGCATCATGGGCGTCTACAGCCTCTCGGAGGGCCGGCCGATCAAGAGCGGAAATTTCTCGGAGGCCGAAGGCAGCTTTTCGGGCGCTGCGCGCTATTCCGACTGGCGGTTCCTCTATGAGCCACCTGCAGCGCCCATCGGCGCGGGGCTACCATCGAGGCGCAAGCAATGACGGCGGCAGTATTTCGGACCGCGCACGCAGCCGCGCGCGTGAAAAGCGCCGCACGCGCGCCGCCGTGGATAACCCTCAACCCGCTGGGATTGCACCTAAGAAACCCCTCGGAACTGTCTAAACGAGTGGGGCCACTTCT
>Ga0114945_10002522_pt1 | contig 10728 bp, 10 predicted proteins | sample OV2TP3_FD_87194 | JGI IMG/M metagenome (GOLD analysis project Ga0114945, IMG submission 87194) | Hot spring microbial communities from Beatty, Nevada to study Microbial Dark Matter (Phase II) - OV2 TP3 | ecosystem: Environmental > Aquatic > Thermal springs > Hot (42-90C) | place: USA: Beatty... | reverse complement strand
TGATTCTTGAAAAAGGCCCCGTCACACGTCGCGCACGCCGATACGCCCCGGCCGCCATACCCCTTCGGCGCCGGCGATTCGCCCGGAATGCCCAGCCACTTGGCGGATGCCCCCGTCGACAGGATCAGGGACCGGCACAGAAGTTTTCGATCGTCGGACATCGTCAGTTCGATCGGCCGGGCACGCAGATTCGACCGGACCACTTCACCATACAGAATCCGGCTGCCAAACCGCTCGGCCTGCTTGCGAAACAGATCCATCAGATCCGGACCCATGATGCCGGTCGGAAATCCCGGATAGTTCTCAACGTCCGTCGTGATGGTCAGCTGCCCGCCCGGCTGAATCCCGTCCACCACCAGCGGGTTGAGATTCGCGCGAGCGGCATAGAGCGCCGCGGTCAACCCCGCCGGGCCGGTTCCCAGGATAATGAGGTTCTCCACGCCGGCCGACTCGCCCGACCCGCCGCCGACCGGAATCAGGCCCAGCATCGGATCCAGCTTGCCCTGACGATCCAGAAGGGCGATGTCCTCGAATCCGCCGCAGGGCCGGCCGTCGATAAAAATCTGCGGAACCGTGTCCCGGCCGGAATCCTGGCGCACCTTCCGCTCAAGCGCCGGATCGCCATCGATATCGATTTCCTGATACCGAACATTTTTCGAATCCAGCAGTTCCCTGGCCCATCGACAGTAGGGACAGTGGGGTCTCGTGTACATGCGCACATCCGCCATAATCCAACAGCATAACTAACGCTCCAGCAGGAATTCAATCAATCTATTCGTAGGACCGGATATGCCGCTCGGTACGGCGAACGCCGGATTCCACCGCCTGGCGAAGTTTCGACGCGCTCTCGCCCAGAAAACTTCCCGCAGCTGACGTCTCCACGTCGCGCAGAAGATCCACCGCCTCGGCCGGGGTTGACATCTCCATCAAACACACCGCCATCCGAAATTTCGCCGCCAGCGACGCCTCGCCATCCGAATCCAGACTCAGCGACTCCCTGTAAAGATTCAGCGCGGCCAGGTGCTCCTTTTTGTTCTCCTTCAGCGTCCCGAGACGCCGCAGTACCTCCGCCCGGGTCCGGCCCGCAACGTCCATGTCCAGGAGCAGTTCCTCGTAGCCCCGCTCGGCCGCCGACGTCTCGCCTGATTCGTCCGTCATCAGCACCTCCATCAGCCGGCACCGGGCTCGAACGTCCCCGGACGTCTCCTCCACCATCGCGCGAAAATGCGCCCGGCCGCGACCGAACTGACTGAGATGCCGGTAGCAGAACCCCAGAAAAAGTCCGCTATCCGGCGCCAGAATGCGCTTGGACCAGAGTTTTTCCAAAATCGCCGACGCGTCGCCGATCCGTGACACATGGTAAAGACAGATGGCGATGTTGTAGAGATGTTTGGATTCCCCCGTCTCGTTGTGAAGTTCCCGGTACGCCCCCAGCGCCTGATCAAACCGCTTTTCCCTGAAAAACGTCTCCGCCTGCCGCTGAAGTGTCGATCGATCCCCCATCTCGATTCGTGGTTCTATCACCTCGATGCTGGTTTGTGACCTGCCGTCATGTGGTCACTCTGCGGGCGGGATCGGACAGGAGAGCTGCGACATAGAAAGCCGTGACGATCAATAACAGCGCCCGAATTCCGGTTACAAATGTTATGGACTGCATCAGAAGCCCGAACGAGATGACATCGTATCGGTCCCGGGCCGTGGCAAAAAATGACCGGGCGTCATCACAGATCACGCTTACTCGATCGACCCCCTGAACCCTTGGTAGGGTCGCACAATCCCCGATCTCCGTCACGGTCACCATCCAAATGGGAGATGAACTAAAAATATGGTAGATCCTGCCTGTGCACCCTAGAGCAGGTGAATGGATCTCTCAACTGGACCTTCAGCCCCATCTGGAAGGCGGATATTTCCGGGAAACGTATCGATCCGTGGAAATCATCAAACCCGGGCATCTGCCGGACCGGTTTTCCGGGCCCCGATCCATTTCGACCGCAATCTTTTTTTTACTGGAAGGCAATCAGGTATCCAAACTACACAGGCTCCGGGCGGACGAAGTCTGGCATTTCTATGAAGGATCAGCGGTGACCATCCATCAATTCCATCCCGATGGCCAATACCGGACCGTCCGGCTGGGGTGTCAGCCGGAGAGGAATACCCATCCTCAAACAGTTGTCCCGGCACGGATCTGGTTTGGGGTAACGGTGGATGACCCCGGAACGTTCGCCCTTCTGGGCTGTACCGTCGCTCCCGGATTCGATTTTCAGGATTTTGAGATGGCCAACCGGCTGGAATTATTGAAACAGTTTCCGAAACAAAAATTACTGATTGAACAATTGTCTTAACTCTCCTCGTCCGTGTCCCAGCCGAATGGATTCGCGAATCCCTTCCAGCCGGATGGCCCCAGCCCCAGTTCGATGTCGGTGAGCAGACAGTCGTTCAGAGCCGTCTCCATCGTCGGGCGGTCCATCTTCATGCCGATAAACACGATCTCCTGACGGCGGTCTCCATATTCCGGAGCCCAGCATTTTTTCAGTTCCTTCCGCGCCTGGGGATGCTCCGGCCACTCCTCCTTGGGAACCGCCGCCCACCATCGGCCCACAGGATCCAGCTTGAACATCCGGCCGGCCTGGTTCCAGAGACCGCAGATGTCCATGTCCGACGCCAGCCACACAAATCCCTTTGTCCGAATGGCCGAAACCAGCGTGTCCGTCTCCACCAGATCCGACAGACGCTGCGGATGAAAGGGCCGGCGCGCGCGGTATACAAAACTCGTGATCCCGAGCCGTGATGACGGCTCATGCTCGTGATCGTGCGGCTCATCGCGCGTGTGCGACTCCAGAGTTTTGACCCAGCCGGCGCCCCGGACGGTCTTTTCGTAGTCGTAGAGACCGGTGTTTAAAATGCGGTTCAGGGGAACTTTCGAATGCTCCGCTTGAATCATCTCCGCGCCGGGATTCAACGATTTCAAAATGCCTTCCAGTTCGGCCAGTTCCTGCTTGGAAACCAGATCCGTCTTGTTGATAATCATCACGTTGCAAAATTCCGCTTGCTCAATCAGCAGATCCACCGGACTGCGGTCATCCTCCGGGTCGGCCGCAAGACCCCGATCCTTCAGTTCCTCGGTCGAATTGTAGTCCTTTAGAAAATGATACGCATCGATCACGGTCACCATCGTGTCCAGCAACGCGATCTCCCCCAGCCGGACGCCCGTGTCGTCCTCGATGTCAAAAATCTCCGCAATCGGCAACGGCTCCGATATGCCGCTCGATTCGACCAGGAGGTAATCGAAAATTCCCTGCCGCGCCAGATTCGCTATCTCACGGAGAAGGTCCTCCCGCATCGTGCAGCAGATGCAGTTGTTCGTCATCGTCACCATGTCGTCGTTTAGCCGGGAGAGAGACGCGGCGCCCTTTTTCACAAGCTCCGCGTCAATGTTGACCTCGCTCATGTCGTTGACGATCACCGCAACCCGCAGGCCCTCACGGTTGTTGAGGACGTAATTGAGCAGCGTCGTTTTGCCGGCGCCGAGGAATCCCGACAGCACCGTCACCGGCAGTTTCCGCGTCCGGGGTTTATGCCGGACCATCCGGTCGGTTCCCTTTTTCACCATGCTTCTCATTCTCCATTCGTCAATTCTCGCGTTCGGTTACTCACGGACACTTCTATCTTAAGTCGGGCTGTAAGTGAACCGATCATTGCCTGAATACAAAAGGTGCGGTACCATACACTCCTCTGTATCGTGGAAAGAAGGGGTACATGAAAACCAGAACCAGGCGCAAGAACAAGGTCCATGTGGTGACGCTGGGATGCTCCAAAAACGTGGTCGACTCCGAAGTACTCATGGCGCAGCTGAAGGCGAATCAATTCGATGTCGAGCACGACCGGACGGACGGAGATGCGCCGGTGGTGGTCGTCAATACCTGCGGGTTTATCGAGTCCGCCAAACAGGAATCGATCGAAACCATCCTCCAGTTTGTCGAGGCCAAACGGCAGGGCCGGGTGGAGAAAGTCTACGTGACCGGGTGTCTCAGCGAACGATACCGGGCCGACCTGGAAAAGGAGATTCCGGAGGTCGATTCATTTTTCGGGACGCGGGACCTGCCGCGACTTTTGAAAACGCTCCGCGCCGATTATAAACACGCCCTGGTCGGCGAACAATTCCTGACCACTCCCGGCCACTTCGCCTACTTCAAAATCTCCGAAGGCTGTGACCGCGTCTGCTCCTTTTGCGCCATCCCGCTCATGCGCGGCAAACACGTGTCCGTGCCGATGGAGGACCTCGTCGCGCGCGCGGCGGCGCTGGCCCAAAAAGGCACGCGGGAACTCATCCTGATCGCCCAGGATTTGACCTCCTATGGCGTTGACCTCTATGGAAAAAGAAATCTGGCCGAGCTGCTGGACCGGCTGGCAGATGTCAAGGGCATCGACTGGATCAGACTTCACTACGCATTCCCGAGCGGATTTCCGCTCGATGCGCTGGAACCCATCCGTGAGCGGACAGCCATTTGCAAGTATCTCGATATGCCGGTTCAACATATTTCGGACACGCTACTGAAAAGCATGCGGCGGGGACTGACCCGGAAGAAAACCATCGAACTCATCGATACGATCCGGGAAAAAGTGCCGGGCATCGCTCTTCGCACCACACTCATCGCCGGTTACCCCGGCGAAACGGACCGGGACCACGAGGAACTGCTGGGCTGGCTTGAGCAAACCCGTTTTGACCGGCTTGGCGTCTTCACCTATTCTCACGAGGAAAATACCCATGCCTTCGCTCGGATCGACGACGTGCCGCCCGAAACCAAACAGGACCGCGCGGATGCCATCCTCCAGGTCCAGCGGCAGATTTCACATGAACTCAACCATGCCAAAATCGGCCGGACACTCAAAGTCCTTTTTGACCGGAAGGAGAACGGATGCCTGATCGGCCGGACGGAGTCTGATTCGCCTGAAGTGGACAACGAGGTGCGTGTGGATCATGCGGCGGCGGCGTCGGCCGGCCCACCGGTCGGGATCGGCGAGTTTGCCGATGTCCTGATTACATCCGCCGACGATTACGATCTGGTCGGTACGGTTCAGTAACGCCGCGCGAAAAAGGAGGAGACCCGGGTGTCTTCATCATAAAAGATGTAAAGCGCCCCGCCGCCGGGTGTTTTGTATTTGTCGATGAGGGTGCCATGCGATCCCTGCACATTCATCGCTGGGGCGCCCTTAAGAGAGATCACATCCGATCTCGGCATTCCGCGGCTGAGGGGACCGGACAGGGACGGGGAGTCAAAGTCGACCGAACCGAACACATAAACGGCGGCGGCCACGAGCGCCGCATTTAGAACGATCGCGGGCACAAGAAGCCCTTTCGAAATCTGCCTTCCGGCGTCATGTCTCTTACTGTCAGCATCCATGCCTATAGTATATCGTCCCCACGACGCCATACAAATCCGATGCCGGACATTGTTGGGGGGTATGCCTGGGATTGGAGGCCGGGTGACCCTCTATTCGAATGCCAACCCATCCAATAATCGGGCGACGGCTTGGCAGAATGGCTTGAAATATTTCGGATAAGCATTTGAACCGGATGATTCCACAAAATTATTATTATATCGAATGTCAACATGCCAACCCGTGCCATCGCGGACCTCTTGCTTCGATTTATATTCATCTCTCCAATTCCAAATCTTGATCCTGTCCATTTCTGCCCAGAATTTCTCCCACCCCTCCTGTGACGGATTCACCTCCTTCGCCGCCTGTTTTTCGTAGTGAAGTTCGTAGGGCTGATACCTCAACCGACCCATCCAGTCCCAGCGTACACTGTAAGAAGAACCCATGAAACCGCCTATGGAAGCTTCGAAATGATCCGGTTCCCAAATGCCAGCTTTTACCGGCTTAATGCACTCAGGCTTGTCGTTCTCCGCCGAATTGACCATGGTCGAAACCTTGTAGGCCGCCATCAGATGCGGCGGATATGGCATCAGAAATTTTTTCAATTCGTCAGTATCCGTCAGCGCCGGGTCAATCCAAGCCGATTCATCCTCTCTGCGGAGGATAACCGGCATTCGTCCATGAACCGGCTTCACCATGTCGTTTGCATTTGTCGTGATTATTGTGAAGGAATACAATTCTTCGCCGTCTGGATTCCTCCATTTTTCCCACAGTCCTGCAAAAGCGAACGTCTCCCGGCTTTTCAGAACGAATCGGATGGGAATCTTCAAGAGACCTTCCTTTATCCACTCGTAGAAGCCATCTGCTGGGACAAGACATCTCCGGCTTTCAAACGCCTTCCGATAGGATGGCTTCTCGGTCAATGTCTCCGCCCGGGCGTTTATCAATTTGTAAGTGAGGAAGTCTCCCTTGGCCCACGCAGGCATCAGGCCCCAGCGGTGCATCCGGGCGATCCGCCTGTCCTCGGCCACGACGACCGGCGACTCCTGTCCGGGAGCGATGTTATATCGGGGTCCTAGTTTGCCCGCTAGCTCGACCTCAAACCTCTCTTCAATGTCATCGCCGGCGAATGAAAAGCGACAGCACATGCCGAAAGTCTATCACAGTTCGCTGAGACGCAAATACGGGCATTATTGGCTTCATCAAGACGAGCACGTGAGGGCGGCGAATGCCGGGTCAGGTGGGAGAGGCGACCACAACAACAGACAGTGAGTTCCCCTTGCAGGATATTCCAGAAACTGCTTCTTGTGGACAACCTTGCGTGACGTTTTCAATGTATATTGGACAACAACTCAGTTGGTCTCAAAGCGTTCCTTTTTGGCGGCGGCGTTTAATCGGCCATCAGATGAAAAAAACCGCGTATCCTTGGGTCCTTTTTCACGAATTTCAACCGCCGATGCCAGATGAACGGCATCGGCACCTGTTAGGCTATATTCTTTTGATAAACGACCCGCTGTTTTTGCCAGAAGGTCGGTAACTACAATTCGAAGGAATGTATCCCATTCACGGTCAAAGACGGTCACTATTTCATTGTATTCCCTTTCGGATATGGCTCGTTTCCGCCGTTTCCGAGTCAGTGCGCTGTGCAATTCCGGATAGGCGATGACCGATGTGGCTACAGCGACCGACGCCACCACGCTTGAACGAATGTCAGTGCTCCCCTTTTCTAAAACGTAAAGTTTGACCAAACTGCTGGTATCCAAATAAAGAATCATCGGCGTTGTTCAAGAATTATTTGGGAAAGTGCCTTTCCCTTAATTTTCACCGGCTCTCGTAAACCCGCAGGTTTGGAACCCGCCCACAAGGCAACCCCCGAACTGACAAGTCCCCAAACTTCCTTTTTCGATTCTACGCCGCCCTGGACAGGAGTGACCAGCGCAACATTCTTCCCACGGTCGGTCACCATCACAACCTCTCCCCCTTTGACACGGCGCAGGTATCGGCTTAATTCCGTCTTCAATTCACGAACTCCTACTGTAACCATGTAGTCATGTTACCAATAAATGTGGTTACAATCAAGTTTTTGGATGTTTTTGTACCGGTCGTCAAAACAGACGGTTGTCTACATTGCCGGCACACAAAATCTTTCATCCCGGCGAATACAGTTGTAGTCCTCTGTCCGTTTTGAAAAACTCATCAAGCCAGATCTGCAGTTGTTTTTTCTGATTCGTATCGAATGTCAGCATGGCGGGAACGATACCTTTTTGTGGGGCGGGAGGGCAACGGTGAAAAAGAAACCCTTATTCGGATCGCCGTCTGATACGCAGTTTTTCAGGGATGGTCGAAGAAAAACAATAGAGGCGGTGGGGTATTATTTCCGGCGGCGGGTTTCAATGATTTTCCTGCCGGCGGCCGTCGTGTGGTAGCGCTGGAGGCGGCTGTTGGGTTTGTCGGGGATGGTCATTTCGATCCAGCCGCGCTTCAACATCGGTCCGAGATACGCCACTCGGAAGTGTTTTCGATCGGATATCCCCATGGCCTTCTGCAAATCTTCCCGTCGAACCGGCGCCACAGTAGCCACCTTTAACCCCTCGATGACTTGGGGGGTGACTTGGGGGGTGACTTGGGGGTGACTTGTTCGGTGGCTTGGGGGCCAGCCTCCGTCCTCATTTTCTCCGACCGGCGAAACCTCACGATAAAGGATGATCCCGTCTCCTCGAATTCCGGGGCGGGGATGCCGGCTTCGCGGCAGAGAGAGATGATGTTCTGCGTTCCCTTTTCCGATCGACGCCCACGAAAATCCGGCCGCCTCGGTGCGTCGCGAAGGCCGCCACGGTCTCGACGATTTCCTTCCATTCGCCGAGGGATTCCTTCCACTACACGGTTTCCGATTCGGGAGGGATGGCCGTCCGCCTGCCGTCGGATTTCCTTCTGGTGCGCATGCTCATAGTTTCGTTGGAGGATAACTATGCGGCGGTATGGGGGCAAGGCGTTTGTTCCGCGACGACGCATAGACCGGCACACGCAGCCGGCGCACGAGACCTCGCGGGGCCGCGCATCCTTGACCGGCCCCCACGGCATTGTTTTGATGCGATTACATGGATTCGGAAGTGAAACGCCTTCGCAATGAAGTCGAACGATTGAGGGATGAGAACACAAACCTTCGGAATCTGCTCGGTCTGCCCGCGCCCGAGCGGCAACCGCACCTTCAAATGGATGTTCGAGATTTGCCGCGGAGTTCCAAGCCCCTGCCCGAGGTGACGAAAGATTCTTCCGTCGAAGAAAAAATTGGGCTGTTCAGATTGTTGTTCCGAAGCCGGGATGATGTTTACGCCGTCCGATGGGTCAGCGAGAGATCAGGAAAGCAGGGCTATTCGCCTGTCCGTGAAGGCGGGGCATTTGGAAAAAAGGCGCGTTCGAAAAAATGTGTGCCGTTGACCGATTCGGCCATCAAGGATCATCTGGCCGGAGAGCGGACGGTCGGTGTGTTTCCGCTGTTATTGGACAACACGTGTTGGTTCCTGGCCTGCGATTTCGACAAGGGAAGCTGGGTTCTCGATGCCGTGGCATACCTGAATGTCTGTTCACGCCACGGAATTCCGGCTTATTTGGAACGGTCGCGTTCCGGAAACGGGGGCCACGTGTGGATATTTTTCTCCGCTCCGGTCTCCGCGACCTCGGCCAGGCAGATGGGCATGAGGCTTCTGCGCGAGACCATGATCGTACGGGCTGAGTTGGATCTTGCGAGTTATGATCGATTTTTTCCCAATCAGGATTTCGTTCCGAGCGGGGGATTTGGAAATCTGATCGCTCTGCCTCTTCAGAAAAAATGCCGGCAAGCCGGAAACACCGAATTCGTCAATCCGCACGATCCGGAACTGCGAACGTGGGCAGATCAGTGGGCATTCTTGAGTCAGGTCAAACGGCTTTCTCCTGCCCACGTCGACGCCTTGCTCGAACAACTGCCGGAGATAACGGTCGGGCTGGGCGCGGCGGCCAAAGCATCGCTGGAACTGCGGCAAAAATATCCTGCGCCTCAACACGTTCGGTGCGCGATCGGCGCCGCCATCAGCATCGAGAAATCCGGCATCCCGCCGTGGCTTCTTTCGCAGATCAAACACCTGGCGTCTCTTCACAATCCGGAGTTCTACAAACTCCAGAAATTGCGGAAGGAGACCTATCGAACACCGAGATTTATCAAGTGCTACGGCGAGGACATGAGCCATTTGCATTTCCCTCGGGGGACGATGGGCAACCTGCAGGAAATATTTTCGGCGGCCGGCACGGAATTGGTTGTCGCCGATCAACGCCCTTCACATCAAAAGCTGGCCTTGGAATTTCGCGGCCGGCTTCGCGCGGACCAGGAGAAAGCCCTGAATGCGGTTTTATCACATGACATGGGTGTTCTGGTCGCCCCACCGGGAGCAGGGAAGACGGTCATGGGATGTTTTGCGGTCGCCCGGCGAAATGTTCCGACGCTGATTCTGGCTCATCGAAAGCCCATTCTTGATCAATGGCGAGCGCATCTCATGGATTTGCTCGGCTTGAAATCTCGTGATGTTGGACAGGTGGGCGGCGGCCGGAACCGGCAAAGCGGCATTGTGGATCTCTCGATGATTCAGAGCCTCGATCGAATGGATGATCTCGAGGAATTCTTTGCGGCTTACGGATTCGTCGTGGTCGACGAGTGCCACCACATTCCGGCCGTCACGTTCGAGCGATGTGTGAGAAGGGCGCCGGCGCGCCATGTTCTCGGCCTGACGGCCACGCCTTATCGTCGGGATGGATTGGAGGGAATCATCGAAATGCAGTGCGGTCAGATCCGGCACAGGATCCAAGTTGAACGGAGTGGGTTGCAGATCCGATTGATGACACGCGATACCCGATTCTCATTCCCCGGGGTCGACACATTGCCGGTTCCCATCCAGGAAATTTTCGAGGCGCTGAGCAAAGACGAGCGCCGAAGCCGGCGGATCATCGAGGATGTCCTGCAGGCCATATCCCGCGGCCGGCGTTGCCTGATTTTGAGCCAGAGAAAAGAGCATTGTCAGGTTCTGGCCGACGGACTGGCCAAACACGGAAAGGATCCGTTCCTGCTGACAGGCGACCTTGGCAAAAAAGAAAGAACCGCCATCGTGGAAAATGTACGGAGCCTGCCACCGGACAAGGATCTCGTCATCGTCGCCACAGGACAATTTCTGGGAGAAGGCTTTGATTGTCCCCAGATCGACACCCTTTTTCTTGCATTTCCAATCTCATTCAAGGGAAAGGTTGTGCAGTATGTTGGCCGCGCGCTCCGGACCCATCAGAATAAGGGCGATGTCCTGATCTACGATTATGTCGACAGCG
>Ga0114945_10002520_pt1 | contig 10730 bp, 10 predicted proteins | sample OV2TP3_FD_87194 | JGI IMG/M metagenome (GOLD analysis project Ga0114945, IMG submission 87194) | Hot spring microbial communities from Beatty, Nevada to study Microbial Dark Matter (Phase II) - OV2 TP3 | ecosystem: Environmental > Aquatic > Thermal springs > Hot (42-90C) | place: USA: Beatty... | reverse complement strand
CCGCAAGCCTCCCCCCTCAATGGCATAGGCGTCAAATTAAGCCGTCAGCGGTTGTGCCAAGAGACTGTTCTCCTTCCTCCCGGCGAGGGGGAAGTCTCTCCTAACCCCTTCCCCCCTGGAGGGGGAATTTTTCCTTAACCCCTTCCCCCCTGGAGGGGGAAGGTGGGGATGGGGGGGAAAGGGCGGAGGAGCTCTAGATGGCAGATGTTATAGGAAAAAATCTACCCTTGTGAGCCACGCATCCCTCCCTCCCGAGGCGGGACAGTTCGGCAGGGGGTGATCAGGATGTGTCGATCGACATGTGACCCCATGGGCCCCGCGAGAAGAGGGGTGAAAAAAATGACCGGCAGCATGAGGACGATGGCTGCGAGGGCATTCACACCGATGGCGGTCTGCGCATCGAGCAGCGTCGCCACAGCTCCCATTTCCAGCAAGCCTAATGGGGTTGCCCCAATACAAAGGCCCATCACGCCCAGTGCTCGCCCCCGCATGCCCGGCTCCGCCGAGAGCAGAATGATCGTGCTCTGCATGGTGCTGAAGCCCGCATTGCCCAGTCCCACCAGCAGGAGCAGGCCGAATGACAGCGCATATTGTGGAGACAGCGCGAAAGCAACCAGGCTGACCAGATTCAGGAGGGCGCCGCCTAAAAAAAGACGCCCATGCTGCCGAAGGTTCCGAAGGGACGCGATGGCCATCGCACCGATGAACGTACCGATCCCGTCCGCCGATGCAAGCACGCCCATCAGCCCGGGTCCAACATGCAGATGGTCCCTGGCCACCACCGGGAGTAGCTGGACATAGCTAAAGGCCAGGGCATTCATGATGACTGTGGTACCCAGCAGGCCCAGGATCATTCGATTGTGCACGGCGTAGCGAACTCCAGCGGAGAGGCTTTGCCAGACCGACGGGGAAGGAAGAGGCGCTCTGGTGATCCTGGCCTGTACCTGGATGAGTAACACGAGACCCAGGAAATACGCGGCCAGGAGCAGCCCATAGACCCCCTGAAAGCCGGCCCACTCGATGAACCATCCGCCCACCAGGGGCCCTAAAAATTTCCCCACGGTGTTGTTCACGGTCTCCAGGGACATGGCGTTGACAATGTGCTGCGGCCCGACCAGATCATAGATAAACGAGCGTCGCGAGGGAAAATCCAGGATCGTGCTCAGGCCCAGAAGAAAGGCCCCCAGGAAGACATGCCAGGGCCGGATCGCGCCCAGCATAAGCCCAAGGAGCAGCCCACCCGTCGCGAGGAGGTTGAGCGTCTGGGTCAAGACCAGGACCCGCCAACGGCTCACACGGTCTGCGATGAGGCCGGAAAAAAGTCCGAAGAGAAGCAGCGGCGCCGACCGAGCCGCTCCCACCAGGGCGACATGCCAGGGGGAGTTGGTCAGATCGAGGACCAACCACCCCAGGACTCCCATCTCCATCCAGCGACATGCGTTCCCTACCCCGCCGGATGCCCAAAGCAGGAGAAAATCTCTGTGCTGAAGCACGCTCCAATCAGGTGCTTTCAGCACCCCTGCAGACCTGAAATGGCCCCACGTGTGGTGTTGTTTCATGGTGAGCGTTCAGCCCCAAGACAGTTCAAGGTTCAAAGTTCGTGGTTCATGGTGAGAGCGAAGCGTTTGCGGCGGGATTCTATGGGAGATTGTGCCGATCAGACGCCGCAGCCTGTATCCGTATCTTTCCACAGGTCCTGGAGGCTTTCATCCAGGATCGCCCCCGTATCGAACTCGTGCTCCAGAATCCGTCCCACCTCGAGGAGAATCGCCTCCCACCCGAACAAACGCCCCTTATACAGGGTGAGTCGATAGGGTTGCACGGAGACATCCTGGATCCCCTCGATCTCGAGCAATGCTTTCACCCAGGCTGGCAGCCGCCTGGTATCCGCGGAGACGGCGTGGAAGAGAGGGGAACGGATCAGACGTTTGGAGACATGCAGGTCCATGAGATCAGGGTGGTTGTATTGTTGAAGCTGATATTCCATGCGTCTTGTCCTCGCCGAACGCAAGCGAATCGATGCTGCGACTGACCACCAGAAAGCTGGCGGGAGACGCAGACATCAGGATACGAGTTCCCGCCTGAAAATCAAGCCCCTTCCCCTGGAACGGGTTTTATTCTCCTTCCCCCCGACGAGGGGGAAGGTGGGGATGGGGGGGAAATCCGGGTCCTACCCCCCACCTGAATCCTCCCCCTCAAGGGGGGAGGAGCTTACAAAGACCTATTTTTGCTCATCATTTCCTTAACCTGGCGCCTATGCCCCCTTGAGAGGGAGTAGCGGTTTTGCTTGACAGCGCGCGGAAGAAAGCCTACCTTCTCCTGAAGGGAGGAGTGGGCCGAGCTGGCGTAGGGTAGAGAAGTCGTGGAGGTGACAGAGAAAGGGCCGGGAGCAATGCCACGCCTCTTACTGCTGATGACGACCACGACGTACCGGGCCAACGCGTTTCTCGAAGCGGCGCGACGCTTGGACGTACCCGTGGTGGTGGGGTCCGAGCGAGCACAGGCCTTAGCCGCGGCGAATCCTGCGGGACACCTGACGCTCGATTTCCTGGCCCCCGAAGTCGCCTTACGCCAGATCGTCGCATTTGCCAATGAGTATCCGATCTCTGCCATCATCGCCGCCGATGACGAGGGCGTCATTCCAGCGGCCATGGCTTCCGCGGCGCTTGGACTGCCCTACAATCCCGTCGAGGCCGTCGCAGCCGCTCGCAATAAATACCGTATGCGGCAGATCCTGGCAAAGGCGGGCCTCTCTTCGCCCGTCTTCACGCGTATTTCCATCGATGCCGATCCACTCGATGCAGCCTCTCAACTGAGCTTTCCCTGTGTGGTGAAGCCATTGGCCCTCTCCGCCAGCCGCGGCGTCATACGCGCTGATGATCCAGCGCAGTTCGTGGCTGCGTTCCGCCGGATTGTGGCCATTCTGCGGCAGAGGGAAGTGGCCATGGCGGGCGCTGGACTGACGCGGGAACTCCTGGTCGAACGCTTCATCCCAGGGATCGAGGTCGCCCTGGAGGGGCTCTTGTCGAACGGAAGGCTTCAGGTGTTGGCGCTCTTCGATAAACCCGATCCCCTGGACGGTCCTTTCTTTGAGGAGACGATTTACGTCACACCGTCGCGCCTCCCCCTGTCGGTCCAGGATGCGATTGCGACCTGCACGGCGAAGGTTGCAACCGCCCTCGGCCTTCGGGAAGGCCCCGTGCACGTGGAGCTGCGAGTGAATGCGCAGGGGCCGTGGATGCTCGAGATCGCCCCGCGCTCCATCGGAGGACTGTGTTCCCGCACCCTCCGCTTTGGCGACGGTATCACGCTCGAGGAGCTGATCCTCCGCCATGCCCTCGGGCTGGGGGTGGAAGGCTGCGAGCGGGAGAGGCAGGCCGCCGGGGTGATGATGATTCCCATCCCCAGAGCCGGAATCCTTCGCGACGTCAGCGGCCAGGAGGAGGCCAGGCGCGTGGCGGGCATCGAGGACATCAGACTCACGATTCCCCTGGGACAGGAGCTCATCCCGCTTCCGGAGGGATCGAAATATCTGGGCTTCATTTTCGCGCGCGAGGAGACTCCGCATGGGGTCGAGGCAGCATTGCGCGAGGCCCACCGGCGCCTGAGGTTTACCATCGCTCCGCGGCAAGAAGCCTCTGGTGAGCCGACCGGGTTCCCGACGGCAGCCAGTCCAGCAGATCCGCTGCGACTCGTGGCGCAGCGTACCGATTTCGCCCCCACCCGAACCTTCCCCATTCGAGCAGGTCGGAGTGGGGGATAGTGAATTAGGAGAAGGAGCAAAGGAGGCAGCGATGCTGACGATCACCGATGCAGCCCAGAAGCGAATTACCGGCCTGTTGGCCGACCAGGAGCGGCAGGGATTAGCCTTGCGTATCGCCATCCAGGGCCGTGGCCCGGGCGGTTTTCAATACAAGCTTGGCTTCGCGCGGGAAGCGGATAAGGCGCCGGACGATATCGTGGTGGATGCTGAAGGGTTCAAAGTCTTCATCGACCCCGAGAGCGCCCCCAATCTCACAGGGGCGACCATCGACTTCGTCGATGGCCTCTACGAGAGTGGCTTTCGAATCAACAACCCCAACTCTATCTGGAGCGACCCTGTCGCCGCGGCTGTGCAGCGAGTGATCGATACCCACATCAATCCGGGCATCGCGGCGCACGGCGGCTTTGTGACCTTGCTGGACGTGAAGGAGAACGTCGCCTATATCGCCATGGGGGGCGGGTGCCAGGGATGTGGCATGGCCAATGTCACCCTGAAACAGGGGATCGAGGTCCTCATCCAGGAAGCGGTCCCGGAGATCCGGCAGATCGTCGATACGACCGACCATGCCGGCGGGACCAACCCCTTCTACCAGCCGGCGAAAGGGGGGGAATCCCCACTGGTGTAGCTCACAAAGTGCAGCAACGGGTCGGCCCGGAAAGCGTCTGGTCGATTCCCCCACGGCTATGGCACCCGCAGCACGAGCTTCCCGAAGAAATCGCGCCCGGCCATGGTCGTATGGGCTTGTGCCACGTCGGCTAGCTCGAAGGTCTGGCCCACCACGCCGCGGAGTCTCCCATGCCGGACCATTTGCATCATGTCGGCGAAACTCCGACGACTGCGTCCTCCGCTCCCCATCAGCGTCAAGGGGCGACCCTGGAGCAGGGAGAGGTTCATCGAAGCCTGGGCCCCCGAGGTCGTTCCTGTAATGACCAGTCTGCCTCCAGGTTTCAGGCTCGCCAGGCTCTCGTCCCATACCGCCGCACCGACGTTATCGAAGACCAGATCAACGCCATGCCCCCCCGTCAGCTCTTTGACTCGCTGGCTGAATTTGGGGGTCGTGGTATAGTTGATCACCTCGTCAGCGCCGAGGCTCTTTGCTTTCTCCAGCTTCCAGTCGCTCCCCGCGGTGGCGATGACGCGCGCGCCAATCCCCTTCGCGATCTGTAGACCTGCGCTGCCGACGCCACTCCCCACCGCCTGGATGAGCACCTCATCCCACGGGAGGAGCCGAGCCCGCTCGATGAGGCAATGCCAGGCGGTGTGCCCCGCAATCGGGAGCGCGGCAGCCTCCTCGAAGTCCATCCAGGCAGGAAGGGAATGCACGTTAATGGCGGGCACCGTGCAATATTGTGCATGCCCCCCATCCAGGTTGACGCCGAGGCGCTTTTGCCCGACGCAGTACTCATCGCGCCCCTGCCTGCAGGGCTCGCACGTCATACATTTCACCCGGTTGTCTGCGAGGACGCGGTCTCCCACGGCAAACCCCTGCACTCCGGGACCGAGCTCCGCCACTTCGCCGGCGAGGTCCAGGCCCAGGATACGCGGTAAACCCTCCGTGGACCCCCGACCGGTCGTCACCCCGAGGTCTGAATGGTTGAGCGCGGTAGCCCTGACCCGGACCACGATCTCGCCTGGCCCGGCTTTGGGCTCGGGTCTATCGCCATAGATCATACGCACCGAACCGCCGGATTGTTCGATATAGACGGCTTTCATCTCATAGCCTCCGATGCACGAGTTTCACACAGCGGTCACGGGAGGGGCATGGCCCGCTCGACGGATGAGTGCTGGGGAACCTCCTCGGTCACCGGATCCCCAACCTGCAACTCACCCCCCTCGAGGACATGGCAGCGGACCCCTCCTCGATTCTCCATGGCTGCCTGCGCACCCCGTCCAATCGCTCTTTCCATCTGGCTGCAGGGATCACAGGGATATTCAACAGACACCAGCACTGGCCCCAGGCGCAGGCGTCGTCCGAGCAGGGTATTCAACGCCAACCCTCGCACAACGACCTGCCGCCGACTGGCACCCGCGGGGATCTCCTGCCCCAGCTGCCGCGCCACATCTTCCAGGGCCTCCGCTTCGATCAGGGTCAACTGGCCACTCCGATCTCTGTGCGAGCGCCAGTCGCCGGTCAGTCCGTAGTTGGCGTGCACCAACACCCGTTCCAGGCTTTCGGCGACGCCGTGAGGTTTTCGCGCCACATGGATTGAAACCACCTCACCCATCTGCTCTCCTCTCACTCCACCGCCACCCTCCCCCATCGAGGGCATAGGCGGCAAGTTAAGCCGTAAATCCTTGTCGAATGGACTCTATTCTCCTTCCCCCCGCTTACCCCCCATCCCCACCTTCCCCCTCGCCGGGGGGAAGGGGAATAACGCCCGGTCCAGAAGACTTTACGGCTTAACCTGGCGCCTATGCCCTCAAGGGGGGAGGAGCTCAGAAAAGGCTGTCAGTCCGGTGGTTTATCCTTCACCTGGCGCCTATGCTCATCGAGGGGGAGGGTCATGGAAGGAGGCTTCTCAATCCTGCACATGGCGGATCGTCACATCGAAGACGACGTGCTTTCCGGCCAGGGGATGATTGAGATCGATCGTCACGGTGTCCGTCTGGATGGCATGGATCCGGAAGGGAATTAGACTGGCTCCCGGTCCGGGCAATTCGCCGGTGAAACCGATGCGTAGCGCCGAAGTCGGGACCATATCCCTGGAGATTTCCTGAAACGCCGTCGGATCAAGCGGCCCAAAGGCCTCCTCCGGTGAGAGCTCCAGCCGTCTGTGATCGCCAGTCCGCAGCCCCTCCAGCCCTCTGACCAATCCGGGAGGCATACGCGTTTGCCCATGGACATAGGTCCACAAGCCGCTCCCCTCCGTCGTGTCGATCACCGTTCCATCCAGGAGGGATAAAACGTAATCGAGACACACCATCTTACCGGCTTGCACCTGCATATCCATAGGCCCGCCTTTCCATAGTCATGCTCAATCAGTCCACGCCCCCTTGGGACCCCCGGGCGTAGGGGCGGTTCACGAACCGCCCCTCCAACACTGTGCGACTCAAGGAGGGAACGAGCCCCGTGTAGCATTCGTGTGTGGTTCGATTGAGGCTCCAGTTCTGCACTGGGGGAGTGCCCCTCCCATCCATCAGGGTGCAGGCGGCTTCACCACCGGGAGCCCCGCCTCTTTCCACGCATTAAAGCCGCCAGCCAGATAACACACATTAGTATAGCCCATCGTCTGCAGTGTCTGCCCTGCCAGGGCAGCTCGTCCTTCACCGCCTCAGTGCACGACAATGGGGGTGTTCCGGTCTGGGACCATCTCCTCGACTCGTCCCTCCAAACGCCCCCTGGGCAGGAAGGTGGCCTGTGCGAGGTGCCCTTCGTTCCATTCCTCCGGCTCTCGCACGTCCAGGATTACGGGTGACGTCCCGGATTGGATCTGTGCTTGCAACCGATCGTTGGACAGCTTGGGAACCGCTTGCCTGGCGGCATCGGTCAGCTCTCTCCCCGTCTTTGCCATGGTCTGCTTCCTCCTTCCTATCGCTTACAGTGCCAACCAGGAACTCCGACTGGCCCTGCTCTACCAACCCTTTCCGTCGCTTTCTCAGCCAGCTGTACAGCTATCCACGCCCATACGGTCAGGGTGCGGTGACCTCGCCGATGTAGATTTCAGATCCCTTGTGCCTGAACTCTTCAGCCTTCTCCCGCATCCCCTCCTCCAGGGCTTTCGCCTCATCGAGACCCTTCTGGGCGGCATAATCCCGCACATCCTGCGTGATCTTCATCGAGCAGAAATGCGGGCCGCACATGGAGCAGAAGTGGGCGAGCTTTGCGCCTTCGGCCGGGAGCGTCTCATCGTGAAAGGCGCGCGCGGTTTCGGGATCCAGGGAGAGGTTGAATTGATCCTCCCAGCGGAACTCGAAGCGCGCCTTGCTGAGGGCATCATCCCAGGTGCGGGCACCGGGATGACCCTTGGCTAGATCGGCGGCATGGGCGGCGATTTTGTAGGCGATGACGCCGTCCTTTACATCCTTCTTATTCGGCAGCCCGAGGTGCTCTTTCGGCGTCACATAGCAGAGCATGGCGGTGCCGAACCACCCGATCATCGCCGCGCCGATGGCGGAGGTGATGTGATCATAGCCGGGTGCCACATCGGTGGTCAACGGACCCAGCGTATAGAAGGGGGCCTCGTGGCAGACCACGAGCTGCTTGTCCATGTTCTCCTTGATGAGGTGCATCGGCACATGGCCCGGCCCTTCGATCATCACCTGGCAATCGTGCTCCCAGGCGATCTTGGTGAGCTCGCCCAGGGTCTCGAGCTCCCCGAACTGCGCTTCATCGTTCGCATCGGCGGTGGACCCGGGTCGCAGGCCATCGCCCAGGGAGAAACTCACATCATACGCGGCCATGATCTCGCAAATCTCGCGGAAGTGGGTATAGAGGAAGCTCTCCTGATGGTGGGCCAGACACCACTTCGCCATGATCGAGCCCCCGCGGGACACAATGCCGGTTACCCGCCTGGCGGTGAGGGGGATATAGCGGAGGAGCACGCCGGCATGGATCGTGAAGTAGTCCACCCCTTGCTCGGCCTGCTCGATCAGGGTATCGCGATAGATCTCCCAGGTGAGCTCCTCAGCCTTCCCACCCACTTTTTCCAGGGCCTGATAAATGGGAACGGTGCCGATGGGTACGGGGGAGTTGCGCAGGATCCACTCGCGTGTTTCGTGGATATGCTTGCCGGTGGAGAGGTCCATGACCGTATCGGAACCCCAGCGGATCGCCCACGTCATCTTCTCGACCTCTTCCTCGATGGTCGAGGTGACCGCGGAGTTGCCGATGTTGGCGTTGATCTTCACCAGGAAGTTGCGCCCGATGATCATCGGCTCCGATTCCGGATGATTGATGTTGGCGGGGATGATGGCGCGCCCCCGAGCCACCTCATCCCGAACCAACTCCGGCCGCACGCCTTCCCGGAGGGCGATGAACTCCATCTCCGGGGTGATCTCGCCCCGGCGCGCGTAGTGCATCTGGGTGACGGTGTGGCCCGGCCTGGCCCGCAGCAGTGGCCGGTTCGTGACAAAGCGGATGGCGGTCAGGCTTGGATCAGCCTCGCGCTGTTTGCGGTAGGCCGACGACGGGGCGGGGAGCTCCTCAGTATCGCCGCGTCCGCGGATCCAGGCAAGCCGTAAGGGGCCTAAGCCTTTCTGCAGATCGGGTTCGTAGGCCGGATCAGTGTAGGGGCCACTGGTATCATACAGGCGAAGGGATGGATTCTCCTCCTCCCCTCCTCCTGGGAGCTTCGTCGGCGTCAGCGTGATCTCGCACACGGGGACGCGGACCCCAGGGGTAGTACCCGTGAGATAGACCTTGCGGGACCGGGGGCGTGGAGGAGTGCGGATCCCCTCGGCCCCGTTGCCCTTCGCGCTATTCCCTGCTGTGCTTGTGGCGTCGGTGGTTAGCTTGATCATCTCGGCAATCCTCTCGTGGTGGCAAAAAAAATGCCGCTAGAACGCTTCCAGCGGCAGTGTGTCACACGTGTTCCCTCCCTACGCTGGTATTACCCAGGTCAGGTTCGTGCGGTCGGCGGCAGTGCAGCCGCCCTCTCAGCCCGGTTCCCCGAGCTCCCGTAGCATATTCTCTTGCAGCCTTAACCTACAGCCACCCATGGGCACCTGTCAATACGAAACTGCGTCCCTGGTGTGCGTCAGAGTTTTGCAAACGCTGTAGGCTTTCAATCCCTTCCCCCCGGCGAGGGGGAAGGTCGGGATGGGGGGGACAGCCGCGCGACCTTACCCCCCACCTGCATCCTCCCCCTCAAGGGGGGAGGAGAATTCAGGGCAGTGCGGTTGCCGATTGCAAAACTCTGACGCACACCCCTGTGTCCCTGGGGGCATCGGAGTTCTCCACAATAGGAGGGGGGGCAAGGTTTCCACCCTTAGACGAACCGGCTCAGCAATAACCCGACGGCCAGCAGGATCCCGAATTGTAGATGCAGCTGGGCCGAGCCACGCAGCCCAGCATTCAGGGCGGTGCGATCGGACCTTGTGGTGAGGAGTCGAGCGGTCGAGCGGACTTTCGGCAGGGTGAGCACCACCAGCAGCAACGGCAGCAGGGAGGGCTGGACGCTAACCCACACGAATACACACAGGTACGCAGCAGCGACGAGCAGCAGAAAAAGCACCACCCCGAAGCCCCGTCCGAACCGCGTGACCGGGGTGGTCTTGCCCGCCAGCCGGTCTTCCTCCAGGTCGCGCAGGTCATTCGCCACCAGAATCGCCGTGACCAGACACGCCACGGGGAGGGAGGCCACCAGGGCTTCCGGCGTCAGGGCGATCGTCTGCACGTAGTAGGTCGCCATGACCATGAGCAGCCCCATAAACACAAACACCAGCGGCTCGCCCAGGCCCATATTCCCCAGGGGGAACGGGCCACCGCTGTAGCCGTATGCAACCACAAGACTGGCCGCACAGGCGAGCAGGAGTGGCCAGCCCGTGCTGGCGACCAGATACAGCCCGATGACGGTCGCAACCCCGAAGCTCAACACCGCTCCGCCTCGCACAGCCTGTGATGAGAGCTGTCCCAGGGCAATAACCTTGTACGGCGCCAGCAGCTTCCCCTCACTCCCGCCCGTCACATGGTCGCTGTATTCATCCACGAGGTTGGTGCCGACCTGCACCAGCACCGACCCCAGCAGGGTCAGGACAAAGCGCGCCGTGTCGAACACCCCGTCCCTTGCCGCCAGCGCCGTTCCCACCAGCACCGGCACAACCGAGGCTGGTAAGGTGAACGGACGCACCGCCCAAAACCAGGCGGCGAGCTTTCGCTTCATCGTAGCCACCTCTGCCTGCTTCGACGTACGATGTCGGAGATGCTTCCCGCCACCCCCACCTTTCCCCTCGACGCCTACCCCCCACCTGAATCCTCCCCCTCAAGGGGGGAGGAGATCAGAAAAAGACCATCAGAAGGAGTGAGGTG
>Ga0114945_10002518_pt1 | contig 10734 bp, 8 predicted proteins | sample OV2TP3_FD_87194 | JGI IMG/M metagenome (GOLD analysis project Ga0114945, IMG submission 87194) | Hot spring microbial communities from Beatty, Nevada to study Microbial Dark Matter (Phase II) - OV2 TP3 | ecosystem: Environmental > Aquatic > Thermal springs > Hot (42-90C) | place: USA: Beatty... | reverse complement strand
CCTCCCTCGAGCAGCCCCAGGGAGGCCTCGGCGTAGACGGAGACGATCTCCTCGAAGCCGATCCCGCCCGTGACGGAAATGGTCTTCGTCCCGGGCCCCAGGGCCCCGGCCACGAAGCGGGGCCTGGAGAGGGTCGCGTGTTTTTGCGCGCAGGCGCGGGCCAGGCGGGCCGCCGCGCGGTTGATCTCAAGGGTCTTGTCCGCGAGCCCGTACTCGGCCAGGACATGGCGGATCGCGCCGAAGGTGTCGGTCTCGACGATGTCCGAGCCGGCCGCGAGGTAGCCCTCGTGTATGCCGCTGATCACCTCCGGCCTTGTCAGCACCAGGTTCTCGTTGCAGCCCTCAAGCGGCGGCCCCCCGAAGTCCGCGGCCGAGAGGTTCTGGGCCTGGAGGGCCGTTCCCATGGCGCCGTCAAGGATCAGGAGGCGCTCGCGCAGGAGGCAGCGCAGCTCCTCCTCCCTTCCGCGGTTTTCGAATTTAACGGGGGATCCCATGAAAGGAAAAACCACGCCCAGGCGTGGTTTGCGTTTCCGCTTTAGCACCCAGTAGGCCGGGGCAATTTGGAAAAAATCCTCGCCGGTTCCGTGATATTTTAGCGGATTAAGAGGCCAAAATCAACTGTGTTAGGCCAAGTCGATTGAGCTCCACCTCTGTTGGTAGAGGGCCATGATCCTCTCTCTGAGGCGGGCGTGGTCGGGGGCCAGCAGCCTCGGGTCGCGGGAAAGCAACGCCTCCGCATCCTGCCGGGCCTGGGCGAGGAGGCGCGCGTCCTTGAAGAGATCAGCCACTCTGAGGGAGAGCTCCCCGTGCTGGGCCATGCCCATGAACTCCCCCGGGCCCCTGAGCTTGAGGTCCTCCTCCCCGATCCTGAAGCCGTCCTGGGTGGAGGTCATGCAGTCGATGCGGCGCCTGGCCTCCGGGGTCTTCGGATTTGCGACCAGAAAGCATCGGGAGGGGAGCGGCCCGCGGCCGATGCGGCCGCGGAGCTGGTGGAGGCTGGAGAGCCCGAAGCGGTCCGCGTTCTGGATCACTATGGCGGTGGCGTTGGGCACGTCGATTCCCACCTCGATGACCGGGGTGGCGACCAGCACGTCCCAGGCCCCCGCCGCGAACTCGTTCATGATCCTGGTTTTCTGCCTGCCCGGCATGGCCCCGTGGATCAGGGCGACCCGAAGCCCGGAGAGGGACGTTTCGCTCAGGCGCTTGAACTCGGCCTTGGCTGACTGTAGGTCCAGGCGGCTTGACTCCTCGATGACCGGGTAGACGACGTAGGCCTGGCGGCCGCGGCCGATTTCCTCTTTGACGGCCGCGAGGGCCTCCTCTTCGCTCGCGTGGAAAGTCTCGGCGGTGCTCTTGCCCGGCGGCACTTCGTCCAGGGACGAGACGTCGAGGTCCCCGTAGAGGGCCAGGGCCAGGGTCCTCGGGATGGGGGTCGCGGTCATGACCAGGAGATCCACGAGAAGACTTTTCTGGCGCAGGGTCGTGCGCTGGCGCACCCCGAAGCGGTGCTGCTCGTCGATCACGGCCAGGCGCAGCCTGGGGAAAAGGACATTTTCCTCGAGGAGGGCGTGGGTCCCCACCAGGATGTCCACCTCCCCCCGGCGCACGGCGCCCAGGGTCCTCTCCCGCTCCCGAGGGGGGACCCTCGAGGTGAGCATGGCGGCCTTGACCGGCAGATCCTTGAGGAATTTCACCAGGGTGGTCATGTGCTGGTCCGCCAGGATCTCGGTGGGGGCCATGAAAGCTCCCTGGGCGCCGTTCTCGACCGCCAGGAGCAGGGCCGCCAGGGCCACGACCGTCTTGCCTGAGCCCACGTCCCCTTGCAGGAGCCGGGTCATGGGGGAGGGGCGCTGCATGTCCGAGAAGATTTCGTTGATCACGCGTTTCTGGGCTCCTGTCAGCTCGAAGCCAAGGTGGGACTTGAAGGGGGTCAGGAGTTGGCGTTTGATCTCGTAACCAAAGCCCTTGGCCAAGCCCCGGGTCTGGCGGCGCTTGAGGATCCAGGCGATCTCGAGCAGGAGGAGCTCCTCGTAGGCCAGGCGCGAGCGAGAGGCCTCCAGCTCGGCCTCGGAGCCAGGGAAGTGGATGCCGCGCAGAGCCTGGGGCGCGGCCAGCAGCTCCCTCTTCTGCAGGAGCCAGGCCGGCAGGATATCGGAAGCCTTGGCCGCGTAGTCGCTTGCCCCTTTGTGGGCCAGCTCCCGCAGGAAGCGCTGGGTGACGCCTTCCGTCAAGGGGTAGATCGGGACCAGGCGCTCGACATGGAGGGGCCAGCGGGGATCCGTGAGCTTGTAGTATTCCTCGACATGGATCTCGCGGATGCCCACGAGGCTTGGATCCGAGCGCCCGACCAGGTAGAGGTCCATGCCCGGGAGGATGTCACTCTTCATGGTCGCGAAGACGTCGTAGCGGCGGCTTGAGTGCTTGAACCAGACCGCGTCGATGCGAGAGCCCCCTGCGCTCAAGACCGCCTTGAAGAGGACAAGCCTTGGTCCTGCCTGGAAGTGGCTGGCCCTGAGGACCCTGCCCCTGACGATCACCTGGCCCGTGGCGGTCGGCAGGGAGAGGTCCCGGGTCTGGCGGCGGTCCTGCCAATCGCGCGGGAAATGATAGAGCAGATCCTCGACCGTGTGGATCCCGAGACGCTCCAGGCTCCGCGCCCGCCTGGGGCCTACCTCCTTGAGGAACCGGATCGGGTTTTTGAGAGGCTCCTGGGCCCTGATTGCGCCGGGCATGCCTATTTGGTAAAATTTCCCTTTAGCGAGGAGAGCAACATGGCATTCAGGTGCGGCATCTGCTCCAAAGGACCGGTCAGCGGCTTTTCCTACAGCCACTCGCACAAGGGGTCCAAGCGCGTCTTCAGGCCCAACCTCCAGAGGCAGAAGGTGGTCCTCGACGGGCGCGCGCAGACCGCCTACGTCTGCACCGACTGCATCCGCTCCGGGCGGGCCAAGCGTCCACTCAGATAATACCCAATGTGGAGAGCCCTCTGAAAGGGGGGAGGGCTTGGCAGGCAGCCGCCCTCATCCTGGCTGTTCCCGCCTTTCTTTTCCCTCTGTACAACCCCGACCTTTTCTGGCATCTCTCAGTCGCCCGCTGGATCATCGAGAACAGATCCCTTCCCCGGGCTGATTTCCTTTCCTTCACGGCAGCAGGCAGGGAATGGCTCGACTTCGAGTGGCTCTCCCAGCTCGTCTTCTGCGGGGCTCACTCCTTGGGGGGCATGGGCGGGCTCTGGTTGGTCAAAATCATCCTCCTGGCCGCCTCCTGGCTTGTTCTGGACAAGGTCCTCAGGCTTAACCAGGCTTCCGGGCATGCCCGCGCAGGAGCCCTGGGGCTTTGGTCCGCGGGGGTCCTGGCCCACTCCGACATAAGGCCCGAGCTTTTCTCGGTGCTGTTCTTGTCGCTGACCTTCCATCTTCTCGAGATCCAGCGCTTGGGGAAACGAGGGCCCTGCAAGCCGGCGCTCGCCGGAGGGCTTCTCTTCGCGCTCTGGGCCAACCTCCATGCGGGCTTCACCTTCGGGCTTGCGCTCATCGTCCTCTACGGGCTTGTGGAGGCGGCCCGGAGGCGGTGGGCGGCCGCAGGCGGAGCCGCCCTCCTGGCAGCGGCTGGAGCGGCGGGGACTCTGCTCAATCCCTACGGGCTTGGCCCGCACCGAGTGGCCTGGCATCACTTTCAGATGCGCGCGGAGCTCTCTCTTTACATCAAGGAATGGCATCCCATGACCCTGGAGAATCCCCTTCACTGGCCTTTCTGGGCGGTCCTTGCCTTCTGCGGCCTCCTTCTTCTCTATCGCCTGGCTCCCTGGGGAGAGTTCGAAAGCCTGCCCTGGGCCCCGGCTTTAGCCGCGGTCTACTTCGGGGCCGGAGCCTTGGCCCATGCGCGCCTGGCAGCTTTCTTCAACGTCTCCGCGGTCCTGTTCCTTTGCGCTTTGGCGGCTGAAGCCGGCTGGCTGGGGCAGGAGCGGCTCATACGGAGGATTCTGCTGGCAGGCTTCGCCCTCTACGCAGGCTATCTGGCCTGGCTCATCCCGCATGTTTCCTGGAGAGGGGTCTTCAACTACAAGCATGTCCCCCGCCAGGCGACCGAGTTCATGGCCAGGGAAAGGCGGGTCGTCGAGAGGCTCAGGATTTTCAACCAGTGGGAGTGGGGGGGCTACCTGGCCTGGAGGCTCCATCCCTGGTTCAAGGTCTTCGGGGACGGGCGCTACATCTTTCACGCGCAGCTTCCGGAGACCGCCGGGGCCGCCTCGGAGTCCGGAAGGTGGCGGGAGTTCATGGAGAAGAAGGGGCTGACCGGGGCCCTGGTTCCCAACCTGGATATGGCCTTTCCGACCAGGAGGCTCTATCCCGACAAGACGAGCAAAACCTTCCAGCGGCCTTGGTATCTCTTCTACATGCCCAGGGAGCGCTGGGCCCTGGTCTATTGGGACGACCAGGCCCTCTTTTTAGTGGAGCGAAGGGCGGTCCCTGGAGATTGGCTCTCCCGCCACGAGTACCGCTACTGGCTTCCCAAGGACAGGCCGGCCTTCCAGGAGGCCCTGCGCCTGGGCGAGATCCCGGCTGAAAGGCTTGCGGCCGAGAGGGCGCGTCAGGAGCAGGAGAGAAACCTTACGCCACTATCCCCTTCTCCCTGAGGTAGTGCCTGATCTTGGATCTGGCCCGGGCGGTCTTGACGAAGAGGAGCCAGTCCTTCTTGGGCGTTGAGCCCTTTTTGGTCAGAATCTTGCAGATGTCCCCGGACTTGAGCGGGTGGTCGAGCTTCACCATCTTGTTGTTGACCATCGCCCCCACGCAGGTGTTTCCGATCTCGGTGTGGACGGCGTAGGCGAAGTCCAGGGGGGTGGCGCCGGCGGGGAGGGCCTTGACGTCCCCCGCGGGGGTGAAGACGAAGACCTGGTTCAGCTCCAGGTCGGTCTTCAAGCTGTCCAGAAACTCCCGGGGGCTTTTCAAGTCCTGGAGCCACTCGATCCACTGCCTAAGCCAGTTGAGCTTCTCCTCGAGGTGCGCGTCCCGGGCCTGCTCCCCGGTTCTGTAGCGCCAGTGGGCCGCGATCCCGTACTCGGCGGTCCGGTGCATCTCCTCGGTGCGGATCTGGATCTCGACCAACTCCCCCCCGGGGCCCATGACCGTGGTGTGGAGGCTCTGGTAGAGGTTCATCTTCGGGATGGAGATGTAGTCCGTGAAGGTCCCCGCCACGGGTTTGAACTGGGTATGCACGATCCCTAGAAGGGCGTAGCAGTTGGCGACCGTGTCCGTGATGATGCGCACCCCCAGGGCGTCCTGGATCTCCTCGAAGGGCTTGTTCTGGCGCAGCATCTTCTGGTAGATCGAGTAGAGGCTCTTGGAGCGCGCCAGGATCCTGTGCGGGATGTGGGCGTGGGCCGCCAGGGCCTTCTCGACCGCCTCCTTGAACTGAGCCAGGGTCAGCTCGCGGGCCGCCAGCTTGGCGCTGACCTTTTCCTCCAGGGCTAGGTATTCCTTCGCGAAGAGATGCTTGAAGGCCAGGTCCTCGAGCTCGCTCTTCAAACGAAACATTCCAAGGCGGTGCGCGAGGGGGGCGTAGAGGGAGAGGGTCTCCTGGGCGATCCGCTGTTGCTTCTCAGGCGGCAGGAAGTGCAGGGTCCTCATGTTGTGGAGGCGGTCCGCGAGCTTGATCACGATGACCCGGATGTCCTGGGCGGTGGCAAGGAGCATCTTGCGCCAGTTCTCGGCCTGGAGCTCGTCCTGGGTGGAGGAGGAGTACCGGAGGTGGTCCAGCTTGGTCAGGCCCTGGACCATCTTCGCGATCTCCTCGCCGAACTCCGCGCGCAGGGCCTCGGGGGTGGTCGGGGTGTCCTCCAGGACGTCGTGGAGGAGGCCCGCGCAGATGGTCGGCAGGTCCATCTTCCATTCCACCAGGGAGGAGGCCACCGCGTCGCAGTGGACGAAGTAGTGCTCGCCCGAGGCGCGTTCCTGGTCGGCGTGGGCCCTGACCGAGTAGTCATAGGCCTTGGCGAGCAGCGCCGTGTCCACGTGGGGGGAGTAGGTGGAGAACCTGGCGACGAGTTCCTGGCGATCCATGGTTTCCTACCTAAATTATGTCACAGAATCTTGAGAGCCGCCATACCCACCATCCCGATCCCGAAGTAGATCAGGCCCGCCCTGTCCGAGCGCTTGTGGAGGCGGGGGAGGATGTCGGAGGCTGCTATGTAGATGAAGGAGCCCGCGGCAAAACCCATCAGGGCCGCCTCCGCGGGGAGGGGGAGCCCCCCGAAGCCCAGGCCGCTCAAGGCGCTTCCCAGGGGGGTGGCGGCCGCGATGAGGGAAAGCAGGAGCAAGGAGCGTCCGCGGCCGTAGCCGCTCTGGTCGAAGAGGGAGGTCAGGGTGAAGCCGTCCGCCACCTTGTGGAGGGCGAGGGACAGGCCCACGGCCAAGCCCGCGCGTTCCCCGGCGGAGAAAGAGACGGCGAGGTTGAAGCCGTCGATGAAGGAATGCGAGGAAAGGGCCAGGAAGGCGGCTAGGCCCAGGTAGTGGATCCGGCACTCCTCCAGGTATTCGGGGCAGGTATCGAGCATCGCGAAGTTCCCCATGACGAAGAGGCCCACGAATGCGGCCAGGGCTCCCCAGCCTGCCGAGGCGTGGTGGGCCTGCCAGGCCTCGGGAAGGATCTCGGTGAAGGCCACGGCAAGGAGGATCCCGGCCCGCAGGGAGAAGAGGCGCGACATCCCCGGCCGGGAGAGGAGGCTCCCTAGGGGGAAGAGACCCCCGAGGAAGGTCATGAGCACCGCCAGGGCCGTGAAGGCTGCCAGCATTAGAGGGTTTCATCCGGGGACTTGGCGACGCTCAGGATCTCGTCGGCCGCCCGGGCTGCGGCCCCGCGGGAACCCAGGGGGCCGCGCAGGGCGATCAGATCGGACCTCAGGGCCGCCAGTCGCCTGGGATCCTCCAAGAGCCCGGTGGCCGCCTGGGCGATGGCCTCGGGGGTGGCCCGGTTTTGGATGAGCTCCGGTACCAGCTTGCGTCCGGCCAGGATGTTGGCCATGGCTATGTGGGGGACCCTGACCAGGGCGCGGGCGGCGGCGTAGGTGGGCCAGGAGAGCTTGTAGACCACGACCATGGGGATGCCCAGGAGGGCGTTCTCCAGGGTCGCGGTCCCGGAGGAAGCCAGGGAGATGTCGAGGCTCAGGCGCTGGCGGTAGTCGCTTTCCCGGACCAGCTCCACCCGCTCCTGGCCCGAGAGATCATAGGCCTCATCCGCAAGCCCCGGGGCCGCAAAGACTAGGGCCCGCGAGTCGGGGAAGTGGAGCCTCAATCTTCGGAAGGCCTCCAGAAACAGGGGGAGGTGGCGCGAGAGCTCCGAGCGGCGGCTTCCAGGCAGGAGTCCTACCCGGAGGGGCGGTTTTAGGCCCCTCGTGGCGGGCGGCTCGGGAAGAAGGTCAAGGAGGGGATGGCCCACGAAGCGGCAGGGGACTCCCTCCTTTTGGTAGAGATCCTCCTCGAAGGGAAAGATGACCAGCATCCGGCGCACCAGGCCCTTCAAAACCCTGATCCGGCCCGGGCGGCTCGCCCAGACCTGAGGGCTGATGTAGTAGGCGGCGGGGACCCCCAGGGCCTTGGCCAGGGCCAGGAGGCGGCGGTTGAAGCCGTAGTAGTCTATGCAGACGAGGGCCGCCGGCCTTTGCTCCTCCATGAACGCCTTCAGGCGCAGGGCGAGCCTGACCAGGAAGCCGAGCTTCCCCAGGGGCTCCCAGAATCCGGCCACGCCCCGGGAGGCCAGGTCTTCAAGGAAGGCGTCGGCCTCCCTTTGCATCAGGGGCCCGCCCACCGCAGCCACACGCAGGGAGGCCTCCCGGGCCTTCAAGGCCCGGATGAGGCCTGCCCCGTGCAGGTCGCCGGAGGGGTCCCCGGCTACAAGGAGAAGCGTCTTTTGGGTCATGGTTTCTTTCCTAGATGCTATGAGGCTTTCCTTAGCTGCATCTGTGCCGGGCCTTCCCAGGCCCGGCCCAAACGGCCTTAAGGAATCAACCATTTCCTGTGACCGAAGCGTTCGCGGTCGAACGCGAGGGAATGGTTGAGGCAAGCGGCCGAAACCGCGCAATATGCTTGGTCAAGGGCTTCCTAGGATGTCCTGGCCGACCGTTTTGGCGATCCGGCCCAGGTCCTGGGCCCAGGGGGGGATCAGGGAGCGGGCCGAGGCGTAGCGCGAGATCTCGTAGCGCTCCAGCTCCTCCGCTATCTGCAGGGCGAGCTTCAAGGCCTCGACCCCCCTCTCCGCGCTGGGCCAGGGCTTGCGATTGTGACGGATGCAGTCAAGCCAGTGGAGGTGCTCGTTCTTCAAAGGCTCGGCCTGGTCCAGCTTGGGACGCAGGATCTCGATGTCCTTGAGGCTCTTGATGACCTGGGACCTCTTCCTGTAGATCTTGAGGGAGGTGCTCGCGTAGTCGAGGGAGAGGTAGCTGTCCGCCTGGAAGACCCGGAGCTTTCGGCATTTCTCGAGAGAGATGCGGCTGGCGGTCAGGTCCGCCAGGCAGCCTGTCTTGAAGCGCACCCGCACGTTGGCGATGTCCTCGTGCTTGGAGAGGACATGGGCTCCCACGGCCTCGAGGGATTCGATCTCGGATCCCACGAGGGTGAGCAGGATGTCGAGGTCGTGGATCATGAGGTCCAAAACGACGCCTATGTGGCTGGTCCTGGGGTCATAGGGTCCCAGGCGCTCGACAGTGATGAAGCGGGGATTGCGGATGTGCCTGATCGCCTCCAGGACGGCGGGATTGAAGCGCTCCACGTGCCCCACCTGGAGGACGAGCTTCCTGGCCTCTGAGAGTTCCAGGAGCTCCCGCGCCTCTTCCACGGAGGCCGCCAGGGGCTTCTCGATCAGGCAGTGGACCCCGAGTCCCAGGGCCTCCAGGCCCACCTCGCGGTGCTTTGGGGTGGGGACCGCTATCACGACCGCGTCCAGGCGCCTCAAGAGGTCCCGGTATTCGCGGACCGCGACCGTGTTGCACTTCCAGGCCGCCAACTGCGCCCGCCAGAGGTTGGTGTCGCAGACCCCCACCAGATCCACCTCCGGGAGCCTGCACAAGATCCTGGCGTGATGGGCGCCGATGCGGCCCGCGCCGATGACCCCTACCCGGACCCGGGAGGCTTTCGCGGCAAGCTGGGAGGCGCTCATGCGGGGCCCGCGGGCCCGAAGGCGGAAATCGCCAGCCTCTGGGCGTCGGCCTGGGCCAGGAAGGCCTCCTTGTCGAAGATCAGCGTCGTCCGAGCCTCCAGGGCGATGGCCCGGGCTCCCGCCTCGGCGAAAGTTTTCAAGGATTCCAGCCCCATGACCGGGAGGTCGAAGCGCATGTCCTGATCGGGTTTGGCGACCTTGACGATTGTTAAACGAGGAATTTTGCCATAAGCGCGGGCGAGCAAGCCTGCCCGCAGAACGCAGGCGTCCGTGCCCTCCATCCCCTCGACCGCCACCACGGCTCCATCCTGGACCGCGACCGTCTGCCCTATGTCGAAGCCCGCCAGGGCCTTGGCCGCCCTCCAGCCGAGCCTTGTGTCCGCCGTCTCCGCGGGGTCCGGCCCGCGGCGGGTGAGAATCCCCTCGGGGACCAGGAGGTGGGAGAGGTAGGCCGCCGAGGAGACGAGCTCGATGCCGTCCTTAGCGAACTCCTCGGCCACGGCCTTCAAGATCGTGTCTGTCCTCTTGTCCGAGAGGCGGGTCAGCACCCGCGCCGCGCGAAGGTCCGGGAGGACTCCCCCGAAGAGGGAGGCGTGTTGGACCTTGCCGGCCATGACGGCCTGGGTGACCCCGGCGGCCTTTAAGGCCCTGATGGGCCCGTCCAGTTGGCCGAGCTTGAAGTACCGGACCCCCACGATTCCCTCCAGGGACTTGTCGGTCACTCCGGGAATTCCCAAGGCCACGACCTCGACCTTCATGCGCCTGGCTTCCTCGGCGAGCAGGAGCGGGAACCTTCCGGAGCCCGCGATGAGCCCCAATTTCACGGTTATAGGCTCACCTCCTCTTCCTCGGCGACACCCGAGGCCGGCCGCATGACGCCCCTCTTGGAGCGCGCCATGAATTCGAGCATCTCCAGGACTTCCGGGCAGGGCCCCGAGGCCTTGAGCTGGGCCACGGCCTCTTCGAGCCTCAGGCCCGAGAGGAAGAGGATCCTGTAGGCCTCCTTGACGGCCGCGATCGTCTCGCGCGAGAGGCCGGCGCGGCGCATCCCGAGGAGGTTGAGGCCCCTGAGGGACGCGCGGTCTCCCTGGCAGGTGCAGAAGGGGGGGAGGTCCTTGCCGACCATGGAGCCTCCGCCCAGCATGCAGTACTTTCCGATCCGGACATACTGGTGAATGCCAACCAGGCCTCCCACGACCGAGTAGTCGCCGATCTCGACGTGGCCCGCGATCCCGACTGAGTTGACCAGGATGACCCCGTCTCCGATCGCGCAGTCGTGGGCGACGTGGGAGTAGGCCATGAAGAGGCAGCCGCTCCCGATCCTGGTCTCCCCGTGGGCGGCGGTGCCGCGGTTCAAAGTCACGCACTCCCGGACCGTGTTGCGCTCGCCCATGACCAAGCGGGTCTGCTCGCCCGCGTACTTGAGGTCCTGGGGCGGGGTCCCCACGAAGGCCCCGGGCATGATCCGGTTGTCAGCCCCCATTCGCGCGTATTCGACCACGGCGTGGGCTCCTACCACGCAGCGCGGACCGACGACTGTCTCGGGGCCGATCACGGCGTAGGGGCCTATGACGGCCGTGG
>Ga0114945_10002517_pt1 | contig 10735 bp, 10 predicted proteins | sample OV2TP3_FD_87194 | JGI IMG/M metagenome (GOLD analysis project Ga0114945, IMG submission 87194) | Hot spring microbial communities from Beatty, Nevada to study Microbial Dark Matter (Phase II) - OV2 TP3 | ecosystem: Environmental > Aquatic > Thermal springs > Hot (42-90C) | place: USA: Beatty... | reverse complement strand
TGTCGTCAACCCTATGCTGATCGCTTCACGAACTCCTTGAGCCGCGAGAGAAACGTTCGACGCGTCGGATAGGCCTCCTCGCCGAGGGCTCGGCCCGCCTCCTCGATCGCTCGACGCTGAGACGCGTTAAGACTGACGGGTGTTTCCACGACCACGCGCACCAGCAAATCTCCGGGCCGGCCTTCGTGAACATTCGGCACGCCTTTGCCTCGAACGCGAAACACCGTGCCGCTCTGCGTGCCGGCCGGCACCTTCATGGACACTCGCCCGTTGAGCGTCGGGATCTCCAATTCGGTTCCCAGCGTCGCCTGGGTGATCGTGATCGGATATTCCACGAGCAGGTGGGGCCCTTCGCGATGGAACACCGGATGCGGCGCGACGGTCAGATGCACGTAGAGGTCGCCCCGCCCGCGCGTGCCGGCTTCCCCTTCCCCTGATAACCGCAATCGCATGCCCGATTCCACGCCGGCCGGCACCTTCACCTGGATGGTTCGCTCAACCGCCACGCGGCCTTCGCCGCGGCAGCGAGGGCACGGCTTTTTCACGACGCTGCCAGCCCCGCCACACCGAGAGCACGTGCGGGCAATCACCATGAAGCCGGCGGATTGCCGAATCTGTCCAGCACCCTGGCACGTGGCGCACATCGCCCGCTCCCCGCCTTCCCCGCGACAGTCGGAACACAGCTCCCGCCGAGGGATCTTCACCTCTTTCGTCACGCCGCGAGCCGCTTCTTCAAAGGCCAGCGGCAGCTCGTATTCCATATCGGCTCCTCGACGGCCGCGGCGGCCGCCGCCCCCGAGCCCGCCGCCGAAGCCTCCGAAGAGCTCTTCAAAGATCGAGCCGCCGAAGCCGAGATCCTCGAAGATGCTTGAAAAATCAGCCCCCCGGAAGATATCCTCCGTCGAATAGCGTTGATCGAACCCGGCGTGGCCATGCTGGTCATACACCGCGCGCTTCTGCGGATCGGAGAGCACCGCATAGGCTTCCGAGATTTCCTTGAACTTCTCCTCAGCTTCCTTCTTATGATCTTCGCCGACGCGATCGGGATGATGCTTCATCGCCATCGCGCGGTATGCCCGCTTGATCTCATCGATGGTCGCGTGCTTCGCGATCCCGAGAATCTCGTAGTAATCCCGCTTCGTCATCGGCATGAATTAGTCCACCGTCCACGGTCGACAGTCCATAGCTAACAACGAACCATCATTTTTTCAGAACTGCACGCCAAGCAGCTAAAGCACTGAACGATGAGGCGAGGGCTGCGATTAAGGCGAATAACCATAGAGAACTTTCCCGCCAGCCTCTCGCGGCTTCTCGAATCCTACGTTCCACCTCAGCTTCATCCAATGCCTGGTGAACAGGATGTCTTGTGCCCCGCAGACTGCAACCAAGTTCCTTTGCTAATTTCTCCAGATGTTGCTCTCGACCTGGCGACCAGCTTTCCGGAAAATTCATAATTCGCCGTAGCATCCTTGGAACATTCCACGCTCTCCATACCGTTTTAAGCATTGCCTGCCAGCTCAAAGGCACGGGACGTGGCTTCAAATCGATCGGTACAGGAAATACCAGCCGCCCTGAACGCTTGAGTCAGCAGGTCATGGTATTTGGATCGAAGCGCGCTGACCTCTTGCCGGGCCTGATGCTGGTCGGGTGCGAGCGATTCTTCCAGCCGGACGAGATCCACGTAGATCTGCGCGGCCTCTTTCAGCGTCATAACTCTTCCTTCGCAATGCGAAACGCAATGCGCGTCACGTGTTCACGATCCTTATACCGAATGCCGACAGCTTTGAGCGCATCTGCAAACTGGTTATGGCAGATGACTCGTTGCTCCTCCAGCTCACGAAGCTGCTGAGCATCCGCAGTGCGTTCAATCTGCTCAATCACCTTCACGTAAGCCAAGGCTGACTGGAAGAGGTTACTGTTCACTTCTTATCATCTTCGACTTTGAATTCGGCGTCGACGACTTTCTCATCCTTGCCGCCGGCTTTGCGCGCGGGCTCTTCCTCGGATGGCTGGGCCTGCTCCCGCGCTCCCTGCCTAGCACCCGCCGCTCCCTGCGCGGCCTGCGTCTTCTTATAGACCTCCTCCGCGAGTTTGTGCGAGACCTTCATCAGCGCGTCCGAGCCGCGCTTGACGCGCTCGGCGTCATCGGACTTGATGGCCTCTTTCAGCTCGCGCACGGCCTGTTCGATCGCCAGCCGCTCGGAGGCCTCGACCTTGTCCCCCAGGTCTTTCAGGCTCTTCTCCGTCGCGTAGACCAGCTGATCCGCCTGGTTCTTGGTCTCGGCCAGCTCCTTGCGCCGCGTATCCGCCTCGGCGAATTGCTCGGCCTGCTTGACCATTTTCTCGATGTCGTCCTTCGAGAGCTTCTCCGGGGCCGTGATCTTAATGGACTGCTGCTTGCCGGTCCCCAGATCCTTCGCCGAGACGTGGACGATCCCGTTGGCATCGATGTCGAAGGAGACTTCGATCTGCGGCACGCCGCGCGGGGCGGGCGGAATCCCCATCAGGTCAAAGCGGCCCAGCTCGACATTATCCGCCGCCATCGGCCGCTCGCCTTGGAGCACCCGCACGGTGACCGCCGACTGATTGTCATCGGCCGTCGAAAACACTTGGGCTTTGCGCGTCGGGATCGTCGTGTTGCGCTCGATGAGCTTCGTGAACACGCCGCCCAGCGTTTCAATGCCCAGCGACAGCGGGGTCACATCCAGCAGCAGCACATCCTTGACCTCGCCCTTGATGATCGCCGCCTGAATCGCCGCGCCCATCGCCACGCATTCCATCGGATCGACGCCGCGCTCCACCGCCTTGCCCACGGTCTCTTCAACGAAGCGTTGGACGATCGGCATGCGCGTCGGGCCGCCGACGAGAATAATGCGGTTGATGTCCGACGGCCGCAGCTTGGCGTCGCTGAGAGCCCGCTCCACCGGTTGGCGACACCGGTTGATGATCGGCTCCACCAATCGCTCGAGGGTCGCGCGCGTCAGCTTCATGGTCAGATGCTTCGGCCCCGACGCATCCGCGGTGATAAACGGCAGGTTCAGATCCGTCTCGAGCACATTGGAGAGCTCGATCTTCGCCTTCTCGGCCGCCTCGCGGATGCGCTGATAGGCCATCTTATCATTGCGCACGTCGATGCCCGACTCCTTCTTGAACTCTGCGGCGATATGGTCCACGAGGAGCAAATCCATGTCGGTCCCGCCCAGCTGCGTATCCCCGCTCGTCGCCTTCACTTCGAAGACGCCCTGCGCCATCTCCATGATGGTCACATCGAGCGTGCCGCCACCGAGGTCAAAGACGAGGATCTTCTGCTCCTTATTAGCACCTTTATCCAACCCGTAGGCCAGGCACGCCGCGGTCGGCTCGTTGATGATGCGCAGCACCTCAAGCCCGGCGATCGCCCCGGCATCCTTCGTCGCCTGACGCTGGTTATCGTTAAAGTAGGCCGGCACGGTGATGACCACCTCCTTCACCGGCTCGCCCAAATGCGCCTCCGCATCCCGCTTGACCTTTTGCAGAATGAACGCGGAGATCTGCTGCGGCGTGTACTCCTTGCCGTAGATGCGATAGACATGATCGGTCCCCATCTTGCGCTTGGCCGCTTGGACCGTCCCTTCGGGATTGGTCGCCGCCTGGCGCCGCGCGGGTTCTCCAACGAGCAGCTGCCCATCCTTGGTAAACGCGACATAGGAAGGAAAGGCTTTTCCCCCGACGCTCGTCCCCTCGGCTGACGGGATAATCGTCGGCCGCCCGTGCTCCATGACCGCACAGGCCGAGTTCGATGTCCCCAAATCGATTCCGATTGCTTTGGCCATGATCGGGCCCTCCTTAAGGTTCCTCGTGTGGTTCGTGTGATGTCTTGGCGACTTTCACCATCGCGGGACGCAGCACGTTGCCGTGCATCGTATAGCCGACTTGGACTTCTTCGACGATGTGATGATCGGCGACGCCGCTGCCGGCGTCCACTTGAGCCACCGCTTCATGCCGGTGCGGATCAAACGGCTCTCCCACCGTGGGGATGCGCTTGACGCCCTCCTTCTCCAACAGTCCGAGCAGCTGCCGATAAATCAGATGGATCCCTTTGATGACCGCCTGCGGATCGGCTTGTTTATCGACGGCGACGAGGGCTTGATCCAGGCTGTCGATGACCGGCAGCAGTTGCCGGATGACTCCTTCGGCGGCATATTTGGCAAATTCCTCTTTCTCGCGATGCAATCGTTTCTTCGTGTTCTCAAACTCCGCCACGGCGCGCACGTACTGATCCTTGGCCGCCTGCGCTTCTTGACGGAGCCGCTCAAGCTCGTGCGGCGGCTTCGCCGCTTCCGCCTGATCGGGCGGCGCGGTCCCCGCCGGCGCTGCGCCGGGCCGCTCACCGCTGGAAGCGGCCTTGTCATTGGAAGGCTGCGGCTGTTTCATGGATGGTGATCCCACCGGTTGAGGAGATCCGTCACGCACCCCGCCATCCCCTCCAGCAACGCGTGCAGGCGCGGATAATCCATCCGCTTCGGCCCCAGAACCCCGAGGCCTCCCAGCACTTCTTCCTCGACGGCAAACGGCGCGGTGAGATAGCTGCATTCTTCAAGCCCGGGGACTTGCACTTCGTGGCCGATGCGGACTCGGACTCCGCGCGGAGGAATATCCTGGCGCAGGCGCTCCAACAAGAGGTCCTGGCGATCCAGCCCGCGCAGCACGTCATGCGCTTTGTGGGGGTCGTGGCTGAACTCGGGCTGAATCACGACATAGCTGGCCCCGTCGAGCAAGAACCGCTCCTCCGGCTCAATCGAGAGCGCGTGTTGGAGGATGTCGAGGGAGCGCTTCACCATATAGTAGAAGGCGTCGTGCTCGCTGAGAATGCGCCGCTCCAGCGACCCAAGAAGCTCGCTAAAGGACAGGCCCACCAGCTCGGTATTGATGAACCGCGCCAGGGCCATCATCTCATCCCGTGCAATCGGCTCCTCAATTTCCACGATGTGCGAGGCCACCATTTCTTTATTGGCGACCAGCACGCAGAGGACTTTGCGCACGCTCAGCGGAACCAGCTCGATCTGTTTCACGATGCTGTGCTTCACGGTGGGGACCACGACGAATGCGGCTTGATGCGTCAATTCCGCGAGGAAGGCAATGGCGCGCGCCAACACCTGGTGGAGATCAAATTCCGACCCTTCCAACGAGCCCGCCATGCGCTGCTGCACGTCCATCGGCACGCGCTGGATATCCATCACCGCATCCACATAGAAGCGGTAGCCCCGCTCGGTCGGCCGCCGCCCGGCTGAGGTGTGCGGCTGTTCGAGCAACCCGGCCTCCTCAAGCTGTCCCATAATATTGCGGATGGTAGCTGGGCTCAGGCTGGAATGCAGCTTCCGGGCGACCAGCTCGGAGCCCACCGGCGAAGCCGTCGAAACATAGGCCTCGATGATGAGCTTGAGTATTCTATTTCTCCTTTGTTCAAAATCACTTATGGACATTGTATACCTTGGGATTAGCACTCATATAAGTTGAGTGCTAACGAAGAGTGTAGATGAAATGCGGGGTGTTGTCAAGCGGCGATATACGCCAATTTAGCCTCGCAGGAGAGATCATGGGGTGGCATCCGCGGGTGCTTGCGACACCGGCGGCTGCGCCGGGACAAGTCCGAGCTGCTCGGTGATCATGCTGCGCAACCGATCAATCCCTTCCCCCGTCTTCGCTGAAATCGTGCACGCGGGATGGTAGGCCCGCTCCAGGCTCGCCAGCCGCTGCCGCTCCGGCACGAGATCACATTTATTCAACACCGTCACGGTGGGTTTTGCGCGCAGGTTCAATGTCGCGAGCACTTCTTCCACCGCCTTCACATGCTCCATCGCCAAGGGGTGATGGACGTCCAGCACGTGCAAGAGCAGATGAGCATCGTGGGCCTCTTCCAGCGTCGCGTGAAACGCCTCGATCAAATGATGCGGCAACTGGTGGAGAAAGCCGACCGTATCGGTGACGATCACCGTGTGCCCCGCCGCCAGCGCCATGCGCCGCGCCAATGGATCCAGCGTCGTGAACAGCTGGTTCTGCACGTGGCCGGCGGCCCCGGTGAGCCGATTCAGCAGCGTCGTTTTCCCCGCATTGGTATAGCCGACGAGCGCTGCCACAGGCACCTTGGTGTCTTTGCGTCGGCTGCGCGTGGCCTCGCGGCGACGCTGCAGACGCTCCAACGCGTCGTTCAACCGCGCAATCCGTGATCGAATCCGCCGACGATCCATCTCCAGCTTTTGCTCCCCCGGACCTCGCGTGCCGATGCCGCCCCCGAGCCGCGAGAGCATCACGCCTTTGCCGGTCAGCCGCGGCAGCAGATAGCGAAGCTGTGCGAGCTCCACCTGCACCTTGCCTTCCTGCGACTTGGCGTGCTGCGCGAAGATATCCAGGATGAGCTGGGTCCGATCGATTGTTTTCACGTCGAGCAGGTTTTCGATGTTGCGCTGCTGGGCCGGCGAGAGCTCGTGATTAAAGATGACGACCTGGCTTTGCAGATCGGCCGCCGCGTGGGCGATTTCTTCGAGTTTGCCGTGGCCCAGGAACGTTCCCGCGACCGGGCGGTGGCGTTTGGCCTGGATGTCGCCGACGACGCGGCAGCCCGACGAAAGACTGAGCTCCTGCAACTCTCGCGCTTCATCCTCGATCGACCAGATGGCGCCGCCGTGTGAGAAGCGCGGATCCAACTGGACCGTCACGAGCAACGCGCGCTCCTGCGGCATGGATCACACCGCCAGGAGGGGCTGCCGGCTGCGACGCAGCACATCCCTGACGCGCTCAGCGCTTTCCCACGGGGGCTCGTGCGCCGCGAGCTGCAGCCATTGAATCCCCGGCGTTTGCCGAAACCACGTGAGTTGGCGGCGCGCGTAGTGGCGCACCCGCTGCTGCCAGACGGTGATCGTCTCTTTCAAGCTGCGCTCGCCGGCGAGATACGACTCAAGATCGGCCAGCCCGTGGATGTGCCGAGCGCTCTGCGACAGGGGCACGCGCAAGAGGGCCCGCACTTCATTGATGACCGCTTCTTCGTAGATCATATGGACGACGCGTTGATTGATGCGCTCATAGAGCTCCGCGCGCTCGCGCGTCAGCCCGATCATGACCATTGGCTGCGACCAGGGTTGCGCATTCGTCTGCGCCCACCACGTCGACAGCGGCTTGCCGGTCAACGCGTACACCTCCAGGGCGCGAACAATCCGTCGAGCATCATTGGGATGAATGCGCGAGGCCGCGGTCGCATCGATCCCCCGCAGCCGGTAATGCAACGTCGCGCTCCCCCTCCCTTGGCATTCATGCCACAGCTGCTCTCGAATGCGCGGATCAGCCGGCGGCGCGTGGCACAGGCCTTGCGCGAGCGCTTTGAGATAGAGCCCGGTGCCGCCGACGAGCAGCGGGCCCTTGCCCCGCGCGAGGATCCGCTCAATCGTGGGGGCCGCCTTGCCGCAATAGTCGGCGACGCTGAACGACTCGGTCGGCTCCACGAACTCGACGAGGTGATGCGGCACCTGCGCTCGCTGCGCGTGGGTAGGCGCTTGCGAGAGCACGCGCATCCCGCGGTAGATCTGCATCGAATCGCACGAGATGATCTCAGCGCCCAGCAGCCGCGCCACCTCCACCGCGATCGCGGATTTTCCAACGGCCGTGGGGCCCACCAGGGCCACGATCTGCGTCATGGCCTTATTGTCCCGCAACTCGACCCTGCGCTTCAATGAGAATTTCCACCACCGCGCCCTCCATGCGCCGGATCATTTGCCGCGCCGCCGCATGACCTGCTGGAGCGCCGAGAGGAACGCCGGATCCTCCACCGCCGCCTCCGCCAGCACGCGGTGGCCCGCCGGCGTGAAATGCCCGTCCCAATTGTAGAAGAGCGTTTGCGTCTTCGCCGCTTGGCGAAATTCATCAAACAGATTGATGAGCGGCACGCCGGAGCGCTTGGAAAAATCCGCGAACATGGCCTGCGCCGCCGAGGCCTCGTACGTCCGCCCCTTGTCAAATCCCCAGTAGACCCGGCCATCTCCCCATTGGTCCGGGCCGGCCAGCATGCCGTAAGGATACAGCCCCAGCAGGAACGGCGTGCGCCGCTGCGCGAGCAGATCCCGGATGAGCAGCAAGTAGCGTTCCGTCAGCGACCAATACGGCGCGAGCCGCTCCGGCGTCGACGATTCCCGCACCAAGAGGAACCGATCGTAGGCGGCCAAATCGGCGGACTGCTGCGCGGCTTTGAGCCGGGCGATGGCCACCTTCGCCCGCTCACCGCGCAGCTTCACCGCCACATACTCCTTGACTCCCAACGTCCTGATCGCATTCCATGTGCGCAGGACTTTCGTATTGATGTATTTGGCGAGCGCGCTGTAGCGAGTCGCCATCCCCCACCAGTCATAGCGGCCGTGGACGTAGCGCGGATCGCATCGCAGGATCCGCCCCGAGGCATCGTAGATCAGATTCTTTTGAAACCAGGCATCCTCCTGGGGATCGCCCAGATCGAACCAGAGAATGACGAGGTCCGGCTCAAACTGCAGGAACTGGTCGCGCAGCGAGATGTACTGGAGGGTCGTCGCGTAGCCGGAGGCGCCGCCGTTGACCACCTCGACCGGATACCCCTTGGGCCCGCAGCAGCGCTTCCATCCGCGTCGCGAAGGTCTCATGATCCTGGACCGGAAAGCCGAACGTGTACGAGTCGCCCATCACGAGGAGGCGCACGAGATTCGGCGGCGGCGGGATCACAGGATCGGGACCGCGAAGACCGTAGTGGTTGGTGTGGGCGCTGGCGTGAAATTCACCGGAGACGAACTCATAGTCCGTATCGGGTTTCAGACGGTGATGGAAGTGAGGGTCTTCGATGCCCGCATCGAGGACGAGCCGTTTGATCCAGAAGAGTCGAAACAGCAATTCGGCGGCGAGCAGCGAGAGCACCACCGAGCCGAGGAGCGTCAGCCACCGCAGCCGCCTCAGAGACCCCAGGGCCAGCGATAGCTCGTTACGAGACATCCGTTCGCTCGCCAAACAAGGTGGAACCGGCATACCGCGTGATGCGGGCGTGTATGAACCGGCCGGTCAGCGGCTCGTGATGGTCAATGATCGCGCCCAAATAGCCGCGAGTGCGCCCAAACCACTGCTGTGGCCGCTTGCCCGGGCCTTCGATGAGAAGCTCCGTGGTCGTGCCAAGCAGGGAGCGCTGCTTGCGCTGCAGCATGTCCTGTTGCCGCGCGAGGAGGGTTTGGTTACGGTGCTCCTTGACATCGTGCGGCACGTCATCGTCCCGCGCCGCCGCGTCGGTGCCCGGGCGCGGCGAATACTTAAAGACGTACGCGTTGTCGTAGCCGACGTCGCGCATGAGCCGGATGGTCGCGTCGAAATCCTGGTCCGTCTCGCCGGGAAACCCCACGATGATGTCGGTGGAGAGGCTGATGTCCGGCACGTCCCGGCGCAGCTGCTCGATCTTCTTCAGATACGCGTGCGCCGTGTAGCCGCGGCGCATGGCGCGCAGGATCCGGTCGGAGCCCGATTGCACCGGCAGATGCAGCGATTCGCACACCGAGGGGCAGTCGCGCATCGCGGCAAACAGCCGTTCAGTCGCATCAAACGGGTGGCTGGTGGTAAAGCGCACGCGCGGCACGCTCGTCCGCCGCTGAATGAGCCGCAACAATTGCGGGAAATCGAGCAGCGTCTCCGGATCCTCCTCGAGCAGCCGCAGACGCCCGAGCGGCCCTTTGTAGCCGGTGCCGTCCGGAAACCGCTTGCCGTACGAGTTGACGTTCTGCCCCAACAGCGTCATCTCGCGATACCCCGCCGCCACGAGGCGATCGATTTCCTCGATGATGTCCTGCGCCGGCCGCGAGATCTCCTGCCCCCGCGTCCTGGGCACGATGCAGTAGGTGCACGCCTTGTCGCAGCCTTCCATGATGGTCACGAACGCCGTCACGCCCGGCGTGCGATAGTCGCCCGGCGGCCGCTGATGCAGCGGACGAAATGGCCGGCCGACCGCCATGACTCGGTCGTTCACCGATCCGCCGTTCATCGATTGACGCTGTTCCTGAATCTCCGCCAGCAGATACGGCAGATCATACAGTTCCGCCGGACCCGCCACGAGGTCCACCGTCGGCAACCGCTTGAAGATCGCGTCCTGCTGCAGCTTCGCCATGCAGCCGATGATGCCGAGGATCAGCTTCGGCCGCTCCTTCTTGAGCGCCGACAACTCCCCCATCTTCCCAAAGGCCCGCTCCTCCGCGTGCTGCCGCACCGAACAGGTGTTGAGCAGGATCACGTCGGCGGCTTCCGGCTCCGACGCCATCTCATACCCCTGCGCCGTCAGCATCCCCAGGACCTCCTCCGAATCCCTCTCATTCATCTGGCATCCGTAAGTGGCGACATACAGGCGCTTTTGCATTCGCCCTGCAACTCCTTCTGATCTTTCGAATTACGCTCGACTCGGATCGTATTATACATGGTCTGAAATGGCTCATATAGCTCAACTGCGACGAGCTTGCCGTGATCGACCGCCGCTCGCTTGAAGATCAACTGAAGCAGTTCTTTCTTTCGTGTTATATCGAGCTTCTTGAGCGTCGCATCGAAGTCATCGACGACTCGTTGCAGCAATTTCTGATAGTTCGCCGAGCGTTCGCGCTGCACCAACTGCATTTCGATTCTGGCGATGGTCTGCTTGAGTTGACTTTCTTCGTCTCGGAGTCTGGTACAGTGGTCTTGGAACACTTCGCCAGCAATCGTCCCGGCCAGATAGACG
>Ga0114945_10002515_pt1 | contig 10740 bp, 8 predicted proteins | sample OV2TP3_FD_87194 | JGI IMG/M metagenome (GOLD analysis project Ga0114945, IMG submission 87194) | Hot spring microbial communities from Beatty, Nevada to study Microbial Dark Matter (Phase II) - OV2 TP3 | ecosystem: Environmental > Aquatic > Thermal springs > Hot (42-90C) | place: USA: Beatty... | reverse complement strand
TCAAAAGGTCAAAGCGCGAATCGCAGGTCGCGCGTCTCAAAGTCGTATCGCTGCTCACTGGTCACTCGATCTTGCGCTTCGGCGGCGGGTCGGTGCCGTAGGCTTCCTTCCACGAGACGACCGGGTTGCGCAGCACGCCGATGCCTTCGATCTCGCACTCCATCACGTCCCCCGGCTTCAGGTACCACGCCTTGGGGTCGCCAGAAAATGCTGCCACACCGGACACCGTGCCGGTGGAGAGCACATCGCCGGCGGAATAGCCCATCGGAGAGTAGTTTGCCACAATCTCCGGAATCGAGACCCACATCTTCGACGAGTGTGAGCGCTGGCGCGGCTCGCCATTGACGCGCAGCTCCATCGCGAGATTGTTCGGGTTGGCAATCTCGTCGGCGGTGACAATCCACGGGCCCAGCGGGCAAAACGTGTCGATGCCCTTGCAGAAGCTGAACACGCCACTCTTCATTTCGCGGCGCTGGATGTCGCGCGCAGTAACATCGTTGAAAATGACGTAGCCGCCGATGTAATCCCACGCTTCGGCCGCGGTGAAATGCTTGCCGGATTTTTTCATCACCACGGCGAGCTCGAGCTCGTAGTCCACTTCGTCGGTCAGGTGCGGCGGGTAGATCACCGGCTCGTCGGGGCCGATGATGGCGTCCACATTCTGAAAGAAAACAATCCACGGCAGCACCGGGTGCGAGAAGCCGGCCTTTTCAGCTTCTGTGTGGTGCTCGCGAAAATTTCCCGCCGTGTGGAAGAATTTTTTCGGGATGATGGGTGCGCGGAGTTTCGCTTCGCCCGGCTTGTAGAAGACTGGCTCGCTTGCCGCGCCTTTTGCGTCCGGGCCGAGTGATTCCGCTTTCTGCAACGCGGCGCGAGCGGCGTCGAGACTTGCGTCGCCGCCTTCGAAGAGAGTACGCGTATCAGCCGGCAGCTTCGGATCCACAGCGCGCAAATCCACGTAATCCCCACGGCGCGTGACTGCTCCAACGTGCAAAGTCCCGCCGCGATCCGCAAACGTGATGAGCTTCATTCTGCCTCTGTGCCCCCTGTGGCGAATTACCCGCAAAGGTCAGCGATGGTGAGGGCGTAGACCTTTGTGATGTTGAGCAGCGTATCGATGGCGACCTTCTCGCCCTGCGCATCGCGCGGGCCGGACGATGGGCCGTAGTTCACTGTTTCGATGCCGTAGCGCGTGAGCACGCTGGCATCCGACCCCCACAGCACCGTATCGCGCTCGGCGCGTGCGCCGGTGACCTGCTGATGATTTGCGTCGAGCGCGCGCACCATGGCGTGGTCCGGACGAATCTCCGCGCCGGGCGCCGACACCATCGTCTCCCACTCGATGCCGTAATCCGGGAAGCGCTTCTGCAAGCCCGCGACAAGTTGCTCGACTTCGCGCCGCGCTTGCGCGAGCGGCATGGTGGGTGGCACGCGCACGTCGAGAAACAGCTCGGCGGTATCCGGCGTGCGGCTGGCGCGCCACGGATGGCCCGCGCGGATGCAGCCGGGATTCACCACGCCGTGCTTGTTGCCGTACGCCGACTTCTTCTCCCACTGCGGGATCCACTCCCACACGGCGGCTTCGACGTCGTGCATGCGACGGATGGAATTTTCTGCCAGCTTGCCCGAAGTGAAGCCGGTGTGAACGTAGTGCCCGCGCGTGGCGATGCGCACCCACAGCGCGCCGTAGTGGCCGAGCACGAGCTTCATGTCGGTGGGTTCGCCCAAGATGCACATATCCGGCACCACGCCGTGGCAGACCAGGTAGTGCGACCCGGCGCCGTAGCCGCGATACTCTTTGCCAGTGAACTCTTCGCCCCACTGCGTTTTTTCAATTTCGCCGACCACGGCGGCGATGATCACGGCGCCCTTGAGTTTCACGCCTGCGCGCACGACGGCCTGCAACGCCTGGCAGTAGCAGGCCAGCGCGCCTTTCATGTTGTAGATGCCGAGGCCGAAAATCATCCCGTCTTTGATGATGGCGTGCGGCTTGTAACCGATCCCGGTGAGAAACGTTTCGCGGCCGGAGTTCGAGGTATCCATGTGCGCGTTGAACATCAGGTTTGAGCCGCCGCCGGAGCCCGCGAGCGTGCCGATGACGTTTGGCCGACCGTCTTCGACCTCCTGCCAGGCCACGCGCAGGTTCATTTTTTGGAACGCGCTTTGCATGTAGCGCGCCATGGCCAGCTCTTCACCGGTGGGGCTGGGAATGTTCACCACGTCGCAGCACATCTGAACGAGTTCCTCGCGATCCAGTGCCGCAAGGATCACCCTTGTCATCTCTGGGCTAGGCATGGGTATGAATGTATCGCGAAAATCGAAAAGCGAAAAACGAAAACCGCATTCTCGGGCCGATTTTCGCTTTTCGTTTTTCGATTTTCGGTGTGTTCAACGTGAGAATCCTAGAATCGGAAATCATCCGGATATGAGCAGAGCTTTTCGTTGCCCGATTCGGTGATGTGCCAGTTGTCTTCCAGGCGCAAGCCGCCGCCACCTTCCCAGTAGATGCCGGGCTCGATGGCCAGCACCATTCCCTTCTGAATCGCGCCGGGCGCGGCAACGTGCGCAAACGGCGGTTCATGGGCGCGCGCGCCTACGCCGTGGCAGACGGGGTGCGACGGCTGGCCGGCGTAGCCCGCTTCGTCGATGCGGCGGCGAATCACGCGGTCAATCTCACCCAGCGGCGCACCGTGACGCGCGATGCCCGCCGCTTCGTCGAGCATGCCGAGCAACTGGTCAAGAAGCTTGTTGTAGCGCGCGGTGAGCTTGCCGGTGGGCGCGATGTTTTTCGTGAGGTCGGTCCAGTAGCCGTCGGCGCAGACCCAGATTTCCACCAGCGTCGGCTCGTCGGCCACAATGGGCCGGTGCGACGTGGCGGTAAATGTGGCGATGCCCGGGCCGCTCCACACCAGCGTAAATGCGCGCGCCATCTCCACTTTTCCCTTGTAGCCGACGCCGACGGCGTGAATGTGCCCTTCAATCATCGCGCCGATTTCGCTTTCCTTCATGCCCACGCGGATGTTCTCTTTTGCATACGTCATGCCGACTGCGGCAAGCTCGTTCGCAAGGCGCATGCGCTCGACTTCTTGCAGCGTTTTGATCATGCGCACTTCGGCGAGCAGCCCGGCGCAATCGGTGACCTGCTTCACCGTGCCGCGAAAGGCGTCAAAGTAGCCCTGCGTGAAGACGGTCGGCTCGCCTACCATGCGGTCGCAGATCTGCGAGCCTTGCTGCAGCTCGATGCCGACTTTACCGGTGAGCTTGCGCTCGCGCAGCACCTCGAGCGCTAGGTCGGTGGCGCGCATGGTGGGCGGGCGCGGGTCGCTGGGGTGATAAAAGCGGAAAAAGCGGACGTCTTTGGTCCACGCGGTGCGCTGCGCCTCGCGGTGCTGCGGCTCGATCACGCAGAGCGTGGGCTCGCCCTCGCGTGGGAAAACGGCGACGTCGTAGCCCTTCATGCACCAGTAGTCGGTGAGGTAGAGCACGTTGTCGGGCGCACGCACGACGATGGCGTCGAGGTCATCCTGCGCCATGCGGCGCCGGACGCGGTCGAGTTTTTCGGTGTCAATCGGATGCAGCATTCTCATTCACTGGGACGTCGCCGCATGTCATCCTGAGCCCGTTTTGTGCGCGAAGGATCTGCGGGGTTAGTCTTTCAAATCGAACCCCTGAGATTCCTCAGTCGCCGTTCGCGCTCCTCACGGAGCGCAAACAAATCGCGCCTTCGGAATGACACCTTGCGGCGCGGGCGCAGCATGCAGCGCCCCTACGGTTCTCTACTCCACGAAAGTTCCTTGCCCTTAATCAGGCGGTAGAGTGCCGTGTGCAGCGGCGCAGGAACGCCGGCGCGGGCGGCTTCACGCGCGATGGCCCCGCCGAGGAAGTCTACCTCAGTCCGCAGGCGGTGCTGCACGTCGTAGAGCATGGAAGGCGGATGGTCGGTCTCGGCGCCGATCTTGTTCATCTCCCACGGGTCTTCGTGCAGGGTGATGCCGAGCGCCGCGGCCACGCGCTTGCCTTCGTCGATCAGGTCGTGCAGCAGGCCGCCGAGGTCGCTGAGGTTGCCTTCGACGGCGAACTCCTTGCAGTGCGGCAGCTCAGTAAGCGCGGAAACGGAGTTGACCGACGCGTTGAAGATCAGCTTCGACCACTGCGCGGGCCGCGCGTCGCGCAACGCTTCGGCCTTGAGCCCACCGGCGCGAATCAGTTCGGCCAGCTCTTCGACTTTGGCGAACGGCGTGTTCGTGGGCTCGTAGGGGCCCATCCACGTGGCCGTGTCGAGCTCCATCTTGACGTGCGTGTCGGAGAGGCGCGAGCCGCTCATGAACGTAGTGCCGCGCATCACGTGGCCCTTGGTATGGGTGGCAATCACCTCTTCGCCGCCGAGGCCGTTCATCGCGGAAAGCACCGCGCCGTCGGGAAACAGATGCGCCACTGGCGCGATGCCTTCAGCCGCTTGCAACGCTTTTGTGGCGACGATGCCGAAGTCGAACTTCGGCAGCTTGGCCGGGCCAGTTGCGGATTTGAGTTGCGCGGAAAAATCGCGTTTACCCGTGACGCGCAGGCCGTGCTCATTGAGCGCGCGAGCGTGCTCCTCACGCCGCACGAAGGCCCACACCTCCGCCACGCGCGCCAAATGCGCGGCGTAGAGGCTGCCGATCGCGCCACAGCCGATGATGCAAATCTTCTTCAAGAAATGTAGGGGCGGGTCTTTAGACCCGCCCGCGCGTTCACGGCAGAGGGCCGATCTGAAGATCGGCCCCTACATCTTCTTCTTTGTGACGCGCACGCCCCAGTCGGTGCCGCCGGCGTCCGCGCGCTTCAGCGCCTGGTAAACGGCTTCCGCGTTGTTGTAGGAGTCGAGCACCATCACGCCGCGGTCGTAGAGCGCATCCTGCAAGGCCGCGCAGATGGTGTGCAGCGGAGCGGCGCCGCCCTCGCCCACGCCCTTGGCGCCGTTGTAGGTGAAGGGCGACGGGCTCTCCATGTGTCCGTAAGCGATGCGCGGAATGTTGAGCGTGGTGACGGGCGTGTAGTCGCTGTAGGAACTGGTGAGCATGTTGCCCGCCGGGTCGTAGGCGCAGCTCTCCATCAACGCCGCGCCGATGCCGTGCGAGGTGGCGCCATAGACCTGCCCCTCGACAATCGAAGGATTGACGGCGACGCCGCAATCGTCAACCGCCGCATAGGCGAGGATGCGCGGCTGGTGCGTGTCGCGATCGATTTCCACCACCGCGATGTGCAGTTGCGCCGCGTAGGTAAGGGTGAGGTTGCCATACTTGCGCTTGATGTCCGGCACCGAGAACGGCGCACGATAGACGTAGCGGCAGTTGAGCGTCACGTCCATCAGGTCCGGCGGCAGGATGGCGGTGTTTACGTTGACGATGTTGGCGAGCCCAAAATAGTTGATGGATTTGCTGCGGTCGCCTTTCACCCAGACTTCCGGCCCCTGTTCGCCCATGCCGAATTCGATCTTGTGGGGCTTGGTCTTGAGCGAGAACGCGGCGAGGCGGCGGATTTCGTCTTTCAACTTGTTGGCCGCGCCATGCACAGCGGAGAGGCCCTTGACCACAAACTGGCTGGCGTAGGTGCCGGTGTGACCGGTGTGGACGTTGCGCTCGCTATCGAAGCCGGAGCGCACCGTGACCACATCCGGCGTGATGCCGAGCACATCGGCGACCACCTGCGACACAACTGTCTCGTGGCTTTGGCCCTGTGGCACCGAGCCGACGCTGACCACAATGTCACCGTAGATATCGAGCTTTATCGTGGCCGCTTCCGATTGCCCGGAAAACGGCGCGTGTGGATTGATGAGCCGCGACTGCCCGAAATTGTTAGTGCCCGAGTCGAGCGTGGTGCCGATGCCCATGCCCACCAGCCGGCCTTCGCGGCGCATGCCGGTGATGAGCCGCTGCCACTGGTTCCAGCCGATTTTCTCCTGCGCGATTTCGAGCATGCGCGCGTAATTGCCGGAATCGTAGATGCAGCCGTTGGGCGTGGTGTAAGGGAACGCGTCAGCGGGAATGTAGTTCTTGCGGCGGATCTCCAACGGGTCGAAGCCGAGCTTGTGCGCGCAAATATCCACCACGCGTTCGAGGAACCACAGGTGCTGCATGCGCGAATAGCCGCGGTTGGGGCCCACGGGACACTTGTTGGTGACCACCTGATTGAAATCGAAGTGGCAGTTGCGGAAAGCGTAAGCGCCGGGCAGCACCTGCGCCCAGATGATGCAGCCCAGCGGCTCGTAGCGCGGGTAGGCGCCGCAGTCGTCCACGTGGCGCGAGGTGATGCCGAGGATGCGGCCTTCGCGGTCGAGCGCGACGCGCGTGTCGTAGAAGGTGCGCTCGTTGCCGTGCGCGGAAGATAGCATGTGCTCGGTGCGCGTCTCCACCCACTTCACCGGGCAGCCACTGATTTTTTTCGACGCCAGCGCGGCCAGCGCCATCTGCGGGTAGCTGGTGATCTTGATGCCGAAGCTGCCGCCCACATCGTTGCACTGCACGCGGATCTGGTTGATGGGAATGCCGAGCGCAGGCGAAAGGAACTGAATGGCAAACGCGGGGAAGACGTTGTTGCACCAGTAATGAATCTTGTTGTCGCGCGGCTCCCACTGCGCGATGACCACGTTGTTTTCGAGCGGCGCCGAGGTGAAGCGGTGGAAGTGCATGCGGTCGATTTCGACGACGTAAGCGGCTCTCTTGAACGCGCCGTCCACGTCGCCGTACTCGAATTCGCCGTGCCAGTTGCGGTTGGTGCCGGCGGCTTCGTGGAGCAGGCTGCGGTCGGCGAGCGCGGTGTCGGCGTCGAGCACCGGCTCGAGTACATCGTAATCCACGGCGATCAGCGCGGCGGCGTCTTCTGCGACCATCTTCGACTCGGCCACAATCACCGCGACGGGTTCGCCCTGGTAGCGCACCTTGTCCACGGCCATGGGGTAGTCAACGATCTTCTGCCCTGCATCGGGCCCGATTTCGATGAATGGCTGCACCTGTGCGGCCACTTCCTTGCCGGTGAGCACCGCCAGCACGCCCGGCAGCGCCGCCGCCGCGGACGTGTCAATGCTGACGATGCGCGCGTGCGCGTATGGCGAGCGCGCCAGCCACATGTAGGCCATGCCGCCGAACTTCCAGTCGTCGACAAACTGCCCTTGCCCGCGCACCAACCGGTCTAGCTCTTTCGGCGTGACCGACTTGCCTACCCAGCGTGGCGCGCCGTTGCCGCTAGCGGGCGTCGATAGCTTGGCTTTCGGCTTGGCCGTTCGTTTCGGAGGTGATTTCTTCTTTGGCATTTTTGCGCTACATGCCTCAAGTCAGTTGCACCGCAAGCGTTGCAACGGGACCTGAGCCACAAGTTCAGCCCAGTGCTTTCTGCAGCGCATCGATCAGGCGCTGCACGTTTTTCTTTGCCAGCGGCTCGATCAGGCCGCCGGCCATGGCGACAAGCTGACCGACAAGCTGCGCCTCGCCGCTCCATTTCACGAGGGTCGTGTCGCCACTGGGCACGAGGTCAAAGCCCGCAGTCATCGTCACCGACCCGCCCGCGACGTTGCCTTTGCCCTTGTACACGGCGCGATGGGGCTCGTCAGTCTCCGCCAGTTCGAGCTGCACGCTGGCCGTGCCTTTGATGTGCGCCACGCCGACCTTCACCTTCACCGTGGAGCGCTTCGCGTCGTGCACGGTGAGACTTTCGAAATCCGGCAGCAGCGGCGCAAACTGATTCGGGTCCGTGAGAAAATCGTAGACCTCCTGCTGTTTCTTCCCCGCGCGGAACTCACCGCCGAATCGAATCGCCATGTCCTACTTCCCTGCACGCGCCGCGGCTTCGACGGCGCGGAAAATGCCCTGGTATCCGGTGCAGCGGCAGGTGTTGCCCGCCAGTTCCTTGCGAATGGCCGCCTCGTCCGGGCTTGGATTTTTCTTCAGCAATTGCCACGTGGAAAGCAGGAAGCCCGGCGTGCAGTAGCCGCACTGCATGCCCTGGCATTCGACAAAGGCTTTCTGAATCGGATGCAGTTCGCCGTTTTTCGCCAGGCCTTCCACGGTGAGGATTTCGCCGCCGTCGGCATGCACGGCCAGCACCGTGCACGACTTCACCGTCTGCCCGTTGAGCAGCACCGTGCATGCGCCGCAGTAGCTGGTGTCGCAGCCGACGTGCGTGCCGGTGAGACCAAGCTCTTCGCGCAGCAGGTCTACCAGCAGCAGCCGCGGCTCGATTTCGAGGCTGTGTGCGAGACCGTTGACCTTCACCGTGATGGGGACGCGCGGGACGGCGTCATGCATAGAGGTGCCCTCCCGCGACGGTTTCGCCGCGTGCACGCCGCACGGCGGTTTCGATGGCGCGGCGCACCAACGCAGCGACGAGGTTCTTCTTGTACTCGGCGGAGCCGCGAATATCAGATGGCGGATCGGTGGCAGCGCGTGCCGCTTCTACGGTGGCGTCGATCGTCTTTGCGTTGAGCGGCTGGCCGCGCAGCGCAGCTTCCGCCTCGGCAGGGCGCACTGGCGTGAGCGCCACGCAGCCGAGCGCAATGCGCACGTCAGAGCAGGTGTCGCGGCCGGCGAGCGTCAACTGCACCGCTGCGGTGGCTGTGGCGTACACGGGCGCGCAGCGCTTGTAAGCGATGTAAGCCCCGCCGCTGGACGCGGCCGGGGCCTGAATGCTGATTTCGCGGATTAACTCCGCCGGCGCGAGCTGCGTGGTGTAAGCGTCGGTAACAAACTCCGCCAGCGGAATGCTGCGCTCGCCAGCGGGGCCGGTGACGTGGACAGTCGTATCCAGCGTGAGCAGCACCGGCACCCAGTCGCCGCTGGGATCGGCTTCGGCTACCGAGCCGCCGATGGTGCCGCGATGACGCACCTGCGGGTCAGCGACGCCGGCTGCACAGTCGAGCAGGATGGGGATGGCGGCTGCGGCAGGCGATGCTTCAATTTCCGAGTGGCGGGCCAGCGCGCCGATGCGCAACTTGCCATTCTTGCGCTCCACGTGCGACAAGCCAGAGATGAAGTTCAAGTCCACCAGATGCGCCGGGGCTGCCAAGCGCAGTTTCATCAGTGGGATCAGACTTTGCCCACCGGCCAGCGGGCGAGCTTCTTCGCCAAGCTCTGCGAGCATCCGGGAAGCCTCTTCGAGTGAGCCGGCGCGGTGGTAGTGGAACGGGCTGGGATACATGGTCGTCTCTGACGAACGGCGCGTCCCAAATCGCACAACGAAACGCGGATGCGCATTCTGTCTCCGCCGTCTGCGAGAGTCAAGGGCTTCGGGGCGGCAGTTCGACGGTGAGACCAATTGCCGTTTGCTTCGTCTTGACACACTGAGGGGCGTGTTATAAACCCTTAGGCGTCCTACGGTTCGCGTTCGTACTGGGGGAGGGTGTATGCGACTCGTTCGTTCCTTTCTGTTCGTGTTTTCCCTGTTCGCGTTTGTGGCTGTTCCATTGTGTCCGCCTGCGGCAGCGCAGACCATTACGGCCGCGCTGGAAGGCCGGGTCACCGACACGTCGGGTGGCGCCGTGGCCGGCGCCACAGTCACAGCGGTCAACGTGAGCACGAAGGTGTCCCGCGCTGCACAGGCCAATGAGCAGGGCGACTACCGCATTGCGCTCTTGCCCGCCGGGGAATACGAAGTGTCGGTCGAGCAGCAGGGCTTCCAGAAAGCGGCGCGCAAGATTGCGCTGCAGGTATCGCAGGTCGCCACGCTCGACTTCAGCCTGCAAGTGGGCGCGCTGACGCAGCAAGTCACCGTGGAAGGCGGCGCCGCTGTGCAGGAAAAAACGCGCACGGAAATCAGTTCGGTGGTGGTCGAGCAGCAGATTGACATGCTGCCGGTGAACGGGCGCCAGTTCATTGACTTCGCATTGCTCGCGCCGGGCGTCACCATCGGCGAAACCACCTCTGGCTCCACCGACGTGATTGTTGAGCCGGTTACCAAGCTCTCCTTCGCCGGCCAGAACATCAACTACAACCTGGTGCTGGTGGACGGCGCGGACAACATCTCCACCGCGTCCGGGCTGCAGAAATCCACGCCCTCGCAGGAAGGCGTGCAGGAGTTCCGCGTCATCAACACGCAGTACAGCACGGAGGCCGGGCGCGCCGTAGGCGGCATCGTCAACATCATCACCAAAAGCGGCACCAATGACTGGCATGGCTCCGGCTACTGGTTCATCCGCAATGATTCGCTCGACGCAGACTCCATTCTCTCCTCACCGAACGCGGGCACCTGCAACACTCCGGGCGTGATTTCCTCCGGCGGCTGCGACCTGCTGAACAACCTCGAGCAGAACCAGTATGGCTTCACGCTGGGCGGGCCCATTCAGAAGGACAAGACCTTCATCTTCGGCAACTATGAAGGCCAGTTGCGGCGCGAGTCGCCGTTCTACAACTCGGTGGCGATTGCCAACATTGACGTCATCAATCAGGCGAAGACCACGCTGTTCGGCACGTTGCCGTCCGGCGCGCCCGGCACGCTGCCCGCGGAGAACCTCAACGTCACCCGCACCGCGGACTACAACCAGTTCCTGATCAAGGCCGACACTTCGCTCAGCGAGAAGCACTATCTCTTTTTCCGCTACTTCTTCAACGACGCGGAGTACCTCAACGTCTCACCGCTCAATGACGGCTTCGACCTACCCTCCGGCTTCAAAGACAACCGGATTCAGGACCACTCGATTGTGGGCAGCCTGACCTCCACTTTCTCACCGTCGTGGGCCAATGACCTGCGCGTTCAGTTTGCGCACCGCGACTT
>Ga0114945_10002514_pt1 | contig 10746 bp, 9 predicted proteins | sample OV2TP3_FD_87194 | JGI IMG/M metagenome (GOLD analysis project Ga0114945, IMG submission 87194) | Hot spring microbial communities from Beatty, Nevada to study Microbial Dark Matter (Phase II) - OV2 TP3 | ecosystem: Environmental > Aquatic > Thermal springs > Hot (42-90C) | place: USA: Beatty... | reverse complement strand
GCACGGCCAGGATGAAGAGCAGGATCATGCTGGAGAGGATGCCCGGCCGGGCGAGGGGGATCATCACCCGCCGGAGCGTTTGCCAGAAATTCCCTCCGTGGATGCGGCTGGATTCCTCGAGCTCCTTGTGGATCTGAAGCAGATTCACGCCCGCCGACCGCACCCCGTCGGGAATGAAGCGGGCCACGTAGGCCAGGGCGAGGATCCAGATCGTGCCGTAGATGGGCACCGGAAACGAGATCCACGCCCACAGGTAGGCCACCCCGATCACCAGGCCCGGCACGGCGATGGGGATCATGCTTAGGTAATCCAGGCTTTTCCTTCCCGGCAGCTCGCCCCGGTGGATGCAATAGGCCGTGAGGAAGCACAGAGCGGAACCAAAGATGGCCGCGATGGCGCCCATGTAGAGGCTGTTCCAGATGGCCGTGAAGGCCTGCTCGTGGGTCCACAGGAACCGGAAGTGCTGCAAGGTGAGCATTTGGGGATCAAAGATGGACCAGAAGTTCGGGAAAAACATGAACAGCCTGAGGCTCTGCAGGATCAGGGCGAAATACGGGAGGACCACCGTGACCATGAGGTAGATCAATATCAGGGCGATGACGGCGGGCTTCCATCCGCGCAGCTTGAAGAGGCGTGGCTGGCTGCTTTTCCCCGTGACGGTGACGAAGCTCCTGCGGCCGATGACCCACCTCTGGAGGAAGACGCCGATGAACGTCAGCACGATCAAGAGGACGCTCACCGAGGCGGCCTTTTCGTAGGCGGGGGGATTCCCCGTCACCAGGTTGAAAAGATAGGTGGTCAAAAAATGGATGTTGGCGGGCACCGCGATCGTCGCCGGGACGGCGAAGAGGCCCAGCGTGATCACGAAGACCAGGAGCGCCGCCGAGAGGATGGGGTGGATGATGAGGGGGAAGGTCACCCTCCGCACCGTCTGCCAAGGGTTTGCGCCGCTGATCGCCGAGGCCTCCTCCAGGACGGGATCCATGCGGCGAAGGGCGGGCGTGAGGAACATGTAGGTGTAGGGAGCGTAGTAGACCCCCAGGACGAACCAGATGCCTCCGAAAGAGTAGATGTTGAATCGGAAGTCCACCTCCATGTCCTTGAAGATGATGTTCAGGATGCCCGCGCGGTCGCTGGCCAGAATGCCCCACGCCATGGAGGCGATGAGGGGGGAGATGAACAGAGGCATGATGGCGATGATCTCGATCGCCCCTTTGCCCTTGATGTCGGTCCGGGCGACCACCCAGGCGAAGAAAAGGCCGATCAGCATGGCCAGCACCGCGCCCCCCGCGCAGCCGATGAGGCTGTTGTATGTCGCTTTGTAGAGGGAGGCCGTGCCGTACATCTCGAAGTAGTTGTTCAGCGTCAGGTGCTGGAACGCCTCCGAGAGGCGGGTGGGCTCGACTTTCGAGAGGGAGCCCAGGAGCAGAACGCCGATGGGGTAGGGGATGAAGAAGGCGAGAAGGGCGAATATCGGCGCCACGACCAGAAAGGCCCAAGCGCGTCGCCGCATCCGAGGGAAAGCGAGCCCCGCTTTCTGGCTGATGGTTGATGCCATTCCGAGCGTTCCTCGAAGGAGAGGCTGAGCGGCTCTCCTCCTGTCGGCCTGGGATTCAGGCCCTCCCGGCCGGCCGGGCCGAGCGGACGTCCTCCAGCCGCTTTCGCAGGGCGGCGGTGCTGCCCCCCAGCGCGACGATCTCCAAAAGGGCCGCGGGCAGCGGCTCCGTCTGAGCCGAGACCCCCTGCGTCAAGTTTTCAATCCTGCCCGAGGCGAAGTCCACTTTCAATTCGTCCCCGTCCTCCACCTTCTCCCCGATCCCCTTGCAGAAGGGGAGGGAGGGCACGCCCGCAGCGACCAGCATCCGGTAGGTGAAGCGCGGCACGCTCTCGGCCACCAGGCCCAGGCCCAGCCCGCGCATCCCCAAGAGGCCGTAGATATGGGGGTTGCCCTGGCCGAAGCGATCGCCCGCCACCACGATGTCGCCCGGCTTCGCCCGCTGGGGGAAGTCGGGGACGAGGTTCGTGAACACGTGCTGCTTGAGATATTCGGGATCGGAGACGCGCACCCCCTGGACGAACACCTTGGCGAACTCGAGGATGTCGTCGTCCAGGGAAAGATTGTCTCCGAACTTCCAGCACCGGCCCTGCATCACCCAGTTCATCTCTGCCCTCAGCCTGCCAACTCGCGCGGGTCGGTGATCCGCCCCGTCACCGCCGAGGCGGCCACGGTGGCTCCGCTCGCCAGGTAGATCTCCGCTTTGCGGCTCCCCATGCGCCCCACGTCGTTGCGGGTCACGGTGGCGATGCAGACCTCTTCGTCCGCCAGGGGGCCTCCCCGGCCGATCGCGCATGGGCCGCAGCCGGGCGGGCCCACCAGAGCGCCCGCCTCGGTGAAGACGCTCATGAGCCCCTCCCTGAGGCAGCGCTCGGCCACCTCGCGGCTGCCCGGGGTGATGATCATGCGGACGCCCGGGGCCACGCGACGCCCCCGGAGGATCGCGGCGGCCTCCACCATGTCCTCGTACTGGTCGGCGGCACAGGAGCCCAGGTACGCCGCTTGGACCGGCATGCCGAGGACCTGCTTCAGGGGGACCACGTTGTCGGGCATGGGGGGGAGCGCCATCATGGGTTCGAGCGCCGAGAGGTCGAAGCGGCAGGTCGCCTCGAACTCGGCGTCTGGGTCGCTCCCGATGGGCTCGAAGGGACCGATGTTTCTCGCCTGCATCCACTCTGCCACCCGCTCGTCGGCGGGGACGATGGCGCTCTTGACTCCGATCTCCACGGGCAGGTTGCACAACTTGACCCGCGCGTCCACGCTCAGGTGCTCAAGGGCTGGCCCCGCGAACTCGAAAATGCGGTAGTCGGCCCGGTCGGGCCCCACCTCCCGGATGATCACCGCGGTGGCGTCCCGGATCGTGACCCCCGGCGGGAGTCTGCCCTCCAGCTCGATCCGGAGGGTGCGCGGAACCCGGAACCAGTGGCTTCCGGTCGCGAGGACGGCGGGGAACTCGAAGGCGAGCGCCAGCCCGAGGCAGCCGATCGCGCCGTAGTTCGTCACGTGGGGGTCGTAGGCCAGCACGCACATCCCCGGCCGCACCAGCCCGATCTCCATCGGGAAAACGTGGCCCTGCCCCCGGCCCACGTCGAAGAAGTGCTTCACCTTCCAGCGCCGGACGATCTCGCGGACGGTCCGCGCGCGGTTGGCCACCGCGACGGTCTGGGGGATGACGTCGTGGTCGAAGCACACGAACAGGCGCTCGGGGTCCCAGGGCTGATCCACCCCGAGGGAGCGCAGCTCCTTGTCGGCCTCGACCACATACAGGTCGTGGATGGTGGCGAGGTCCGCCTCCGGGTAGACGATCTCGCCGGGCTTCACCGAGGGGGCGCCCGAGGCGCGGGCCAGGATCTTTTCGGTGAGGGTCATGCCCACGAGTGCTTTCCTTCCCGCTCCGCGGGGCAGGGGCCATGGGTGTGCGGCCGGCCATCCCGTCGGGAAAAAGACCGCCAAGGCGGTAGAATCACCGAAGTTCCATTCAAAGGGTAAGGGGTAAGGAAATCCACGCAAATAATGCCATCGGGCCGCCGGAGGGTCAACTTCTTCCATCCCCGCGGCGCGTCGGGAAGGGCTCCGGCCCTCCCCGGGGCGGCCGGGAGGAGGCCGCCTGTGCCGGCGGGGGCCGGAGGGTTATGATGCGTTTTACGTTCGGGGAGTCGTGCGGGTCGGGGGTCCTGGCGGAGAGAGAGATGCGGGAGGAGTTTTCGCGCTTGGGCGCGGCGCTCAAGGGGTATCCGGATCTTGTCCGGGGCGAGGTCGAGGGCCTCACCCTCGAGCAGATGGCCTACGCGTCCCAGGAACCCCCGTGGGCGCGGTGGTCCATCGATCTCCAGATGCGCCACATCGCCTTGGTGACGCCCGCTTGGCTCGCGCTGCGCGCTGGCGAGCTGCTCCGCCAGCGGGGCTACGCATTTCCCGAGACGGCTCCGATCATCGCGGAGCTCATCCGGGCGGGGGTCCGGCACGTGCCGCCCGAGGTGGCCCCCCACCGGGAGGCCTTGACCGACTTCATGCGGCCTTGGGCGGACCTCTGTTGCGCGATCATCGATCGGGAGGGCGCCGAGAGACTTCGTTCCCTGACTTTCACCCACTACACCGACCCGGACTGGGTCCGGCCGGGAGACCCCTTCAAGCCTGTCGACTACCACCGCATGGCGGCCGGGCTCCACCCCTCGGGTTTTCGGGAGGACCCCGCGAAGCCGGGGCTCTTCCACCTTGAGGTGGGAGCCGTCCTCCGGCACATTTGGTGGAACGTTCTCGCCCACCTGCGCACCATCCAGCGGCTGAAGCTCCTCCAGGGGCTTCCCCTCGCCCATGAGCTTCCGCGCGAGGGCTACCTCACCCTCCCGGAGTTTTATGATTGAGGGTAGGATCCGGACGCTGCGCGAGGGAGCGAGGCTCTCCCCTCATAGGAGGCTCCCCCGCGGCCTGGTTGTCCCCCCTCTTAGGCTTGGTAGGTCCGCGTCACCGCCTGGCTGGCGCCGTTCCAGCCGGGCATGACGGCACTCATTGGCCCGTTCCCCCCGGCCACGAAGAGATGCAGGTCCTCGGGGTCGTGGATGGCGCGAACGAAGAAGTCCTCATCGTTCCGATCCACCGGGTGGCCCCATCGGCCGCTGGGCCGGTCCTCGCGCCAGGGGCCTCCGCGCTTGAGGTCGCGGACGCGGCGGCCCGCGATCTCGCACAGGTACCGGTGCGCGTCGGCCCGGGAGAACCCCCCCCGGGCGCATATGCTCGCGTGCTCGGGGCTCAGGGCCACGGCGACGTCGGTCCGGGTCCAGATGGGCCAGGAGCCCATGGCGGCGATGTTGTCCGCGACAGGGACGAGCAGGCGCCTTGGGTCGCGGTCCACGTCGTTGAAGATGATCTGGGGGTTCTCGCACATGACCATGGTGATGACGTCGTCCTCGGGGGAGTGGCCACGCGAGACGGCGAGGGACTCCCAGGGGCTCTCCTCCTCGTTTTCGGCGACGCAAAATGTGTAGCGGGAGGGCTGGCCGAGGGTGCTCATCGAGGCCACCCGCGGGATGCCTCTGCCCAGGTTCAGGAGCATGAGCCGGAGGGCGCGGCCGATGGTGGCGTTCGCCCGGAAGCCGGGGCCGAAGCAGCCGCCCCCGCCGGTGAGGCCGATCCGCTTGGCGTAGGGGCCGTTGACGATCATGAGGGGAGCGACGCTGTGCAGGGTGGCCTGGACTCCCCCGAGGTTCAGGGGCTCCTCCAGCGCCGCCTCCAGGCCCCCGAGCACCACGGGCAGGTACTCCGGCTTGCAGCCGGCCATGACCGCGTGGATCGCCGCCTGCCGGACAGTGGCGATCTCGCCGAGCGGGGGGACGGCGCCGATGACCTCCTCCGGGCCGCGGCGCGTGCCCGAGAGCATCTGCTCGACGCGCTCTTCCGTGGGCGTGACGACGGGGAGGCCATCCGACCAGGGCTTTTCGAAAAAATACTCAAACGGATCCACGGGTTCCCTCACGGCGGCTCCCCTTGGGTTTGCGAGAGGAGCCCAAGGGATCCCGCTCCTACCGGGCGCTTTCCTCCACCCATCGCGCGGCGAACGGTTTGCCGCCCGCCTTGACGATCCCCGCGTCGGAGTCCGCCCAGTCGGCGTAGAAGAGGAGGACGGCCTCGTAGCTCATGGAGCGCGTGTTGCTCGCGCGCGTGTGGGTGATCACCAGGTGGGCGAGTTCGAGCGCCTTGGGGAGGTTCTTCTCCCAGATCTTGTGGGCGCCGTACACCCCATGCTGAATCTTCGTTCCGAATTCGGTTTTCTTCCCCGGCGGGACGGGGCCCCCGCTCGGGGGTCCCCCCGGGTCGGGAGCGGACTCGAGGAGCTTGGTGACGTCGTGGAGGAGGCATGAGACGATGAGCAGATCCCGGTCCACCCTCACCCCGTGCAGCTCCTCGGCGGTCTTGGCCATCGCGAGCGCCATCCGCGTCACTCCCTGGATGTGCCCCACCAGGGGCATGTGTTTCTCCTCGGTCAGGTTCTTGGGGATGTCCTCGAGGCGCTCCCAGGGGCTCTGGCCCGCGATGTCGAGCCAGATGTCGATCACCCCTTGGCGCAGCTTGGGGTCCTTTATTTGATCCACCTCGGGGAAGGTCTTGCGGATTCCATCGGCCTCGATCCGGATGGCCATGCTTCACACTCCTTGGTCGAAGTCGGAAGGCAGACGGGGCTAGGTTTCGGGGACTTCCAGATCGACGAGGGGGCCGAACTGCTGGCCGCCGTAGCAGTCCCCGTCCTCGAGGTCGCACGAGAACACGGGCCGGGGGATGGAGATCTTGATGGCCCGCGCAGCATCGTGGTGGACGAGCAGGATCTTCTCCGGCGGGATCCTATAGATGCGGCCGAAGACCTCCTTGTTGACCACGTTGGCCCGGACGACCCGGCGGTAGGCCTCCTCCTCTTCGAACATGATGTCAAAGGTGAGGTTAAAGGGACCCGCGTTCTTCGAACGGATGAGCTTGGCCAGCTCCCCCAGCGTCGTCATCGGGCGCCGACCTCTATCGTTTCGATGGGGAACATCTCGCACGGATTGTCGGGCAGGACCACGTGATTCATGTTGAAGCGGTAGACCGGCCCCTTGTCCAGCTCCGCCGGGGCGAAGGGATAGGCCAGACCGGAGATCAGCCCGCCCCACTCGGGGATCGGGTAGTGGATGGCGAAGTGGCTCAGGGTGGAAGCCAGGATCCGCGCGGTTTTCTGGTCCTGGGCCGTCACCTCGAACAGGATGCCCACCTCGTGGGGCAGCTCGTGGGCCAGGGGCTCGAGGGGCCCCATGACGCCGTCCCGGCCGTACACCCGGACCACGAGGGTGTATTTCGGAGGGCCGTCCCCGTCCTTGAGGATTTCGCGGACCCGGGCGTCGAAATCCGTCCGCAGCCCCGCGAGCCAGGTGTCGAGCTGCCGGATCATGTAGGGGTCCCGCACCCCCCCGATGATGACGCTCTGGTACCCGGCAAGCTCGGCGCCCTCGAGCTTGACGGTGTAGGTTTCGGCGGGCCGGTAGGCTGAGCCCTGGACGCGCACGGCGCGGCCGCTCTCGGCCGCGTAGGTGGAGCCGCTCGTGTCGAGCACCCCGCCCGGCTCGGTGATGAAGAAGGGGTCGGCGTTCTCGTACAGGGTGTGCGAGGCCACGCTCTGGGGCGAGCAGCGCATCCCGGGGTCCAGGGGCTCGACCACGAAGTGGTCATCCCGGATCCAGGCGAACACCCCGTCCGGCCGCCTGCGGGTGACGGCGCAGGCCGCCCCGCACTCGAGGATCTTGGCGGCGTGCCAGGCCAGGCCCCGGTCGGCGCCGAGGCGGGCGGGCACGCAGGCGAAGATCGAGGTGTCCGAGGCCCGTCCCGCCAGGACGACCTCCGCCCCTTCGTTCAGGGCTTCGGCGATGGGTTCATCCCCCATCATCCCGACGATGTGGGCGCTCCGGTCGATGACGCCCTCGTCGAGCGCCGGGGCCGGTTCGAGGGGCCGGATCCTCCCCTCGCGGAAGCGGCGCTTGAGGTAGGTTTTGTCCTGCTCGCTGTGCACCAGGGCGAGCCGGAAGCGGAGCCCCTCTTCCTTGGCGACCTCCAGGCAGATGTCCCGCATCCAACCGAGCCCCTCGTCCCCGCCGGCGGTGCCGCAGGAGCCGACGATGAGGGGCACCCCCAGGCACTCCCGGCCCAGGAGCATGAGCCGGAGATCCCGCTTGGCCGCCTCGCGCGAAAAATGCGGGACGCCCGTGCCCAGGGAGGCGGGGCCCATGTCGGTGGAGCCGGCGTCGCATCCGATGACGTGGGGCCGGAGGGAGAGGCCCCGCTCGAAGGAAGCCTCGGGGAAGCCCGAGCCGAGGACGCCCGAGGGGGAGAGGACGCGAATTTCCGCCACTCCGGATACTCCAATGAGAAGGGTGAAGGAACAGAAGAATGCTACACCGCGGGGGTGGGCAAGACAACCGCGCGGGCGGGATCGGGGGCCTTCGGATCAGGCCGCCTGGGCGCGCGCCTTCTCGTAGCGCCGGCGGACGGCGTTGATGGCCGCCAGGTTGCTGGTCATGATGGGGAGAGCTCCAAAGTGCGCCCGGAGGAGGGGCAGGGCGCGGACGGCGGGGAGGTTCGTGCACGAGAAGAACAGACAGTCCGCCCGCCGGAGCGTTTCGGGGCGGGCTTTTTCTTTCGCGAATGCCAGGATCTGCTCCCCCTTGAGGGCGCCGATCGAGGTGTTCTCCACGATGCCCAGCCCGTGGATGGAGAGCACATCAAACCCGTCCTCCTCCAGGCTCGTCCGGATCGTCTCGTTGAGCTCTTCGACATAAGGGGTGAGGACGAGGAGTCTCTTGGCGCCGAGCAGGGCGAACTCCTCGGAGAGGGCGGAGAGGATGGTGACCGCCTCGGCGCCCGTGTTCCGCTTGAGCTGCTTCGAGATCCCCCGGTCGTACTCCTGCCCGAAAAGCGAGCCGCCCGAGGTGCAGCCGAAGACGGTGAGGTTCGGCTTCGCGGTCCTGATCATCCGTGCCGCCTCGGGGAGGGATTCCTCGATCATCCGGATCTCAGACTCCTTGGTCGTCTGCTCCAGGAACATGCGCGAGGTGACGATCTCCACCTCATCCGGAAGGACGCGGTGAAGGTCGCCCTCCATGGTGGTGTTCGAGGAGGGCACGATCAGGCCGACGCGGAAGCCGCCGTCTGTCCCATCCATGGCCGCTTGAGAACCTCCCCGCCGAGGCGAACGGAGCTCCAGAGGTGCCTTTTCTCGATATTATCCCATGGCGGGGATGAGGGGGCCAGCGGCCCAGGGACAGAGGCTAGGGGTTGAGCGGGGCTCCTTTGAAGCCCGAGGTCAGCCAGGTGAGGAAATCTCCCATGCCGCCCGCCGCGGGCTCCCGGGCGGAGACCGGCAGGATGCGGGCCGGCGCCGTCCATCTTTCGTCGAGAGCGGCCCGGGCGGATTGAAGAGAGTTGCGGATGACGTTGATCCGAATCACCCAGCCCAGCCGGTTGCCCTGGCTAATGGTCCCCTGGGAGATCCCCACGAGCTCGAAGCGGCCGTCCCGGATCGCGATGACGGGGGTCCCGCTGTCGCCCGGGAGGAGGCCGTTGCTCACCATGAAGGCGTTTTCTCCCTTCGCCCCGATGCGGGAGACTTCGTCGGGCGCGCGCAGGGCGCTCACGATGCCCTCGCGGACGTTGATCCCCAGGTTCATGGGATTCCCCACGACATAGATGAAGTTCCCCACCCGGAGTTCGTCGCTGTTCCCGAGCGGATGGGGGAACGAGGGGGGGCGGATGCCGGGTGGAAGCTCGAAGAGGGCGATGTCCTCGGCCCGGTTCTTGTAGAGGACGCGCAATGGGTGGTCGCTCCCCCGCCAGCGGATGAGCGTCTCTTCGGCTTTTTTTCTGGTCGGGAGTTCTATCGGGCCGAAAGGAGATGGGACTTCGATCCTATGCAGGGCAACGGCGTGCTCCACGGTCAGCACGAAGCGCCCCAGCACCACCCCGCTTCCGACCATCTCGTTTTGGATGACCTCGCCCCCCGGCCCCTCGAACGTGGTCCGGGTGACCAGGGTGACGATCGAGTCCGCCAGCTGGGCCACGTCCATCCGGGCTGGATCGACGAGATAGGCGTGATTGTCGTAGCGGCCATCCGGCGCGGGGACAAGCTTGACCGGCGCGCTGGCCGCCCCTGCGCACCCCGTCAGGAGGAGTGCGCCCAGGAGAAGCTTTGCCATGTGGCTGCTTCGCTGGAGTCTCATGGTGCCGTCCCTTCTCCGCATTGCCGGGCGAGCCGGCTTTCCCTCCTGATCCGTTTATCGGCAGGAACCGGGACTCGAATAACGGGTTTCTCTCCTCTCCCCGGCCTCCGCCTCCCGCCATCGCCTGGATCAGGCTGGGTTTTGGTTCACGTCCTCTCCTTTTTGGGTGGAAGGGCTTCCGATATTTTACCCCTCTGAAGCCATAACGCCCTGGACAAAATTTACATTTCAAATGATAGGAAGGGACAAATTTAGAAATTTTGAATATATAAATTCTTCAATATTGATCGCCTTTATCGATCTGCAGTCTCTTTGCGCCCATTTATGAGGGGGGGACGAGGAATAAAGGCGCTTTGGGATGTGGACCCGTTGCGGGCGGCCGGAATATATTGAGTGGCCATCGTTTCTCCTCGCTGGGAGCAGCAAAATCCCATCGGCACGGGAGGGGCCCGTGGATTTCCAGCTCAGCGAACAGGATCGGCTCCTTCAGCAGACCGCCCGGGAGCTCGCCCTGCGCGAGTTCGCCAAGAACGCCTACAGCTACGCGAGAACGGGCGAATACCCCCGCCGCTCCATGAAAGTGCTCGCCGAGCACGGAATGATGGGGATGACGGTCCGCGAGCCCCATGGAGCGGGCCGTTCGATCTTCGAAGCCTGCCTGGTGATGGAGGCCATCTCCCAGGTGTGCCCCCACAGCGGCGACGTGGTGCAGATGGGGAACATGGGTCCCATCCGGCTGATCGACGAGCTGGGCACGGAGGAGCAAAGGCGCCGGTTCCTGCCGGGCATCTGCGGAGGGGAGAAGATCGTGGCCATCGCCATGACCGAGCCGGACGCCGGCTCGGCCGCGACTGAGCTCAAGACCTCGGCGAAGTGCGACGGCGAGAGCGTGATCCTCAATGGCCAGAAGTGTTTCAGCTCGAATGCGCCCCACGCCGATCTGTTCGTCGTCTACGT
>Ga0114945_10002513_pt1 | contig 10748 bp, 9 predicted proteins | sample OV2TP3_FD_87194 | JGI IMG/M metagenome (GOLD analysis project Ga0114945, IMG submission 87194) | Hot spring microbial communities from Beatty, Nevada to study Microbial Dark Matter (Phase II) - OV2 TP3 | ecosystem: Environmental > Aquatic > Thermal springs > Hot (42-90C) | place: USA: Beatty... | reverse complement strand
GTCAATGCTGTAGCGCCCAGTCCTGGCATGGCTTGTGGAGATGCCCAGGAACGCGGCCACCGACAGGGTCATCAGGAAGCCTAAGGCCAACACGGCCAGTAACGCGGCCCCATGCTCCTGAGGTTTCCTGAAGTGCTCCTGAGACTTGCGCATCTCCACCTCAAAATGTTCAGTATATTTTATAATCTAAGTAAAAGTATATATGAAACTGCTTGGTAAAATCAAGAGCTGAAAATATATCTTGAATTGATTGTAACGTATTTATTTGAAGTGAGTTACGATGCATTTGTGATACTGGGGCTATTTCCTAGCGCGAGGGGTGCTGCACGAACGCTGGACCCATCGGAGATATGCGGGCAGCCCATCACGGATGGGCAGCACGACCAACTCAGGCACGGTGTAGGGATGCTGCGCGCGCAGCAACTGGCGCAACGCGGGGATGTTTCGGCGCGTGGTCTTGACAATCAGGAGTTGCTCGCGCGCGCGATCCACTTTGCCTCGCCACCAGAACAGCGACTCCGCGTCCCCAAGAATGTTGACGCACGCCGCGCTGTGCTCGCGCACCATCTGACGGGCGAGTTTCCTCGCGACTGCTTTCGACGGACACGTGATGAGCGCGACGCAGAGTTGGGTGATTACACCGGGCATGGTGGGTGGTTTGGTGTCAAGCGTTCGGCGATGATCGTCAAGCGTCAAACGTCATGCGGCCACGACGGGCGTTTCGTCATGCGTCCGACGTCCCACGCAAGACGATACGCCTCTGCGCTGCCGCCTGACGTGGGACGCTGCACGTCGCTGCAGTTCACCGCGCACGGCTCACGACGGCTGGCGGAGCTCGACGTGGTACTCCTGCGCCTGCTGCCGCACGATGACGTGGCCCTCGCGAGCGAGCCACCCCAGGCTCATCAAGACCCACTCGCGCGGGCGCTCAAGCCCTGTGACGAGGGCGGTGAGCGTGGATGGCCCGTGCTCGTCGAGGAAATGCCAGATTTCTCCAGCGACAATGCCGATCTCGGTAATCATCGAGTCGTCTCTAGCTCTTTGAGTCGTTCCAACGCCACCAGCGATGCACGACTGGCACTCCGCGCCACCTGACGATAGAGCTGGATGGCTTCGCTGGCGCGTTCGGTGTGCTCCAACACCCGCGCGGCCGCCATCGCACTGCGCAAGGCGATCTCCTCCTCCGGGTGCTGGCCCATCGCGCGCCGATACATCGTGACCGCCTCCTCAAAGCGACGCAGCTCTTCGTGCAACTCGCCCAGCAGGAACAGCCATTCGGCCTGCTCCGCCACCGGCACGCGGGAGGTAAGGAAGGTATACACCTGAATCGCCTCCTGCGCAAGTCCTTCTTCACGTAGCGTCGTGCCCACCGCGCGGCCGACGGCCAGCAGTTCCTCTCGAGGACGGGTCTGTCCCAGGGTCTCCAGTGCCTCCAGTGCGGGCTCGATCCCTTTGACGTGGAGCAGGGCCAGAAGCCACCCTGAGCGGCTTTCGATAACCCGTGGATTGGCTGGATGTTGTGTCTGTAGGCGTTCCCAGGCGGCCAGGGCCTGTTCCCACTGTCGCTGCTGGAAAGCCAGCCACCCTTGCCAAAACAGGACGTCTGCCTCCAAAGGCGAACCGTGCGCGAGCGGTTCGGCTGCCTGAAGCTGCTGAGTAGCGGTGGCGAGATCTTCCTCCTCGATCGCGAAGCGGACCAAGGCCAGATGCACCTCGGTCGCGGCGGCTGGTGGAAGCGTTGGGGTCAACAGGGCCTGCAGCTCCTGGCGAGCTTGGTCGCGATTCCCACGCGCCGCCAGACACAAGGCCTGGCGCACCGCTGCCTTCGTTGCCAACTCCCCTTGCGAGGCGTAGCGCTCCACGACCAGTTGGTAGGTGCGATAGGCCTCCTCCCACTGCTCGGCCTGGAAGAGCGCATCCGCCCAGGCCAACTGCGCCTGCCCTGCCCAGGGACTCTGCGGCGCCTGCTGCACGATGAGGGCGAACTGCTCAATGGCCTTGGCCGCGTTACTGTCGGCAAGCCAGGTCTCGCCCAGGCGGAACCGCGCCTCTGCCTGCCAGGGCGTGTGGGGATATTGCGTCAAGAGCTGCTCATAGAGCAGGCGCGCGGTGCGCCAGTGTCCTTGGTTAAACACGGCGTGGGCCTGTTGGCACAGGGCATACGGCGCATACGGGCCTTGCGGCGCGTGCAGGAGGGCGCGATGGTAGTAGGTGATGGCGCCGTCGAACCGGCCGGTATCAAATGCCACATCGCCCAGGCCGATCAGGGCAGGCACCAGATGGGGCGACTCGGGATGCTGTGTGAGGACCAACTCGAACTGCTCCGCCGCGCGGACGACATCCTGCGCTTCGAGCGCGAGCTGCCCGGCATAGAGCCGAAACCCGGGGAGGAGCGGGCTCGTGGCAAAATCCCGCAGGCCCTGTGCGCACGTGGCACGCGCCTCATCGAAGCGTCGCTGGGTCAGGAACAGCTCGGTCAACGCCAGGAGCGCTTCATCGTTCCACGGATCCAGCGGATCGCTGAGGATCTGCTGCAAGGCGTCAATCGCGTCGGTGGGCCGAGTCAAGCGCCGCGCGCAGTCGCCCAGCGCATACAGCTCCGCGCCGCGCAACACGCCCGATGGCCCTGAGCGACGCAAGGCCTCGAAGGCCGCGAAGCTCTCCTGACACTGCCCTTGATGGTAGTACGCCCAGCCCAGGCCCACTTGCGCGAGCGACTGCCATCGCCCTGTCCCGTGGGGGGCGATGATGTCTTGGTAGCGCGCGATCGCTACCGCATAGTCGCCCTGGCGGTAGGCGTTGTCAGCGAAGTAATACATCGCCTGCTCGCGCACCGTCGCGGAAATCGCCGAGGCCGCGAGCGGTTGCAAGACCTCTTCCGCTTCCGCAAAACGATGCAGCGATACCAGCGCTGCCCCGCGGACGAGTTGCATCTCTAGCCGCTGCACCCCCACTGGCTCGGCACGCAACAGCTCCTCCGCCGCCTGGAGCGCAGCATCGAACTGGCCGTGCGCGAGGAGTTGCTGCGCCTCCTGCAGCGTCGCCGCCTGCGCGGTGGCGAGCGGCATCATGAGTGTCAGAACTCCCACGAGACAGACGAACACACGCGGCATCAGCGCGCCCCTTCGAAGAGGACGTTGCGCGACGGCTCGCCCCGCGACGCGCGTGCCGGTGGCGCCGGTGTGCGCGGCGACTTACGCAAGGTGGCGCGCAGGAACTGGCCCGTGTACGAGCGGGCCACGCGCGCGACCTCTTCAGGACTGCCCGTCGCGACCACCTCACCGCCTGCGGCACCGCCTTCAGGCCCAAGATCAATCAGGTAATCGGCGGTTTTGATGACCTCGAGGTTATGCTCGATCACGACGACGGTGTTGCCCTGAGCCACCAGCGCGTGGAGGACGTTGAGGAGTTTGGCGATATCGGCCACGTGGAGACCGGTCGTCGGCTCATCCAGGAGATAGAGCGTGCGGCCCGTGCTGCGCTTGGAGAGTTCTTTGGCCAGTTTGACACGCTGCGCCTCCCCGCCCGAGAGCGTCGTGGCTGACTGGCCCAGCTCGATGTAACCGAGGCCCACGTCGGCAATCGTCTGGAGTTTGGCGCGAATGGCGGGATGCGCCGCAAAGAACTGGAGCGCTTCCTCGACGGTCATCGCCAGCACCTCTGCAATGGAGTGGCCTTTGTACTGCACCTGGAGCGTCGGTTCATTAAAACGTTTGCCCTTGCACACTTCGCAGGTGACGTAGACATCGGGGAGGAAGTGCATCTCGATCTGTTTGATCCCATCGCCGGCGCACGCCTCGCACCGGCCGCCCTTGACGTTGAAGCTAAACCGGCCTGGGCGAAAACCGCGCACTTTCGCTTCAGGCGTCACGGCAAAGACATCGCGTATCAGACTGTAGGTGCCCGTGTACGTCGCGGGGTTGGAACGCGGCGTGCGGCCGATGGGCGATTGATCAATGACGATCACGTGGTCAATGTGCTCGAGGCCGCGGATCGCCTGGTGTTGGCCCGGTTTCTCGCGGCTGTGGTAGAACCGTTGAGCCAAGGCGCGGTACAGGATGTCATCCACCAACGTGGATTTCCCTGAGCCGGAGACGCCGGTCACACACACGAACACGCCGAGCGGGAACTCGACGGTGATGCGTTTGAGATTGTGCTCAGCGGCTCCCTCGATGCGGAGGACCGGCCGTCCCTGCCGCGGGCGACGTGTCCGCGGCACCGGGATCGCCAACTCGCCGGTGAGATACTTGCCGGTGAACGACTGGCGGGCGCGCGTGATGTCTTCCAGCGTCCCACAGGCCACGACATCGCCTCCGTGCTTGCCCGCGCCAGGCCCTAAGTCTACGATGTAGTCGGCGCGACGGATCGTCTCCTCATCGTGCTCAATGACGACGACGGTGTTCCCAAGCTCGCGCAGGCGCACCAGGGTATCGAGGAGCTTGCGGTTGTCGCGCTGATGCAGTCCAATCGAGGGCTCATCCAAGATGTAGAGGACGCCGACCAGGCCAGAGCCGACTTGCGTGGCTAAGCGAATGCGTTGCGCCTCGCCGCCAGAGAGTGAGCTGGTGCTGCGATCGAGCGTGAGATAGTCGAGGCCGACTTCGAGGAGGAAATGCAACCGCTGGATGATCTCCTTGCGCACATGGTGCGCGATCTGCGCCTGCATGGGTGTGAGTTGGAGTGCCTCAAACAACGTGAGTGCCTCGGCGATCGAGAGACGGGTGACGTCCATAATGGAGTGCCCCTGCACCGTCACGGCCAAGCTGGTGGGTTTGAGCCGATGCCCATGACACGCTGGGCACGGCAGGATGCTCATGATCTTGGCAATGTCATGTTTGACGAATTCGCTCTCCGTTTCACGGAAGCGGCGCTCCAAATTGGGAATGACGCCCTCAAACCGTTTCTCATCGCCTGGTGGGGACCCGTACAAGATGACCTTCTGAATGCGTGCAGGTAATTGCTGAAACGGTGCATCCAAGCTAAACCCAAGGGCTCGCGCGGCCTCGCGGAGGAGCCAGCGGTAGTAGAGCACGATATACCGGCCTCCACGTCGCCAGGGGTGAATCGCGCCGTCACGGATGCTCAGCGAGGGATCAGGGACGATGAGCTCAGGGTCAATTTCCACCCGCGTGCCCAAGCCCGCACACGTGGGGCACGCCCCGTAGGGTGAATTGAAGGAAAACACGCGCGGGGACAGCTCGTCGAGGCTCACGCTGCACGTCGGGCACGCGTACAGCTCGCTGAAGATCAATTCGTTCGGCGTTCGCCCGCCCCGGTCGGGCCGGGGGCGTTGGGCGTTCAGCGAGGACCGTTGAGCGTTCTGCGTCTTGCCGCTGGACGGTGGTCGCTGGACGATTTTCGCTGAACCCTCCTTCGCTCTGCCCAGCGTTAGTGAAACAGAGCTTCGGAGAGGCAAGCGCTGAACGCTTGACGCTGAACTGACGATCACGATGCCTTTGCCAACGCGCAGCGCCGTTTCCACCGATTCGGTGATGCGGCTTTTTTCTGCAGCATCATTCGGTACGCGATCCACCACCACCTCGATGGTGTGCGGCTTCTGTTTGTCCAGAGTGATCGGCTCCTCGAGCTCGCGCACGACCCCATCCACGCGCAACCGCACGAAGCCCTCGCGTTTGAGCTGACGGAAGAGGTCGTGGAACTCCCCTTTCCGTCCGCGCACGACGGGTGCGAAGATCGTCAGCTCCTGACCGCGGGGTAAGCGCTCCAGTTGCATCACCATTTCTTGCGCGGACTGCCGGACGATGGGCCGTCGGCACTGCGGACAGTGTGGCGTGCCCACACGCGCAAACAGGAGTCGCAGGTAGTCGTAGATTTCGGTCTGGGTGGCGACGGTGGAACGCGGATTGGCCCCGGCGGTGCGCTGCTCGATAGCGATTGCTGGCGGCAGGCCTTCAATCGCCTCGACATCGGGCTTGTCGAGTTGCTCCAAGAACTGGCGGGCGTAGGCGGAGAGGCTTTCGACGTAGCGACGCTGCCCTTCGGCGTAGAGGGTGTCGAAGGCCAGCGAGGACTTGCCCGAGCCGGAGAGACCCGTGACCACAATCAACCGATGGCGCGGGAGGTCCAGATCAATGTTTTTGAGGTTATGGACGCGGGCACCGCGGATGCGAATCACACCGCTGGTCTGTCCATCACGATCCGCGAGGGGCATAGGCACAGTATAGCGCGAAGGAGCGTCGGACTCAACGGGTGGGGTGACACACAACACAAGGGCAAACTCTCCGCGCACTCCAGACGAGAGCTTGCCCTTGGTCAGTACCGTGGGTCGGGTCTTACCTCCGACGACGGCTGCGCCGACGGCCACCACGAGCCATCCGTGCGCGGGAGATGTCTCCCTGCCGATCCACAAAGTACAGGTATCCCTGTTGTTTCCGAATACCCACCTTTGCTACTTTTTCTGCCACGGGCACTCACCTCCTCTCATGCGCTTGCTGTTACGTGCCAATCTGCTGGGCAGCGAACAACCCTTCCAGCAATGCCTGCGCTGAGGCAATGGCAGCTTCACTCGTCTTGGGATTGGTGGCAGAGGGCTGACTGTCCAACCGCGCGGTCAGACGGCCCCAGCTCCCTTCCACACACACTTCGTGACTGTTGGCCTGCGCCGCAGGGACGGCGATGAGCCGCACGCGCACGGCGTCGGGCCGCCCGGTACAGAGCGCTAAGGTCGCCGCCACATTCGCGTTCTGCGGAAAGCCGATCACGGCCTCGTGCGCTGAGCCCTCAAAAATCGTCGTCTCCTCGACGAGGTCCGTGAGCTTCAGATGCCGTTCGCAGACAAACGGCGCATCCGCGTAGGCTGCCGGCGGCTTGCGGGACGTGAGGGTGACACGGTGAATGTCAGCGCTGCGCATCGCTTTGACCCCATCCAACCCACAGAGCGCCCCACTGGGAATGAGTAAGCGACATCGGTGCGCTTGGGCCAGGGCCTGCAGGGTGTCGTGCCGTCCCAACAATCCTCCTACGCTCATCACCAGGACGTCCCGGCCGACCTCGAGGGCTTGCTGCGCGATATGGAAGGCGACCGACGCGGCGGCGGCTTCGATGACCAGGCGGGCGCGTTGGATGAGCGGCGTCAGGGCCAGGACCGCTGGACGACTGGTCAGGAGCGTAGCCAAGTGCGCGGCCTTCGTCGCTACCACGTCGGTGATCGCCACGACGCGGAACCGATCCGCCAATCGGGTATCGAGGTGGCGCGCTAACGTTGTTCCAATCGCGCCACACCCGACCAGTCCAACCGGCACAGGCCAGGGGTGGGGACGTCGCCAGAACATGCGGGAGGGTCGTTCGGACCTTAAGCTCCTTTACACCGCGAGGGCGAGCATGCGCTCGATGGGTTGGCGCGCTCGCTCGGCCACGGCCGGATCCACCGTCACGCGATACTCCAGATGAATCAGGGACTGCACCAGTTTGTCCAAAGTGTTCCTCCGCATGTGCTGGCAGGAGGCGGCATCGCTCGCCGGATAAAACCGTTTGGTGGGATTTTCCTTCCGCATCCGGTAGAGAATACCGACGTCGGTCGCGATGATAAATTCCTGCGCGGGCGATTGCTTCACATAGTGGACCATCGCATCCGTCGAGAGAATGCGATCGGCCAGCGCCATGGACTTGGTCAGACACCCGCACTCTGGATGCATGAGGAACTCCGCTTCGGGATAGCTGTCGCGGAGGCGGTCCACGCCCTCGGGGGTGATGGCCACATGCGCCGGACAGTAGCCCTTCCAGAGCTGCATGGTGTGGCGCTTCGTCTGCGCTTTCAGGTAGGAGCCGAGGTAGAAATCCGGGATGAACAAGATCTCGGTCTCAGGCGGAATACTCTGAATCACCTCGACGCCGTTCGCGGAGGTGCAGCAGAGATCACACTCCGCCTTCACGGCGGCGGAGGTGTTGACGTAGGCGACGACCACGCCCGCGGGATGGGCCGCTTTCCAGTCGCGCACCTGCTCGGCGGTCACCATGTCAGCGAGCGAACAACCGGCGGCGAGATCAGGGACGAGGACCGTTTTCGTCGGGCACAGCAGGACCACCGTTTCGGCCATGAAGTACACACCGCAGAAGAGGATGATCTCCTCCCGCACCGTACGCGCGTACTGCGCGAGTTTCAAGGAATCGCCAATGAAATCGGCGACGTCTTGAATCTCGCCCGCTTGGTAGTTGTGCGCCACAATCACCGCCCCTCGTTCCTGCTTGAGGGCGCGGATGGAGTCAGCGAGCCGCGCGCGATCGTCGAGACGGGCTGACGGTTTGCGGTCGAGAACGGAAGTGATCGTCACCATACGTTGTGACCTGCTGCAGTTGATTCCGTGCGTCCACGAAGACGACCGTCGGATGATGCGTCGCGAGCTCTTGGTCGCTCATCATGGCATACGAGATGATGATGACCTGATCGCCGATCGCTGCCCGCCGGGCGGCTGGTCCATTCATGCAGACGGTCCCTGAACCCGACGGTCCTGACAGGCAATACGTCTCGATGCGGGAGCCGTTGTTGAGGTTCACCACCTGCACCTGTTCGTAGGGACGAATCTGCGCGGCATCGAGGAGTTTGGCGTCAATGGTGATGCTCCCCTCGTAGCGCAGATTGGCGTCGGTGACCGTCGCTGCGTGAATCTTGGATTTGCAGACGAACCGTTGCATCGTCGCTATTCTACACGTGCACGACGAGGTTGTCAATAAGGCGTGTCCGCCCCACCCAGGCGGCCACGGCGACGAGGACTGACCCTTGGAGCCGTCGGAGTGGCCGCAAGGTGCGAGGATCCACCAGCTCGACGTACTCCACGCGCACGCCAGGAGTCCGACGGAGGAAAGCGAGGGTCTGTTGGCGCACGCGTGAGGCACGACGCTCGCCGGCGCGCATCAGACGACGACTCAAGGAGAGTGCCTGGAAGAGCTGGCGCGCCTGCTGTCGCTGCTGCGCGGTGAGCGACGCATTGCGCGAGCTCAACGCGAGTCCATCGCGCTCGCGGACCGTCGGTAAGACACGGAGCGTCACAGGCCAATGGAGATCCTTGACCATGCGACGAATGACGATGACTTGCTGCGCATCTTTTTGCCCGAAGTACGCACGATGGGGTTGGACGATGCCGAAGAGCTTGGCCACAATGGTGGCGACACCGCGGAAGTGTCCTGGACGCCATCGTCCACAGAGGGGCTCCCCCAACCGCAGGACTTCCACCCGCGTGGCGTGGCCGCGTGGATACATCCCTTGGCGGGTGGGGACCCATAACACGTCCACCGATTCAGCGTGAGCGATCGCGCAGTCCTGACGGAAGGGGCGCGGATAGCGCGCGTAATCCTCGTGGGGACCAAACTGTAAGGGATTGACAAACAGACTGACGACCACCCGGTCATTGTCTCGTCGGGCCTGTCGCATGAGCGACCGATGACCCTCGTGAAACGCCCCCATCGTGGGGACGAACCCGATGGTCTGGCCCTGCCGACGCCACCGTTGGGCGAGCTGACTCAGACGACGGACGGATCGGATGATGCGCACAGTGAGTGGAGGAGGTCGCGGATGCTCTGCCGCAGGACCGGATGCATCACAGCAGGGGCGAGTTGCGCCAGGGGCTCGAGGACAAACTGGCGCTCGTGGAGGCGAGGATGCGGCACGGTGAGGTGCTCGTCATGGATGACCGCATCCCCGTAGAGGAGCACATCCAAGTCAATGACACGCGGTCCCCAGCGGACGGGACTCGGCCGTCGTCCTAACGCGCGCTCAAGTTGCTGCAGCGTTGCCAATAAGGCATGGGGACTGAGGGTGGTGTCCACCGCCACGACGGCATTCACAAACGGATCCTGCGGAGGTCCCCCCACCGCGTCGTATTCGCGCAACAACGAGAGCTGCGTCACGTGCACCCCGGGTGTCCGGTGCAACTGAGCCACCGCCTGTGAAATCATCTGGACGCGATCCCCCTCGTTAGAACCCAGGCCGATGTAGGCGATCATGCCAGCACCTGCCGAAACCGCTCGACCGCTTCGAGGAGGCGTTCGCGACTGACGGTCAGGGCCATGCGGACGTACCCCTCCCCTGCTGGGCCAAAGCCAACGCCAGGAGTGACTACGATCTGCGCCTGCGTCAAGACACGTCGGGCAAAGGTGCGCGAACTCCCAAAGGGCACGCGCGCCCAGACGTAAAACGTGGCCTTCGGTTTCGGAATCTGCCACCCCAACCGCGCCAGTCCCTCCAGCAGCACATCGCGCCGCTCCTGATAACGTCGGCACTGCGTGGCGATCGTCGCCTCGTCGAGCTGCAACGCCGTACAGCCCGCCTGTTGGATGGCGGAGAATACACCCGAGTCCACATGCGACTTGAGGTGCGCGAGCGCTGCAATCAGGCGCGCATTGCCACAGGCCCAGCCGAGTCGCCAGCCGGTCATGTTGAACGTCTTGGAGCACGAATGGAACTCCATCCCCACACGCTTGCCACCGGGCCGCTGCAACAGGCTCGGTGGACGAACGCCCTCGAAGGCGAGCTCGGAGTAGGCCAGATCTGAAATGATGGTGAGCCGATGTCGCGTGGCGAACCGAATGGCCGCGTCGAACTGGTGCGCCTCGGCGATGGCGGCGGTGGGATTGTTGGGATAGTTGAGGTAGAGGAGTTTCGCCCGTCGCACGGCTGATGTCGCAATCGCTGTCACATCAGGGAAAAATCCGTTGGCAGGTTGTAGGGGGAGGTTGACGACTTGACCGCCAGCGAGGAAGACGCCGCTGCGATAGGCGGGATAACACGGATC
>Ga0114945_10002512_pt1 | contig 10752 bp, 8 predicted proteins | sample OV2TP3_FD_87194 | JGI IMG/M metagenome (GOLD analysis project Ga0114945, IMG submission 87194) | Hot spring microbial communities from Beatty, Nevada to study Microbial Dark Matter (Phase II) - OV2 TP3 | ecosystem: Environmental > Aquatic > Thermal springs > Hot (42-90C) | place: USA: Beatty... | reverse complement strand
GTTCCTGCCTGACAAGGCGATCGACCTGATTGACGAAGCCGCCTCTCGTCTCAGAATCGAGATCGACAGCATGCCCACGGAGATCGACGAGGTGGAACGGAAGATTTTACAGCTGGAGATCGAGCGACAGGCCCTAAAGCGGGAGAAAGATAAGAGCTCCAAGGAAAGGCTCGCACGCCTCGAGAGGGAGATCCAGGGGCTGCGAGGGACTTCGGAGGAACTCAAGGCTCACTGGAAAAAGGAAAAAGACGCCATCCAAAGGATCCGCTCCCTGAAAGAAAAGATCGAAGCGACGAAGGTCGAAGAGCAGCAAGCGCAGCGCACCGGAGACTTAAACCGCGCGGCCGAGCTGCGCTACGGCGTCCTCACCCAGCTCAACAAAGAGCTGGCGGCTGAGAACCAGAGACTCACCGATCTTCAGCGGGATACAAAGATGCTCAAGGAAGAGGTGGATGCCGAGGATGTGGCGGAGGTGGTAGCGAAGTGGACAGGGATCCCCGTGTCCAAGATGCTGGAGGGAGAGATCCAAAAATTGCTGAAGATGGAGGAGAGGCTGAAGGCCAGGGTCATCGGACAAGAGCTGGCGATCCAGGTCGTGTCGAACGCGGTACGCCGTGCCCGCGCCGGCTTACAGGACCCGAAGCGCCCCATCGGCTCCTTCATCTTCCTCGGACCCACCGGTGTGGGAAAGACCGAGCTGTGCCGCGCGCTGGCAGAATTCCTCTTCGATGACGAGCAGGCCATGGTCCGACTGGACATGTCGGAGTTTATGGAGAAGCACTCGGTAGCTCGGCTGATCGGGGCTCCTCCAGGCTATGTAGGCTATGAAGAGGGAGGCACCCTCACGGAGGCTGTGCGCCGAAGGCCTTACTCGGTGGTCCTGTTCGACGAGATTGAGAAGGCCCATCCCGAGGTCTTCAACGCCCTCTTGCAGATCCTTGACGACGGCCGCATGACCGATGGCCGGGGGAGAACCGTGGACTTTAAAAACACGATCGTCATCATGACCTCTAACCTGGGAAGCCAGTACATCCAGGACCTGGGAGAGAGGGACCGTAAGGAAATGGAGCGCCGCGTGATGACCGCTCTCCGGGAGGCCTTCAAACCGGAGTTCCTGAACCGCATTGATGAAACCGTTATCTTCAATAGCCTGGGCCGCGACCAGATCAAAGAAATCGTCGACATCCAGCTCCGGAAGTTGGCCAAGCTGCTTGCCGATAGAAAGATCGGCGTGGAGCTGACCAATAGAGCTAAGGAGTTTGTGGCGGAAAAGGGCTATGATCCGGTTTACGGGGCGCGTCCCTTGAAACGAACCATTCAGAGATTGGTCCAGGATCCTCTTGCGCTTAGAATCCTTGAAGGGGAGTTCCGCGAGGGGGAGAAGGTCAAGATCGATGTCGAGGGGGAGAACTTGAGCTTCACCCGCGCGGGAGCCGCCTACGGCGAACAGGTCTGGACTGAAGGGGTCCTCCATTGACTTCCTCTTTAAAGAGGACCAAGAGAAAAGTTCCCCCTTCGCTCAAAAGGGTCCGCAAGCAGATTCCGCCTCCCAGTCGAGTCTTCGGGAACAAGAAGAGATACAACCGGAAGCAGGCCAAGGAGGAGATCAAGCGCGGCTTAAGAGAGGGGGCTCGGTCGTAATTCCCTTCTCATAGCACCGGCCACCGTTGCGGAATAGAGACGCCGGTCCGCGCCATCAGGTTCTGTCCGATCTCATGGACCTTTTGCATCAGCGACCACTCGTCAACGAAGCTCTGCCTGGTGGCCTCCACAACCACCCTTCCATCCACGATCACCGTGTGAACGCTGCGGCCGTCGGCGTTGTAAATCAGGTTATTGACCGGATTGAAAAGGGAGCGCCACTCGGGCCGCCGGGTATCGAAGAGTACTAGGTCTGCTTTCTTTCCCACCTCTATCGAGCCCAGCCCATCGCCGAGGCCCAAGGCCCTCGCACCCATCAAGGTCCCCATCTCCAAGGCTTGCTCTGCTGGTACCATCTTGGTGTTCTGCCGCGCATCTTTGTAAAGGCACGCAGCAAGGTTCATGGAGCGGACCATATCCAGATGGTTGGAGCTGTTGGCTGAGTCGCTTCCCAGCGCCACGTTGACGCCCTTCGCCAGCAGCTCCGGCATCTTCCCGTTTTCCTTGATACCTCCGCCTTGTTTGAGCACGTTGCTGGGGCACATGACCACGCCCGTTCGGCTCCGGGCCAGGCAGTCGATCTCCGCGTCATCCAGGCCCATCACGTGAGCGAGGAGCACGTTTGGGCCTAACGCGCCGATCTCCTCGAGATATTCCGTCGGGAGCTTGCCATGCTGCTCCAAAAAGCCTTGGCGCATCTTCGGACCGATCGTGTGATGAAGGGTCATTCCCGTGCCATACTGGTCGGCCAGTTTTTTGGCCCCCTTGAGTAGCTCCGCAGTACAGTTGGATAGAGAAAAGGGCATGGCCCAGGCGCGAATCCTACCGTTGAGGCGGTGATCGTATTTCTTGATGGTGCTTTCCATCCGGGAGATCGCCTCCTCGGTCGAGTAGAGCGGCAGTTTTCTCGGCTCTGGGATATCGGTTACGCCTTCTCCTAGAACGATTCGGCAGCCGGAATCCTCGTAGGCCTGCATGCAGGCGTCGGGGAACTTGGTGGTTCCGGGATCCAAAAAACAGGTCGTGCCGTTTTTCAGCAATTCGATGATGGCAAGAAGCGAAGTATGGTATTCTTCCTCTTCGGTCATCACCGACTGCAACTGGAATACCGTCGTGAGACGATCCGCCACATCGTCGGGGAAGATGCCGCGCACCGCGTGGGCGTAGCTGATATGCAGGTGGCCGTCAAAAAATCCCGGCGTCACTACCATTTCGCGCGCGTCGATGACGCGGGAGGCCCCGGCGTTTGCCAATTCCTTGGCCTTGCCTACCTGAGTGACCGTCTGACCCTCAATCACGATGGAGCCGTCCTGGATGATCGTCCGCTTCGGATCGAGCGTCAGAATGAAACGGGCGTTATCGATCTTCAGAGTCTCAACTGGCATAACCCCTTTCCACGATGCTTCTACTGAACGATGTATCTAACTTCGATGCCGTGGTGCCTGTTCCATTCACAAGCATCCAATGATTGGCCTGTGATTCCCGCTGCTTGATCCGAAGCCAGATAGAGGGCACAGTTTCTAATAACCGAAGGATCAAGCGCCTTCTTCCCTTTATTCCAAGGATAGCTACGATGCCTTTCAGTAGCCACAGCACCCCCTGGTCTAAGGGCATTCACCCCAATGTTATAGGAACTGTTCTCTAGCGCCATAACCTGAGTTAGCCCCTCGATTCCGAACTTCGAAGCGCAATAGGGACCCATGCGGGCCCTTCCCTCTCTTCCATGGTTAGACGAGATGTTAATAATCGACCCGCTCCGCTGCGCCCTCATCACTTTCAAGGCCTCCCTGCCGCATAAGAATGTTCCGGTGAGATTGGTGTTGATGATCTGAAGCCAGTCTTCTAACGGGATATCCGCCACCTCAAGTTGCCCCGGACGCTTTGGAGGCCAGCTAAAACCTGCGTTGTTGACCCAAACATCCAGCCGGCCGAATTTTTGCTTTATCCTGTGGAATAAGCGCAGGACATCATGCTCTATCGTAACATTCGCTTTCAAGCCCAAAACTTTCTCTGCCGGCAGGCCCAGCTTGGTCACCGCTTCATCCACATCAGACTGGAAAAGGTCGCAGATCACAACTTTTGCCCCTTCCTCGGTAAACGCCTGAACCATCTCCCACCCCAAACCCCTCACAGAGCCGGTTACGCCGGCGACCTTATCTTTGAGCTTCATGGTACGCCTCCTAGACCGGTGCTTCTCCAGTGGGACCAACTCAACGCTTCCTACATCTTATCCCTCATCTAAATACGGGTTGGCAACCCCCCCTCTGCACCTTGACGTCCAGCCAACCCTCGCCTAAGCTCTAGGCTGCCTATGCGCTGGTATCTCCATGTGGACATGGACGCCTTTTTTGCCTCTGTGGAGCAGGTACTGAATCCGGCCCTCAAAGGCAAGCCGGTCATTGTGGGCGGCAGGAGCGGTAGAGGGGTCGTGACTTCCGCCTCTTACGAGGCAAGAAAATATGGTGTCCACTCGGCGATGCCCGGTTTCCAGGCAAGAAAGCTCTGTCCTCAGGGAATCTTCCTCCCCAATCGTCGCAGGGTCTATAGCGAGTTCTCAGATAAGGTCTTCGCTATTTTGGAACGATACTCTCCCAAGGTCTATCCTATTTCAATTGACGAAGGGTTGGTCGATCTGACCGGAACCGAAAGGCTTCTGGGATCGCCCTTAAAGACAGCTCGCCAGATTCTTGCGCGGATCGAGAAAGAGTTGGGCCTTTCTGCCTCGGGCGGACTTTCCACCAATCGCATCGTGGCCAAGATTGCGGCAACGAAGGCAAAGCCGCACGGATTCATTTATGTCCGCCCTGGCTCAGAGAAGGATTTTCTGTCTCCCCTCCCGGTCGAGTCGATCCCCGGAGTCGGACCGAAGACCCATAAAGAACTATTCCGCCGGGGCGTAAAAACGGTCGGGGATCTGCTGAGAGACTCTGAACTCAACAGGCGGTACCTGGACCTTGAGGGGGCCGGGCATGGGGAGCGAAGCCACGACCACTCCATCGGGAACGAGACCACCGTGGATAGACCGCTGAAAAAGAGAGAAGAGATGGAGCGGGTCCTATGGGAGCTTGTGGAGGAGGTCGGCGGAAGGCTGCGCCAAGAGGGATTGTATGCCCGCTGCATTACCGTTAAGATCCGTTATGCTAACTTTAAGACCATCACCCGCTCGCGGACTCTCTCCACTCCCACATGTTTCGACCGCGAGATCTTTGCTGTGGCGCAGGAACTGTTAAGAAATAATCTCACGGCGGGGGGAGCGGTCCGTCTCTTAGGCGTAAGCGCAAGCTCCCTTCTGAGTTCGGGCTGGCAGGAGTCTATCTTTGACGTGGATAAACGCCGCTCGTGGGAAAGGCTCTACCGAGGCATTGATCGGCTGCGCCGGAAATACGGCGAGGAGACGATCCGTGTGGCCACCCCACGCGCCCGAACTCGCTGATCTTAACCCATGACCAACCCGAATCATCCCTTCCTCGCTGCTTGTCGTCGAGAGAAAACAGCTTACACGCCGGTCTGGCTGATGCGCCAGGCAGGCCGTTACATGGAGGAGTACCGCAAGCTCCGAGCCCAGTTTAGCTTTCTCGAGCTGTGCAAGCGTCCGGATCTAGCTACCGAGATCACTGTGACTCCTGTCGAACGCCTAGGGGTTGATGCCGCCATTCTGTTTGCCGACATCCTGCTCCTCTTGGAACCCATGGGTGTGGGACTGGAGTATTCAAAAGAGGACGGCCCGTTGATCCACAGGCTGGTCCAGAGTAGGACTGACGTGGAACAGCTTCTGGAATTCGACCCAGGACAAGCCCTTCCGTTCGTCTTGGAGGCCGTGCGGAAGAGCTGCGCCGCCCTAAACGGTAAGGTTCCTCTCATCGGATTCTCCGGAGCGCCCTTTACCCTGGCCTCTTACCTCATCGAGGGCGGCGGCTCCCGCAACTATCTCCGAACCAAGAGGCTTATCTATTCTAATCCCGGTGCCTGGCGTCCTTTGATGGAGCGCCTCTCCTCGGCGGTGGCCAAATATCTTAACGCGCAGATCGCTGCTGGCGCCGAGGCGGTCCAGCTCTTCGATAGCTGGGTCGGCTGCTTGTCTCCCGGTGACTACCAGAAATATGTCCTTCCCTACACGCGGGCGACTATTGCCGCGCTGACGCCCGGCATTCCGGTTATCCACTTCAGCACTGGGACTGCAGGACTGCTCAAGTTGATCCGCGCCGCGGGAGGCGACATCATCGGCCTGGACTGGAGGGTCAATCTTGACGAGGGCTGGGAGTCAGTTGGATACGATGCCGGAATACAGGGAAACCTGGACCCGGCCGCGCTCCTTGCCTCGCCGAAGGAGATCCGCTGGCGAGTAGAAGATATCCTCAAACGCGCTGACGGGAGGCCCGGCCACATCTTTAATCTTGGCCACGGTGTCCTCCCCGAGACTCCGGTGGAAAACGTTATCGCGATGGTAAGGGCCGTGCATGAGCTGAGCGCACGGTAAGGCTCGACCATGCCGCTCCTTCCTGACGCCGTGCTTTTCATTGCCTTTGGCGGGCCCACATCACCGAGTGATATCCGACCGTTCCTCGGCCGGGTTCTGAGGGGACACCCCGTATCGCCAGCGCGCATCGAAGAGGTCGTCCGCCACTACCTGGCGGTCGGCGGCTGCTCACCACTAAATGAGATTACCTTGCACCAGGCGCGCTCCCTTGAAAAGGTTCTGAAGGAGATAGGGCTGCCCCTGCCGGTCTATGTGGGATTGCGCCATTCCAGCCCTTTCCTGAGGGAGACCCTCGACCGAATGACCGCCGACGGCGTAAAGAGAGCGCTCGGCTTCATCCTCTCACCGCACCAGACCGAGGCGAGCTGGGAGCGCTACAAAAAGAATATAGAGGAGGCTCGTGATGAGCTTGGTGGCTGTGCGCCTGACATCGATTACTGTCCCGGCTGGCATGCGCACCCTCTCTTCATCGAGTCCCTAGCTAAACAAATCCAATCCGCCTTCGAGCAGGTCGCGCCATCTAAGCGCCAACTCACCCCACTCGTTTTTACGGCTCACAGTGTGCCTACGGCAATGGCGGCTCAGTCCCCCTATGTCGAGCAGATTCAGGAGACTTCCCGGTTGGTAGCCAGGCGTCTCGACCATTGGCGCTGGTCCGTTGCCTACCAAAGTCGCAGCGGCAGGCCGCAAGATTCCTGGCTGGAACCCGACATCGGCCCAACTATTCGAGCCTTGGCCGCGCAGGGCGAGACCGAGGTTGTGGTCGCTCCGATAGGTTTTGTGTGTGATCACGTCGAGGTGCTCTACGACCTGGATATTGAGGCCAGAAAAACCGCCGAAGGCGGGGGGATGAGATTCCTACGGGCAAGCTGCGTCAACGACCATCCCGTCTTTATCCGGATGATCGCCGAGGTGATCCAAGCCAGCATCTTCAAAGGTACTCAATGAGTCATCGCATTATCGTCGTTGGTGGAGGGATTTCCGGCCTGGCGGCCGCCCATCGCTTGATTGAGCTCAGACGGGAAAGAGACATCGATCTGGACATCCTGCTACTGGAAGCGGCTGCGCGCTTAGGAGGCGTGATTGCGACGGAGCGGATCGGTGACTTTATCGTTGACGCCGGGCCGGACTCTTTCATCACGGAGAAACCCTGGGCGCTTCGACTGTGCGAACGCCTCGATATCACCTCGCGCTTAATCCCGACCAACGCGAAGCACCAAAACGTCTACGTCGTCCGCAACGGCTCGCTGGAGCTCCTCCCCGAGGGGTTTCTCCTGCTGGCTCCTACGCGCCTGTGGCCCCTGATCCGAACTCCGCTTTTTTCCTGGCGCGGCAAGCTCCGCATGGCCTTAGACCTCGTTCTTCCCCGAGGCGGCGGAAACAGCGATGAGAGCCTGGCATCCTTTGTCCGGCGTCGCTTCGGCTCGGAAGTTTTGGAGCGGGTAGCCCAGCCCTTAGTCGGCGGCATCTACGCTGCCGACCCTGAGGAATTGAGCCTAAGCGCGACCATGCCGCGATTTTTGGAAATGGAAAGGAACTGCCGCAGCGTTATCTGGGCCTTGTGGAAGGAGCAGAGGCGTCGCCTTCGCAACCGCCAAGCAGGGAGTAGCGCACGCTGGAGCCTTTTTGTAACCCCAGCCGGTGGCATGCAGGAGCTTGTGGATGTCATTGCCAGGCACCTTCCATTGGGAGCGGTGAGACTCAGCAACAGGGCCACAGCGCTACGACCAAGCACAGCGAAGAAAAGTTGGACAGTCACTGTAAACGGCGCGGAAAAACTTGAGGCCGACGGTGTGATCGTGGCGACACCGGCTTACGCCTCTGCTCCAATCCTCTTCCCCTTCTCCCCAGAGCTTGCCGAGGAACTAAGCGCGATTCCCTATTCCTCAACCGCCACGGTGAGCCTGGCCTACCGCCAAGAGGATATCCCCCACGGTCTTAACGGATTCGGCCTCGTTGGGCCAGCAATCGAGTCACGCAGCATCATCGCCTGCACTTTCAGTAGTGTAAAATATCCCGGTCGAGCGCCCCCTGGATACGGGCTTCTCAGGGCCTTTGTTGGAGGAGCATTGCAGCCTTCCCTTTTCGAGCAAGATGACCGCACCATGGAGGACTCAGTGCGTCAGGAGCTCCGCGATCTTTTGGGCATCGCGACCTCCCCCAACTTCTGCCGCATTTACCGCCACCCGTATTCGATGCCGCAGTATCATCTCGGCCATCGGGAGCGCATCCGGCGCATCAAGACCCTAGCAGGCCAATTTCACGCGCTCGCGCTCGCAGGCAATGCCTATCATGGCCTCGGCATCGCCGACTGTATCCACAGCGGAGAGGAGGCCGCAGAGAGGATTGTGGCCGAGCTTAGAGAATTTTCTGGGGGCTCAGGTGCGGTTCGTAGAGCATCTGGATAATAGTGCCATCAGGATCGGCGCAGTAAAAGGAGGCGCTTCCGTCTCTGTGGATCTTAAAGGAATGGATAATCTTCACTCCTTTGGCGCGAAAATCCTGTTCCAACTCCCGTACTCTTTCCGCGCTCTCTACCACAAAACCCAAGTGATCCAGATGTTGTCCAGATAATGAAAAGTCTTGCCCTTGAGGGAGTTGGTGTAGCGCCAGGTTATCCGAACCCGATGACAAATAGACATTCTGAGGGTCCGGCTCCCAAGCCACCTCCATCCCAAGGATCCCTTGATAGAAGGCTTTAGAGCGCTTGACGTCCTTGACGTTAAGGGCGACATGGCGCATCCCTTTAAGCCCTTGAATACTGGCCATGGCAATCTTTATAGCACACCCCTGTAAAAATGGCGCCTCTGCTACGCTTTGGCCAAGCGGCAGGGGCCTACCCCGAAGCAAGAGAGGCACGCGTCGCTAGATGCTCCTCTTGCCTCTTGCGCCGCTCTAGAAAAAGAGGGATATTTCTATCGTATGAAAGAAGCGCTTTGGTGGGAGAGTCAGGAGGATGGCCGCATCCTCTGCACCCTCTGCCCGCGCTACTGCCGGATCGGAGAGGGGCAAGCCGGTTTCTGCTACATCCGGAAGAATATAGGGGGCAGACTCTATTCCCTTGGTTACGGCAAATCGACCGGCTTTGCCATTGATCCCATCGAGAAAAAACCGCTCAATCACTTTCTCCCCGGCACCGGCATCCTGAGCTTCGGGACTGCCGGGTGCAACTTAGGCTGTCGCTTCTGTCAGAACTGGAGCATCAGCAAGGCAAGACTGGACGATGCCCAAAGCGCGAGCGCTGGCCCCGAAGAGGTCGTCAAGTTGGCGCTCATGCACAACGTTCCGAGCATCGCCTTTACCTACAACGATCCGGTTATCTGGGGCGAATTCGTCATCGACATCTCCCGCGTGGCCCGGCAGTGCGGCTTAAAGAGCGTGATGGTAACGGCCGGCTATATCACCCCGGAGGCCCGTCCAGAGGTTTATCGTTATATCGACGCTGCCAATGTCGACCTGAAAGGATTCACGGAACGCTTCTATCACAAGCTTACCTTCTCCCACCTCGATCCCGTCCTGGACACGCTCAAATGGCTCAAGAAGGAAACCGATATCTGGTTTGAGATTACCAATCTGATGATCCCTGGGGAGAACGATGAGCCGGAAGAGACCAAACAGATGTGCGATTGGATTCTGGAAAACTTGGGCGACAGCGTCCCCCTCCATTTCACCGCCTTTCATCCCGATTTTAAGATGATGGACAAACCGAGAACTCCGGCCACCACCCTTACGCGCGCGCGCCAGATCGCTCTGTCAGCGGGAATGAAGTACTGTTATGTAGGAAACGTGTTTGACGATGAGGGACAGACGACCTACTGTCCCAATTGCGGCCGTGCCCTCATTCGCCGCTCCTGGCACGATATCCTGGAGTACCATCTCACAGGAGATCGCTGCCCCTGCGGCTATAAGATCCCAGGCTATTTCCTGACGCCTGAAAAGGCCGTGTCACGCCGCGGGAGATCCATCCTCCAGATGTACTAAAGCCCAGGCCGGCCTAAACTACATTTGTATTTTAGCTTCGAATCCGCTTAGAATAAAATTCTTCCCATGGCCAAGGTGCGGAAACTCACTCGGGGAAGCATCCCTCACCTGCTGATCTTAGAAGATATCAGTACTTTGATCAGCCACTCCCAGGACCTTCAGGAGACCCTTAAGAGCATCGTCGCGATCGTGGCCGAGCGCATGGAGACTGAGGTCTGTTCCCTCTACATTCTCGACCGGCAAAAAAATCGCCTGACTCTCTGCGCGACTATGGGGTTGGATCAAGAATCGGTTGGAAAAGTATCCATGGGGATCAACGAAGGTCTCACTGGGTTAGTCATCGAGAGGATGAGCCCGATCATGGTTGTGGACGCGCAGGCCCATCCCCGTTACAAATATTTCCCTGAGACTGGTGAAGAGCGCTTCCATTCCTTCTTGGGCGTTCCCCTAATCGAGAAGAGAATGCCTTTGGGGGTGCTCGTGGTTCAGACCTCGCGCCGTCGCGAGTTCTCCCGGGATGAGATCCGCCTGCTCAAGACCATTTCGACCCAAGTCTCGAGTATCATGATTCAGGCCCGCCTGCTCGACTCGCTGAAGGACAAGGAACGGGAGCGCAAGGAGTATCACAAGCGACTCGTGGATGCCCTAAGGAG
>Ga0114945_10002510_pt1 | contig 10754 bp, 9 predicted proteins | sample OV2TP3_FD_87194 | JGI IMG/M metagenome (GOLD analysis project Ga0114945, IMG submission 87194) | Hot spring microbial communities from Beatty, Nevada to study Microbial Dark Matter (Phase II) - OV2 TP3 | ecosystem: Environmental > Aquatic > Thermal springs > Hot (42-90C) | place: USA: Beatty... | reverse complement strand
CTGGTCACCTACATGATGGAAGACCCGCGCTCGATCTCCCGCGTGCTCAGCGTGATCTGGGCGTTGCGCTCGCTGGAGCGCATCGGCGACCACGCACGCAACATCGCCGAACTGGTGATCTACCTGGTGCGCGGCACCGACGTGCGCCACCTCGGCCTGGCGCGCATGGCCGAGGAAGTGGAAGGCACCAAGGAGCGCTGACAGGCGCGCCGGTAGCGGTGGGCGCCAGCCCACTGTCTGCGGATGCGCGTTGCGCTCAGCTGGCTATCAGCGCCTCGCTCAGATAGTCGATCAGCGCCCGTGTCTTCGGCGGCAGGTGGTGATTCTGCCGCCACAGCAGCCAGGCCGCGCCCTGGTAGGAGCCGGTGTAGCGCCACTGCGGCAGCACTTCGCGCAGCTGCCCGTCGGCCAGCGCCTGGGCAGCGGTGAAATGCGGCAGGCAGGTGATGCCCAGGCCTGCCAGCGCCACCAGTAACCGGGCCTCGCTGTGGTTGCTGATGTAGCGACCGCGCACCGTCACCGTTTCCTGTTGCTCGCCGCGGCGCAGGTGCCAGCGATTGTCTCCCGCCGTTTCCCCCAGATACAGGCAGCTGTGGCGCAGCAGGTCCTGCGGATGTTGCGGCTCGCCGTGGCGCTGCAGGTAGTCGGGGCTGGCGCAGAGCAGCTGGCGCACCGGCCCGAGCGGCTTGCCGGCCAGGCCTTCGGGTGGATTGTCGGTGACCTGCACCAGCAGGTCGAAACCGTCCTCGATCAGGTCCGGGCTCTGGTCGCTGATCCGCAGCTGCACATCGACCTCGGGGTAGCGCTGGAGAAAGGCCGGCATCAACGGCCCGACGACGAACTTGCCATAGGCCTTCGGCACGCTCAGGCGCACCAGCCCGCGCGGGCTGCGCATCAGCCGCTCGCCGATGGCGGCGGCGGCGTCGGCCGCATCGAGCATGTCCCGGCAATGCTGGTAGAACTCCGCCCCGGCCTCGTTCAGCCGCAGCTGGCGTGTGGTGCGTTCCAGCAGGCGCAGCGCCAGGGCCTGCTCCAGCCGTGCCACCTGGCGGCTCACCGCCGACGGTGTGCTGCCCAGCAGGCGCGCGGCGCCGGAGAAGCTGCCGGCCTCGACCACCCGCACGAACACGGCCATGTAGGGCAGCAGGGCTGCGCTGTCATTCGTTCCCATGCGGAACAGGTCCTGTGCTGTTTCGCTGGATTATCGACTACCGCGACAGGCCCGACAATCAGCGCCTGATTGGTGCGGGGATTCGAACATGAAAGGCACGTTGAGACAGAGGCTGTGGCTGGCCGATGGCATGCTGCTGACGGTGGCGCTGATCTGGGGCAGCAGCTATGCGGTGGCCAAGCAGGCGCTGCTGTTCTACCCGGTGCTGGGTTTTCTGGCGATCCGCTTCGGCCTGACCTTTGTCCTGCTGCTGCCGCAACTGCGCGGCGCCGGTCGCCGGGCGCTGCGCCCCGGCCTGCCGCTGGGGCTGGTGATGCTGGCGATCTTTCTCTGCGAGACCTGGGGCGTGATGCTGACCAGCGCCAGCAATGCGGCGTTTCTGATCAGCCTGTGCGTGGTGATCACGCCGTTCATGGAATGGCTGCTGCTGCGCCAGCGGCCGCACAACACGCTGTTCCTCGCCTGCGCGCTGTCGCTGGCGGGCGTCTGGCTGCTGACCGGCGGGCCGCAGCTTTCGCTCAATCTCGGCGATGCGCTGATGCTGGCCGCCGCGTTGCTGCGCGCGGTGCTGGTCTGCCTGACTCGGCGATTGACGGCCGGCCGGGAAATCCCGGCACTGGCGCTGACCGCGGTGCAGGGTGGAGTCGTTGCGGCGGGCTGCATCCTGCTCGGCGTGTCGCTGCCGGGCGGACTGGCGGCGCTGCCGGTGGAGCCGGGCTTCTGGTTCGGCACGCTGTATCTGGTGCTGTTCGCCACGCTGTTCGCCATGTTTGCGCAGAACCGCGCGCTGGGGCGCAGCAGCGCAACGCGGGTGTCGCTGCTGATGGGCTCCGAACCGCTGTTCGGCGCGATCATCGCCGGTCTCTGGCTGGGTGAGCGGCTGGGGCCGATGGGCTGGGCGGGTGGGTTGCTGATCATGCTGGCAACGCTGTGCACCCTGGGCATCGGCCGCCAGCCGGCGCCGAGCATGGCCGGCGATGGTGCGCCGGTCCGTGCCTAGCGTGCAGGCACGGCGATAGGCCGGTCAGCCCTGCCGCAGTTCGGCCTGCAGTTCGTCCAGCGCCGTCTGGCGCTCGCCGTCCTGCAGGCGGGCGCCGGCGTTGAGCGAGGACCACTCGGGATGCGCACGACAGCGTTGCAGGGCTTCGGGCAGCTTGCCCTCGCGCCAGCCCTGATCCTGCGGCGTGGCCAGGCGGATCGCCTCGGTGGCGGCGTGCCCCCGAGTCGCGAGCACGGCCAGCAGTTGACGCTGGCGCAGGGCGAGCAGGCGCAGTACGGCGTCGTCGACGCTCAGCTCGCGCTGCCCCTTGAGCTTGCCGAGCAGGCGATTGCCATAGTGCCGCGCGGTCTGCGCGCCGCCGCCGGCAATGGCGCCGAGCAGCGCCGCGGCGCCGAGGGTGATGCCGCCGACCATCAGGTCGACGCCGGCACCGGCCGCGGCACCTGCGGCCATGCCACCGCCGATCTTCACGCCCAGCTGCTTGAGGGTCTCGGGGTTGAACAGGTCGTCGCCCCAGCGCCCGTCGAGCAGCGGCAGATCACTGGCCGCTGCATCGTCCTGGCGAAAGGCATACAGGCGCAGAAGCGCCTCGACGCAGCGCTGCTCGCGGCGGCGCACGGCATCGTGCAATTCACGAATGGCGTCGCGCTCCAGTTCCGGCTGTGCGGCCACGCTGCGTCGGCAGGCGGCGACATCCACCAGCAGTTCGGCGATCAGTCGCTGGCCGCTGGCCAGGCGTGCGGCAGCCTGGGCCTCATGGTCCTCGATCAGTCGCTGCAGCTTGGGGCGCGCCTGTTCCAGCAGCAGCGCCAGGCTTTCGTACAGCCGGCGCTCACCGTCCACGGGTGGCGCTACGCTGTCGAAGCGCACCAGTGCATGCAGGCCGAGGCGGGCCAGGGCCTGACGCCATTCCTCGTCGCGGTGCCCCGGCTGGGCGACGAAGTTGAGCACCGGCAACAGCGGCTTGCCGCAGCCGGCGAGCACCGCCAGCTCATCCTTGTACTTGGCCAGCACCGGCTCACGGGCGTCGATCACGTAGAGCCCGGCGTCGCTGGCCAGCAGCTGACGCAGCACCTTGGCTTCCTGCTCGAAGCGCTGGCGTGCCTCGCTGCCGTCGAGAAAGCGCGCGGTGCGTGCCGGGCCGTCGAGGCGCTCACCGGGGCGCTCTAGCCGTTCGAGGTAGTCGAGCAGGGCGATTGCATCTTCCAGGCCGGGGGTGTCGTAAAGCTCCAGCAGCGGCTCGCCGTCCACCGACAGCCGCGCACCCTCGACGTGGCGGGTGGTGCTCGGCCGGTGCGAGACCTCACCGAAGCCGATGTCGCGAGTCAGGGTGCGCAGCAGGGAGGTCTTGCCGACATTGGTATGGCCGACCACGGCCAGTTTCAGCGCTTCAGTCATGGCCTGTCTCCAGCCAGCGCAGCGGGGCGCAGTTCGAATGCGCTAGCCCCAGGGTATCCAGCGCCTGGTGCCAGTCTTCCAGGCGCGCGCTGTCCAGCGCCTCGCCCGGGGGTGCCTGCAACAGCCAGACGCGAGTCGCCGCCGCGCAGCGCGACAGCTCGCCGATCAGCGCCAGGGTGCCGCGGTCGGGTGAGCGTCGCGGATCACAGGCGACGGCCAGGCGTGCCGGCGGAAAGCGGGTCAGTTGATCGAGCAGCCGTCGGCGTCCCTCGCGGTCGTCGAGGATGCCGGCATCGGCGATACCCTTGGACAGAGCCGGCGGCCACGGGCGGCTGCCGTCCAGCTCGATGGCCACCAGCACGGCGCCAGCGCTGCCATCGAGCTGAGCGCCGGCAGTCGGTGCGTGCAGTTGGGCGGGCGCCGCATCACGGATGCCGAGGCGCTCGCTGGGTGGCTGCAGGCGCTCGCGCAGCAGGCGGTAGGCCGGCAGGTTCAGATCGAGGGTCAGCGCAGCCCGCCCACGGCGCCAGCGCCACAGGCAGAGGCTCGCCAGCAGCAGTCGCGGCAGCAGGCCGTAGACCAGCAGCACGCCGACCAGCCAGCCGGCCCAGCGTTGCCGGGCGCCGTCCAGATCGCCGGCGAGTGCGCCGCTGGCGCGGATCTGCTCGACATCCGGCACGCTGAAGCCGAGCAGGGCCGGTAGCGCGCCGAAGGCCTGGGTCAGGCCGACGAAGGCGTTCTCACCAAGGATGGTGGTTTCCCAGACGAAGCCGTAGCGGCGGGTCGCCAGCAGGGCGAGGAGGGTGAGCAGGGCGCTGGTCATCGCCAGCAGCCATAGGGCGTGCACGCCTGTTCCCAGCAACCAGCGGCCGAGTCGGCGCTGATGCAGCACGCTCAGCAGGGCTGGGGCCAGCTGCGCGGCGCGGGCATCGCGGGCGAGCTTTTCGCTCAGCCAGAGCCACAGTCGCCCCAGCGCGCCGCTGCTGTCACCGGTCAGCAGCAGGCCGAGCAGCCAACCGAGCAGGGTCAGCAGGTTCAGCCCGAGCAGGCTGCCCAGCGCCCAGAACACGTTGACCGGTCGCTGCCCGTCGCCGAGCGCGGCGAAGGCCAGCCCGGCACCGGTGAAGAGCGCCAGCAGGATCAGCGCAAGCGCGCCCAGGCGGGCGCCCTGACGCCAGTGCCGGAGCGCCTCGATGAGCCCGTCACGGTGCGCCAGCCAGAGCGCGCGGCGCTCGATCAGCGCCGGCAGATCGCCGCCCTGGGTACGGGCCTGGCGGTTGGCCTCGTCGTCGTCCAGCGGCCCGGCATGCTCTTCGCGCAGGCGCACGGCTTCGGTCAGCCAGATTCGGTCGAGCGGAGTGAGATCGGGAGAGGGGCGGACGGTCACGCGGCTTCTCGCTGGCGGGTCGAGCCCTGAGGATAACCGCTGCCGCGCGGAACGGGGAAACGGGGAGCCGTTGCGGCTCCCCGCTGTGGTCGTCAGTCGGCGTTGCGCAGGCGCACGGCGATATCCGGCTGGTCGATGAACAGGCCATCGATGCCGGCATCGAGGAAGGCGCGGATCTCCGCTTCGCTGTCGCCGCGCTCGTGGCGCTTGTCGCTGCTGCGCAGGTTGGCCGGGAGGAAGGCGTTTTCTGCGCGGAAGGTGTACGGATGGACCTTGAGCCCGACCGCATGGGCGGCGGCGACGAAGCCGGTCGGCGTGCCCAGATTGCCGTTGCCGTCACGCGGAATGATGTAGCTCTTCTCCGGGCCGACGCCGGCGGCGTAGCGGGAGATGGCCTTGAGCCCGGCGGGGGTGGCCATCTGCGCGTAGGTCAGCTTGGTCCCGCGCACCTGCTGGTCATACGGCTGGCCGGAGCTGAACAGCTGCACCAGGCGCAGCTGGGTCAGGCGGCTGAGGGTCTTGAGGTTGTCCACCTCGAACGACTGGATATACACCGGCGCGTGGCGCCCGAAGTAGCCGTTGCGGGTGAGGGTGCGCACCAGCGGCTTCTCCATGGCCAGGCCGAGCTGCTGGAAATGCGTCGGATGCTTGGTTTCCGGGTACAGACCGATGCGCCGGCCCTGGCTGAGCTGCAGCGTTTTCACCAGGTCGATGATCTCCTGCAGGGTCGGAATTTCCAGGCTGCCGTCCATACGGGCATTGCCCGGGCGGATATCCGGGATGCGCTCGATGGCGCGCAGGGTCTTCAGCTCGGCGAGGGTGAAGTCTTCGCTGAACCAGCCGGTGAGGGTGACGCCGTCGACCTGCTGGGTGCGCTTGCGATCGGCAAACTCGGGGCGTTGGGCGACATCGGTGGTCAGGCCCAGCTCGTTGTCGTGGCGGGCGACGATATGGCCGTCACGGGTCATCACCAGGTCCGGCTCGATGTAGTCGGCGCCCTGGAAAACGGCCAGGGCATAGGCGGCCAGGGTGTGCTCCGGTACATAGCCGCTGGCGCCGCGATGGGCGATCACCAGCGGGGTCGGCTCGCCCCGCGCAGCCTGGTGTTTCGCGGCGTGTTCATCCGGCGCAGCGAAGCCGGAGAGCGGTAGCAACAGGGTGCAGGCGGTGAGCCAGCGGCGAAGGGAAGCGGTGGTCTTGCGGGCCATTTCGGCATCTCCTCGGTTTGGATGTCACAGCCTGCGCCACTTGCATGACCGGACGTTGACGCTGCGTTGCCCCTTGCGTTGCAAAACGGTTAAGCCGACGAACGGCTGGCGCTGCGATTCCTGTTTGGCTCAATGTGTCCAACACCGCTGCAGGAAGACACGGCCCTCTGATATTCTCGCCGCCATGAATCAGACCCGCCTTCCCCTCGCCATGATCGCTGCTCTCGCTGAGCGGCACGTGATCGGTCGTGACAACATCATGCCCTGGCATCTGCCCGCCGATCTCAAGCATTTCAAGGCCATGACCCTTGGCAAGCCGATCATCATGGGTCGCAAGACATGGGACTCGCTCGGCCGCCCGCTGCCGGGGCGGCTCAACCTGGTGGTCAGTCGCCAGGCCGATCTGCAGCTCGACGGCGCGGAAACCTTCACCGATCTGGATGCCGCGCTGGTGCGTGCCGAGCAGTGGGCGCGCGAGCAGGGCGTCGCCGAGCTGATGCTGATCGGCGGTGCGCAGCTATACGCCCAGGCGTTGGGCCAGGCGCAGCGGCTTTACCTGACACGGATCGACGCGCAGCCCGAGGGCGATGCCTTCTTCCCGGTATTCGACGAGCACGAATGGCAGTGCATCGACAGCCAGCCGCATCCGGCCGAGGGCGAGGCGCCTGCGTATCGGTTCGAGACCTGGCAACGGCGCTGATCGGCGCCAAGTCCTTCCGCCTGGCCAGCTTCTATCCTTCGCAACAACCGTTTTCGAGACCCAGCCGATGCAAACCCGCGAATCCGACGTGCCGCAAGCCGAGCGCGTATCGGCGATCTTCGTTCGTCACCCGCTGTGGGAGGACGCTCTGGCGCTGCTCACCGGCACCGCTCTGGTCGCCCTTGGCATCGCCTTCTACAGCCACGCCGGGCTGCTGACCGGCGGCACCGTTGGGCTGGCCTTTCTGCTCAAGTACCTGGCCGGCTGGTCGTTCGGCCCGGTGTTCTTCCTGCTCAACCTGCCGTTCTATGCACTGGCGATCTGGCGCATGGGCTGGAAATTCACCCTGCGCACCGTCTGCGCAGTGGGGCTGGTCTCGCTGTTCGCCGAGCTGACCCCACAGTGGGTGCGCTTCGCCGAGCTGAACGTGGTTTACGCCGCAGTGTTCGGTGGTTTCGCCATCGGCATCGGCCTGCTGATCCTGTTCCGCCATCGCGCCAGTCTTGGCGGGGTGAACATCCTCGCGTTGTTCCTGCAGGAGCGTTTCGGCCTGCGCGCCGGTACCTTCCAGATGGGCATCGACGCGCTGATCGTCATGGCCGCGGTGTTCGTCGTACCGGTGGACAAGGTGCTGCTGTCGGTGCTCGGCGCCGTGGCGCTGAATCTGGTGCTGGCGATCAATCACCGCGCCGATCGCTACATGGGCGTCAGCTGAGGCTGATCAGCTCCACCTGCGCCTGGCCGTCGTTCAGCTCCAGCAGTGCCAGGCTGATCGGCAGGCTGAAGCGTCGCGGACCGGCGCTGCCCGGGTTCACGTAGAGCACGCCATCGCGCCGCTCGACCTTCGGTTTGTGCGAGTGGCCGGCGATCACCACGTCGACGCCGGCGGCAAGCGGGTCGATATCCAGCTGCTTGAGGTCGTGCAGCACGTGCAGGGTGAGACCCCCGATGCGCAGGTCGAGGCGTTCGGGCAGCACCTGCGCCCAGTCGGCCGTATCGATATTGCCGCGGATCGCCTCCAGCGGCGCGATGACGCGCAGCCCGTCGAGCACCTGCGGTTTGCCGATATCGCCGGCATGAATGATCTGTGCGCAGCCCTGCAGTGCCGCCACCGCCTCGGGGCGGAGCAGGCCGTGGGTGTCGGAGATCAGGCCGATGCGCATGCCGGTGTTCCCTTTAACTGCTTCGTCAGGTCATCCGACCCTTGGCCGACCGCAGTGGTTGCGGCAGGCTTGGGCTGTTCGGGTCGAGGAGTCTGGCATGGATCGGGTGGATTGCGTGGTGGTGGGTGCGGGAGTGGTCGGGCTGGCGGTGGCGCGTGCGCTGGCGCTGGCCGGTCGCGAGGTGCTGATACTGGAAGCCGAGGCGGCCTTTGGCACCGCCACCAGCGCGCGCAACAGCGAAGTCATCCACGCCGGCATCTACTACCCGCAGGGCTCGCTCAAGGGCCGGTTGTGCGTGGCCGGGCGTCGCCAGCTCTACGATTTCTGCGACAGCCACGGCGTGGCCCATCGACGTTGCGGCAAGCTGATCGTCGCCACCGACGAGGCCCAGATCGCTGCGCTGGAACAACTGCGGCGGCACGCGCTGGCCAATGGGGTCGATGACCTGCAGCACCTCGATGGGCGCGAGGTGCTGGCGCTGGAGCCGGAAGTACAGGCGGTGGCAGGGCTGCTTTCGCCAAGCACCGGCATCATCGACAGCCACGCGCTGATGCTGGCACTGCTGGGCGATGCCGAGCGCCACGGCGCGGTGCTGGCACTGAACGCGCCGGTAACGGCGATCACCGTCGGCAGCGCGGGCTTGCAGGTCGAGGTGGGCGGCGCCGACCCGCTGCAGTTGCTGGCCCGCACCGTGGTGAATTGCGCCGGGCATGGTGCGCCCATCCTCGCCGCGCACACCGCCGGGTTGGACCCGGCCGCGCGGCCGCGGCAGTTCTTCGCCAAGGGCAGCTACTTCAGCCTGAGCGGGCGCACGCCGTTTCGCCATCTGGTCTATCCGCTGCCCGAGCCCGGTGGCCTCGGTGTGCACCTGACCCTGGATCTGGCCGGCCAGGCGCGTTTCGGCCCGGATGTGCAGTGGGTTGAGGCGCTCGACTATCGCATCGAGCCGGAGCGGGCCGAGGGCTTCTATGCCGCGATTCGCCGTTATTGGCCGGCGCTGCCGGACGCTTCGTTGCAACCGGCCTACACCGGCATCCGCCCGAAGATCAGCGGCCCCGCCGAGGCGGCCGCGGACTTTCGCATCGATGGCCCGGCGCAGCATGGCGTCGCCGGGCTGGTGAACCTGTTCGGCATCGAGTCGCCGGGCCTGACTGCCTGTCTGGCGATTGCCGAACACGTCCTTGGGTTGCTCGAGCCCACGGCATTGGCGACCTGATCACGCGCTGTCGCGCTCGCGTTGCGGCTCGTGCGGACGGGCCGCACACTGCAACCCGCCGCGATCGGACGGCGCATCACCGGCAAAAGGAACGTGCATGGAACTGACAGGCGAAGCCCGCCCGCTGAAAGTCTATCTGGCGGTCGGATTGCTGCAGGGTTTGGCGCTCTGGGCGGCCAGCGAGGCCTGGCCGCACGCTGCTGGCTGGTGGATCCTGTGTTCGGCGCTGCTGGCCTTCACGGTGATTGGCGGCTGGCAGGTGCAGCTGCTCTGGGGCGGGCTGTGCGAGGCCGGACGCTGGCGCCTGGTACTTGCCTCTGCCGCGCTGCCGGCCGTGCTGGCGGGCGGCCTCGCGCTGCAGTTCGAGCAGCCGCGCTGGTATTACCTGGGTGAATCCGTCGGCACCCTGCTGCTCTGGAGCAACCTGATCCTGGCCTATGTGCTGACACCCTTCATCCAGGCGCGGGATATCGGTCATCGTTGGCGTGTCGACTACGCCGCGCTATACCGGCATGCCATCAACAACGGCCTGCTGCTGTTCATGGCGCTGCTGATGCTGGCGGCGTTCTGGCTGCTGATCTGGCTCTGGGCTGGCCTGTTCAAGCTGGTCGGCATCAGGCTTTTCGCAACGCTGTTCGAGTCGTCCGGCTTTATCTGGGTGGCCAGCGCGACGGTCGTCGCCATCGGGCTGTGGATCGGTCTCGAGCGTGGCCAACTGGTCGATGCGCTGCGCAACGTGCTGCAGGCGATGTGTCGCTTCCTGCTGCCGCTGACGGTGCTGATTCTGCTGCTGTTCGTGGTCTGCCTGCCGTTCACCGGTCTGCAGCCGTTGTGGGAAACCCGCCACGCGACGCCGATCCTGCTGGCCATGGTGTTCGCCCATGTCACGTTGCTCAACGGCGTCGTTCAGGATGGCCGGCAAGCGGTGCATTACCCGCGTGCGCTGCGCGTGCTGGTCGACGCCAGCTCCCTGTGCCTGCCGCTTCTGGCGGGTCTTGCGGTTTACGCACTGTGGCTGCGGATCGCTCAGTACGGGCTCACGCCTGATCGGGTGGTGGCGCTCGGGGCGACCTTGGTGGCGCTGCTGCACGCGCTGGCGCTGACGGCGGCGGTGCTGCAACGGCGGGATGGCTGGTTGGCGGGCTTGCGCCGGAGCAACCCGCTGCTGGCGCTGGTTTCGGTGGCGCTGTTGCTGCTCATGCATCTGCCACTGTTGAGCCCGTTGCAGCTCAGCGCGGCCAATCAGTACCAGCGCCTGCTCGACGAGCAGGTGCCGGCAGAGCGCACCGATCTCGGCGCGCTGCGCTTTCAGCTGGGACAGCCCGGTCGCGACCATCTGGAAAAACTGCGCCAGCGCCTGAGCCAACCGGGCATCGCCGACGCGCGTCGGGAGCAACTGCAGGCGGACCTGCAGCGACTGGACGGCGCGGACAACTACTGGAACTGGCGACACGCGCACGACATGGCCAACACCGCTCCCGTGCCATGGATCGGCGCGCCTCTCGAAGATG
>Ga0114945_10002509_pt1 | contig 10755 bp, 10 predicted proteins | sample OV2TP3_FD_87194 | JGI IMG/M metagenome (GOLD analysis project Ga0114945, IMG submission 87194) | Hot spring microbial communities from Beatty, Nevada to study Microbial Dark Matter (Phase II) - OV2 TP3 | ecosystem: Environmental > Aquatic > Thermal springs > Hot (42-90C) | place: USA: Beatty... | reverse complement strand
CGGTGCGAACCGCCACCACCGTCCGCGAATAGCTTTCCAGCATGCCGAACGACAATTGCTCTGCGGCCAGGATGCACGTAATGAGCATGGGGGCGAGATAGCGCTTGTCAACGCTGAACCGACGCGCCTCGACTGAGGGGGAGGGGGTCATCGTCGAGGACGCAGAGGTGGTCGAAGCACTGATCTCTGGATTCATACCGGCTCCTTTACCCGATGAATCTGGCCGACCTGAGGCGCTGTGAGCGTCTGTATGGTCCCCGAAGGCCAACGAATCACCACCGTCTCGATGCGCGGTTGTTTGCCCAGACCGAAATGCAAGCGGCGCTGATTCTGCGACCCGAATCCGCTGCCACCCGACACTTCTTGCACCTGCTCTCGCCCATTCCAGAACAGCCGCACCTGCGTGCCAATGGCGCTGCGGTTGCTGCCGCTTCCTTCCAGCTCAAACGCGATCCACGTATTCTCAGGCGCGGATGAAGTCCGTGATGGAGCGCATCGCTTCGCCGTCGTAGGCGAAGAGCCAGGGACACGATCCCTGCAAGCGTTGCCGGGCCACCACCACCTGCCTGGCTTGCAGCTCGAACTCCGCCTGCACATCACCGTTGGGCCAGATGATGCGGGCCACGTTGGCGGCGCGGTGTTCTCCCAGCCCGAAGTGAAGCATCGGCCCTGCAATAGGCTGCTTCTGAAACAATAAACCGGCTCGGACTTCGACCTCCCCGCCCAGGCCAAAGCTATTGATACGCCCATCTCCCGGCAGTTGCAGGGCGCGTGGCCGCAGGGTCAGCCAGAAATATTCTTTCGTGCCCCGATTGACCAGCGGTATGTGTTGGAAGATGGATCGGGTAGCCCATCGCCACGACCGCATGCGCCTGGACTTGTACCCAGGAGGAGCATACATGCGAGAACGGTGAGGCGGTGCACTGATAACCATGACGATCTCGGGATCTTCATCCCTTCTTAGCCAGGGACTGGGGGCACAACCGCAGAGCCCTCCAGATACTGTGCGGGCACTAAATCAGTCCACATAGGATTGGTACACAGGTAAACCGCAGATCTCCTCCCCCATCCTGACCTTCCCCCTCGCCGGGGGGAAGGGGATTTTTGAGTGCCCGTTGGAGTGTGCCAATGTCGTGTGGTCCGATTTAGCAGCAACGCGCAAGGTGTTTTCGCGGTCGGTGGTTAGTCCCTCTCGCAGGGTTCACCGGGTGAGGGGCCGGACCAACGAGAGGTTCGAAGGTCCACACATCCGGCGGCATCGAAGCACACGCCCTCCGCCTCCAGCAGGGTGCGCTGGATGGCTTCGGCATGGGGCTCACAGCGTGTGCTGATGCGCCCTACGGCATTGATGACCCGCTGCCAGGGAATGGCTGAGCCGGTGGGGAGCGCGTGCAGCGCGTAGCCGACCGCGCGAGCCGCGCTGGGATGCCCGAGCAGCGAAGCGATCTGCCCGTAGGTAGCGACCTTGCCGGGTGGGATTTGAGCCACCAGCCGATAGACGGCGGTGTAAAAACTTGGGAGAGCTGCCGGCGTTTCTTCGCCCCGAGGCGGCTGCTGAGCCCGGCTCATCCCCCCCCTTTCAGAAAGGTCTGTTGCAGCCGCCGTTGCCATCGCTCGATGCATTCCGGGCTGGCCTGTCGGAACGTACTGGTGAAGCGCGTCCGTGGAACGCGCATGTGGCCCGCCGCAAAGGTGCGATCGGACAATGGCTCGAAACGAAACAGCGCCTCGGCGCCGGTGCCACCCGTGACACGATAGGTAAGCCCGTGTGGCAGCGCGCGCTCCTTCGTGTGTGGCCATCCCTCACGTCTCAAGACGCCATCCAGTAAGGCTTCGATCTCGCCTATGCTAAAACCCAACTCCTGCACGAGGTACGGCTCATCACGGTTGTGGCCCGACCGTTCTGAGGGAAGACATGCCATCCGCCTAATCCCGCCGGGACCGTGTATCAATCCGTCAGGACCCGCCCATCCACATCCGCGCACCGACGAGCAAGACTACCACTGCACCAGCGACAATCCCCACCAGTTCCCAGGACATATATCCTCCTAGACTGAAAGTTCCATCAAATCGTGAGCGACGATGATCGCATCGTGCAAGCCTTCGAGCCCATCCGAAAGCTTCTCCGGGTCGGCGTATCGGGAGCTGATATGCGTCAAGACCAGACGCTTCGCTCCAGCCTGTTTCGCCAGTGTAGCAGCCTGGAAGGAGGTCGAATGCCCCTTGTCGCTGGCCTCCTCTTCCTCTCCGGCTGCCAACGTGCTGTCATAGAGCAGCAGATCTGCGTCGCGTGCAAGCGTGACCGCTTCGGGACAAGGACGCGTATCGAGACAGTAGGCGATGCGGCGCCCTCGCTTCGGCGGACCGAGCACGTCTGTGGGATAAACCGTTCGGCCATCGGGTAATGTCACGGGATGCCCTTGCTGTAAACGCCCATAGAGGGGCCCTGGGGGGACTCCCAACTCTGAGGCACGGGCCACATTGAACGTCCCGGGTTTCCCCCGTTCCTGGAGGGCATACCCGTAGGTCAGAATCCGATGGTTGAGCGGCTGGCATTCGACTTCGTACTCGCTGGTGTCACAAATGATACCCGGCTGCACCTCATGGAAGATGATGGGATACCGGAATCCTGTGCACAGCAGGCGCGTTGACATCAGTACATATTCAGCCAATGCGGGTGGGCCATAGAGCTCCAGCGGACGTTGCCGCCCGTTCAGCTCCAGCGTCATTAGCAGTCCCATGAGCCCGATGACGTGGTCGCCGTGCATATGGGTGATGAAGATACGGGTTAAACGCCCAGGCCGCAGGCCGGCTTTGCGAAGTTGCAGCTGCGTCCCCTCGCCACAATCGAAGAGCAGCATTTCGCCTTCACGCACGACGGCGGTCGCGGAGGTGCGTCGCGTGGGCGTGGGCAGGGCCGACCCTGTCCCAAGAATAATGACTCGCATCGCTGTAGCCAACGTCTCACCTCAGATTGCCTCTTGACAGCCAACCTACCATCCTCGTTCCCTGCCTGTCAACTCCGCCGCTCCCGCCACTAAAGCAGCCGCGTGTTGATCCGCGCACAGAACCCGGCATCCAGACTGTAGATCTCTAGCAGGGCCGCCATTGCGAATGTACGACACCTTTTCTCCTGCTGTGCCACCCAGCCCTGCGACCGCAGCAGGAGCAGCTTACCCACCATCATTCCTCACTCATTACCGGTCAGGTCTACTGCGATGCCTTACGGAAATCCGGACAATGTCTTATACTATGACAGATCCGACGCGCCCGTTCCGCCAGGGGTCATTCCCCATATGTCCTAAAACGCGACAATAGACGCTGCGAGGGGCTCCTGCACTTCAGCCGGCGGTCTGGAGAAACAAAGTGGGCCGAACCGCTCAACTCGATCCTGTCTGGGGTCGTCGCCATGCTGGAGCCGACCGCGCGGGTGACCGGCGTCCGCATCAACCTGGACCGCAGTCCTGGGTACTCTTGTAGTGATGGGAGGCCAGAGAGCGATGGAAATGCGAAGGCACAAGCTGTTAATCGTCGATGATGACGTGGGCATGGCCGAGACCTGCGCCAAGCTCTTCCGCCGCCAGGGGTGGGTGCCCCTGGTGGCGCACTCCGGACGCGAGGCCCTGGAACGCCTCGAGGCCGACCCCGAGGTAGAGTTGGTGCTGACCGACCTGATCATGCCCGACCTCTCCGGGGTGGAGTTGCTGCAGGCGATCAAGCACAAGGATTCGAGCCTGCAGGTGATCATCATGACCGGCTACGGCACGATTCAGAATGCGGTGCAGGCCATGAAGCTGGGCGCGGCCGATTACGTCACCAAACCCTTCGACAAGGATGAGATCCTGGCCGCCATCGAACGGTTCCTCACCATCAAAGACCTGCAGGAGGAAGTGCGCACCCTGCGCGCTCAACTGAAAGACCGCTACGGGCTGGAGCAACTGGTGGGCCAGAGCAAGCCCATGCGGGAGGTCTTCGAGCAGATCCGCGCGGCCGCCGGGGTGGACAGCCCGGTGCTGATCGTGGGGGAGACCGGCACGGGCAAAGAACTGGTCGCCCGGGCCATCCATGGCTTGAGTCCCCGCGCCCGACGCCCCTTCGTCCCCGTCAATTGCACCGCGCTGCCGAAGGAGCTCCTGGAGAGCGAGCTGTTCGGACACAGGAAGGGGGCCTTCACGGGGGCCCTTGCGGACTCCAAAGGCCTCTTTCGCACGGCGGAGGGGGGTACGGTGTTGCTGGACGAGATCGGGGACATGCCCATCGAAGGGCAGGCGAAACTGCTGCGGACGCTGCAGGAACGCACGATCCGCCCCATCGGCGAGATGCGTGAACTGCCGGTGGATGTGCGGGTGCTGGCCGCGACGAACCAGGCGCCCGCCATGCTCCTGGAGAGCGGGCGGCTGCGCCCGGATCTCTACTACCGCCTGACGGTCCTCACCATCGAGCTCCCGTTGCTGCGGGAGCGGGTCAGCGACATCCCCCTGCTGGCCCAACACTTCCTCCAGCAGTACAACGCTAGGTACCAGCGGGGGGTGGAGGGGATGGAGCGAGAGGCCCTGGACTGTCTGATGGCCTATCCCTGGCCGGGCAATGTACGGGAGCTGGAGCACACGATCGAGGGGCTCTTTGCGCTGCGGGATCTCAAGTCAGCCATCACCAGAGACGACCTGCCGGCCGCGTTGAAACAGGTCCCCCGCGTCGCGGTGCACGAAGCCGGGGGAGAAGTCCGGTCGTTGGCGGAGGCGGAGAAAGGGGCGATCATCCGGGCCTTGCAGGCGACCGGGGGGAATAAGTCCAAAGCCGCCGAACAGCTCGGCATCTCCCGCGACCGGCTGTACCGCAAGCTCGAGCTGTATGGGATCGCGACGCCCTAAATGTTCAGCGCCCTGCTGCAGAGACGTGGCGCGGCAGGAGGGACAACCGGAGATTTTCCTCGCTGCCAGCGCGACTCCCAATTTAGCCTGGCCGATGGGTGTCGCCCGTTCCAGCCGCGGTCAGCCAGCCGGCTGCTGGCCGCTGCCATTGGCCACAGGCAGCGTCAGGGTGAAGGTAGTCCCCTGATGGGGTCGGCTCTCGACGTCGATGCTGGCCCCCGGTTGCTCCGCCACCAGGGACCGTACAATGGCAAGGCCCAAGCCGGTGCCCTCCGGCTTGGTGGTATAGAAGGGCTCCCAGATCTGGGGGAGGGCCTCCGGGGGAATCCCCGGCCCGGTATCCGCGACCTCAACGATGACAGAGGCGGGCAGGGAAGCAGGCTGGCGACCAGGCCGCTGATGATCCACGCGGTCGGCCTGCACCCGGACCCCCAGCGTGAGCTGGCCACCCGTCTCCGCCATCGCCTCGATGGCATTGGTGGCCAGATTCACCAGCACTTGCATGAACTGGCTCCGGTCCCCTAAGACCGGCGGCAGCGTGGAGGGGGCGTCTACGGCCACGCTCACCTGATTCTGGCGGGCGGGATACACGACTAGCTCTCGGGTGGCTGCAAGCAGCTCACCCATCTGCAGAAGGGTGGGCTCCGGCCTGGGCGGCTTCGCATAGGTCGAGAGGCCTTGCATGATGCGCTTCATCTGCCCCGCCGCCCCTGCCAGGCTGGGGAGATACTGGGACAAGACCTCCGCGGCGGAGGGTGGCCCGTCCGCCACGTCGCTCTGGAGGAGATCCAGCTCCAGGAGGAGGCGCGCCAGGGGTGTATTCAGCTCGTGGGCCACGCCGGCCGCCAGTCGCCCCAGGGCCGCCAGACGCTCCTGGATCGCCAGCCGTTCCCGCTCCGCGGCATGGGAGACCGCCAGGCCGATCTGCGTGCCGACGGCGGTCAGCAGCGAGAGCATGTGTGGGGAGGCCTGCAGGCGGCGGCGACTGAGGAGGGTCAGGGCCCCATACACCTGGCCATGCGCCAGGAAGGGTGTGGCGGCCACGGTGAGAAACCCGGCCTGGCGCAAGGCTTCCGCCAGGTGGGGGAGACCGATCTCCGGATAGGACTCGATCGAGCGCAGCACCGGCTGTCGCTCTGCCACCGCCCGTCCAGCCATACCGGATCCCACGGGGATCGACTCACTCAGGGCCCGCACCTCAGGCGGGAGCGCATGCGCGTGCAACAACCGCAGGAGCTGCCCCCGTGGATCCAGCTGCAGGGCGACCGCGGCATCGTACCCCAGCAGGGGCAAAGCTTGTTCCACCGCGATACGGACGACATCCGCAGGCCGGCTGGCCTGCGCGATGACGCGATCCAAGGCGTACAGGATCTCCAGCTCCTGCCAGCGGTGTGTCTGGGTGAGATCCCGCATGGCGCTGATCGTAAACATCCCCTCATCGGTCTCCAGCGGGCTCAGACTCATCTCAACCGGAAACTCGCTGGCGTCTTTTCGGCGCGCATAGACCTCGAGCGCCCGGCCCACAGGCTGTGCCTGCGGACCCGCGAGGTCGCTGGCCCACTGGATCTGCTGGTGACCCCGGAACTGCCCGGGCACGAGCTGCTCGATCGATGCGCCCAGTAACCCCTGCCGCGTCTCGCCGAAGAGCTGCTCCGCCTGCGCGTTCACCAGGAGGATCTTCCCCGCCGGGTTGAGGATGAGCATGGCATCCGGCGCCGCCTCCAGCACCCCCCGCACCAACTGTTCCGTCCGCTTGCGTTCGATCGCATAGCGGATGGCGCGCACCAGCAGCTGGCCCTCCACCTGCCCTTTCACCAGATAGTCCTGCGCCCCGTGCTGCATGGCCCTGAGGCCCAGTTCTTCATCATCCAGCCCCGTGAGGACCACGATGGGCACGCCCGGCATCGCGTCGCGGAGCGTGAGCAACGTCTCCAGGCCCTGGCTATCCGGGAGTCCCAGATCTAAGAGCACCACATCGCAGTGGGCAGCCGTCAGATGCTGCAGCCCGTCTGTCAGCCGCTCGACCCGGCTCACCACGAACGGCACCAGGGGGGTCTCGGTCAGCGCTTCCCGGACGAGCAAGGCATCGGTGGGATTGTCTTCGACCAGCAGCAGGTGCAGGGGCTGATCCGTCACGGCCCTTACCCCTCTGGTAACATCACGACCGTGAACCAGAAGTGCTCGATCGCCCGCACGACCTCAATGAAGCGCGTAAAATCTACCGGCTTGGTGATGTAGCAATTGGCGTGCAGGCCATAGGCTTTCAGCACATCTTCCTCGGCCTTGGACGTGGTCAGAATGACCACCGGGATGGTTTTCAGGCTCGCATCGGCCTTGAGCTCCGCGAGCACCTCCCGCCCATCTTTCCGGGGCAGGTTCAAATCGAGCAGGATCAGATCGGGGCGGGGCACCTGGGTATACTGGCCCTCCTTGCGCAGGAAGGCCATCGCCTCCACCCCGTCCTCAACGATATGCAAGTGGTTGCGCACCTTCGCCTGCCCCAGCGCTTCTTGCGTGATCAGCACGTCCGTCGGACTATCTTCGACCATCAAGATCTCGACCGGTTTCAGCCGGACGCCGTCGCTCATCCTCCGCTCACCTCATCTCTGGGATGGTACAATAGAAGATGGACCCTTGCCCCACCGCGGACTCCACCCAGATGCGTCCGCCGTGGCGCTCGACGATCTTCTGGCAAATCGCCAGGCCAATGCCGGTCCCAGGATACTCGCGCCGGGTATGCAGCCGTTGAAAGATGCCGAAAATCCGCTCCTGGTACTCGGGCGCGATGCCAATGCCATTGTCGCGCACCGACATCACCCACGCGCCTGGTGTGCGCTCCGCGCCAATCTGGATGGCTGGGGGCTGGTCGCCTTTGAACTTGAGGGCGTTGCTGAGCAGATTTTGGAAGACCTGTCGGAGTTGGGAGGGATCGGCCATCACCAGCGGCAGTGGTCCGACGCTCACCACAGCACCGCTCTCGCGGATGGGGGCCTCGAGGTCACCGAGGACGCCCTGCACCAGCGTGCCGCAGTCCGTCGGCTCGAAGGGCTTGCCGCGGGTACCGACCCGCGAATAGGCCAGGAGGTCATCGATGAGGGCCTGCATCCGTCGCGGCCCTTCCACGGCATGCTGGATCAGCTCATCGGCGCGTGCGTCAAGTTGGCCCTGATAGCGGCGCTGGAGCAGCTGGACGCAACTGGCCACCGCCCGCAGCGGTTCTTGTAGATCATGGGAGGCCACGTAGGCGAACTGTTCCAACTCGGCATTGGAGCGTGCGAGCTCCGCCGCGGTGCGGCGCAAGGCCTCTTCCGTCCGCTTGCGCTCGGTCACATCGCGAATCGCTGCGGTCACCAGGAAATCTGCGGGGGTGGTCAGCGGACTCAGGCTGATTTCCACGGGAAACGCCGTCCCATCCTTACGCCGGCCAAGCAAGTCCAACCCCACGCCCATCGGGCGCGTACGGCGCTCCGCAAAGTACCTGGCTCGATGACTGATGTGGACCTCCCGGAACCGCTCAGGCACGAGCATCTCTATCGCCTCGCCGAGCAACTCCTCGCGCTGGTAGCCGAACAACCGCTCCGTTTGGGCATTGAGGAGCATGATGCGGCCATCACGGTCCACGATGACCATGGCGTCCGGCGCGGATTCGAGGAGTCCTCGGAACATCGCTTCCGCTCGCTGGCGTTCCGTCACCTCCGCCTGCAACGCGTTGTTGGCGGCGGTCAGCGCGGCCGTCCGTTCCTGGACGCGTCGTTCCAGCTCGGCGTGCGCCTGGTGTAAGACCTCTTCCGCGTCGAGCCCTTGCAGTTCGTCCAAGGCGGCCGACAATTCCTGGAAGACCTCCGCCGGTAGAGCACGTTGTTGCCGCAAGATCAATTCCTTGAGTTGGCGGCACAAGTCTTCGGCACTCATCGATTTCCCTCGTGAGTCTTCACGCACCGACTCACCAGCAGCCGACTGGTGACGGTGGGGAACGGATATAGACGACGGTCAGCTGGCAACCGCGCCACAAGTGTATGGGAGGAGGGCGGATGGTGTCAAGCCAGAGTGACCAGAGAAGGCCAGGGGTTCCGCTTGAGCCATTTCTCCGCTTCCACCGCGAAAAACACGACCGCCGCGACGCCAAATGCCACGGCCAACTCGCTCGGGTGCAAGGGCTCGGTCTTAAAGATGCCATTGAGCACGGGCACATAGAGGGTGGCCAGTTGCAGCAGGACGGTCAGGGTGACCGCTCCCAGCAATGGCAGATTCGACCACAGCCCCTGGGTGAAAAGCGACTCGCGTTCCGAGCGGATCGCAAGCACATGCGCCAGCTGCGACAGACAAAGGACGGTAAAGACCATCGTCTGCCAGCGGCCAGACCCCGCATGGAAGAACCAGGCCTGCGTGCCAAGGGTGAGGGCTCCCATGAGCAGGCCCACCCACATCACGTGGAGCCCCATGCCATGGGCGAAAATCCCCTCCTGCGGGGAACGCGGCGGCCGTCGCATGATATTGCGCTCTTCCGGCTCGGCCGCCAGGGCCAGCCCGGGCAAGCCATCGGTCACGAGGTTGACCCACAGAATCTGGATCGGCAAGAGCGGTAGAGGTAGCCCCAGGAAAGGCGCCAGGAACATGGTCAGGATCTCGCCCGAGTTGGTCGTCACGGCGTACCTGATAAACCGGCGGATGTTATCATAGATCCTCCGTCCCTCCCGAATGGCCTGGATGATGGTGGCGAAATTGTCATCCAGGAGGATCATGGCGCTCGCCTCGCGGGCGACGTCGGTCCCGGTCATGCCCATCGCCACCCCGATGTCGGCCTGCTTCAGTGCCGGGGCATCGTTGACCCCATCCCCGGTCATGGCCACGATCTCTCCCCGCTCCTGGAGGGCACGGACGATCGTAAGCTTTTGCTCCGGGGCTACCCGTGCATAGACGCGGATCTTTCCGACCCGGGGCTCAAGGTCCCCTGGAGAGCGTGCGGCCAGCTCCTGGCCGGTCACCACCGCGTCGTCATCCTCCAGGATTCCGAGGCGCCTGGCGATCGCCCGAGCCGTCGTGCGATGATCCCCCGTGACCATGACGGGCGTAATGCCGGCGGTCTTGCACTGTTCGACCGCCTCATGGGCCTCCGGGCGAGGCGGATCCACGAGCCCCACGACACCTAGCAGCGTGAGGTCCCGTTCGATGAGCTCGGGGAGTAGCATCTCTGGCAGCCCAGGCCAACGGCGGGTCGCGAAGGCGAGGACGCGCAGACCTTCGGCGGCCATGGACTCACTTACCCGCGTCAGCTGGTCTGGTTGGGGCTCGAATGTACCCGATACCTGCGGCATCCCCACGGATTTCGCCAGCAGGACCTCCGTTGCTCCCTTGGTCACCGCCAGGAAACCCCCTGCAGGATCCCGATGCAGGGTCGTCATGCACTTGCGGTGGGCATCGAAGGGAAGTTCCGCCACCCGCGGATAGCGCTGCTCCAGCGCGCGCTTGTTGAGCCCCGCGTCCCTGGCGGCTACGATCAGCGCCACCTCGGTGGGGTCCCCAGTGATGGTTCCGGAGGCGTCGGGGCCGGCATCGCTGCACAGCACCATCGCCCGGAGTAGGGCCTGCCAGGCGGCCCCCGATCCAGGCGTGCGTGCCAGAGCCCCATGGCAATAGAATGCCTCGACCCGCATCTGATTTGCGGTGAGCGTGCCGGTCTTATCGGTACAGATGTAGGTCACCGAGCCCAGAGTCTCTACCGCTGAGAGCTTTCGCACCAGGGCCTGCTGCTGCACCATGGTCCGCGCCCCCAGGGCGAGCGTGGTGGTCACCACAGCGGGAAGGGCCTCGGGGATGGCCGCCACGGCCAGACTCACCGCGGTCAGAAACATCAGCAGTGGGGGCTCGCCGCGCAGGATTCCGG
>Ga0114945_10002507_pt1 | contig 10759 bp, 8 predicted proteins | sample OV2TP3_FD_87194 | JGI IMG/M metagenome (GOLD analysis project Ga0114945, IMG submission 87194) | Hot spring microbial communities from Beatty, Nevada to study Microbial Dark Matter (Phase II) - OV2 TP3 | ecosystem: Environmental > Aquatic > Thermal springs > Hot (42-90C) | place: USA: Beatty... | reverse complement strand
CGTCAAGGATCTTTTTGAGAAGGGCACGACGGTAGAATTCCTCCCGGGCGCCGAATATAAGAAGTTCCTGGATGCCCAGTTGGTTCACCTGACGGAGGTTGCCAAGAAGGTCGGCCTGTACAAGGTGAAGGCGCAGAACTGATCCGTGCGCGGGCCGGGGGTGCCTCTGCCCCTCCCGCCGCATCCTTGAGGCGCGGGGCCGTCCTCCGGGGCGGCCCCGCGCGCCTTCGCCCCCTTTCGCCGGTGGAGGCCCATGCGCAGGCGATCGGACGCTTGGATCGGGTTGGTTCTCCTCGCCTTCTGCGGGGTGACGTTCGCGGCGGGGTGGGGGTTGCCCCCGGCCCCCTACGAAACCATGGGCCCCGCCTTCATGCCCAACCTCACCCTGGGGTTGCTGGCGGTTCTCTCCTTCATGCTCGTGGTCCAAGGCGTTCGCCGGCCCGGCGCCCACCCGGCCCGCCAGGCCCTTTCCCTCGCCGGCCGAATCTCCAAGTACCGGAACATCCTTTACTCGTTCGGCCTTTTCTTCCTCTTGGCCTGGCTCTTTCCCGTCTTAGGCTTCGTGCTGACGAGTTTTCTCTTTCTTCTGCTCTTGCAGGTCGCCATCGGCCCCAAGGAGTGGGCGAAGGCGCCCTTCTACCTCGGCGTCTCCGTGGGGGTCACGCTCGTGCTCTTCCTCATCTTCCGGTGCATGCTTCTGGTGATTCTGCCCGAGAGCGAATTTGACGCCATGCGGTTGCTGGAGGATGGGGTGCACGTGATTTTGTGCGATTCGTGGGAGGCGGTCTCCCAGTTCTGGAATTAGCCCGGCGCGCTCCGGAGGGTGAACTTGGTTATTGACTACGTCGCCGACGCCTTCGTGGAGGTGTTCCGTCCCGGCATCCTCTTCTCCATGACGCTGGGGACGGTGGCCGGCATCGTGGCGGGCGCCATTCCGGGCTTCACCATCGCCATGGCGGTCATCCTGACGCTCCCCTTCACCTTCGGGATGAGTCCCATTCACGGCCTCTCGACCATGCTGGGCGTCTTCGTGGGGGGCCTGTCGGGAGGCCTCATCTCGGGCACCCTGCTGGGCATCCCCGGCACCCCCTCTTCGGTCGCCACCACATTCGACGCCTTCCCGATGGCCCGTGGGGGCCGGCCCGGCTTGGCGCTGGGGCTGGGGGTGTGGTCCTCCTTCTTCGGGGGACTCTTGAGTTGGGCGGCCCTCGTCTTCTTCGCCCCGCCCCTGGCCGCCTTCGGCCTCAAGTTCGGCCCCTGGGAGTTTTTCTCCCTCATCTTGTTCGCCTTGACCATCATCGCCTCCCTCTCGGGGGAGTCCCTCCTCAAGGGGTGCATCTCGGGCCTCCTGGGCCTTTTCCTGGCCATGGTGGGGGACGACGAGATCACGGGGATCGAGCGCTACACCTTCGGCTATGACGAGTTGCGCCAGGGATTCGCCTTCCTGCCCGTCCTGGTGGGCCTGTTCGCCTTCAGCCAGCTCATGAGCGACATCGAGACCGAGGAGGAAGCCCGCGGTTCCCTCCTCGAGGCTAAGGCGAAGGGGGTCCGCATCGACCATTGGGGGGCGATCAAGGAGATATTTCGGCGACCAGGGAATTTGTTGAGGTCTTCTTTCATCGGGATCTTCGTGGGGATCCTGCCCGCGGCGGGAGGGAGCATCTCGAACATCGTCGCCTACGACCAGGCGAAGAAGGCATCGCGCCACCCCGAGAAGTTCGGCACCGGAATCCCGGACGGCATCATCGCCTCGGAGGCCGCCAACAACGCAACGGCGGGGGGCGCCCTCATCACGATGATGGCGCTGGGGATCCCGGGGGACATCGTGACGGCCATCATGCTGGGGGCGCTCCTCATCCACAACATCATTCCCAGCCCGGCCTTCATCACCGAGCGCCCGGACTTGAGCTACGGGATCTTCGTGGCGTTCTTCTTGGCCCACTTCATCATGATCGCCCTCCAGGCCGTTGGGCTCAGGCTCTTCCTCAAGGTGGTTCACGTGCCGCGGTACGGCCTGGTCTCCACCATCTTGCTCTTCTGCGCGGTCGGCATCTTCGCGCTAAGCAACGTGACCTTCGACGTCTGGACCCTCTTCTGGTTTGGCCTCTTGGGCTACGCCATGCGGAAGTTCGGCTTCCCGCTCGCCCCGATGATCATCGGGGTGGTGCTGGGGCCCATCGCCGAGGTGAACCTGAACCGCTCCTTCATGAGCAACGCCGACCCCATGCTCTTCCTCACGCGCCCCATCTCGCTCTTCTTCGTTCTCCTCGCCGTCATCTCCCTCGCCTTTCCCTTCTGGCAGGAGCAGCGCGACCGGCCCTGGGCCCGGTTTTTCTTCCCGGCGTGCCTCTTGCTGATGTCGCTTCCTTTCTGGCTCTCGCCCGGCTGGCTCAAGCTCATCGGGGTCCTCTTCCTCCTGGGGGGGGCATACTTCATCCGCCGCCAGTGGCAGGGGCCGCCCCCGGCCCCCGGCCCGGAGCGGGCCTTCGACCGCCCGGCCAAGGAGGCGCTCGACTGAGGGCAGCGGGCCCGCCTCCCTCCTCCTCAGAAGGAGACGGCGAGGCCCACGGTTCCAATCACCTCGCTGGGCTCCCGGTCGTCGTTGATGTTCCGGAGGCTGGCCGCGTCCAGGTAGAGGTACTCCACCCGGAGCGAAAGCGACCACTTGCCGGCCCACTTGGGCGCCGGAAGATCAAAGCCCACAACCGAGGCGACGGAGACATAGCCCAGCCTCTCGTTCCTGCCTTTTTTGTCCGTGTAGTAAGAATCCAGGCTCATCCCCACCTTCACGGGGACCGAGAGGTTGAACGGAATTTTCGCGATTTCCCCCTTGAACGAAGGTGCGATTCCCACCTCCCAGTATTCATCCTCGGTGCCCGCATTGTCTCTGGTCTCGAAGGCGAAGCTCACGTAGGGGTTCAGCGCGAAGGGGAACCCGATGGTCTTGACGAGCGCGCTGTCGTCGTAGCTCACCTTGAAGCCGGCCTCGTGGATGTCGTCAAAGGCGTTGGACGGGGAGTTGAAGTAGGTGTAATTGAGGTCGAGGATGAACGGCCCGAGCCCTTGGATTTTCACCCCCCCGAGAAGGTCCAGTTCGTAGTGGTGCTTGGAGCGAATCGGTCCTTTTTGGTCGTGGAAGCTGTTCCAGACGCCCAGCGAGGGACCGATGGTCAGGCCCCCGACCTTGAACGATGCGAGGCTCAGGTTGGCGTAGGGCTGGGCGATGAAGCCCGCGTCCTCCTGCCTGGCGCCCCGGAAGTAGTAGGCCGTCGTAAAGTTCACCCCGCCGTCCAGCGAGAACAGGGGCTGCGTGGCGCCCTCCTGGGCCTTTGCGGGAGAGGGCGGCCAGGCGGCGAGCAAGGCGATGGCGAGTGAGGCGACCAGCAACGGGAGGGCCGATCGGTTCTTCATGATGAAATTTCCTCTCTGGGGCAGCGGGATCATTTCGGCGGGCTGGCCGAGCACAACGGGAGGGGAACGCCCGGCCTTAGGGCCCGCCCGCGAGGCCCACATCGCGCTCCTGAGAGATCCATAAGGGAGTTTTGTTGCAGGAAGGTTTCAAAAACATGAAGGGAGAATTAAATCTGCGCGGCGGTGCCCGAAGAACGAGCGATTTTTTGGCCATTTTTTAACGCAGTGGTAATCCCGGCGAAACCTTTAGGAAACATCCTCGGACTAGCATTCTCGCCCGGAATCCAGGTGCCCTCGCCATGGCGAGATAGGAGAGCATCTAACTCGGGAGAGGAAAAATGCTGCGAAGATTCTGCTGGGCGGCCACGCTGTCTTTGCTGGCCGTGGTCTTGTGGGTGTGGGATGTGTCCTGGGCCCAGGATGCGAAGGCTCTGGAGAAGAGCGTGGGCGACCTGCGCGTCGCCGTGGACACCGTCTGGGTCATGGTGACGGGATTCTTGGTGTTTTGGATGCACGCCGGCTTTGCCATGCTGGAGTCGGGGATGTGCCGGGCGAAGAACGCCGTTGCCATCCTGTACAAGAATTTCGGCGTCGTGGCCGTCTCCTCGATCGCCTTCTGGATCATCGGGTTTGCCCTGATGTTCGGAGACGGGAATCCTTTGATCGGGTGGAAGGGATATTTCCTCATCGGCCCGGACAACAGCCCCGCCATGGGCAAGGCCTACGAGGGGATCTTTTCGTCCCTGAACTGGGCGGGGATCCCGCTCTACGCGAAATTCTTTTTTCAGCTGGTCTTCGCCGCCACGGCGGCCACCATCGTCTCGGGCTGCGTGGCGGAGCGGATTCGCTTCTCCACGTTCATGATTTTCAGCTTCCTTCTGGTTGCCGTCATTTACCCGATCCAGGGCCACTGGGTTTGGGGAGGAGGATGGCTGAGCGCGCTGGGATTCGTCGATTTCGCCGGCTCGACCGTGGTTCACTCGGTCGGCGGGTGGGCGGGCCTGGCCGGGATCCTGGTCCTGGGCCCCAGGCTCGGGAAGTACGGCCCGGACGGAAAAATGTACCCCATCCCGGGCCACAACATGGCCATGGTCACCCTGGGCGGGTTCATTCTGTGGCTGGGGTGGTTTGGGTTCAATCCCGGTAGCACCCTGGCCGCGGCCCCCGACGACATCGCCCGCATCGCTGTCACGACCAACCTCTCCGCAGCCTCTGGGGTGGTGGCCTCGAGCCTCTTTAGCCGGATCTTTTTCGGGAAGCCCGACCTCTCGATGAGCGTGAACGGCGCCCTGGCTGGCCTGGTGGCCATCACGGCCCCTTGCGCCAACGTCACTCCGTTGGGGGCGGTCATCATCGGTTTGGGGGCCGGCGTTCTGGTTTGCCTCTCGGTCCCGTTCCTGGATCGGGTCAAGGTGGACGATCCCGTCGGCGCCGTTTCGGTCCACCTCGTATGTGGCATCTACGGGACGCTGGCCGTGGGCCTTTTCGCCTCACCCACCATCAACAAAGAGGTGGTGGGTTTCTTCTACGGCGGCGGGGTTTCCCTCCTTGTCAAGCAATTGACGGGGGTAGTCGCCGTTGGGGCCCTCACCTTTGTTCTTTCCTACATTCTTTGGCAACTTGCCCGGCCCATCGTCGGCCTGCGGGTGGAGCCGGAGGCGGAACTCGCCGGTCTCGACCTGACGGAGCACGGGATGGAGGCCTATCCGGAGGAGGCGCTGGCCCGGTGAGGAGGGGCCGCCGTTTCGAGCCCGGGAGGATCCCATGGGGGCCGCCCTCCGAGGGGCCCATCAACAAGCGGAAAGAGGGTGAGCGATGCGTTTGATCACGGCAATCATCAAGCCGTTCAAGCTGGACGAGGTGAAAGAGGCGCTAGGCAAGGCCGGGGTCGCTGGCATGACGGTCACCGAGGTGAAGGGGTTCGGTCGGCAGAAGGGCCACACCGAGCTCTACCGCGGCAGCGAGTACGTGGTGGACTTCCTGCCCAAGATCGTGATCGAGATCCTGGCCGAGGACAGCCGCGCGGATGGTATTGTGAAGGCGATCTCCGATGCGGCGAAAACAGGGAAGATCGGCGACGGGAAGATCTTCGTGCAGGCCGTGGAGGATTGCATCCGCATCCGCACGGGCGAGCGCGGCGAGGAGGCGATTTAGCCGCGGTTTCCCGGGGCAAGAAACCTATTTCGCCGAGCTGCTGACCGCCGCGAGAGTCTCTCCCACGTCCTCGAGGCCCAGGCGCTTGAGGGTGGCTTCGCTCGGGATGCCTCTCCCGTCCCACCTGCGCAGGCGGTAGTACTCGTCCTTCATCTGCTCGAGCTCCTCCGGCGGGCAGTGCATCCCCTTGTGGGGCCCCTCGGGGATGGGCTCGTGCATCACCCGGTGGGGGAGGGTGTCGCGGGCGCGGTCCACCCCCTCGCGCACGTGGAAGGCGCGCTCGAGGTTGCAGATGCGCTCGCCCATCCGCTCGACCTCCTCGGCCGTGGTGTCCCAGCCGGTCACCCAGTTGAGCATCTGGGCGTACTTATCGTTCACCATGGCGCCATAGCCGCGCTCGGCCGTGAAGCGGCACTGCGTGATGGAGTCCCCCACGGCGGTGAAGTTCTGGGTGCGGATGGCGAAGAGGGGTTTCCCCTCGGGCGTGGTGTTGTCGTGGTCGGAGGCGTACTGGAGGGTGGGGCGGGTGTCGTGGTGGCTGCCCCCCCGGGTGCCGGTCGCGTACCCGATGGACATTCCCTTGAGCGCCCTCGCGCTGTGGGCCGGAAGCTCAAGCCCCCGCGCGGCGTAGAGGAGCCGCGGGGCCTCCCCCCCGATCGCCTCGGCCAGGCGCTGGCCGCCCTCGGCCAGGCGGGCCCCGAAGCCCCGCCGGTGAGCGATATCCTCCAGGAGCCTGAGCATGGTGTCGGCGTCCCCCCAGCGGAGCTCGCAGCCGGCGTCCTCCCGTGTGAGGAGGCCTCGCTCGAAGCACTCGAAGGCGAGCGACATGGTGATCCCCGCCGAGATGGTGTCGAGCCCCAGCTCGTCGCAGAGCATGTTCGCCCGGAGGAGAACGCCCGGGTCGCCGATGCCCAGCATGGTGCCCAGGGCGAAGATGGTCTCGTACTCGGGGAGCTTCCACCTGAGGCCGTCGAAGCGGCCCCCCTTCATCTCGTAGTTCTTCCCGCAGGCCACCGGGCACTTGAGGCAGGTGGTGTCTTTGTTGAGGAAGTGCTCGCGCATGTACTCCCCGCTGATGGGCTCGCAGCTCTCGAAAACCTCGGTCATGAGGTTGCGCGTTCCCAGCGCGCCCATCTTGTTAATCATGTTGACGAGGATGGGGGTGCCGTACTTGTGGAGGGCGGCCGTGCCCGTGCGGACATCCCCGGCCGTGGCGTTCACGTACTCGCGCAGCGCCTTGGGGTCGGCCACCTCGGTCTTGGCCTTGCCGCGGACGGCGATGGCCTTGACGTTCTTGCTCCCCAGGACGGCCGCCATGCCTCCCCGGCCGCTGATGCCGTCGCGGCTCTTGCGCCAGGTGTGGGCCATGGCCGCGAAGCGCACCCCATTCTCTCCGCCGGGGCCGATGGCCATGACGTCCGCCCCTCCCTCGCGGTCGGAGATGGCGTCGCAGGTCTCGCGGATCCATTTGCCCCAAAGGTCCTTCGCGTCGCGGAATTGGGCGCCTTCCTCGCTGAGCAGGAGGTACACAGGCTCCTCGGAGCGGCCGTGGAGGACGACGGCGTCGTGGCCGGTGCGCTTGAAGGTGATGGGCCAGGAGCCGCCGAAGGTGCTGTCGAAGAAGAGGCCCGTCAAGGGGCTTTTGGCGGCGATGCAGGCGCGGCTCGCGCTGGGGACGGCGCTGTCGGTGTAGGGGCCCACGGCGAAGGCGATGACGTTCTCGGGCGAGAGAGGGTCCGTGCCGGGCCTCAGGAGGTCCCAGAGAAGGCGCGCGCAAAAGCCGTTTCCGCCCAGGTACTTGCGGGCGAAGGTCTCGTCAAACTCCTCGGCCCGGCTGGTGCGGGCGGCGAGGTCGATGTGAAGGGTCTTGCCCTGATATCCGAGCATGCGTGCTCCCAAGGATGGATTCTGGCCGGCTGGCGTTCAAGAGGGATTCTAACGGGATCCGTCCCGCTTTGTAAGGCAGGTGTGCCTACTCGGGCACTTCGAGCCTCCGGTAGGCCTCGGCGCACTCGAGCCCTCCGCCCTCGCCGGAGCGCTTGGCCCACTCGCGCATCCGGGGGATGATCTCGCCGATGTCCTCGATCTGGCTCTTGTGGCAGGCCAGCGCCTCCATCTTGATGTCGAAGGTCTCGGCGATGTCCACCCAGACGTCCGCCCGGGCGGGGTGGCCGAAGTAGGCTTCCTTGGGGCGGTGGGGCTCGAGGCCCTCCTCCAGGAGCTCTGGGAAGAAGTGCTCGTTCCCCACGGCCGGGTAGAGCGCGTCGAAGACCGCCTGGGCGGCGGCGCGGTGGTCGCTGTGGTAGCCGTAGAAGCTGTCGTAGGCGTCCATGGAGGGGTCTCCGCTCACGACGAGGCCGGGCTTGAGCCTCCGCATGAGGCGAACGAGGTCGCGCCTGAACTCCGGGATGTTCCGGAGCTCCCCGTCCGGGTGCCGGAGGAAGTGGACCGCCGCGGCCCCGACGGCCGCTGCGGCCGCGCGCTGCTCGGTCTCCCGGATGGCCCGCCGCTCCTCCGCGGAGAAGCGGCGCCACCCGTTCCCGTTAAAACCCTTCTCGCCGCTCGTGCACAGGCAGTACTCCACCCGACGGCCCTGGCGCACCCACAGAGCGGCCGAGCCCGCGCAGCGGAACTCGATATCGTCCGGGTGGGCGGCGATGATGAGTATGGTCTGGTGGTCCATCCGGCGGCGTCCCCGAGTCTTCTCCGGCGGCTCCCCGATTTATAGCAAGCCGGGGGGCCTGCGCCAAGCGGCGGGAGATTCATTTCCGCTTTGGGAGGAGGCGGGCGGTGTCCGCCTAACGGAACTCGAAGGAGGGGTAAGGGTAGTCTCCCGTGATTACGTCCACCACGGCGGGCCGCCCGCAGGAGAGGGCCTGCCGGAGGGCCGGGCGGAGCTCTTTTGGGGTCTCCACCCGGAAGCCCTCCCCCCCCAGGGAGCGCGCCGTCCCTGCGAGGTCGGCTTCGCGGTAGGCGTACCCGCCGGAGCGGCCGAACGAGGCTCTCTGCATCTGGGCGATCATGCCCCAGCCCGCGTCGTTAAGCACCACCATGACGATGGGGGTCCCCGCGTCCGCCGCGGTGGAGAACTCCCCCAAGGTCATCAGGAGGGCCCCGTCCCCGGCCACGCCGACCACCTCCCGCTCCGGGAAGGCAAGCTTGGCGGCGATGCAGGCGGGGAGGCTGAAGCCCATGGAGTTCCAGGTGCCGCTCTGGAGGTGGGAGAAGGGCCCCCGGATGGGCACGAGGCTCCGCAGCCAGACGGCGCAGTTGCCCACGTCGCTGGCGAGGATGGCGTCCTCGGCCATCTCCTGGCAGAGGGCATCCGCCACCACGCCCGGATGCAAGGGGACGTCCTCGCGGTGGCGGTCGAGGAGGACGCGCATCTGGCGCCGCTCCTCCTCGCGGGCGAGGGCCAAGGCCCGGCGGACGGCTTCTCCCCGCTCGGGCGGGGCCTCGGCAGCGCCCTCCCTCAGGCGGGCGAGGAGGGCGGGCGGGTCGGCGGCGAGGGTGCGGGGGCCGGGGAGGGCCTCCCCCGGCCCGTCGAAGCTGGCGAAGTGGATGGGCGCCCCGGCTATCTCATAGAGGCGCTTGGCCGTGGAGCTCCCCTGGCGCATCCCCACGGCGAGGATCAGGTCGGCCTCCCGGAGGGCGGCCCGGGCGGCCGGGCTCACGCTCCACATCGAGAGGAAACCCGCCGCGAAGGGGTGATCCCCCGGCAAGGCGCCGAGGGCGTCCTGCACCTGGACGACGGGGGCGGAGAGCTGCTCGGCCACTTGGGCGAGGAGAAGGCAGGCGCCCCGGCGCGGGACGCCCTTTCCGGCCACGATGAGAGGCCGCTCGGCCCGGCGCAGGGCGTCGCGGAGAGCCTCCAGCTCCTCCCCTTCCGGTAGGGCGAAGGCGGGGGGGAGGGGGGCGTAGGGCGGGGCGGGGGCGGGCTCCGCCGCGATCATGTTGGGGCTCGTGTTGGTGACCCGGGGCATCTCGACGTGGACGGGGCCGGGCCGGCCGCTCCGGGCAACGTGGAAGGCGCGGGAGAGGACGGCGGGGATCTCTTCGATGGCCTCCACCCGGACGCTCCACTTCGTGATGGGTTCGAACGCCTTGCGGGTGAAGTCCGGGTCGTCCACGCCGTGGAAGGCCTCCCGCCCCGCGCCCGGCGGAACTGCCCCCGAGATGTGGACGAGGGGGCTCGCCGAGGCCATCGCCTGGGCCACGCCTCCTGCCGAGTTCAGGGCGCCGGGCCCGGCGGTGACCAGGCAGACGCCGGGCTCCCCCGTGAGCCTGCCGTGAACGTCGGCCATGAAGGAGATGGACGCCTCGATCTTGCAGAGGATGAGCTGTATGTCGCTTTCGTGGAGGATGGCGTCGTAGACCGGCAGGATGTGGCTTCCCGGCAAGGTGTAAACTCGCCGCACGCCCTCTGCCTTGAGCGCGGCGAGGACGGCACGGCCTGCGTCGACCTTCTCCAGTGGGGCGGTCTTCATGTCGCCTCCGGGACGGGGGATGGGCCAGGAGCGGCCCCGAGTGTAGCACAGCGCCCTCAGTGAGGATCTGAGCCCGCTCCGGATTTCCCCCGCCGCCCTCCCCCCGGGGGGGCGGTGGGGCGGTCCCTTGAAGGTGTATTTCGTTGCTTCTCGGGGAGATTCGGTCGGCTGGAATTTTCGGTTGAAATCTCCGCCTCTTCCTGCGAAGCTATTGAAACTTATTATAAAAAGGTGCCCGGCATGGCGACTGAAACCGTTCCGTCTGAAATTCCGATCCTGTTGGCGGAGAGCGACCCCGAGGTTCTCTCGGCTTTCAAGGGCATTTTTGAGGAATTCCAGTTCCAAAACGTCACCATCGTGAAAGACGCCTACGAAGTCCTGCGGATGGAGGAAGCCGCCGTCTTCGGGCTGATTCTCCTGGCAAGTTCGCTGACGGAGATGACTCCTCCCAAGATGGTCGCCGCTCTGCGTGCGGGCGGCAAAAATTCCCAAACGCCCATCATTTTTCTCCACAAGCCCGAAGAGGAGCCGCTGGCCAAGCGGGCCGTCGCGGCGGGCTCATCGGCCGTCCTCGCGAAGCCCGTCAAAGAGGAGGAACTTCGGGGCGTCATCGAAAAACTTTTGGGCAAGCGCCTCCTCTCGAAGAGGGAGGAGAACGCGCGCTCGGCCAAGTTCATCGAGGCCGCGACTCGGGCGGTCGGGGCCGT
>Ga0114945_10002506_pt1 | contig 10761 bp, 9 predicted proteins | sample OV2TP3_FD_87194 | JGI IMG/M metagenome (GOLD analysis project Ga0114945, IMG submission 87194) | Hot spring microbial communities from Beatty, Nevada to study Microbial Dark Matter (Phase II) - OV2 TP3 | ecosystem: Environmental > Aquatic > Thermal springs > Hot (42-90C) | place: USA: Beatty... | reverse complement strand
TACCTGCCCGCCATGGCCCGAGCCCCCATAGCTCAATGGAAGAGCACCGGACTTCTAAGCCGTGAGATGTACGTTCGAATCGTACTGGGGGCACGGGCGATGGCAGGCGGGGAACGACGACGCAAGATAGTGCGCGTATGAAGAACCCTGATCAAGCTTCTCCTTCTCCAGAACGTGGCGTTCCGGATATCGGTGGGATACGGGATACGCTCCTCGGTACACCACTCGAAGCAGTACGACGGAAATGGGAATCAATACTCAAAGGGGAAGCGGGACCTTTCCTGCAGTTTTACGTCGCATGTCCTGACGATCAGCTCCCCGCGATCGTGCAGTATCTCACGGAGCATGTTGGCGGAGCGGCAAGCGGCCAGCCTCTTCCGGAAATCGATGTACGACACGACGCTGGAATCCACAATGCGGTGGAGGGCTTGGAGGATCGCATTGCACGGCATCCGGCAAATCGTGTGGTGGTGGTCGTTCGTGGATTTGAGCATTACGTCCATGGCTTCAGCGACGAGCCGACACGGCTGTATGCCAGCCATAATCTCAACCAAGAAATTTCGGAGTCCTACCGTCGAGAGCGCCCCCTTCAGGTACCGCCGGGGAAAAAGGTGATCCTTATCATCCATATTGGCTACTCGCTGGGGGAAAACGTCTCCCGCACTGCGATTCAAAGTGCTCTCCGCTCACAATTCAAGGATGGCATCGTTCTCATTGACGCCCCCACATGATGCGGTTCGGTCGTCATGGAACTCGCGGAGCACCAATTCCTCTGCGCACTACACGATGGGACCAATGAATCACCAACGCTCCCGATGTTGCTCGGAAGCATTGACTCCGTGTTCCTGGACCGCTATGCTACGGTGTCAACGAGCCCCGGTAGCTCAACTGGATAGAGCGGCGGCGTTCTAAGCCGACGGCTGGAGGTTCGATCCCCTCCCGGGGCACCAAGACAACATCCTCAGAGTCCCCTCGAACTGGTCACGCCCCCGATACACATCGAGGACGTGCACGCATCCTGCAGAGGTTGCCGCTCACAGCCGAAGTTGCTACAATTTGAGAAAGGAATTTCACGATGGCCGCTCCAACTCGGCTATGACTTGGGCCTACATTGCTGGATTCTTTGATGGAGAAGGGAGTCTGTCCCGTAACGGTAATGGCTTCCGTGTCACTATTCCGCAAACAAATGTCGAGGTCCTCTGTACCATTCAACGATTTGCTGGATACGGGAACGTCATTCACGTAACGAAACGACAACGCCATTGGAAAGAAAGTTGGATATACGCCGTCGCCAAGCAGGAAGAGGTGCTCCACTTTCTCCACAGAATCGGACCGTATCTCGTGGTCAAACGTAATCTGGTGAAGGCGGCACTGCCGGGCATTGCCCAAATGGTTGCTCAATACCGCCACGAGATGGTGCGTCGCAAACAACAATTCCGTACCGCAGTTTCGCTCCGGAAACGTGGATGGACATACCGCGATATTGGAAGGCGTCTGGGGATGGATTGGAGTTGGACACGCCGGATCATCATGAAGGCTCCTACGAACCCGGACGGAACCACTACGGTGGGCGTAGCTCAATGGTAGAGCACTGGTTTGTGGAGCCAGTGGCTGCGGGTTCGATCCCCGTCGCCCACCCCAGAGTTCACTATTGGAAGACGACCACCCCGGAAGGGGTGGTCGTCGTGGTGCGGGCCTACAGTGCCCGGACGACGAGCGTGTCGCCGTCGCGGTGGATCGTGAACTGCTGGCCGTCGATCGTGAGCGACTCCGGCTCGACGAACTGCGCGCGATCGCAGAAGAGATCGGCGGTGAGGCCGGCGGCGGTCTGGGTGTCCGCTTCGGAGAGGCCGAGTCGGCGGGCTTCGATCTTTGCCTTCGCGAGCGCACGAACTTCCGCGTCCGTGCAGCGTGTGGTGCGCTCCGCGCTGGCTTCGGCCTGGTCGCAGATCACGTGGAGGAGACTGGCGATGCACGTCTCGGCGACCGGACGCCACGTGAGACGGTCGACGAGCGCCTCCTCTTCGTCGGTGAGCTGCCGGAGCGTCGCGCCGGCCGCGACCGCCTCCGCTTCGAATTGGCGATCCACCTCCGACTGGGGGAACTTGATCGCCTTGGCGAGCTGGGCCTCGAGGAACAGCAGGAGCCGCTCCGTGAGCTTCTTCGCGTGCGGCAGTGCGCCCCGGAGGAGCGCGTCCTGAGCAGGATCCATGGATCTCCGATGCCTCCTGTGCGATTGGGAACGAACACCTCACCCTACCACACCCGCCCGCACGTGTCAACTACCGACAAAAAATCTGATGCAACGACGAGCCGCCCCGACGGACATCGGGGCGGCGTTCCTGTTCTGTCTCTACAAACTCTCCAACCACACGAACATGCCGAGCGAGGTGATGACGGCGATCGCGATGATGATGTGCGACGCGCTGATCGTGATTTCCATCGCAGTGTCCGCACGCGGTTTCGCGTACGAGTAATGAACCCGGCAGTATTCAATCATTCGGATTGTACTGCCGGGTGAACAAGATATTTAACATACAATCACTGCGCCGTGACGCAAGATGTGGACAACTCACCACGAAACGCTACGATGGGGGCATGGTTGCTGTCGAGACGCCACAGGAATCCTTCCGCAAGCTCTTCACGCACCCCCTGCTGCAGGGGGTGGTGCTCGTCGTGCTCAGCTTTGTCCTCGCGGTGTGGGTCGAGGTACCGAATCGCTTCCCAGACCCCGATTCCTTCTACCACGCCGGCATGGCCGAGCTCGCATCCGAGGGTCGCTTCCCGAGCCGATTCCCGTGGCTCGAGCTCACGTCGCTCCGGGACACCTACGCCGACCTCCACCTCGTCTACCACCTCCTCCTCGTCCCGTTCGTGAAGGCGTTCGACCCGATGCCCGGCATCCGCATCGCGACGATCACCGCGTTCGCGCTCCTCGCCATCGCCTTCTTCGTACTCCTCCGTCGACTCACGGTCCGCGGCGCGTTCCTCTTCACGCTGCTCCTCCTTGGGAGCAGCGCGTTCGTGTTCCGTTTGAACCTCGCGAAGTCACAGGGGTTCGCGTTCATCGTGCTCTTCCTCGGACTCATCACCCTCCACCGCCGGTCGCGTACCGGCGTCTTCCTCGCTGCGGTCTTCGCCGCATGGATGTCGAGCCACTGGCCAGTCTACGTGGTCGCCGTTACCACGCTCGCCGCATGCCACGTCTTCGCCACCGTGCTCGGCGAGCCCGGGTCGTGGCGAACGATCCGACTGAGTCTCATGGAGGGGACGCGGCTCCTCGGGAGCGCGCTCGCCGGTGCGGCTGCTGGACTCGTCGTCCATCCGTACTTCCCGGGCATCCTCCATGTCGCAAAACAGCAGATTTGGGAGATCGCGCTCGTCGGCGGCGTCGCAGAGGCGAACGTCGGCATCGAGTGGGGCGCGCTCTCGCTGAGAGAGTTCGCTCGGTCAGTCGGCTTCCTCTTCCCGCTCATCGCGCTCGCGGCGGCCGGGACGCTCTCGACGGTGATCCGACTCGTGCGTCGGTCAGAGGTCAATGACCGCGATGCGGTCGCGCGGGTGCTCACGTTCGGACTCCTCACCACCGCATTCGCAGTGCTCACACTTCGGTCGCGACGGCACGTCGAGTTCTTCGTTCCGTTCGCCGTGCTCTTCGCTGCCGTTGGCATACAACCGTTCATCAGCTGGCTCTGGCCCCCGCGTGTGCAAGTCGGCTGGCGGCGACCCGGCGGTACCCGACGCGCGTTCTCCTCCATCATCCTCGTCGTCGCGATCTTGGGTTTCACGGTCGGGAGCTACCGAGCGATCCGTAACCAACGACAGTACTTCCTCGACGGATTCCGCGGCGACCACCTCCGCGGCGCGGCGATGTGGGTCCGCGAGCACGTCCCGAAGGGCGAGCTCGTGTTCCACGGTGACTGGGATGACTTTCCATTCCTGTTCCTCTGGGATCGCGAGCATCGGTACCTCGTCGGGCTCGACCCACGGTTCGCATTCTGGGAGGACCACGATCGGTTCCGCGCCTGGCAGATGATCGGACGCGGCGATGCCACGGATGCCAGCCGCCGCATCGTCGAGGAATTCGGCGCGACGTACGCAGTCGTCGCGAACCAACAGGACAAACTCCAGGCGGTACTCGGTGCCGATCAAGCCGCGACGATAGTGTACTCTGATGCGGACGCAAAAGTGTACGCGCTCCGGCATTGAAATGGTTTCATTGTCTCATGGTTTCATTGTTCGATCAACCACGGCACCACGCCCAAAAACAATGAAGCAATGGAACAATGAAGCAATGGAACAATGGTCGTCATCGTCCTCCCCACCCACAACGAGGCCGCGATCATCCGAGCGAACCTCGAACGCCTCCTCGCGTTCCTGTCCCAGGGTACCGCTCCCACCGATTTCAACGATCGTGGAAAAGGGTGGGATCGTCCGTCTACCGATCAATGGCGCGTTATCATCGCAGATAACGCCTCGACGGATGCCACACGGGCGATCGTGCGCGAGGTCGCGGCACGCGAGTCTTCTGTCGAGCTCCTCGAGATTCCCGAAGTCGGAAAAGGCGGCGCGGTGCTCGCAGCGTGGCAGAAAGCCGCTGGTCAAATGTCAAATGTCAAATGTCAAATGTCGCCGGTGTTCGTTTTCATGGACGCCGACCTGGCGACGGACCTCGCGGCGCTCCCCGCCCTCATCTCCGCCATCCGCAACGGCCCGCCTTCGCGAAACGCTCCGGCGAGGGAACCTGCCGACATCGCCGTCGGCTCACGCTACCTCCCCGGGAGCCGCACCGAGCGCGGTAGCCTCCGACGGCTCACCTCGTGGTGCTACCGCCTACTCCTGCGATTGCTCTTCAGTCTCCACGTTTCTGATCCTCCGTGCGGATTTAAGGCGGTGAACGAGCGGGTGGTGCGGGAGATCGCGCCGCTCGTACGCGACCGGCAATGGTTTTTCGACACCGAGCTCCTCATCCGCGCGCAGGCAGCGGGCATGCACATCGCGGAGGTCCCGGTGACGTGGCACGAGCCGCGTCGTGACCGCTCATTCGGAAAGGTCCTCCGCATCACGTGGAGCGACCTTCTGGCGATGTGGCGGCTCCGACGTGAGCTCCGCGCGTAACCGCCCGCCGCCTTCCTTTCGTACCACCAACCCTCATACCTCCACTATTTCCACGGCCGTGAGTTTAGTGGAGGCCCGTCGGAAGAAATGATCAAGACTGTCTCTGGGGTGACCCGGTGTGAAACGAAAGCGGCCCGCCTAGGGCGGACCGCTCAGCACACAAATCAAGCACCGCCTCCCGCATGGTACGGTTAACGACGGGGACCGAAGTCCCCGTCTCTCACGATACCCATGCTCGCGGATCAGCCCGCGGCGGGCGATGCCGGGGCCGGGATCGGCGGCAGCAGCTTCGCGTACCACGCGTCCGACTGGCGGATCTCCTCGGCTGCGATGCGGCAGCGCTCGTTGCACGTGATGAGCACGAGGAGGCGCTCGTACACCGCCGACGTGCGTGCCCGCGCGTGGCCGTTCGCGATGCCGTAGGCGATCACCATCGAGATCGCCGTGATCATGATCGTGGTGATGATGCCCGTACGGAAGGTTGCGACCGTAGCGACGACGGCGATGAGCGCGATGATGAACGCGCTCAATCCCGTGAGCGCGGCAGCGACCACCGGCAGCCCGTCGAGGCTCTTGGTGCGCTCTACCAACCCGAAAAATTCGCCAATCTCCGCGCGCTCGGGTGGTGTGAGGTCGTCGGTGCGGACGAGGATCATCCGTCCGTGCCCCTCCAGCGGGTGCATCGTCTGGAATCCTTGGTGAACCATTGATCGCCTTCCTTCCTTGTTGTGGTGAAATGGACTAACGGTAGCATCGCATGTCACGAGGAGCGTGTCAAGCTGCGGTTGCGAGAGTACGATCGTGCAGCCGTGTGAGATCCTTCTCCGCCAATGGCGGATCAGGACGAACGGAAGACCATGCGCGTCACCATCGTCATCCCCACGTACAACGAACGCGAGAATCTGCGACCGCTCATCGAGCGGATCGCGGCATTGCCCACTCCGTACGACGTCCTCATTGTCGACGATAACTCTCCGGATGGTACCGGTGATCTTGCAGAGGAGCTCGCGCGTCACCCCCTCCCGCTCCCCCTCAAAACGAGGGGGAGGGTCCGCGTCCTTCGCCGTGAGCGCAAAGAGGGCCTCGGGGCCGCGTACGTCGCGGGATTCCATGAGGCGTTGACGCAGGGGGCGGAGGTCATCGTCCAGATGGATGCGGACGGCTCACATGATCCGAGCGAGCTCCTGGGGATGATCGAGGCGCTCTCCACGAGAACGAAGACGAATCCACGAATGGACACGAATCTACGAAATATTCGTGACATTGGTGTTCATTCGCGAATTCGTGCTCCCGTGGATCTCGTCATTGGTTCTCGCCGCGTCCCCGGCGGGCGCATCGTCGGTTGGGGCCTGCACCGCCGCCTCGCGAGCTGGATGGCGCAAGTCCTCGCCCGCGTCCTGCTCGGCTTCCGCGCCCGCGATATCACGAGCGGGTTCCGGGTGTGGCGCGCAGCGGCGCTCCGAGTGGCGCTCGACTACCCTCCCCCTCAACTCCCTCTCCCGAGGGGAGGGGGAGAAAAGAGAAGAGAACATCTCGCATCTGGCTATGCGTTCCAAGAGGAACTCCTCTACCGGGCAGAGCAGCTCGGGCTCCGCGTTGCCGAGCACCCGATCACCTTCCGCGACCGCGAGCGCGGTCGCTCGAAACTTGGGATCCGTGACATCCTCGGGTTCTTCCGATCGCTCGCGCGCCTGTGGTGGTCCGATCGCGAGCGCCGCTTCGCGGTGTGGCTCGGCGTGAGTCTTGTAGTCCTCACGAGCCTCCCGTACCTCTACGGCTGGCTCCGCACGCCACCCGGCCACGTGTACACCGGCGTCCACGCGCTCGCGTCCGGCGACATGGCCGTGTACGGCTCGTACATCGAGCAGGTCCGCGATGGTCGGTGGCTGTTCGTGGATCTCTTCACCTCCGAATGGCCGCAGCGCGGACTCCTCAATATCTTCTGGCTCCCGGTTGGCCTCCTCGCGCGCGTCGCCCACCTCCCGACCATCCTCACCTTCCATCTCGCACGCGTGCTCCTCATCATCCCGTTCGTGCTGTTCCTCGCCCGGTTCGTCGCTGCGTTTCTCCGCACGCCGATCGCGGGGTTCCCGCTCCGTACCGTGCACCGGATTGCACTCCTCTTCCTCGCGTTCTCCTCGGGCCTCGGCCCGCTCGTCGCAAACGCGATTCTGCCGCTCTCGAACGCACGCTGGCGCACCGGCTATGACTTCTGGCCCATGGACCTCTGGGTACCGGAGTCCAACACGTTCCTCACGCTCTTCCAATCCCCTCACTTCATTGCGTCACTCTGGCTCCTCCTCGCGATCATCCTCGCAACTCTACGTTTTGCCGAGCAGAGACAAGCGGGGTCGGCACATGATACGAGATCCTTCGCTTCACTCAGGATGACACAGCGGTGGGGTCGCTCCATCTTCGCTGGTATCGCCGCGCTCGCACTTTTCCAATTCCACCCATTCTACGTCCCAACCGTCGCGGTGCTGCTCGCCGCGTGGACAGTCGTCGAGTCGATCGTCGCTCGTCGCGTTCGCTGGGACCTCGTCGGCCACGGCGCAATCGTCGGCATCCTCAGCGCCCCGTCCGTGCTCTCCCACCTCTGGCTCGTCCAGACGGATCCGATCACGAGCGCGCGCGCGAGCCAGAACCTCCTCTTCACGACCGACTGGTGGCTCGTCGCGCTGAGCTACGGCTTCCTCGTCCCGCTCGCTGCAATCGGAATCGCACGGCTCTTTCGTGGACGAACGATCGAGGGACGGCTGCTCCTTGTCTGGCTCGTCGCGACCATCGTCCTCATGTACTCCCCGCTCACCTGGCAACGCCGGCTCGTCGAGGGGCTCCACGTCGTCGTCGTACTCATCGCAATCCTCGGGCTCTTCCCGTTCCTCGCGTGGCTGCGAGCGCGCGCCCCAAAATGGGTCCATCGGTACGCATGGGGCGTTACCACCGCGACCATCATCGCCATCCCGCTCTTCGGCGTCTCCACCGTCGTGAACCTCGTGCGGGATGTCGTCCTCTACACGATCCGATTCCCGCAGTCGATCCCGCGTCACTCGTTCTACTACCCCAGCGATGCGCTCGATGCGATGCGCTGGATCCGGGGACACGCGCCGCTCGGCGAAGCGACGTTCGCGGTCGGCATTGATGGGCATTTCCTTCCAATGTTCGCCGCGCGACAGACCGTCCTCGGGCATGGCGTCGAGACCGCGCACTTCGTCGAGAAGTACGAAACGAGCTACGCGCTCTCGCTCGGGCGACTCTCCCCAACCGAGGCACGCGCATTCCTCGAACGCGAGCGCGCACGTTTCATCCTCGTCACGGATGCGAGCCGCGGCCTCTGGACCATTGATCCCGCCTCGCTCCCCGGCGCGACACTCGCGTACCGGAACGGCGGGGCGGAGATGTATGAGTTGAGGCCGTAGGAGGAGTAGAGGTGTAGAGGAGTAGATGGAGACAGACGCCCCACCAGGTGAACCCGGTGGGGCGTTCCACGTTCCGTAGTCCGTCAACTCTCGCTCGGCAACCCTCACGAAAGGAAACCTCCCCCTATTTTCACGGCCGTTGGTTTAGGGGGAGGCCTTTTCTATCTTGGTCGTCACCATCATTCCGTGTCGAATTTCACAACCGTATCTCGGAGACCATCAATGACGAGACGGCCGCGTACCGGTTGGCTGGGTTCGAAGTATTGCGAGTCAAGCCCCCGCGGTAGCCCTTCGACGTGCTCGGCTCGCTCAGAGGGTCCATTGCGCTCGAGGAGCGCAACCCCACCACGCTCGGCAAGCACCCCGAATCGTCCACGCTCAAGGTTCGCGCGCAGGCGATCGGGTCCGCTGGCAGCATGCGGCGCGGACCAGCGCACCTCCGGGAACTGTACGCCGTACGCGACGGCGTCGCGCTGGTCGAGGAGGAGGTAGCGCGTGTCATCCGGGAGCTGGTACGGCGCAAACGCGTATTGGTTCACCCCGAGGTACGCGTACGGGAGCGCGTAGGCGCCTCGTCGTGCGGCGACGTGCGGGAGTGCGGCGTACCCGACGGCGACCGGAGCGTCCGACGGCACGCGGGCGAGGAGATCATCGTACGCAGCGCGGCGTGCGCGATCCTCCGATGATGCGCCGTACACGACCACCGACGCGATGCCTGGGAATGGACCGAGCATCCATGCCGCCGCGAGGTACACCGCGATGCCGAGTCCGATTGCAACTCGCCGCGGGAGGGGAACGTGATGTGCGAACCAACGGACCGCCGGCGACACATCGCGTGGTGGTTCAAAACGGCCCACGATCGTAGTTTGATTTGAACCAGCTCCGGCACGCTGCCATGACGTGATCGCGGCAATGCTCGCGAGCGCGAGCGCGGGGAGGAAGAGGAGACCGTAGTGGAGCTCGACGACGACGTTCGAGCCGCCGGGCTCGCTGAGGAGAATCTGGAAGAGCGGCGGAATTGCCAGCACCAACCAGCGCAGGCGCAGGATCGGAAGGAAAAGGAACGGGAGGAGGAGACCCAGCACCATGTCGAGGTTCCCAATGCTCGCGAGGTGCCGAACAACATCGATCGGACCTGCGTGCGCGAGCCATCCGTAGTACACCGAAAACTTGTACCCACCGCTCGCGCTGTGTGTGCCCGCGATGCGGATGGCGAGGAGGAACCAGGAGAGGCCGAGCACGACCGGCAGTACAATCCAACGCCATGAGGGATCGAAGCCGGCCTCGTTTGTCGGTAATCCGTTTCGCTGCTCGTATCGTTGTCGTTGAACGGCAACGTCTGGAACCGTTTGACGAAACCGTTGAACGATACGAGCTGCGACACCGTTCACCGTCGTACGACACCGGAAGATCTCCGCTACCCCGAACATCACGACGATGAGCGCGACGTCCTCCCGAACGGAGAGGGAGAGGAGGAGGAAGAGGAAAAACCACCAGAACCTCCGCCGCACGTATGCGTATGCAGCGCTGAGGAGAAACAGCGGTGCGAACGCGAGCGCGTGGAACTCGAAGAGCGCGGCGTTCCAGAGGATGGGGTTGAGGAGCCAGAGGGAGGTGAGGAGGACGGCGGTCGAACACCGAGCTGAGGTCGGGCGCGCTCCCTCGGGAACACTCGCTCGCCCAGCGTGCTCGCTCGCTCCTATTCCTCCCTCGCTCCCCGCCCAAAGCCCGCTTCGCGGGCATTGTGGCGGGACCATGCCCGCTCGGTCGTCAACGGTCCCGATGGAACGCATCCCTCTCCGCTCGTCGTTCTCCCTCCTCTGGCTGAAGGTAAGGGAGAGAAGAAGGAAGACCGGAATCGCCGTGAGTCCCAATGCGAGTGCCTGGAGGATGAGGAGGAGGCGCGGGTCGGACCAAAGGCGAAAGAGCGGGGCGATGAGGAGCAGGATTGGTTCGACGTGATCGCCGAGGTAGGAACCGCCTTGGATGGAGGAGTACCAGCTGTCGACGGCCCCCAACCCCTCAAGCTTCCCACGCACCCCCTCCAGCTCCCCGAGGGAGGGGGAGAAAGCGAGTTGGTGGAGGACGTTCGTGTAGATTGCGAGATCCATCCCTCCGTAGCGGTAGTGGCTGTACGTCCAGAATCCAACCGCGGAGACCGCGATGGTGAAGGCGAGGATGAGCGCCGCGAGCCACGCAGTCGCCCGTAGGTTCTGGCGCATAT
>Ga0114945_10002504_pt1 | contig 10764 bp, 13 predicted proteins | sample OV2TP3_FD_87194 | JGI IMG/M metagenome (GOLD analysis project Ga0114945, IMG submission 87194) | Hot spring microbial communities from Beatty, Nevada to study Microbial Dark Matter (Phase II) - OV2 TP3 | ecosystem: Environmental > Aquatic > Thermal springs > Hot (42-90C) | place: USA: Beatty... | reverse complement strand
ACTGCCCTTGTGATTTGGGAAAGAGGCCCCTGCTAAGGTGGAGGAACTGGCAGCACTGCCTGCAGCCGGTATCGCGAGCTATGAGCGGGTGACCAGGATGGACTTCCCCACGGTGGTCCGCGAGCTAAAGGAACAGCTGGGCGCCAAGCTCGTGACGTACATTGCTGGGGTTGGCGAGGCCAGGGCGGTCCGTCAGTGGAGTAGCGGAGAGCGAGAGCCTCGCCAGGACATCCCGGCGCGGTTACGGATCGCACTGCGCGCGGCCCTCGTGCTTTCGGAATCCGAGGGTCCAGGCGTGGCCCAGGCCTGGTTTCAAGGACTCAATCCCTAACTCGATGAGCGCTCCCCGGCCTCGCTGTTGCGCGAAGGAGACCTCGCACAGGTAGGCCCGGAGATACTGGGGGCGGCGCAGGCTTTCGCCGGCGGAGTGTGACCGATCCCGCTCCAGCCAGCGCCGCCACCGCCCGCGTCTTCCGGGTCGGCCGGAGTCCCGACGCCTGGGGCTGGCCTCCCTGGCCCTTTGCCCGGCCAGATAGGACCTCGGCAACCGCTGGGACAATCTCCTTGGCCCTTACCGGATGCTCTATGCCTGCTCGCAGCGGCTGGGAGCGCTCATGGAACGCTTGGCGCCGTTTCGCCCGGACCTCGTCCTCTCGTCGGGACTGAGATGGGCTGCACAGCCAGGTGACGCAACACAACACGCCGTGGTTGCTGCGCCGGTTGAACCGTGAGAGGATCGGATCATGCCATCCAGCCCGCTTTCTGAGCTGCTCAGGCTGCCCGTCGGTGAGCGAGCCGAGATCGCGATGGCGCCCTGGGAGAGCCTCGGCGACGCGGAGCGGGATGTGGAGCTTGTCTTGACCCCCGAGCAGGCCACGGCGGAATCCGCCAAGCTGGCAATCGCGGACTTGACAGCGGAGACCGAAACGTGAGCATTCTGGAGGACGCGGAGCGCCTGCTTGAGCAGATGAGCAAGGCTGAAAAGGCCTCCTTGTTCAGATCGCTGGCGCAGGACCTCGGGGAGGCCTTTCCCGGGATTGAGAGCACCCCTGGGGTTTGTGGAGCCGCCGCCTGCATCGTGCGCACCCGCATCCCTGTGTGGGTGCTGGAGGAGTGGCGCCGCCTTGGGGCGACGGAAGCCGAGTTGTTGCAGTGGTACCCGACCCTGCGAGCCCAGGACCTTGCGACCGCCTGGGCCTACGTTCGTTCCCACGCCACCGAGATCGACCGGGAGATCCAGGAAAACGAGGCGGCCTGAGGCCGGGTGGCGCGCATCTACGCTAATGAGAACTTCCCCCGCCCGGTCGTCATCGAGCTGCGCCAGCTAGGCCACGACGTCTTGACCACCGAGGAAGCGGGTCAGGCAGGGCGCTGGATAGTCGATTCCGAGGTACTCAAGTTCGCCGCGAGGGAAGGCCGTGCAGTCCTGACACTGAACCGGCGGGACTTTGTCCGCTTACACACCTCGGCGCCTGGCCATGCTGGCATTATCGTGTGTACGGAAGACCTGGACTTTGCAGGCCAGGCACGACGGATCGATGAAGCGCTGCGCACCCTACCCTCCCTCGCGGGACAATTGGTCCGGGTCAGCCGGCCCCCGTCCCCCACCTGAAGTCGATGATCTTTTGCGCGGGAAGTCCCGCCTCGTTTGGGCGATGGCTGCGGCGGCGCAAGGCAGGGTAGCCCCGAAGCAGTCGATCCCGATTAATGGGGTCAGCGCCTTTCTTTGACTCGATGAAGTCCGCACCTACTGGGACCTGGGTGGCGACGCCCCCGGCCGAAGCGGTCAACTGAGGGGGTCTTCATGCTCACCCGCAACGAGCTGTTCCGGCAGGTCCTCGCCAGGCCCCAGGTCACCCTGGCGGCCAACATCTTCGACCCGCTGTCTGCTCGCATCGCCAATGTCGCTGGCTACGAGGTATGCGTCCTGTCCGGGTCGGTAGGTAAGGTCGCCAACCTGGCCGTCCCGGATATCGTCATGTCGAATATGTTCCGACGTGGTGGATCACTGCAGACGTATCCAGCGGATATCGGACCTGCCCCTCATGGTGGACGCAGAAGATGGCTTTGGGAATGCAGTCAATGTCATGCGCACCATACGAGAGATGGAGCAGGCCGGGGTGTCCGGCGTGGAGATCGAGGACAACTACGTCCCGAAACGCTTCGGGGTAGAAACCCCCGGCCTTGTTTCGCAGGGGGAGCAGGTTGGGAAACTGCGTGCAGCCGTGGCGGCCCGCTCAGACCCGACCACTGTGGTCGTGGCCCGGACGGCCGCCCTCGGTGAGTGCCCGCTAGACGAAGCGTTGGACCGGGTCAGGGCATACAGCGCAACGGGGGTGGAGGCGCTCATGCTCACCGGGGCCCCGACCCGGGAGCAGATCCAGGCTGTACACGGCGTCACCTCACTCCCCCTTGCCGTCCTCAGCCCCCCGCCCGACGCCCGCAACGATGACCGGTTTTTGGCGGAGAACGGTGTGCGCATCTTGATGTTGGGGAATCCCACCTTCGAGGTGGCAGTGAGATCTATCTATGATGCCCTCACCTTTTTGAAGACGGGCGGAAACCTGGAGGACCTTAAAGAGAAGCAAGCTCCTGGGGACCTGCTGCGCAGAGTCAACCGGGCGGACGATTTCATTGCGGCCCAGCGAGCGTATTACTGGGGCCCCACGTGAACGTCCCCTCAACACTTCGTACATCAGATTCCCGGCGTGAGAGAGCTGGCCGGGGGGATCAGGTGCACCATCGTAAACGGCTGTAACTACCCGACCCATTCCAGCCATTCGCCATGGGGGTCGCAGTACGCGAGCTGCCGCTCTTCGCGATGGCCGTTTGCAAATCGGCTGAGGCTGAGTTCGGCGCGGCCAGCGCCACCTAGCCGCACCAAAAAGAGCTCCCGCCATGTTGACTCGTTGCTGAGGACCCTCGCCAGCGAATCGTGTGGGATGCCAGGTGTGTGCGCACGGTAGACGCAAACTGTGCAATCCGCAGGCAAGCCGGCAAGAATTCCAGGCAACAGCGTCAGGGCGTCCCCGCCAAGGACTCTGACGGGGTTGGCCTGCGCGAGGGTAACTGCACTCCGCAGAAGCTGCAGCCGATCGGGTTCGTCCGGCCAGACAATCGCTTCCAGCCAGGCGACCGCATCGGGATCTGCGACGTCGAGCGGGTTCAGGTCCACGCCCACGCGGATGGATAAGGTGGGCAGCGCTGACGGAAGCGGCGGGCGCCCGGGACCGCGCAGGGTGCAATCGATGCGCACGGCCGATTGAGGTTTGCCACAGCTCAGGGTTTCCCCATAGCCGTAGGCATACTGGTCCCAAAGCAGCAGCAGCCCGGCGCTGGCGCCGAGCTCGACCATGGCCAATGGACCACCACCGCCACATTCAGCTACCAGACAGAACGCGGGAAGCAGGCACGCAGTGCGGCGCACCTCGTTGGTCTGGACCAAACGGTGCCGAAGTATCTTGTGCAGGGCAGGAGCCCGTTCCAAGCAGAAACGACGGAAAACTGGAAAGGGATCTCCCTCACGTCTTTGATTGCCCGACAGGCTGGGGTAGTGGTCGCGTAACGCCGAATCAGGCGTCTTGGCCAGCAGGTGCTGGACGGCGGCCATATAGAGCTGCGGAATCGATTCCCGTTCCCCAGCTTCGTCTGCTATCGCGAGTAAGTCTGGGTCCTCGGCTATCCGTGTGGCGAGGCCGTTATACAGGGGGCTTGCCTCGCGGCACTCCTCCGCAAAGCGTCGAAAACGCTCCGATAGCTCAGTGAACCGGGCTTTCGTAGTCCTCATGGATGGCGTTCCTCCTCGCTCGGATTTCCGCCGATCCTAAAGTGCCTCAAGACAACTTGTCAATATTGATTATTAAATCAATATGAATTACAATGGCCGCAATGGCGAATAGTACGTATCTGACCGCTGCAGAGGCCGCAGAAGCGCTGGGGATCAACCGCGCGACTCTGTACTCGTACGTCAGCCGTGGACTCATCCGCTCCGAAGCGGGACAAAAGGACCGGCGAGACAGGCTCTACCACGCAGAGGATGTGCAGCAGCTCAAGACTAGGAAGGCGCAGCGGCGGAACCCAGCCATGGTGCTGGAGGACGCCTTACATTGGGGAACACCCATCCTGGACTCCGCGCTCACGCTCATCGCCAATGGTGGCTTCTACTACAGGGGCAGTGATGCCTTGGAATTAGCGCAACGGGCGAGCATAGAAGAGGTGGCCGCGCTCCTTTGGACCGGCGACGCGCAAAACTCGGAGGAGCTGTTCGGGTCCGTAACCGGCCAGCCTTCCGGCCTGCGGGCTTGGGATGTGCCCTTTCCTGAAGCAACGTACGCGGAGCGGCTGCAGATGGTCCTGTCCATCGCGGCCGCCCACGACGGCTCTGGCTATGACCTCCGCAGCCCGTCAGTCGCAAGGACGGGCGCCCGCATCATGAAGATGATGACGGAGGCCCTAGCCGGCATCGAACCTGCCGGAGTCGGCATTGCGGATGCGCTTCAACAGGGATGGCGGCCCGGAGACCAGGGGGCGAGCGGCGTCATCAGCGCCGTCCTAGTGCTCTGTGCGGACCATGAACTTAATGCTTCCACCTTCTGCGCCAGGTGCGCCGCCTCGGCCGGCTCTAGCCCGTATGCGGCCGTTATCGCGGGCCTGTCTGCCCTGATGGGGATGAAGCACGGCCGGTCCACGGAGCGTGTCGAGGCCCTGCTGGACGAGGTCGGGGACCCGTTCCGGGCGCGTACTGTGCTGGAGAATCGCCTGCGAGACGGCGAGAGAATCCCCGGCTTCGGGCACGCTCTGTATTCCGAGGGGGACCCTCGCGGGAAGGCGCTGCTTGAGTTAACCCAGAAAAGCTATTCCGGCCCCGCGGTCGACCTAACCCTGGGCATCGTGTCAGCCGCGCGCGACCTCATCGGCGAATTGCCGAACATAGACATGGGCCTCGTCACCCTCACGCGGGGGCTCGAATTCCCGCGCGGAAGTCCCCTCGCCCTCTATGCTCTTGGTAGGACGGCGGGCTGGATTGGACACGCCATCGAACAGTACGAGGTGAACCAACTCATTCGACCACGGGCGCGCTACGTGGGTCCGTCGCCTCAACGACCACAGGAATCTACGTAACTGTCCATGTTTAGGGGTCAACAAGGGGGAAAGGATTCCGTGCCCCCTGGCCTTCGAGGGCCTCAGGCAACCCCCCCGCCAGGCGGCCGACCAGCCTCGGTGAAGGGTGTTATTCGTCCCGCCGCAGCCGGCGATCACGGCGAGCGCGTGCCCCCAGCCGCACATTGAACCTCCTCCCCCTGGTAACGTACCGAACCTGCTCGACCGTGGTCTCGCTAGACACCCGCCGGGCGCGGGAACCAAAGCCGTCGCAGCACCTCCACCACGACGGGAGGCCCGCATACTTCTCTGGGTTTTCGCTCGGGCGCGCTGTCGCGGAGCTGCGCCCCGTGGGTTGCCTTCTTGTCTACGACACGTTGATGCAGGGCCTGACGGCCATCACGCTTCAGCTCGACACCGCCGGCGTGCTGGTGGACCCGGATACAGATGCCGTCCGAGTGCACGTGAGGCAAGCGCTGCCGATGGCCCAGGAGACGATGACTGAGACGCGAGCCGCCATCCAGAACCTGGAGCGCTGGCGCTGCGCGGGCAGGGCCTAGACCAGGCGTGGCTCACCGCGTAGCCTGGCACGTCTGCGACGGCTCGGTTGCGCCGTGTGGTTACTCCACCGCAAGCTTTGCCGCGCCGTGCGCGACCCCTGAAGGGGTTACCTCGCGTCCTCTGGCGCGATCTGGGCCCGGGGGTAATCGGCGGCGACCTCGAGCGTGAGCGCTTCCTCCGGGATCAGTCCATAGTCCCTGGCGAGCAGGCCTCCGTTGGCCAGGTAGACCTTCTTCTTACCCCCTTCGCCGGGGAAGCGGACCACCTGATAGCGGCCGCTCACAAAGGACGACGGATGGGTGGCGGCAGGTTCCCCGCTCCCTTTCTCAGGGGACACCGCGGTTGGCGACGCCGTGGCTCGCCGCTCGGCCGCCGCCAGTAGCGCCGTGGCGTCCTGGTTCCCAGGGTTGAGCGCGAGCACGTCCTCTGCCTTCTGCGGCACCCCGGCCCAGCCGGAGCGTGCCCGGACTTCATCGGCCTCGTCTAACAGCCGTTCGGTCCGGCGCTGCATCCGGCCGCTTGTCACGGCTGTTGTGACCCCGCACCATGGGGAGAGCCGCCTCCATGTGGCAGGAGACCCGCCTGCCCCACCGCTTCCTTAAAGCGGCGAAGGAGGTTGAGGTGCTCTCCCACGGTGGCGCACCCCGCGTTTGACGTCGTCACCGACAGCCCCGTCACCCCCAACGCTTGCCAGGAGGCGACCTGCCGGGTCCAGTCCCCCGGACCGCTCGAACGTAAGGCGAGGCGGCCATGGATCCCCAGGTCCGCGGGGCTTCGTCCCGCGTCCACGGCATAGTGCCGCACCCGCGCAATTTGTTCGTCCAGGCCGCCATCGGGCCGGCCTTCCGGTAACCACCCATCGGCCAGCCGGGCGGCTCGTCGCAGCACTGGTTCGGCGTTCCCGCCCATCCAGAGGGGGATGGGCCGCTGCACCGGCAGCGGGTTGATCCCGGCCTCCGTGATATGGTGCCACCGGCCATGAAAGTTGACGGATTCCTGAGTCCAGAGCGCCCGGAGCACCGCGATCTGCTCCTCGATGCGGCGGCCTCGCGTGTGGAAATCTTGCCCAAGCTGCCCGAACTCCACCCGGCTCCACCCCACGCCAATCCCGAGGCGCAAACGCCCGCCGCTGAGCAGGTCCACCTCGGCCGCCTGTTTCGCAACCAGGGCGGTCTGCCGCTGGGTCAGCACCAGGACCGAAGTGGCCAGTCCGATGGTGCTCGTGCATGCGGCGATGTAGGCCAGGTTGACCAGGGGTTCCCGGTAGCCCTGCATTCGTGTGGCCGACGAGCCCGAGTCCCGCAGCGACATGTTGACGGTGAGAATGTGATCCGCCATCGCCAGATAGTCAAATCCGAACTCCTCCAGACCCTGGACGAAGTCCCTCAGCGCGGAAGGGTCCTGGGCCGTGCTGTCGTAAGGAACAGTGGCGCCGAGATTCACCCTATTGGCTCATGGTTGTCGCGACATCGTCTTCGTCGTGGGCGCGTTCCCGAATCGATCCTCGGTCCTCGCCTCGCAAGGACCGGCCCGAATTATAGTGCAACCCCCCCTTTCGAGTTCGACAGGGGGCATCGGGCATCACAAGCCTCGCAGGCGCGATTTGACTGGCCCCACGCCGAGGCGCGATGATGCCGCAATTCTGAGGGAAGGACGCCCATGATCCCGCTACGCCAGCTTCCGGTGGGCCTTCTGGCCATTGCCCTCAGCGCGTGCAGCGCCCAAGTGAGCGTCCCTCCAGGCCCGGGGGACGCCGGCCCCGTTCGAGGCGGCCAGCTCAATAATCGGGTTTCCAACGACCCTCTCGACTGGGACCCCAGTTTCGAGGGAGCAGGCTCGCCCCAGGAACAGGGGCTTGCCGCGGCCTACAATGGCCTCCTCTCCTTCCGGCGCGGCCCTGACCTGGCGTACACCGACATGGTGCTCCAGCCGGGGCTGGCGGAACGCTGGGAGGTGTCCCCTGACGCCAAGCGTTTCACCTTCCACCTTCGCCGGGGCGTTAAGTTCGCCAACCTCCCGCCCGTTAACGGCCGGGACCTTAAGGCCGCGGACGTGCGGTGGAGCCTGGAATACGCCACCAGGACCGGCGAGTTCGGGGGCAAGAACCTCCCGCCCGGCCGGCAGGAGTACATGTACGAAGGCCTGGACCGTATCGCAACCCCGGACGATTACACGGTCGAGGTCTCCTTCAAAGAGCCCTTCGTGCCATTCCTCTCGTTCTCCGGCTCTGAGCGCAATCCGGTTGTGCCCCGGGAGATCTACGACCAGGACGGCCACCTGAAGGACCGGATCGTGGGTACTGGTCCTTTCCAGCTCGACCTTCAGGCGTCCCAGAAAGGCACCCGCTGGGTGTTCAGGAAGAACCCTGGCTACTGGGATGCGACCAAGCCTTACCTGGACGAGGTTCGCTGGTTGGTACTGTCCAATGATGCGACGGCCGTGGCCGCCTTCCAGACCAAGCAGATTGACCGCCTGGACACCCTGGAGCATCAGGACTATAAGGAGCTGTCCCGGCTCGCTCCTGACGCCCAAACCTTCAAGTACCTCCAGCCCTATGCCAACAATATGCGCCTGTCTCACGTGGCGGGAAAGCCGACCACCGACGCGCGGGTGCGCAGGGCCCTCACCCTGGCCCTGGACCGGGATGAAATTAACCGGGTGTTCGCTGGCGGTGAGGGGGCCTGGGCGCTCTCGGGTGCCTACGTTGGCCTGTTCTCCGACGCAGAGATCAAGGCCCTGCTCAGATACGATCCGGCGGAGGCAGCCAGGTTGCTCGCCGAGGCCGGCTACCCAGGCGGCCTCAACCTGGACCTCGTGACTGACGACGTGCGCTCCCCCGCCGAGATGACCCTTTTCCAGCTCCTCCAGGCTCAGTTGAAAAAGGCCAACGTGAACGTGGAGATCAAGATATTCGACCGGGCCACTCAGCGGGTGAAACGGCGCTCCGGCGACTACGGCCTCGATATCACAACCGGACAGGGTTCCCTGGTGGGGGTGGACAACGACTCTATCCTCGTCGCCCAGTTCCACAGCGCGTCCGCCGCCAACGACATCAAGGTCAAGGACCCGGAGCTGGACCGGCTGGTGGAAGCTCAGCGGCGGGAGCCGGACCTCGCCAAGCGGCGGGAGCTGCTACGCGCGGCTGTGAAGCGTATCGCCGACCAGGTGCTGCAAATCGGGCTGATCTACGTACCCAAGTGGGAGATGGTGCAGCCCTACGTGAAGGAGAACTATCCCCACTTCAGCACTCGGTCGCCCTACCTCACCTCGTGGATCAGCAGGTAGCTCGCCGGTTTCCGTAGGGGCAGACCCGTGTGTCTGCCCTGGGCACGAGCGCAGGTGCCTCCCTACGAATCACTGGCCCTATCCACAACAAGCGACCAACCAACCGTCTACGCCTGTAGGCTCCGCTCCCGGTAATCCGCCAGGGCCTTCTTGAGGGTGGTCTCGGCCAGCACCGCGCTGTGGAGCTTGCTGGCCGGCAGGCCACCGAGGGCATCGATGACGGTCTGACGTGTGAAAGCGGTCGCTTCCTCGACTGAGCGGCCGATAAGCAGCTCGGTGAGGATGCTGGCGGCGATAGCGGCGCCACTGCATCCCTTGAGCTGCTGCTTCGCGTCCACTATGCGCCCGTCCTCGACCTTCAACGTCAGGGTCAGGAAGTCTCCGCAGACGGGGTTCACGTCGGCGCCGAACGCGCTGGGATGCTCGATGACGCCGGCGTTCCGCGGGCTCTCCGCATGGTCCATGGCGACGTCCGTGTAGCCGCTTGGGGAGGTCATCAGAACAGCCTAGACGATGTCGGAGACCTGGAGCACCCCGTCCGGAAAGGCGATTGGAGCAATCGCCTGCCCTGGCGCTAGAGTCGCGACCTCCTCGAACCTTTCCCCGCCCGGGCGGCGGTACACCTCGATCTCCCGCCGGCGTATGTTGACGATCCAGACCTCAGGGATGCCGAACCGCCCGTATATCCGCAGCTTGCGTCCGCGATCGTAAACGAGGGACCTGTCTGAGACCTCCACCAGCAGCAAAACGTCTCCGGGGCTGGGGTGGGCGTTCCGGTAGTAGTCCGCTCGGGGCCGGAGCAGCAGGAGGTCTGGCTGCGGTTCCGAGAAACCGTTCAGGCGGACCGGTCGCTGCACCCTGACCAGCGCTCGCCCCGCCAGCCGCGCGGCGAAGACGTTGCGTAAGTGGTCAGTGTCACCCTGATGGCCCGGACCGATAGGAGGTATACAGATGATCTCCCCTTCGATGAGCTCCACCCGGTCATCCTCTTTCAGGATCCCCGCCTTCGCCATGCGGTAGTACTCCTTCACGGTGAACCGGCGGGGTGCCGGCTTGGCGGCAGGCGCATTCGTGACCCGGACCGCGCTCATCGTGTCCTCCCAGCCGCAGAGGGGACCGCGCGCAGCCGTTCTATCAGCGGCTGCAAGACTTCGAGCAGATAGGCCACATCCTCGTCGGTGTTTGCCCGGCCCAGGGTCAAGCGGAGGCTCGCATGGGCCACGTCGGCGGGCAAACCGAGCGCGGTGAGGACGTGGGAGGGCTCCAGAGAGGCGGTGGTACAGGCGCTGCCCGTGGAGGCGCAAACGCCGGCGAAATCGAGCCCCACAAGGAGGGCCTCCCCTTCGACGCCCTCAAAGGAGACGTTGACGTTGTTTGGCAAGCGTTCGCGGTGATGGCCGTTGAGCCGGCTGCCTGGGATCTTCAGGAGACCCTCGATGAGCCGGTCCCGCAGCGCAACCAGCCGCACTGACTCCTCGGCCCGCTCTGCTACCGCCAGCTCCAGGGCGGCGGCCGTGCCGACGATGCCCGCGTTGTTCTCGGTGCCCGCCCGCTTGTAGCGCTCCTGGGAGCCTCCCTGGTGCTGGGGCAAGAAGGGGGTGCCGCGCCGGATGTAGAGGACTCCCATCCCCTTGGGTCCATAGAACTTGTGGGCCGACAGGCTCAAGAGGTCGACGCCCAGGCGGTCGACGTCAAGGTCGAGGGCGCCGGCTGCCTGCACGGCATCGGTGTGGAACGAAATGCCATGGCTCCATCGCGCGCTCTGCCGCTTCACGATGGACGCTATCTCCGGGATGGGTTGGACGGTCCCGATCTCGT
>Ga0114945_10002503_pt1 | contig 10775 bp, 11 predicted proteins | sample OV2TP3_FD_87194 | JGI IMG/M metagenome (GOLD analysis project Ga0114945, IMG submission 87194) | Hot spring microbial communities from Beatty, Nevada to study Microbial Dark Matter (Phase II) - OV2 TP3 | ecosystem: Environmental > Aquatic > Thermal springs > Hot (42-90C) | place: USA: Beatty... | reverse complement strand
ACACTTCCAGAGCTTGTAGCAAAGTAAGCATTTCCTGTTGTGTTGATTGAAGAAGCGTTTAATGCTCCAGAAACTCCAACAGAACCAACAACTGTCAATGTGTTGTATGGCGTCGTCGTCCCAATTCCCACATTTCCAGAGCCATAAGCAAGATTTACAGGGCCTGAAATGTTTAATTGAGTGCCGTTTATTGAGCCTGAGACTTCCAAAGTTTTTCCTGGAGAAGTTGTCCCAATGCCGACTCTGTCATTGACGCTGTCAACAAACAAAGTACCACTGTCAACCGTTAAGTTTGCAGGCAGGGTAACATTAACTAACCCTAATAAAACCAAATTGCCTCCTGCTGTTATTTGTAATCTTGCAGTGTTAGAGCTATTCAGATAAAGGCTTCCGTCTCTGGAATTAAGATATAAGTCTGCGTAGGCTATCTTAGCAAATATTAATGAAAATATAAATAATATAAATGCCAATATTCCTTTTGCTGCGATTCTTTTTTTATTGATCATTTTTTTTACACACTTGCCCATTTTTCTAAACTTTTTTGTAAATATTTATCATTGAGTAGCTTACTTTGTTTTTTGTGAGGAAGTCAAGCATTTTCTGCCTGTTTTGGAAAGGGACGAGAAAAATTCCTTTTGCCAACTTCACAGAATCAAGATGGCTCAGCAGCCCTTTTGAAGCGTAAATCTTTTTGCCGACTTTCTGCTTGTAGCCGTAAAGAGATCGCCATATCTTTACTTTTGATGAGAATTTTGCCCTTTCCACTGAAATTTTAAAGAGTGCAAATCTCGATAGTCCATGAGCTGCTTCCTCGTATTTTCCATAGAGGACAATCCCATCCTCTGAAATGCTTTCATGCAGGCCTTTCCATTTTTCCAGTTTGCCTGCCTTCAAAATAATTTCATTTCTTATTCCGCTTAGCCTGTGATGCTCGCTTGCCTTGGATTTGTTGAAGAGCTCCAGCTGCTTTTGAAGAGTCTTGTCATCAAGGGCAGTCTCAACAAAAATATCTATATCACTCTCCCTGTCAAAATCCCCCCTTGCCACGGAGCCAAACAATATTATTTTTGAAATATTCCCTGAAATAGTCTTGTCTCTGGCTAAAAAGGAGGCAAAAGACATTGCATAGGATATCAACTCACTTCTTTGCATTTTCAAGCCCTCTTATTTTTTCTTCAAGTTTATTGAAAAGCTCCAGTGACTTTTTTATCTCCGATATCGGCCTTTTCGAGCCATAAGTCAGCTTCTCACACATTAATTCAAGTTCCACAATTTTGCCTATGATTGATTTCTTGTCAGCAAATTCCGGAAGAGAATCTGCAACTTTCGTGCTCTTGAACCACCTGTGGTTTATCTGCTTACCCGCGCTTATCATTCCGTTTTTCAGAAGATAAGCTGACAGTAAGTCTATTATTGCCCTTGAGGCATGCAGCCCTATTATTCGCTGGGAGCTTTCCATGCCTTTGACTTCCAATGCCCATCTGAAGATAGTTTCCTTGTGCTCTTCAAATGACTCTTCGTGCTCTTTTATCCTCATTTTATGTTAGTTTATATATAATTTTTATGTTTGTTTATAATATATATTAGTTTATGACATAGTTTTATGTTAGTCTGTTACGTTTTCGTAATATGAATTCTTATTTGCCATTTTCAATCACTTATCACAATATCACTCCCTGATTTTCTTACAATAGGGCCTGATAAATTTAGGAAAGCATTTGCAGTGTTATTAACTAAAACATTGCCAGAAACTTCTAATCTTTGCAAAGGACTCGTCGTCCCGATGCCGACGTTGCCATTACTCGCAACAAATAAATCACCGCTTCTTGTTGGCTGGGATGTGATGTTTAAAGTTCCTTCAATTGTCAAAGTCTGCGCAGGAACAGTTGTGTTAATACCGACTTTTCCTGAAGTTACTCCAAATAACACGTCTCCTGTTGTGACATTTAAGCCTCCAGTTATATTAACACCCCCTATAACTGTTAATTTTGAGCCGGCATTAGATGTGCCTATTCCTACATTGCCGATTCCATAAGCCAAATTAACAGGGCCTGAAATATTAAGCTGAGTTCCGTTGATACTTCCAGAAACCTCCAGAGCCCTCCCTGGGAATATTGTGCCAATGCCAACATTGCCAGACAATGAATCAACAAATAGGGTATTTATGTTAACACTAAAATTACCTGTCACATTTAGGGAGCTGTTTATTTTTAACATGCCTTTGACTGGATTCTCAATAAACTGCCCGTATCTGAATGTGATAGCGTCGCCCAATGTCATATTATTAGCGAGATTTATATTGCCTATCATTGTAAGATTAAATGATTGTGTGCTAATTAGCAAAGTAGTCACTCCAGAGCCAATTGTCACATTGCCGGTTACACTCAAATTATTTACAGTATAGCTTTGGTTTGGGTTAAGCCCTTCACTTATGTTTGCCCTGAAAGAGTATGGCGCAGCGCTTAAGTTAATTCTTGGAGTGCTTTCATTGTCATTAGCAACAGTAATTCCTAAATAATATTGATCAGAGAAGCTCAAATTAACGCCGTCCAATATAATGTCATAAACACCATTAGAATCGGTAGTTATACTTTTGTTTTTCTCCCAGATAATATCTGTATAGTTTATATATGTGATATTTGCTTCAGAGTTGTAATATCCTCCTGAGCTTTCATTGTAAACCCGGACAGTTTCATTTAAGACATAAGTAGTATAATTAAAAACACTGTAAATCCTAAAAGCCATGCTAAAAGTCCCAGATTGAGAGGCGCCAGCCTTATTTGTAAGCTTTCCCTGTAATGTCAATGTGCTTGGGACACCAAAAGCGATTGTTGAAAATAATAAAAAGACAGAAAGCAATAAGATTAAGTTTAAAATATTTTCAGTTTTCATTTTTTGAGTGTTTTTATTGTATATTAATATACTAATAACCATACTAATATATAAATATTTTGATTTAGTGCACAAAGTATAAAGAAATAGCATATAAACTAGCCAAACAAAACGTTCTCTTTCAAAATGCCTTTCAAAAATAAGCTGCCTGTGCTGTTGACATAAGCTAAGTTTTCTTCCGCTATGCTTTGTATTATAAAGGAATTTGGGGTTGGATTTAGGCTTTGATTTTCGTTCAGGCTGCCTTTAATGAGCATATTGCCTTCAGGATTTGTTACTACTAAATTTAGCCCTCCTGAAGAATTTTGCAATGCAAAGTCATCAGGATCTGCCAATGGCTCAATATTCTGGATCAAAGCTCCTTTTATGTTTAAATTGCCCAATATGTCGATCACTGCCAGCTTATTGTCTTCTTTGCCTCTTATTTCAAAAGTGCCAAAAGTCCCGCTTGGTGTAAAATTAGTTGGCTCAGGTTCGACTGAGATGTTGAGCATAAACAGATTAGACATTACATAGTTCTCTGAATCATTGGCTATGAGGTAGGTAAAACTTATACCTTCAGTGCCTTTGTCGGGAATTATGGCAGCAGTGTCGCTGTCAAATAATATGTATATGCCCATAGTTTTATAATAATCATAAATTAGGGCATCGCCATCCGGATCTGCAAAATAGTGTGAAAGGTTGAGCGTTGCATTGCCATTTTTCGGAATATTCACAGCAGTAAAGTTGCGCAGCAAAACAGGCGGAGCATTAACAGCGTCAATTAATACCTCATATTTTATTTTATTGATTCTTAAAACTGCGTCATTTTCTATCTCAAATATTAGTGTATAGCGACTTTTATTCAAGCCCTTTAAAGCGCAGGTATCTAAGCACATATCAAAGAATTGTGTTTCGTCCTCAAAAAACTTAACGCTTAAATTATTCCAATTGGAGTAGTATATTTCAGATCTTAGAGCATCAATGCTTAAATTGACATCATAATAAACAACTTGGGCTGATATAATATTATCATGGTCAGCGCCATCTTTATTAAATACTGAATAGTAAATATCATTCCAATTTGCGCTTTTCGGCGCTAAATCAAAAAATGCGCAGCAGTCATTGTTGCCATTGCAGAATTTTGTTAAGCTGTCTTCCTCAATGTCATAGATTTCCCACATTGTGCATAGCTTTGATCCATCAGCATCCCAGCTAAACTTAGCGCCTTCAACACTTAAATCAACAGCCCCATTAATGCTTTCCTCGCCATTGTCATTTGCATCGTAGATTGTCCCAGATTTATAAGACAGGCTCATTGTTATAGTTTTATTCATTGTTACATTCTTATTTATTGGCATTATTTCTGTTGCATTATCTGGCGTTGCATTTATTTCATTTGTTCCATTTATTTCATTTATAGTCTCATTAGTGCTATTTACAGGTTCTGTATTTATAGGCTCTGTTATGTTAGTAATGATTTTTTCTGGAACATTGATAATAACAAACAAGCTAACTGCATGGCTTTTAATATCCAGACCGTCAGAAGCAGTAAATGTTATTGTAGTGTTAAAATTGCTTTCTAATTTCGGAGTTATTGCTGCGAGATCACTGTTTATTAAAACATCAATGCCTTCAACTTTATCGGCAGAATAGAGCAATGAGTCTCCATCTTCGTCTGTAAAGTATTGCGATAAATTAATTGCAGTTGTTCCATTGATAATAAATTCGCTGTCTCCGCTCCACTTTGGCTTTTTGTTGCTTTTCTTTTTGTCCTCGTCCGTTTGATTTTTTGTCACTTGCGTTCCAAAGCCCTCTTGGAGAGGTTTAGTTTCATTTTTATTTTCATTGCCTTTGCCTTTTTCATCGTCTTTAACAACAAATGCAGTTATTAAGTTAGAGCCATTGCTGGTTGGTTTGCTTTGCTCCAGCTTTGCGCTGTCAAATAGCAAATGCCTAACTCCATTGCTCTCAAGGTATACTCTGGCTTTGCCATGGTTTGTTACTCTTCCGTCTATTTTCACAGATTTCAGCTCGCCGGCATTTTCAAGCTGGAGCGTATAATTGCCGCTTGAGGCGACAACTAAATTCAGCTCTTCAGTATAGCTAAATTCCTTTATGACAAAGCCGGTTATTGACGGCCCTAAGTAATAAATCCCTGTTAGCGCTGCTGCTATCGCTATAAAAAAGAGCATTAATTCTATTTTGCTGATGTTATTTTGCATTGACTTTTTTTGCATCAATTTTCATTCCCCTTTTCTTCTTTACTTTATCCCAGACTGCCCATATAGTCCTATCATCTAAATGCAGCATTTGAGCCACTTCATGATTTGAGTAGTCAAGGTCTTTGATGAAGCAAACAATACTTTCAAGAGTTGAAAATGAGCGGTCTGATAAAGCAGAAATAGGAATCATAATCTCTCCTGAGATTGTACCGAAAGAAGAGGGCATTTTCTTAACAGCATTATGGTATGTTGCCCATATTGTCTTATTGCTTCTGTTAATAAGCCTTGCTATTTTAGAAAATCTCAGCTTTAACTCCTCTTTTAGATATTTTACTATTGCCTCAAGAGAGCTTAATGCATCGCTAGCAAAAATACCAGCAGGAATATGAATTTCTCTTTTGCCAAATATCTCCTGCTCTGTTATGTTGTGAATTTTTTTTAATTCTTCAACAAAATGAGAGATTAGCTCAATCTTATCTTGTTTTGAGAACTCATTAAATTTAGAGATAATGCTATCAACATCTGTGTTTATCTCATGGACTTTGAGCATTTATCCTATTATATAAGTATTAAGTATATAAATATTTTGTTTCATATTGTTTGATTACAAAACTTCAGCAGATAGGGTAAGATTATACTGTTTTATTAAGAATTTTAATCCTATTTTATAGGAATATTATAGAAATAAATGTTATTAAATAATTATTAAATCCTATTAAATAAGTTATTTTATTAAAATATATTATTATTACAGATAAAAATCTTTTTATATAAGATAGTTTCTTATTATTTAAGTTTAGATTTCTTATTATTAAAGTAAAATATCATTTTATATAAGAAATTATCATCAAAAGTTTCAATTTCAAAATTTAATCCGAAAGATTTTTAATCTTGGCTAAAAAATTTTTAATTCAGAATGAAACACACTCTAAAAGTGACCATTACCTTACTCTTATTTTTCTTTCTGGCGCAATTTACAGGATTATTAATAGTTAACCAGTATATTGACCACAAAAAGACTGCTGAAAAAAAAGAGGTGGTAATGAAGCCTCTTCCTTACGGGCTTGAAAGGCCAGAAGTAAAAAACCAATCCATATCTTTCGTTTATATAACCATAATGATTTTAACCGGAACATTATTGGTTTTGCTTTTGGTAAAGTTTCAAAAGCCGATTATCTTCAAAATATGGCTTTTTACTGGAGTTTGGTTTTCCCTGTCAATAGCATTTGCAGCCTTTATTAATCATTTCATCGCAGCTGCATTGGCATTGTTAATATCAGTTCTAAAATTTTACAGGCACAATATAATAATCCAGAATCTTTCCGAAGTTTTTGTTTATGGGGGGTTAGCGGCTTTTGTAGTTAATATATTCAATCTTTTTGCAGCTTTCATGCTTTTAATTGTAATATCAGTATATGACTATGTGTCTGTTTTCAAGACAAAGCATATGATAAGGCTTGCAAAATTCCAGTCAAGCTCAAAAGTTTTTGCAGGATTATTGATTCCTTATGGAGATGAAAATGCAATAGCCAAAGAGGTAAAAGCAGATGTAAAAGTAAAGCCCGAAATACCAGAGATCAGGCAAAAAAAGTCAAAAGTTGCTGTTTTAGGCGGCGGAGATATTGGATTCACATTGATATTTGCAGGAGTTGTGATGAAAGATTTGATGCTAAGAGAGACTGTATTGGCAGGATTCCTAAAAGCCTTGATCATACCATCTTTTGCAACCTTTGCTTTATTGCTCTTGCTCATTAAAGGGCAGCAAAACAAGTTCTACCCGGCAATGCCTGTCTTAAGCCTGGGATGTGTTGTTGGGTATTTGGTCGTTTGGCTGATTTAAAATAAATGTAATACTGAAAAATCTAAACCTTTAAATAAAAAACGCAATTTGCTTGGGCTATGTCAAAGCAAACTGCAATTTCGAACATTGCGGCTGTTGGAATGGAATGGGGAGATGAAGGCAAGGGCAAAATAATTGATTTTCTGGCTGAAAAGGCAGATGTCGTTGCCCGCTTTAATGGAGGCAATAACGCCGGGCATACAATAGAAGCTGACAATAAAAAGATAGTGCTTCATTTGATTCCTTCAGGCATAATGCGCAAAAACAGCTTAAATGTCTTAGGCAATGGAATGGTTGTTGATCCAAAGGTTTTGCTGCAGGAAATTAAGTTTTTGGCAAAAAACAAAATCAATGCCTCTCCTGAAAATTTAATGATAAGTGAAAATGCCCATGTTATTTTGCCGCATCACATTGAAGAAGACAAAAAAGCCGGCGCTGCGATAGGAACAACAGCAAGGGGCATAGGCCCGGCTTATACTGATAAAGCAGCAAGAATCGGATTAAAAGTTTATGAGTTTGTGGACGATGCCTCTTTCAAAAAAAGATTTGGCGAAGAAGAATTCTATCAGGAGTACAAGGAATATGCAGAAGCGCTAAAGCCGTATGTAAAAAATACGTCAATTATGATAAATACTGTGATTGACAGGGGCAAAAAAATAATTTTTGAGGGCGCGCAAGGGATATTGCTTGACATAGACCATGGCACTTACCCATTTGTTACTTCTTCAAGCGCAACGGCCGGCGGGGTTTGCACAGGGCTCGGCATCTCGCCAAAAAAAGTGCAGGGCATTTTAGGAGTCTGCAAGGCATACAAAACAAGAGTCGGCAATGGCCCATTTCCTACAGAAATTACCGGCTCAATTGGCGAAAAAATCCAAAAAACCGGAAAAGAGGTTGGCGCAACAACCGGAAGGGAGAGGAGAGTGGGATGGTTTGATGCATTGATTGGAAAATACGCTGTAATGGTTAATGGCATAGACTCAATCGCTTTGACAAAGCTTGATGTTTTGACGACAATTGAAAAGCTCAGGATATGCGCAGCTTACAGGCACAAAGGAAACCTTATCAAAAATTTTACTACAAATCTAAAAATCCTGCAGAATTGCCAGCCCGTTTATGAGGAGTTTGACGGATGGTGGGATGACTTAACTAAAATCAGGGCATATGATAGATTGCCAAACAATGCAAAGAAATATCTAAGAAGAATTGAAGAGCTTCTTGGAGTTCCTATATCTATAATTTCTGTAGGCCCTAAAAGAGAGCAGACGATTGTGGCAAGGAACGAGTTTTTGATTTAATATGTAAAACTTATTTTTTTATAAATACCACACCTTCCTGATTTTCAAATTCTTTATCTCCAGTTACAAATTGTAAATTATTTTCTAAAGAATAAATATAACCAATACAATCAAATATAGATAAATTCTTTTTCTTATTATCTATTCTGTACTTTAAAGCTTTAATTAAAATATCCCTACTAACAGGCTCACAAAAAGCTGATAACCTACTATGCCAGTAAATGGCTTTGTCTTCTTTATTGTCCTTATACAAAACTGAATAATACTCAGCCATAGTGAAATCTGTTATAACAAACTCCTTGTTCAGGAAGTCCAAAAATTTAGGGTTTCCTTCTCCAATCTCAGCTAGTGCATATGTGTCAAGGCAGAACATCTTAAATGAATTTACTCTCTTTCCCTCTAATTTCTTTTAGTAATTGTCCTGTAGGCTTAGTTAATTTTACAGAGCCAAATAACTCTTTTAGTGGATTTTCTTTTGGTTTTATATCTAAGACAACATCTTGGTCATCTCTCAATTTAAGCTCATTTACTACATCTTTAGGTATAATCACACCCAAAGAGCTTCCCCATTTTCGAGTTTTTACTATAAGCATTTTTAAGTTATATTTTAAATATAATAGTTATATAGAAGATATAACTTATATATAAAGATTTTGGTGTGATAAGAAAAAATGAAGATGTTTTATTTTAAATCTGTTATAAGTTTCTTGAATCAAATCTTCTCCACAACTATCTTCCCCTTCTCAACCTTTATCACAACCTCGTCCTTTTCTCCAAATTGCGCAATGCCTGTTGCAATTTTTGGCAGCAGGATTCTTTCTCCCCTAAAGTCAAGATTGGTTATTATCTGCTGCGCTATTTCTCCGCTTAACCCTAAATCTTCAAAAATCTTTAGCGTTGCAGAGTCTCTGTCTCTTGCGGAGAACACTTCCGATCTTTCAAAAAGGAACTTCGCAATCTTGTCAGCGATGTTGATGCTTGTTGCCTTTGTTATGCCTTGCAGGCCCGGGGATAAATTTGCTTCTATGACTAAAGGCCCCTTTGTGCTTTCAAGCATATCAACAGCGCATATCTCTGCTCCTATTGAAGCAGCAGTGTCAACAGCTATTCTCTTCGTATTCTGCTCAAGCACACACGATTCTCCTGTGCCTCCGGCATGGATGTTGGCCCTCATTTCGCCACGGACAGCTTTCCTTTTCATTGATGCTGCAACTTTATCCCCAATAACAAAAGCCCTTATGTCAACCCCTCCTGTTTCTATGTATTCCTGTATTAAGAATGGCTGCTTCAGGGCTATCAAAGCGTCAAGCATTGAAGATGCTGCTGCAAAGCTCTCTGCAAACATCACGCCTTTACCTTGTGTGCCATGGGGAAACTTCAGGACAATTGGATAATTGACCTCATTCAGGATTTTTTTTGCCGCTCTTGTTGAAGATGCAAGATAAGTTGTAGGCATTGGGATGTTGAAATGCTGCAGCGCCAAATGCGTCAAAAGCTTGTCATGCCCCAGCGTAAATGTCTCTGCCTTGATAGGCATGTAAGATGAATTGTACAAAGTCCTTGTGACAGACCTTAATAATGGAGCGTACCTAAAAGAGCCCCTTGCATAAATGCAGCTATATTGCGGCAGCGCCTTTCCTTCATATAAGACATTTAATCTTCCAGCTCCAAGATTTACTTCAACATCCCTCAAGTCAATATTGTCAACAGAATCAAAATAATTATTCATAGCCTCAATTATCATTAAAGAACTTTTACTTCCTAATGACATTACGGCTGATTTCATCTTTAATTGAATAGTGTTTAATACTCAAAACTCTGCCCGCATCCGCATGAACTATTTGCATTAGGATTGCTTATCTTGAAGCCGCCGCCCTGGAGACTGTCAACATAGTCCAATTTAGCGCCCTTCAAAAATTGCATATTTTCTTTGGAGACTATTATCTTAACACCCTTATCTTCAAAAATCAAATCAAAATCAGTTGCATGATCATCCAATTCTAATCCATACTGGAATCCAGAGCATCCGCCAGGCACTAAATCAACTCTCAAGCCAGAGCCTTCCTTATTGTTTTCTTTAAGGGTCTCCCTTAATTTGTCAGCTGCTTTGCTTGTTACGGTAAAGTCTTTGCCTTCATCAAGCTTTGATCCTTCGACAGCAGCATTTAATTTAGAGATTACGCCATCAATTTCTTCGTCATTCATTCCATGCCCCTTAAAGCCCTGCTCCAATGTTTCCCAATAAGAAACATGGCATCCAACGCAATGCACGCCAGCAGCCTGTAAAGTTTCTGCACAAGCAGGATACTTAGCTACAACATCCCCTATTGTCATGTCTTTGGCTATTAATTGCTGTTTGGATTCTTCTGCTTCCTGCTCCATATCTTGCTCCATAAATTCACCTGCTTAACTATTGTTAAGTATAACTATAATATAAAGGTTTTTGTTTGATTGGCGTTGCGTGGATATTACCCATTTACTCTTTTAAAGTAATCTATTCTCCTTCTGTTGTGTAATATTATCCTAGCAGTCACCTGACTT
>Ga0114945_10002502_pt1 | contig 10783 bp, 7 predicted proteins | sample OV2TP3_FD_87194 | JGI IMG/M metagenome (GOLD analysis project Ga0114945, IMG submission 87194) | Hot spring microbial communities from Beatty, Nevada to study Microbial Dark Matter (Phase II) - OV2 TP3 | ecosystem: Environmental > Aquatic > Thermal springs > Hot (42-90C) | place: USA: Beatty... | reverse complement strand
GCGAATGCGGCTCCCTCCCTGATTGTGCACGGCGGCGCGTGGACGATTCCCAACAAGGCGATTGCAGATGCCAAGGCTGGCTGCCGCAAGGCGCTCGAAGCGGGCTGGTCGATTCTGACGCAGCGTGGCAGTGCTGTGGACGCGGTCGAAGCCGCCATCGTAATCCTGGAAGACGACCCCACCTTTGACGCCGGGCTCGGCTCGCACTTGAATCGCGACGGTGCTGTGCAGCTTGACGCCATCGTGATGGACGGAGCGACGCTCAAATCCGGTGCGGTGGCGGCGGTGGAGCGCGTGAAGAATCCCATCGCGCTGGCGCGACGCGTGATGGAGAGCAGCGCGCACATGATGCTGGCGGGCGCCGGCGCAGAGCTCTTTGCAAAGGAGCAGGGGATGCCGCTGTGCTCCCCCGCGGAGATGATCCTCGAACGCGAGCGCGCGGGCTGGCTGCGCTGCCAGCAGAGCGGCGAGCACCGGCTTGGCTCTCACTTTGGCGGACCAAGCGGAACGGTGGGCGCGGTGGCGCGCGACGCAGCGGGCAACATTGTCGCCGGCACTTCCACCGGCGGGACGTGCTGCAAGTTTCCCGGGCGCGTGGGCGATTCGCCGCTGATTGGCTGCGGTTGCTATGCGGATATCGAGGCCGGCGGCGTGTCGTGCACCGGTTTCGGCGAAGCCATCATGCGCATCGTGATGGCCAAGAGCGCCACGGATATGCTCGCGGCCAGAAAGCCAGCGCAAGAGGCGGCACAGGCTGCGGTGGAGTTGCTGGCGCGTCGTGGCAAAGGCACCGGCGGGCTCATCCTGCTCGACCGCGAAGGCCGCCCCGGCTTCGCCTTCAGCACCCCGCACATGGCCTACGGCTTTGCAGCTCCAGACGGCTCCTTCACCGTGTCGGTGTAGCGGGCAGAGTTCTGACTCACGCAAACGGGAATCTGGTCCTCTTTATTTGCGGTTATTCAACCAGTCAGCTATTAGAGTGACGTAGCGTTCCTCGTAGCCAATTCTCGTGAGAATGTCTGGCTTGCCATCGCCGTTCAAGTCGCCAATCGATATCAGAACTGGAAAGGAGCCCACATCGGCGTGTTCTGCGGGTGCGAATGTGCAGTCCCCATGGCCACGAAAAAACAAGAGCTTGTATGTACGGTTATCGGTGGTGAGGATGTCGGGCCGGCCGTCAAGATCCAAATCAGCGACCGCTAACCACCAATTGCCGCCGGTGGTGGAAGAGGTTGCGGGCAAAGGCACGAAATCCGAGTGTGATCCTTTCCCCTGGCCCCGGCTCACACTCAGAGCTTGCGTCCAATCTGCCGCAAGGAGATCCAGAATCCCGTCGCCGTCTAGGTCTACCGCAGACAGCCGTCGAATGGCCACTTGAGAAGCCGGAAGAGGATGCGACGGCTGAGTCGCTCCGTCGTCACTAACCTGAAACACGCCCACACGGAAAGTGCCACTGGCAAGTACGCCGGCCACGATCTCTGACCGGCCGTCTCGATTCACATCAGCGAGGATGGGAATTCCGCCGAGCGGAATATCCTTCAATGGCCGGGGGGAAAAGGAGCCTTGATGGTTTCGGAGAAGGGTGACCGCCAATTCTCCCGTAGATGTCACCAGCAAGTCGGGCCAACTGTTGCCGTCCACATCGCCTGCAGTCACAAAACGCGGGCCGCGGGGAACCTCCACTTTTGACGGGTTGGAGAGAGTCCCGTCTCCGTTGCCCAGGAAAACGGCGATGATGTCGCCCGTGTAGCAAGCCGCTGCCACATCCAGATGGCCATCGCGGTTCACGTCCTCCACCACCAGACCATCAGAAAAGGGACAGCCCTCACGCAAGCGCGGCGGCTGAAAACTCCCATCGCCATTGCCAAGGGCAACCCCAATCACGGGAGCCGGTGCGGCGGAATAGACAATGTCCACCTTCCCATCGCGATTGAGATCGACTAAGACTGAGTGATAGGGCACAACTCCCGTGGATACAAAGCCCGTGCGGTACGCAAGCGGTGAACCTGCGCCTTCGAATGTGATTGTGGCTGGAGTTACAGGTTGCCGGGCTGGTTGGTTGCTGTCCGTTTCGGCAAGAAACCATACCACCAGCGCGACTGCACCCACCCCGGCGGCGATAGCAACGCGGCCCCCGCTCAGTTGCAGGCGTGATGCTCTGACCTCTGAACTTGCGGCGCTCGTGTGCGTAATGACTTCCGCATCGGGCTGGGCCGTGGCATCAACGGACTCTTGCTTGCCAAGCCACGCATCGATTTCACCGGACAACGCGAAGACGGGCTGGCGCATTCCTCCCGGCAAGCGGTGTACGGGGAGCCCTTTTTCCTTTTCCCAGCGGATTACAGTGCGGACATCGCGGCCCAGGTAATCGGCAATCTCTTTCCAGGAATCGAGGCGCTGGTCGTTATGCGGCTCGTTCATTGCTGAGTCGAACGGGATGCGTTCAGGCGAGCCAGCCATCGTGGGGTCTGGGCAAGCGGGGTACGATTCAGGAGAACAGAGATCGAATCGCCCTGGATGCTGGCGATAGCAATGTCGGGATTTTGATCTCGATCGAAATCCGCCACCACCGCGGCATCGGGGTAGTCACTTGTAGGAAAATCCTGAGGGGGCTCGAAACCGCCGCGGCCATCGCCAAAGAACAGCGAGCAGGTGTTGCTGTGTTCGCCGAGCACAAGCAGGTCCTGGAAGCCGTCGCGATCCAGGTCGGCAACGGCCGCGAAGCCATTGCCGCGGCCAGCGGGCAGGTTCACCGGTTCAGCGAATGTAGCCGGCGACGTGCCGAGGAGGATGGAAACTTGAAACGGAAAGTTTGCGGTGACCACGTCGGCCTGGCCATCTTGATTGAAATCACCCACGGCCAACCCCAGAGGCCCGCGGGCCGTGGAAAAGCTCTCGCGTGGGCCCAGGGCGCCCTTTCCATCATTCAGGTACACAGACACGGAACTTGAAGTGGCCATGCGGTAGTCACTGGCAATCACGTCTGGAAAGCCATCGCGATTAACGTCTACAAGGGCCAGCGATGAAACGTCGAGCTCCGCTTCGTACCGTGCGCCTTCGCGAAATCTGCCGTCCCCGTTGCCCAACAGAACCACGACCCGCGCAGCAAACGAAGCGGCCACGACCAGGTCCATCTTGCCGTCCAAGTCCAGATCCCCGGCTGAAACCCAGCGGGCGCGCCCGCCGACGTCCAATCGAGAGCCCTTCTGGAAGCTGCCGTCCCCGCGGCCGAGGAGCACCTCGACTTCCGAGCCACCGTCGTAGCTGGTTACGGCTAGGTCGAGTTGGCCATCGCCATCAAAGTCACCAGCCACCAGCCGTTCTGGAGCGGCCAACGTGGTCTGCGATACAGCGCGCGTCGGAAAAGCCCCATACCCATCGCCAAGCAATACAGCAACGGTGCCTTCCCGGCTGTTCGTAAAAGCCAAGTCTGCTTTCCCGTCGTGGTTGAAATCCCCGGTTACCAATCCCCGGGGCGCAGCGGCCGCATAGTCCGCTCGAACAAGTCGCAAGGGCCGCTCGGTCCTGGGTGAGTTGGCCAACGAGCGAGGCCACGCCATCCACAGCCCTGCTGTGACCAGAAGGAGCACTGCACCTGCCACGGAGTAGGCCGATCTGGATCGGGGGAACCGAGATTGCACCCAGCTTTTTGCAGGCGTCGAACGGGGGGCCGTCAGTGAAGGGGCATGAGAACTAACCAGGTCCGAATCGCCACCCGGCTGGCCGTTGCTAGTGAGGGAGGTACCACCACTCAACATCCAGGAGTCGATCTCTTCCGAATGTGCGAAAACGGCGGTTCGTTTACCTGGGATACGGCGGACTGGCAGGCTCTTCTCTTTTTCCCAGCGGATTACGGTGCGGACATCGCGGCCAAGGTACTCCGCAATATCTTTCCATGAACTCAGACGCCGATTCTCTTGCGCCAAGGCGAACCTCTTGGCCGGATCCCTCCGGCCACACCCACCGCACGCTTCGCATGGCGTTCACGAGCCCGCTCTAAGCCTTTGCAAAACGCCACTGACACGAATTGCCAGCCTGTTGTCACGTCTGGCCAGTTGGAAAGCGTAGCAAAGCAGGGTATCTATCGCAAGTCCCTAGAAAACTACGGGGGAGGCTGACACCACTAAAGGGTCAACCTCCCCACCCCACCAGGAGGGGTGCCGTGCCTATCAGCAGGTTGGCCTTGGCTCTCAAGCCAGGGAGAGAAGTACTTGTCGCAGTCGTTCTGCTTTGTTCCCTCACCCTCGTGCCCACCGGGCAAGCCACCGACGGGCGCGACTTTGCCGGCTTCTACGAAATCAGCAATGTGACCGACCTCGGCGGTACGGTCCGCGTCACGCTCACGGTTCGCGTCTTCAACTACAGCGACGCCGATGTGACCAGCGCAACCGTCACCCTGCAAGACTCATTGCAGGCCGATACAGATTATGGCTCCTACCCCGTGCCAATCTCTATTGCTAACCGCGAGAGTGCGCGTCTCAGCACGGACTTCACAATCCCCCGCACAGAGTACGACCGCTGGCAGAACGGCGGCACCCCACCGCTGCGCATTCAGTACAGCGACAGTGTGGGGAACACTGTGCAGAGAATGATTGAGCTGGCCGCTGGGCTGGCGGGGGAGGAGTAACCATGCTTCGTCTGATGACAAGCGCTTCGGCGCTGCTTCTTCTCGCGGTGCTTTGGGCACAGCCTTCGGCCGGTCAAGGCATTATCACCACCGTTGCGGGAGGCGGGCCAAACAACATGAACGCTGCGTCCGCGAGCCTCGCGAACCCGTCTGCCGTCGCTTTTGATGGGAGCGGGAACCTGTACATCGCTGCGGATAGCCTGCACCGAGTCTTCAAAGTGAGCACCACGGGGCAACTGACCGTGGTTGCCGGCGTCGGCGTGCCGGGATTCGCAGGTGACGGCGGCCCAGCTACGGCCGCAAGCCTGAATAGACCCATAGGCCTCACCGTTGACGCGGCAGGCAACATCTATGTCATGGAGTTCAACAACCGACGTGTCCGCCGAGTGGATGCTGTGACGGGCATCATTACTACATTCGCTGGCAACGGGTTGAGCGGTTTCGGCGGAGATGGCGGACCGGCCACCAATGCACAGTTTGACAGCCCCATTGGACTGGCCTTGGACGCAGCGGGCAACCTGTTCATTGCAGATCAAGGGAACAGCCGCATTCGAAAAGTGAACGCGTCCACGGGCATCATCACCACCGTGGCCGGCAACGGCAGCTCCTTCTTCAGTGGCGACGGCGGCCCGGCCACCAGCGCCAGCCTGCGATTCCCCTCTTGGGTGGCTTTCGATGCGGCAGGCAATCTCTTCATCGCAGATCGCAGCAACAGCCGCATACGCCGTGTGAACGCTTTGACGGGCATCATTACCACTGTGGCTGGCAACGGGGCCTTTAGTTTCAGCGGCGACGGGGGCCCGGCCACCAGTGCCAGTTTGAGCAACCCCCTAGCCGTGGCTATGGATGCTGCCGGCAACCTGTTTATCGCTGACGCCACTAACCACCGCATCCGACGGGTGGACGCCGGCACAGGTATTATCACCACAGTGGCCGGCAACGGAGTTGTGGCGTTCGCGGGCGACGGTGGGCCGGCCACCGGCGCCAGCTTGTCAAGCCCTGCGGGACTGGCATTCGACGCAGCCGGTAACCTCTTCGTGGCCGCCCACAACGCGCGTGTCCGGCGCGTGGCCAGCGGAGTCGACGCACTGATTACCGGTGCCGCCGACGAGATGATCACTTCGGTCGCCGGCAATGGCAGCCCGTTCTTCAGCGGCGACGGTGGCCCCGCAACCGACGCCAGCATCAGCTTCCCTTCAGGAGTCGGCGCGGCTGGAGACATGAGCATCTATGTTTCATCTGATCAGCGCATTCGCAAAATTGATTCGGGAGGAAACATCAGCACGGTGGCCGGCGACGGTCTGGCCGGCTTCAGCGGCGATGGCGGACCAGCGACGAGCGCCAGAGTGAGCTCTCCCATGGGTGTCGCCGTGGCTGCTGACGGCAGCATCTATTTTGTCGACAGATTCAACGCCCGCATCCGGAAGATTCACCCCAGCGGGACCATAACCACCGTGGCTGGCAACGGGGCTTTTGGTTTTAGCGGCGACGGTGGTCCGGCCACCAGCGCTCGGCTGGCCTCCCCGTGGGATGTAGCTGTATCAGCGGACGGCAGCCTCTACATCGCGGATCAAAGTAACAGCCGTATCCGCAAGGTAGATCCAGCAGGCATCATTACCACCGTAGCGGGAAACGGCAGCTTCAGCTTCTGCGGTGATGGCGGACCAGCCACCAGCGCCTGCCTGGCCGGGCCGAGAGGGGTTGCGGTGGCGGCCGACGGGAGCGTGTACATTGCAGATACAGGTAACCAGCGCATTCGCAAGGTAGGCTCTGCCGGAATCATCACGACTGTTGCTGGAAGCGGACTCGGGGGCTTCAGCGGCGATGGTGGCACGGCCACCAGCGCAAGGCTGAATAATCCAGTGAGTGTGGCTGTGGCCGCAGACGGAAGCTTCTTCATCGGAGATCAAATCAACAACCGCATCCGGAAGGTGGACCCCACCGGCGTCATCACGACAGCGGCGGGAGACGGCACCTTTGGCTTTGCCGGGGATGGAGGGCCAGCCACCAGCGCGCGATTGGCAAACCCTGCGAACATCGCGCTGGCCACAGACGGAAGCCTCTTCATCGCCGATCCGAACAACAACCGCATTCGCCGCGTCGAAGGAGCGGTGCCGACTGACTCCACCGCGCCGGTGATCATGCCGACGGTGACGGGCACGCTGGGGAATGGCGGCTGGTATGTGAGCGACGTGACGGTGACCTGGGCGGTGAGCGACGCCGAGTCGGCCATTACGGCAAGCACCGGCTGCGACGCAACTACACTCACCACAGACACGGCTGGCGTCACCCTCACCTGCACGGCCACAAGCGGCGGAGGTACCGCGTCGCAGTCGGTGACCATCAAGCGCGACGCGACCGCTCCAGACATTCAGTTTGCGGGCCGCACGGCACCCAACGGCGCCGGTTGGAACAACACCGACGTCACGGTGGACTGGACATGCAGCGATGCGCTCTCCGGCGCCAACTCGCTCAACGTGAGCGAAACGCTCACGGCCGAAGGCGCGAACCAGAGCGCCATCGGAACCTGCGAAGATGCCGCCGGAAATTCCGCCAGCGACACGCAGTCTGGCATCAACATCGACAAGACCGCGCCCATAGTCAGCATCACCACGCCGGCAGAGGGCGCGACCTATCTGCTCGGCGCGATGGCTGCAGCCGACTACGCCTGCACCGACACGCTCTCCGGCACCGGCACGTGCGCAGGGCCTGTGGCCAGCGGCGCCAACGTGGCCACCGGGTCTGTGGGCACTCACACCTTCACTGCAAATGCCGCAGACGCGGCCGGAAACACGGCGTCGGCCACGCACAACTACTCGGTGCAGTACAGCTTCGTCGGCTTCCTGCAACCGGTGGACAACCTGCCGGTGATCAACCAGGCCAAGCCGGGCCGCACCATTCCGGTGAAGTGGCAGTTGCGCGATGCGGCGGGCAATTACGTCTCCGACCTCGGCTCTTACGTCTCGCTGCTCTCCGCGCCGATGGCGTGCGACGCAGCGCCCAGCGCCATCGTCGAAGAGCAGCTCACTTCGCCGGGCGCGACCGTGTTTCGTTACGACGCCACGTCGAACCAGTTCATCTACAACTGGCAGAGTTCCAGCGGGTGGAAGGGTTGCCGCCTGCTTCAGCTCACGCTCTCTGACGGCACCGTTCACTACGCGAAGTTCAACTTCAAGTGAGGCACGGAGCATTGCCTCACGGTATCCGCGCGGGCGGCCGTGAACCGGCCGCTCGCCATTGCCCAAGGAAAAACAAGGTCATGCGCGACGGCTGCCACATTCCGATTCGTTTCGAATCAAATCGACAGTCGGTCCAACGTGGCCTTCCAGGAGGAAATGATATGCGCAACAGAAGTGCAGTTCTGTTGGTCTTCGCGTTGGTTCTGACCGCGGCCGCCGGCCTCGCGCAGAGCAAACGCATGACCAACGATGATGTGATGGCGATGGTGAAGGCTGGCTTCGAGGAGAACACCATCATCACCGCGATTCAATCCAGCGAGGCCGGCTACGACACTTCCATCCAGGGCATGATCGCGCTGAAGGAAGCAGGCATCAGTGAAAAAATCATTGCCGCCATGCTGGAAGCGTCGAAACCCAAGGCTGCCCCCGTGGTGGCTGCCCCTGCGGGGCCAGAGCCGCTCCCCGACGGCATTCCTTCCGACGTCGGCATCTACGTCAAGATCAAGGGCAAGTGGGAGGAGATCTACCCTGAGGTGGCCAACTGGAAGTCCGGTGGCGCGGGCAAGAGCTTCATGACCATGGGCCTCACCAAGGGCCACATCAACGGCACCCTCAAAGGAAAGAATGCCAAGGTCCAGGTGGCTCTGCCCGTGGACGTCGCCATCCGCACCATGGAAGGCGTGTCACCCACCGAGTACCAACTCCTGAAGCTGGACGAAAAGGGCGACCGGCGCGAATTCCGGGCCGTGACCGGCGGGGTGTATCACTCGTCGGGCGGCACGGACAAGAACGCCGTTGGCTTCGAGTTCGAGAAGGTCGCCTCGCGCACGTTTCGCACGCGCATCTCCAGCGTGAAGAAGGGCGAGTATGGCTTCCTCGCGCCGGGCTCGGGGCAGGCCGGAGGCATTGGCGGCGGCACGTCCGGTGGCAGTGTTCAAGGTGGGTCCACGCAGATGGGTAAGGTGTACGCCTTCCGCATTTTGGAGTAACCGGGTCCCTCCTGGGAACACCGGCCGGTGGCGGGAGCGGCAGTGCGACCTTGCACTGCCGCCTTCCCGCAAACCCTCACTCTCCTGCGCCTTTCCGGCGACGCTAGAATCCTGTCAAGGGGGTGAAGCGCGGCCGAACGGTCTAACTGGTTGACCAGTCAGGAGAAAAAAGTCAGCAAAAACTGAATAAGACCCCCTTCGAATATGCTATGATGGTTATAGAAGGGTAAGCAAAAAGATAAACGCCCGGGCGGCTCCGTTCGGGCGTTTTGTTTTGTTACCTGTCGTATTCCTGCAAGGAGATTCCCGGTGCCCAAACCGAAGTCCGTGCGGCAGATCATCCTGCCGTGCAGCACACCCATGCCGAATTTTCTTTTCGATGTGGTGATGCCGCGGGTGCAGCCGGCGCACTTCTATGTCCTGCTGGCCATCGTGCGCAAGACGTGGGGCTGGGACAAGAAGCGCGATTGGATTTCTCTCTCGCAATTCAAACGCCTCACTGGGCTGGCCAGAGGGACCATCGTCCGTGCCCTGAAACTGTGGCAGGCAGCGGGCCTGGTCCGTCGCGCACGTGCCGGCATTCGCGGCACCATCGCCTATGAGATACCGCTCGATGCCGATCTAAAGGAGATCACCGGTCGGCTGGATGGACTGGTTCACAGAACGAACCGGTCCAAAAGGCGCCAGCTCACTGGTCTAACCGTTGGTCCTTCACCGGTCCAACCAGTAGACACACAGAAAGCAACTCAAGAAAAGCAAATAGGAGAAAGCAATGCCTCTCCCCTCCCGGATGAAGAGGGGAAACCACCGCTGACCCGCACCCAACTCGCCATTCGCAGACGGGACCTGCGGGGTTACATCTCCAGCCTTAAGGAGCATCTGAAGAAGCCGCTTCTGCAGCCATCCGAACGAGTCCGGATCACCGCCGCGGTGGCTGAGTACCGCGCCGAACTGGCCCAAGTCGAAGCCGCACTGGCCGCCATGCCTCCTCGCGTGACACGCCCTCTGAACCCGAATTGCTTCTAAGTGTCTGAAAACACAGCTCGAAAAAACCTATTGCAAATGAATACACCATCTGGCAAGATCTGAATCGCCATGAAGCACATTGCACCATTGGTTGCTTTTGTCAGAGGCTTCTTGGGGTCCCTGTTTCGCCGAACCACTCCCGAGGAGCGGCTCTACCAGGGATTCAAGAGCTCCTACCCTGGCTGGCAAAGGGACGGGATAATCAGGCCACCCCACTAACCCCGTTTCAGCTTTACGCCTGCCTGCTTCGCAAACAAACGCAGAGCCTTGACATCGCTTCGAGTGCTCCGTGCGAGAGCGATAATAGTCTCCTCGTTTGATTCTGCCGACTGAAGAAAAGTAGAGTTCATGATTAGTTCGGAAAGTAATCTGTCTTGGTGCTCTACTTTGTCCGTTGTGCTGACTCCGTAAGCAAACATGCGCAGCGCTTCCGGCCAATTTCGCGGGTTCTCTGTGTATTTCGCAATCTCTGCAAGATAGGGCAGGTTCAGGACTTCAGCCGCGTGAATTAATATCGGTTCCGGCATTTATGCGCGGAGTGTAGCCCAACCGGTGCTCCTTGCCTAGAGGGGACAGCACAAGCCCGAGCAGATGTCACACTAGGCGTCAAGCCGTTCTCTAAATCGCCGTTGGGTCCTAGAAGCCGGTGACGGGCCATCGTTCTCAGAGTTTTGTCCCACCACGGCAGCCATGCGCTGGACTTTGCGCGCGGCGCTGGCATAGACTCGGGGTTTCGTCGCGGCGCCGCGCGACACTCTGTCGCCCGCCGCGGCAACTCCAGCGAAACCGCGCAGCCGGGCGTCGCAGGATCGCCGCCGCCCTCCCGCCGCGCGCGTGGCGCCAACAACAAAGGGGTGACGCATGGCAACCTTCACCGGGGAGCAAATCCGCAACGTGGGCATTGTAGGTCACGGCGACACGGGGAAGACGCAGCTCGTGTCGTCGTTGCTGTTCACTGCGGG
>Ga0114945_10002500_pt1 | contig 10787 bp, 11 predicted proteins | sample OV2TP3_FD_87194 | JGI IMG/M metagenome (GOLD analysis project Ga0114945, IMG submission 87194) | Hot spring microbial communities from Beatty, Nevada to study Microbial Dark Matter (Phase II) - OV2 TP3 | ecosystem: Environmental > Aquatic > Thermal springs > Hot (42-90C) | place: USA: Beatty... | reverse complement strand
GACTGCCCCAGGCCCGCCTGGGTCAGCTGATAGACGGCGTCATAGGTGAGGGTGCCGCTGCGTGACAACACCGCGATGGACCCCGGGCGGTGGATATAACCCGGCATGATGCCGATTTTGCACGCTCCCGGCGTGATGAGGCCGGGACAGTTGGGGCCAATGAGGCGGGTGGACGAGCCGGCAAGCCGATGGCGCACGCGCACCATGTCCAACGTGGGAATGCCCTCGGTGATCACCACGATGAGCGGCAGGCCGGCTTCGATGACCTCCAAGATCGCCTCATACGCGAAGCGGGCGGGAACGAACATGATGGTCGCGTTGGCGCCGGTCGCCCGCACGGCCTCGTGCACGGTGTTGAATACCGGGACGTCATGGACGCGGCTGCCGCCCTTGCCCGGCGTCACTCCGCCGACGACCTGCGTGTGATACTCGAGCATTTTTTCGGTGTGGAAGGCGCCGGCCTGGCCGGTGATGCCTTGGACGATGACCCGCGTGTCCTTCCCGATGAGAATGCTCATCGCGCATGCTCCCGTGCGGCGCGGCTCATCGCGCGGCGAGCTCGACGGCGCGCGCCGCCGCCGAAGCCAACTCATCGACGCTGATGAGGTTGAGCCGCTTCGCATCGGCCAGCAAGCGGCGGCCCTCCTCGACGTTGGTGCCCTGCAAGCGCACGACGATGGGGATCCGCACATTGAGCCGCTCGGTCGCCTTGAGCAGCCCCTGCGCGATCCAATCGCAGCGCATGATCCCGCCGAAGATGTTGACGAGGATGGCCTTCACGCGAGCGTCCGAGAGGAGAATGGCAAACGCGTTGGTGACCTGCTCCACGTTCGCCCCCCCGCCCACGTCGAGGAAATTGGCCGGCTCGCCTCCGTGCAGCGTGATGATGTCATTCGTCGCCATGGCCAGGCCGGCGCCGTTGACGAGGCAGCCGATCGTGCCGCGTAAGCCGACGTAAGAAATCCCGATCCGACTGGCTTGCAGCTCCAGGGGATGTTCTTGGCTCTCGTCGCGCAGCGCACTCAGCTCCGGATGACGAAACAGCGCGTTATCATCCACGGTCACCTTCGCATCGAGGGCGAGCAGACGGCCCGCATCGGTGATCACCAGCGGATTGATTTCAATGAGGGAGGCGTCGTGGCGGAGAAACAGCGTCCCTATCGCCTCGGCGATGGGTCGAAACGCCTGCGCCTGGCCGACGGAAAAGCCGAGCGCTTCGCTGAGACGCGCGCGCCCTGCGTCGGACAATCCGTCGATCAGATCAATCGGTTCGCGCGCAATCGCCTGCGGCTGCGACGCGGCGACCTGCTCGATGTCGACTCCGCCCATGCGGCTCGCCAGCATGACCGGCTGCGCGCGGAATCGATCCATCGTCACCGCCACGTACAGCTCCTTCGCCGCCGCGATCCGCTCTTCCAATAAGACAGCGCTCACGGGCAGCCCCTCCGGCCCGGTCTGCGCGGTGACCAGCCGACGACCGAGCAGCGACTGCGTGTGTGCCGCTGCCTCCTCGGCGCTGTGCGCGACCAGAATGCCGCCGGCTTTTCCCCGTCCCCCCGCGTGGATCTGCGCTTTGACATTGCACGCAAACGCCCCCGCAACCTCACATGGCCGCCGCAGCGTCTCATAGGCCGCCCGGGCCTCGGCCGAGGTCTTCGCGGTGAGCCCGCGAGGAAGAGGAATGCCGGCGGTCGCAAAGAGCTGCTTGGCTTGGTATTCGTGGAGTTTCATGAGCACTCAGCGGGCATCAGCTCGTCGCTGATGCGGGGCGCTGCTCAAGAGGGATCAGGCGCAGATCGCGCGGGCCGACGTAGCGGGCCAGCGGACGAATGAGACGATTATCCGAGGCTTGCTCGATCACGTGCGCGGACCATCCCGCCATGCGCGCGCAGGCGAACATCGTCGTAAAGAGCTCCGTCGGAATTCCCAGGTAATGCAGCAAGGACGCCGAGTAGAAATCCACGTTGATATAGAGCCCCTTGGCTTTCCAAACCGCTTCCTGCAGGCGCTCGGAAATGGTGAACCATTTCAGCTCGCCCGTGGACTCGCCGAGGGCGCGGGCGATGCGTTTGAGATGCTTGGCGCGCGGATCTTCGCCTTTGTAGACGCGGTGGCCGAAGCCCATGAACCGCTTGTGATCGGCCAGCGTGCGCTGCACGTAGGGTTCCACTCCCTCATCGCTGCCGATCTCCGTGAGCATGTCCATGGCCTTGCGGTTCGCCGCGCCGTGGAGCGGTCCTTTGAGCGATCCAACGGCCGCCACGATCGCCGAGTAGTAGTCGGACTTCGTCCCGATGACCGTGCGGGCGGTAAAGGTGGAGGCGTTAAATCCATGGTCGGCGAGCAGGATGAAATAGGCATCCAGGGCGTCCGCTTGCTGCTCAGTCGGTTCGCGGCCAACGAGCTGGTACAAGAAATTGGCGGCGTGGCCTAAGCCCGCCTTGGGCGGAATGAGCGGCTGGCCGCTTCGAAGACGGCCGATCGCGGCGACGATCGTGGGCGTCTTGGCGATGGCGCGCACAGCGCTTCGGCGCATCGCGTCGACGGAATCGGAGCCGGCCTCCGCATCGGGATCGTAGAGGGCGACGAGGGACAGCGCGCTGCGCAACAACGCCATGGGATCCGCGCGGTGAGGCAAGATCGGCAACAGGGCCGCGACCGGAGGATCCAGGGCTCGCTGCGCATCGAGCTGCGACGTCCACGCCGCGAGTTCGCCGCGAGTCGGCAGCGCGCCGTGCAGCAACAGATACCCGACTTGCTCGTACGTCGCCCGCCCCACGAGCTCATCGAGCGCGTAGCCGCGATAGATGAGCTGGCAGCGCTGTCCATCGACGTCGGAGATGGCCGTCTCGCCGGCCACGACCCCTTCCAGGCCTTTGCGCACCGGCTCGGTTTCGAGGGGGCTGCTCATGAGGATCGGGCGGGGATGGCGTACAGCGCGGCGAGGCTCTTCGTCATCTCGCGCACTTGCTCGGCGGCTTTCGTCAACGCGGCGCGCTCCGTCGAGGTCAGCGGCAGATCCACGATGCGCTCAATGCCGGCGGAGCCGAGTTGCGCCGGCACTCCGATGGCCACGTCGCGCAAGCCGTATTCTCCTTGCAGCCAGGCGCATACCGGCAGCACCGCATGGCTGTTGCGCAAGATGGCGCTCGTCATTTCGACGACCCCGCTCGCCGGGGCATAAAAAGCACTCCCTTGCTTCAGGAGCGCGACGATTTCCGCGCCGCCGTCTTTGGTGCGCTGGAAGATCGGCTCGAGCTCTTCGGCCTTCAGCCGCGCGGTCACCGCTTCGCCGTGCGCCGTCATCGACCCCGGAATCGGCACCATGAGCTCCCCGTGCGAACCGAGGACCATCGCCTGCAGCTCTCGCGGAGGAATCCCCAGCCGTTGGGCGAGGAACGTGCGCAGCCGCGCGCTATCCAGCACCCCCGCCATGCCCATGACCCGCTGCCGAGGAAATCCGCTGCGCTGCAGCGCGAGGGCGACCATGACATCCAGGGGATTCGTGACGATGATGATGATCGCCTCGGGCGCCGCCTTCGCAATCCGCTCCGCGATGGGGCCGACGATATTCGCGTTGGCGCTGAGCAGATCGTCCCGCGACATGCCGGGCTTGCGCGCGAGGCCCGCCGTCACGATCACGATGCGGCTGCCCGCCATCGCCGCGTAGTCCGTCGTGCCCCGGATGGCCGAGAGAAATCCTTCGATGGGGGCGGATTGGCTGATGTCCAGCGCCTTGCCTTGGGCCAGGCCGTCGACGACATCGATGAGCGTGACATTCGCCAAGCCCTTGAGGACGAGCAAATGAGCGGCCGTCGCTCCGACTTGCCCGGCGCCGACGACGGTGACTTCAGGAAGGCTCATCACATGCTGCTCGATGACATGCGCGCTGAGGGATGCGTCTGCGGTACGCGATTGAAAAGTTGCACCAGTCTAGCAAAGCCTCCAGGAAGCGTCAACGTCACGATGGCTCACGATGGATGATGTGCGGGCGGGGCAGCGCGCTTGGAGGCGCGGAGAATGAGCGTCGCTACGCCGCCGATCAAGGTAGCCGGCACCGCCAGCAAGACCCCGATGCTCAGGGCGTACGCCTTCGCGGTCGCGAGCCGCTGCGAGATCTGGGTCGGATCCGTCAGGATCTCTTTGCACATCGGGCAGGCCATGGCGACCGAGGGCAACAGCAGCAGCAACCCGATGAGCATCACGAAGCGCAGACGATACAACATCCAATAGACGACGACGCCGGTCACCGACACGTAGAGCCACAGCGGCAACGTCCACTGCGCGATGGCGCGATGCGCACGCCACCGCTGGCGCAAGGCAAGCCACAGGGTGCGGAGAATCAGCGGCACGATGACAATCGCCAACGCCGTATGCGTCAGCAAGATGGTGAAATACACGGGGCGAATCCATCCGGTCCCCTGAAATCGCACCGAGCCGACGTGAGCATGGTAGGTCAGATACGACACGAGAAACGCGAGGGACACGAGGAAGGCGCCGATCATGCACCCGGCATGGACGGCGAGGCGCTTGGCTCGGATGCAGGCGAAGCCGACGAGCAACAGCACAGCACTCGTCGCGTTGAGCGCGGCATTGAGCGCCGGCCATGAGAGGCTCATGGCGTCCTGCGCTCCTGCGTCAGCGCGTGCGCGTGCGCCCTGAGCCGTTGCATCGCCTCGGGATCGGTCGCCTCGTAATAACCGCGCAGATGACCGCGCCGGTCGACGAGCGCGAAGCGAAGGCTGTGCGTGATGGGCTCCTGCGCCGTCCCCGGCGAGATGCCAAGATGAAACCCTTGCTCGGCCAGTTGCGTGATCGCGGCGGATGTCCCGGTGACAAACCGCCAGCGCGCAGGGTCCGCGTGATACTGCCGGGCGTAGGCGCTGAGCACTTCAGGCGTGTCATGCTCCGGATCCACGGTGAATGAAACGAGGCGCACCGTCGGCAGCGCGCGCAGCGCCGTGTGCAGCCGGGCCATCTCGGCGCTGACCATCGGACACTGGCCGGCGCAGCGGGTAAAAATAAAGTTGGCAATCCACACCTTCCCGTCGAGATCTTCCCGCCGAATCGTCGCCCCGTCCTGCGCGATCAGCGAGAAGGCCGGCACCATCCCCAGGTCCGGCAGCAGCATCTGCTGACGGGCCGCGCTCGCCGAATGCAGCGGCTGGCGCAATATGCCGTAGGCGGCGGCGAGGAGTCCTCCCATCAAGAAGATCCACGGACGACGAGCGCGCGGCGTCATTCGTCACCCCATGCGGTCGTACGCCAAGACGCCCAACAGGGCCGGCAGGTAAAGGACCGAGGCCAAAAAAAGCTGCTGGGCGGCCGGGCGTGAGCGCGTCAGCGCCGCGCGTCCGATCAGCCCCAGCAACAGAAGACCGAGCACCAGCGCGCTGTAAAAATAGCGCGGCCCGCCCAGGCCAATGAGCGGAGGGCTGAGGGTCACGGGCACAAGAGCCAATCCTGCCAGCACGGTTTGGCGGGCCGTGATGGAGCCGTCGGGTTCGATCACCGGCAACATGCGGAATCCCGCCCGCGCGTAATCGTCGCGATACAGCGTCGCGATGGCGAGGAAATGCGGCAACTGCCACAGGTACAGCATCGCGAAGAGGATCCAGGCCTCAGCCCCTAACGCGTGCCGCGCCGCGGCCCATCCGATCATCGGCGGCAACGCGCCGGGGATAGCGCCCACGAGCGTGCACAGCGACGAGCGGCGCTTCAGCGGCGTGTAGATGAACAGATACGTGGCGGCCGCGATGGCCGCAAGGAGCGCGCTCAACCCGTTGACGGCCACGGTGAGCACGAGCAGGCCGATGGCGATGAGGCCTGCGCCACACCGCCACGCCTGGTGAGCGCTCAGCCGCCCTGCCGGCAAGGGACGGCGCTGGGTGCGATGCATCAGCGCATCCGCAGGACACTCCATCCATTCATTGAGCGCATTCGCCCCCGCGACAACACCCGCAGTCCCGAGCAGCGCGGCGACGCCTTCCATCGACGAAGGCGACCCGCGCCGGCCCAGCCAATAGCCGACCGCCGTCGTCAGCAGCACCAGACTGCTGAGCCGCGGCTTGGTCAGCTCAAGGTAATCGCGCCACCGCTCCCCTCGCCCAGGCACCACGCGTGTGCGGCGCATGATGTCCCACGCCACGATGACGGCCTGAGCGAGGATGAGCGCTCCCACCGCCACGTGGCCCGTCCTGAAGAGCACCGAACCTCGATGCATGAGCACCGCGATGCCGACGAGGAGCTGCCCTGCGATGAGCGCCCCCAACCGAACCGCATGAGCCGACACCACGGGGAGTTGGCGGCGCATGCGCCACGCCCGCCTGATCAATCCTGCGACGGCATACGTGAGGATGACTGCGCCCAGCACATGCCAGCGCACCATGCCTCCCGTATGACGGATGATGGCTCCGAGGAGGAGTTGGCATGCGGCGAGCAAAGCCGCCGCCAGACTCCATCGCCGCAACGACGTCGCGCAAGCGCCTTCCCAGCGGGCCGCATCATGATCCCAACGAGGTGACGTCGCCCGCGCCAGAGCGACGATGAGACAAAAGACCGTTTGCCCCAGGCACGCATGCGCGATGGAAATCTGCGGCGGCAGCAGCCATAACACCGTCAGGCCTCCGAGCAGCGCCTGCACCGCCACAGCCGCCAGCGCGCCATACCCCAGCCGGCGCACCCACCGTCGCGGCTCGACTCGCCATAGCCACGCGGCCAGCCCCAAGATCATGAGCCCGACGAGGCCCGCGATCATGCGATGCCCATGCTCATACACGATGCCGCCCACCATCGGCGGAAACCACGTCCCATAGGAGAGCGGCCAATCCGGCACCGCCAACCCCGAATCCGTCGACGTCACCAATCCCCCGGCAATCAGCAGGAGCCACGTAGTGAAGACTGTCAACTCTGCATATCGGTGAACCCACCGGCAGATGTTCATTGCTCAACGACCTCTACCACAAAGGCGTAGCTTGCATCGCCGATCTGCCATTCAGCGAAGACGCTGAAGATGTGCACGCCAATATCCGTTGGCAACAGAAGTGGTCCTTTCTTGGGCATCTCCATATGAATCGGAGCACCCTCGACCCATCGCGTGGCTGAAACCGACCTTGGCATCTCCGACCACTGCAGGTACGCTTCAGACGCTGGCGCAACACGAATGGGCACATGATCTTTGACCAGATCTGGCGGCGCAACAGTATCGACGCACAGTGGGTCGCCGGAACCTCCAGGCCAACAGAACGATCCTTGAACAACAGGAACTTCTATTCCTGAAACGCTGATCGTCAACTCCGGATGAGCATTAAGAGCAACCGTCGGGAGGAAAAAAGTGAGTGTACCAACGACCCAACGTCTCATGTTCGAGGCGACCAATCCTATTTGCGGCCGGTCAGACTATAGCGGGTGTTCAGGGACGTCCCCTGTCGAGGTAATCCTTCAGCCGACTGAGCACACCCGCCTGAACCCGCTTGGCTTCGTCCAGCGCTTGCTGAGCGGTTTCGCGATCCGCCGTTTCATCTCCCGGGTACCGAAATTCGACACCGAACGGAGTGACCATCGCGGCTGATGACAGCTCCCGCTCCATGAGGGGATCACCTTGAGCAGCCAGTGTGAGGAGACCTTCAATGTTATGGGTCTTGGGGAATGGGATCTGGTGGCGGACGAGGAATGCTTTCAGAAATTTTTCCACGGCCTGCTGGGCATGAAAGGCCGCCGTGAAGTAGTCATCTTGCTCGAGGTCGAGCAGACGCTCGGCCGCTTGGAGATCCCCGGTCGCCTTCTTCAGCCAGCCTTGTACAAAATCCCAGATGACCTGTTCAGAGGTTCGCTTCATACAGGGACTTGCCCCAGTGGGAAGCCGGGTAAGCGATGCCCCCTACGACATCTTTGGTTTCTTCAAACTCTTCAGGGCTCATGAAGACAAGTTGCACCGGCATCTTGCTGAATGGACGGAACTCGTTGGCGATTCTCCAACCGTCCCGCCTGGAAGGTGGATGCGGAACAACGAGGAGTAAATCCACATCGCTGCCCTCATGAGGGCGTCCGTAGACATGGGAACCAAACAGAAGAATTTTGCGCGGATGAAGGCGCTGAACGATGTGTTGAACAAGTTCCTGGAGTTGCAACGGTCCTGTAGACGACAGAAAGTGGTCCATTACGCTTTGACGTGTTGAGGAAACCAGTCGTCCGTGCGGCCGGGCACGCTGTACTCGTATGGGCCGCGGTAGACGGTGGGAATCGTCGCGAAGTTGCCGTGGGGAGGCGGCGACGGCGTGGCCCATTCGAGCGTATTGGCTTGCCAGGGATTCTCCCCGGCCTTCGGCCCGCGGAACAGGCTCCAGAAGAAATTGGCGATGAAGAGACACTGCGCCGCGCCCAGACAAAACGCCGCGACGCTCATCATGCGATTGAGGCCCCCGACGTGGGCGAGATGCGCGTACTGCGTGTAATCGTAAATCCGGCGCGGCATCCCCGCGACCCCGAGGATGAACATCGGAAACATCACCGCATTAAAGAAGATGAACGTGAGGAGCATATGCCACTTCCCCCACGTCTCATTGAGCATCCGGCCGAACATCTTCGGATACCAAAAGGTGATGCCGGCGAAGATGCCGAAGAGGCTGCCGCCAAAGAGCACGTAGTGCAGATGCCCGACGATGAAATAGGTGTCGTGCAGGTACAGATCGACCGGCGTCGAGGCGGCGAAGATGCCGGTCAGCCCGCCGATGACGAACATCGAGACGAACGCCAGCGCGTGCAGCATCGGCGTCGTCAACCGGATCGAGCCGCGCCACAGCGTCCCCAGCCAATTAAAGGTTTTGATGGCCGACGGCACCGCGATCACCATGGTCGACGCCATGAAGCTCGTGCCCAAGGTCGGATTCATCCCGCTGGTGAACATATGATGCGCCCAGACCATGAAGCCGAGGGCGGCGATCCCCATGATCGCATACACCATCGAGTGGTAGCCAAAGAGCGGCTTGCGCGCGAACACCGGGATGATCTCCGAGGCGATCCCCATCGCCGGCAGGATCATGATGTACACGGCCGGGTGCGAGTAGAACCAGAACAGATGCTGCCACAGCAAGACCTGCCCGCCGCTATTCGCCCTCGCGACCCCGTCGATGATGAGCCCCGCCGGCAGAAAGAAACTCGTGCCGGCCGTGGCATCCAGCAGCAGCAGGATGAGAGCCGAGGCCAAGACCGGCGTGGCCATCATCACGATGATCGCGGTGATGAACAGCGCCCAGATGGACAGCGGCAGGCGGAAGAAATGCATGCCCGGGGCGCGCAGGTTGATGATCGTCGTCACGTAATTGACCGCCCCCATGATGGACGAGGTCCCCAGGACGATCACCCCCACGATCCAGCACACCTGCCCCGGTCCGAGAATCGTGGAAAGCGGAGCGTACGCGGTCCAGCCCGAGGCCGCGGCCCCGCCTTGCAGAAAGAAACCCGCGCAGACGATCGCGATCGCCGGCGGCACGAGCCAGTACGAGATCATGTTGAGCCGCGGAAAGGCCATGTCCCCCGCGCCGATTTTGAGCGGGATGAGATAATTCCCGAAGACGCCGACGAGCAGCGGGATGATGGCGAAGAAAATCATGATCGAGCCGTGCATGGTGAAGAGCATGTTGTAATACTCCGGCACCATGACGCCCCCCGGCATCCCATTCGGCGCGATCTTTTCCATGAAGGCGAGGGGCTGCCCCGGCCAGCCGAGCTGCCAGCGGATCAGCATCGCCAGCAGCCCGCCGAAGAGGAGCATGAACAGGCTCGTGAAGAGGAACTGAATCCCGATCACCTTGTGATCCGTCGAAAACACGTACCGCCGGAGACATGAAGGATGCCTTGCCGCTTCGCTCATGGATTCACCGCGCGATTTGCCCTTGCCTGCCATCCCGATTGTTCATTGAAATCCGTTGCCTCCATGGGAGACTCCTGTGACGTCATCACGAGGGCAACGGTTGAAGTTGGACTTCCGCCGCCGCCTGCTCAAACTCGGGGTCCTTGTGCACTAGGATGGCGTTGACGTGTTTGGCTGTCGCCAAGATCCACGCATCAGCCAGCGACATCCGATACATGCCTTTCATGCGAGCGGCTAATGCAATCAATTCATCGCTGACATCCACGCGAGTCATGGGGAGGTGCTGCAAGGACGCTAACAGGGTTGCCAGGCCATCGTCACCACGCGCCTGGTAGGCTTTGTAGCCGGCCTCCATCACGCTGAGGAATGACAGGTACAGTTGGACTTCTCCTCGACGTCCCTTCGCCAGCAAGAGACCAACAGCGTCTGCGCCAGGTTCGTCACCGGAAAACGTCAGAAGCGCTGAGGTGTCGAGGAGATAGCGAGGCTTACCGCCGCCTCGGGGGTCGCTGCTCACGCTCCAATTCCTCCCGACGATCTTTCAGCAAACTCTCGGTGAGCCCTAGCCCTTTGAACATCCCCCGAAAGCTCTTGACCGCGTCATTGGGAACGGGGACCACACGAATGCCTCCGCCGGTGTCCACCCACGCGAGTTTCATGTGGGCCTTCAAGCCGTACTTCTTTCGCAAGGCCGCAGGAATGGCTGTCTGTCCCCGTTCGGTGATTGTGGACTCCATCGCGCTCACCTCCTCAAACAGGGTACATGCTAAAATACACTTTTGTCAATACTAACGACAACATTTGCTTGTAAATAAGGCCTGAAGACTTGACGAACTCCCTCACCCCCGATGCCACACCGACTCGGCCTGCGATGTTGCTACGCGTCTTGGAGAAACTGAAGCCCGATCACCTTATG
>Ga0114945_10002498_pt1 | contig 10793 bp, 13 predicted proteins | sample OV2TP3_FD_87194 | JGI IMG/M metagenome (GOLD analysis project Ga0114945, IMG submission 87194) | Hot spring microbial communities from Beatty, Nevada to study Microbial Dark Matter (Phase II) - OV2 TP3 | ecosystem: Environmental > Aquatic > Thermal springs > Hot (42-90C) | place: USA: Beatty... | reverse complement strand
CCGACGCCCTGGACAATCCCCTCTACGAACACACGACGCCGCTCATTCATGCATCCTCCCCGGAGGGTTCAGATGTCTGCCCGGTTAATTTTTTCACGACGGCGGCGATCTCTTCGACGGCCCTGGCCACGGCCTGCCCCACCGGCTCGCTCAACCCGATGCCCAGTTCGTCATAAATTGCCGGCTCGCAGCCAATGATGAGTACCTTCTTCGGTAGGACCCCGAGGGCCTTGGCGAGGATCAAAGCCTTGGATGGTTCTGTAAAGTGCATATCCGCCAGGAAATCACGGTGCTGCTCCGGCCCAACGGAATCCAGATCCGGGACCTCAGGCTTAATTAGATAGAGGGTTCCCGGGCTACCGTTCCGCTTTATGGCATCGATGATGATGCAGGCATTGTACCCCTGCATGAGCTCCTGCACCAGGCTGATGCCGGAGATCCCAGCCTCAAGCACCTTGACACCGCTGGGAAGATCGTTACCAGTCAGCAGTCTCCTGCCCACTTCCACTCCGAAACCGTCATCCCCCCTGAGGAGATTCCCAACTCCTGCGATGAGTATTTTCATCCTGCCAGCCCGTTCTCAGGTGCCTGTCCTTTTCCGAAACCCTTTCATCTTCTCCCTACACCTGGGGAGGTGTATGGGTTTGGAGAGCTTGAGCAAGACGCAAGATTTCGGCAACTCCCTTATCGCTTGCGTCATAATCCAGAGGAGCCTTCTCCAGCCTTTCGGCCTCAGTGAATCGTTCATCATAGGGAATGGCTGCAATGATGTTCAGATGGTTCCTTTGACAAAACTCCCTGATGGCCTCCTCATCACGTGGGGTCCTGACTTTATTGGCAACGACGAAGTCCCGTTCAATGCCGAGCTCTCTTGCCAAATTGTGGGTCCGAAAAGCAGTCTCTAATGATCTATAATAGGGCTCCACCACAATCAACAGGATGTCCACATGTTTGACCGTTCCCCGCGAGAGGTGTTCGAGGCCGGCCTCCATATCCGTCACCGTGACTCGATCCGCTTCGGCCATCAGCTCCCCCAGGATCCCACGCACGGTGGAATGGGAGGCGCACATTCATCCACTGCCCGCATGGTCCACTTTCCCTCCAACGAGAAGGGTCACGTTATCAGGCACTTTAACGCCGTAGGCCTCCGCGATGGCATCGGGATTCATGGCGAGCTTGAGGATCCGGCTTCCGGAGGCGTCGGTTTCCTCTCGTAAGAGATCACGAGGAAGGGGTACGATACTGGCAGCCTCTTCTTGGGACATCCCCAAGAGGGTGGCAAGATTAGGATTCGGATCAGCATCAATCGCCAACACCCGTTGTCCCATCCGGCCAAACGCCCTGGCCAAGGTTCCCGCTATTGTGGTCTTTCCCGATCCTCCCTTTCCCGATACCGCAATCTTCATGATCTATCCTCGGCGTTGACTGACAGGCTACGGCTCCTTGCCCAGGCTTGGACGGCGGCTGAACTCCGGCGTCGATCCCTTGCTTCAGTGGGTTTTCGCCTGGCGGCAAGGTGACTCGGATGGACAATCGTCGTGGTTGTGATGGGCTCCAAGTGGGTTAAAATCGTCAACGAATCTTCTCTTGGCCTCACGATGACCCATGTCGGTCAGTCGATACGGTACCTGAGAAGGCTGTTCTACGTCCACCCCTAGTGACTCGATATAGCCCTCCTTTACAAGCCGATCGAGGTGCCTCCGCATCTTCAGTTCATCTGAATCTAAGAAGGTAAGGAGGTCGCTCGTAGTGATCTCCATTTTAGATCCCTGTGCTCGGAGCCAGTACATCACCTCCAGGATCTCATCCCGCCAGTGAAGGGCTTGAAGAGGATCCTCTTGATCAATTTCGCCTTGGCTCATGTCACTCGAAACGGATCATTCTCCCGGAAAAGGTTTAACAAAACTCCAGAGGCATGTTGGTTTCCAACGAGAGCGCTGCCATCTCTTTCAACACATCCAGGAACCTCTGCAATTTTGGTTCCATCTGCCATCGGTGCAACTCAATCTCTTCCAGTTCCCTTAAGAGTGCTTGAGAGCCCCCTATCATGGGCTGAGCCTCAACGCCCTCAAGCGGCAGGTAGTTGCCACACTCGCAATGGATTAAAAGGTGGGGGAATTTTTCCTCCGCTTTCTCCTCCCAATGGCGGATGGTGACACCGGGCGCCGTGTATTCTTTGATTTCAGCACCGGCTACATATTTGGCGACCCAGGCCCTGAACTCGTAAAAAGTGCTATAGTTTCCGGGCGACCTCTCCTCCTCTCCGACACGGATGTGCATATCGTCCGATTGGATCTCTCCCTGTCCCCACTCTCCGTTATGGCCATGCCCACTGAGTACTTTTGTTAGTTCATCCATGACCCGGGACACATCCAATCCTCCCTCTTCCGCGACTCTGATATGTTTGGAGGCTAAATCATAATCCTTTGCGTAGTAATAGGCGACCGCCAGATTGTAATGCGCCTTGGCATTGTCAGGACTGAGCTCTATCGTTTTTTCGTATTCTCGGATAGCCTCTTGCAGGAGGCCTTTCTTATAATAAGCCATGCCGAGATTAAGGTGAGCCTCCGCCAAATCGGGGCTGAGCTCCATGGCTTCCTTATATGCCGGGATGGCCAGGTCCAGCACTCCTTTTCTTGCAAAAGCAACCCCAAGATTCAAATGGGCAACTGCTAAATTTGGGTTTATCTCTATGGCTCTTTTATGGTGAAAGATGGCCGGGCCAAACAAGCCCTTTCTTTCATAGACAGAGCCCAGGCTCGTGAAGGCCTGCGCATAATCAGGGTCGATCTCAATAGCCCTCTTGTACTCTGCGATGGCTTCCTCGAACTTGTCGATCTCGTCATAAAATGAGGCTTTCTCATAATGATTGTACGCTTCAATTTTCAGCTTACCCGCCAATATTTCTTGGACAATCTCGAGATTGATTTGTGAATGACGGTAGGACGGGTCGATCGCCAGGGCCTTGTTGAATTCCTCGACCGCTTCCGAATATTGACCTGTTTTGAAATAAAGCCTTCCGAGATTGTTGTGGATGTCGGTATAGTGCGGGTCGATCTCCAGAGCCTTCTTATATTCGGAAAGAGCCTCGTCCGCTCTAAATCCTTCTCCATAGCGAATTGCTTGAGCGTTGTATTCATAGGCGCATCCCAGATTAAAGTGCGCCATAGCGTCTCTTGGATTAATTTCCAAGGCCTTCTTGTACTCCACGATGGCGTCTTCCCATCGGCCCTGCTGAGCATAAGCCACCCCAAGATTGGAATGTGCCACGCCGTCCGTTGGATTGCGCTCGACCGCCTTTTGGAATTTTAAGATAGTCTCATCCAGCTTCTCCGTTACGAAAGAACCCAATCCAGGTGAGGAACTGTGAGGGTCTTCAGGATTTTCAATGATGGACACGGTTCAGTCTCCTGCGCCAGGGGCAGGGAGGGCTACCTTGACAAGCCCCTCCTCAACAATCAAGGGGAAGGGCTCAAGATGCATTTCGGGGTTGGTAAGGCAAGCCCCGGCGCGCTTGATGTCATAACTATATCCATGGTGAGGACAGGTCAGGGTGTACCCGGCCAGAAGCCCCTTGTCCAGTGGCAGTTGCTGATGCGCGCAGCGATTCCTGTAAGCGAAGAACCTGTCCTGTACGTGGCACAAAAGCAGGTTCACCCCGTTGACGTTCACCGCCTTCATCCTGACCCGTTGAAGCTCGGTGACGCTGCCGAGGGGCGTCCAGCTGCTGCTGGCTTCAAGACCAACGGCCTTAAGCCTTGCCTCCTTGATTTCTTCAAGCCCGGGCACCTCAGGTTGTGACGGTGGCGTGACCCCCTCCACCTCAATGCCCATAAGATCCGGCGCCGCCTCATGCAGTGCCTTCTCGATACCCAACTTTAAGGTGGCGGTGGAGGAAGGACAGCTGTGGCAGCTTCCTACTAACCGCAACTTGGCCACACCATTTTCTACACCCAGGAATTCCACCTCACCCCCATGGGACTGAAGATAGGGGCGGATCTTGTCCAGCCCTCCGATCACCCTTGTCTCCAGATCGTCCGGAATGAGGTCATGAATGCGCAGAACCGTTCTGACGACCTCGTCCTGGGTCATCGTCGCCAGAGTCTCTTTGCCCGAAGGGCTGGCTTGCAGAACCTGAAGCATCCTCTTCAGGGCGTCTCCATACAATTCTAACGTCGCTTGGAGAAACGCCATGGCCTTCTCACGGGCAACGGGATCCGGAAGCGCCTCCATCTCCTGGATCAGGACGTCCAACCACTCGGCCAGATCCGCGCAACCCTCTTCTCTTTGAGCCTTCTCTTCAGCCATATACGCTTGTGCCTAGACTATGCCGACCTCTTCCCGCACCATTTGGGTGACCTTCTCCACCGCCTCCTCTACCCCCGGGGTAAAACCTTCTCCCCAGGAGTCATCCTCAGGTTCCACCTCGATGACAACGACATTCTCCGGGAAGGCCTGGTAAAAACGGCCTAGGATCAGCAAGCTATCCAGACTGATGACACCGGCCACCCCTTCCCCCATCCTCCCCTGGATCTCCTCCTCGTCAGGGAGACTTCCACGTGGCCTGTATTTGTGGAGCGTTCCCGCTGGGCGGTTCCTCTTCACCGCTCCGATGAGAATGATCTTTCCGTACTTCTTCTCGGTGAGTTTCTGAATAACGGCGACGGGCCCGTAGCTTAGGTCTTCCACCTCCACATTCTGGGGCCACTCAAGAAGCTGAAATTTTCTGACCATCTCCGGGCCAAAGGAGAGGTCTCGTAAAACCGTATACCCAACGCCCGCAACAAGAACCTTCAAGAGCCTGCCCCAAAGTTTCTCCCATGGAGCTCTGTCTCATCCTCAAGACCGCAGGCGCAACTGATGATATCCCGGGTAATAACCCTTTCGGGAATGCCCGTCCCGGTGTAGATATGTGTTGTGCAGGGCATGCAGGGGTCAAAGCTTCGGATGGTCCTCTGGATGTCTATGCCCTTGAAGTCCTCAGGCCTTGCGAAGCTTTCCAGGATCGGTGAGTTTAAAACCGCTTCCTCATAGGCCCCATGCTTGCCGAAGGGATCCACAGGGGAGGCGTTCCAGGTGGAGGGGGTCAGGATCTGGTAGTTCTTGATTTTGCCGTTTTCCAGGATCACATGGTGGCTCAGATATCCCCGGCCCGCCTGCCAGAATCCGACTCCGACCTGTGTGCCGCTCTGGGGGAGTTCGAATTTGGTATGGGCTTTGGTTTCACCCTTTCTCAGAAGTTCGAAGGCCTTGGTGAGATTCACCATGGCAATCAGGCACATCCAGGGCATGCAGTAGGCCCGTCCACGGTTTCGCTCGATAGCGTTCAAGGTAATCGGGATCTTCCACTCCAGCTCCATCTCCGGCAATTGGGCTTTGGGGAGACGCATCTTCAAGCTGTGGCCGGTGGCCTCAATGTAGGGGTTTTCCGGCTGCTTCTTGGCCAAGGCTGTGTGCCAGAGCCGCGCATAACATCCTGCCTCCATCACCGTCCTGTCCCATCGGGGCGATGTGGCCCAGGTGTATTTCTCCTTAAAGGATCTCCCCACCGGCTTTGGTTTGGTCTCCTTGTTCCACATGTGGTTTGGGCTGATAGGGTTTCCCGCAGGGTCAGTCTTCATGGCCTGACCATTCCACTTGTCGTAGAAGGAATGCTCAACAAACTCCTCGATTCCTATGTTTATCTTCTGCAGCTCGGTCGTCACGAGTTCGCCATTGATAGTGACCCCTGGGGTGGCCCAGCGCCTCTCCCCCCACTTGCTACAGTTTTTGTAGGTCGCGTCATAGGCGTCGGGATCGTCAAAACCGCCCAGGTCGATCATGTTCACAGGCCTTGCGCCCACCTGTTTGTACCTTGGATTTTGATCATACAGGAAGTCAGAGATGTCATCCCAGAGAGCAACCATCTTTTTCGAGTAGTCAAATAGCTTGACCAGCCTCGTGTAATAATCGTTAAAGGTAGTAAACGTGAGGGTTGTGGTGACCCCGCCAGGAACCAGGGTGGATGGGTGCGGGTACTTGCCATACATAAGACAGCACATCTCCCGCGCCAGCCGTGTGATCTCGAACGCCTCAAGGTAAAGTTTGCCGCTCAGAGGATTCAAGCCCGTCATGATCTCCCCGATGGTCTTAAAGCCATGAAGATCCTGGTGAGGAGCTGAGGTTTTCTGGGCCTGTTCCCAGATCTCCGGGTTGGTTTTTTTCACGATCATCTCGGAGTAGTCAGGGCCTGCCAGCAGGAACAAATGCAGAGGATGGTCGTAGAGGAACTCGGCGGTCTCGCCCAGGTTCCTGGCTACCACGCCCATGGGCGGCGGCACAACCGGGAAGGCCATCTCCAGGGCCATAGAAGAGCAGGTTGAGTGGACTCCGCCGCAAACACCGCAAGCCCGGCTCGAGATATCGATGGCATCGCGGGGATCTCTCCCTTTCAGGATGACTTCGTATCCTCGAAAGAGGGTCGCCATGGAATAGGCCTCCATGACTTTTCGCTCTCTTAAGTCGCAACGGGTGTGGAATCCGAGAGCTCCGGCGACCCGGGTGATCGGATCAATGATGTATTCCGTGATGTGGGGTTCAGGCACCGCCGCAGGGCCTGGATTTCCAGGGTTTCCGGGGTGCCCCTTTTTGGGTTCGTAACCATAGGGGTCTTCTACGTCAGACCTAAGGTAGGCTTTACCTTGCTTGTCAAACTCTACTGGCAGGTTTTTAAAACACATAATTCAGTCCTCCTTGCCAGCCATTCTCGAAGGAATCATAGTTTTCTATTGGCCGAAGCCAGATGGGCCTGCACCCTTTTCAGCCCATCCCTGAGAGGGACGAAAGAGTTGTTGATCTCCTCAATCGACGGTTTAAGGGGAGCGGTCTGGGTGTCAATAGCCCTCACTCCCATAGCGATCTTGCCCAGGCTCCTTTCAATGCCTGTGAAAGCGTTCAAGATCTTGGAGAGACAAACCGCCAGGGCCACCAGAAGCACCACAAGCGAGAGCCCGGAGGCAATTGTGAGAAGCAGAACGGTCTTATAAACAAGAGCCAGGGCCACAACGACCACAAGGGCAACGACAGCTGAAACTGTAAATGCTACCATAAAAGCAACTCCCCTTATTTACTTGCCAACTTTTTTCTCCATGGAAGCCGCCGCCTCATCGATGGATTTTGCCGTGGAGAGGATCTCTCCCGCCACGCCCTTAGTGGTCTGAAGCAGCCTGATGGAGGCGGTGTGATTGACGATGTTCACCGCAGCGGGCAATGTCCTTTTGGCATGATCTTCGATCCTCTTGGCCATCTGCACGACGCGGTTAAGTAGAACCCAGGCGACAAGCGTCAGGATGAGGGCAACAAATAGAAAAATCCACCAGACTACCGCCACAGAGACAGGCATTATTTTAGTCCCCCTGCCACAGGTTGAAGTTTTTCGTCAGCCCCTTCCAGATGGGCATTTATGGATTTCAACCCCTCCTCAATAGATTCCAGGCCTACATTCACCGCTTCAATGTGCCCATTCAACGGAGAGGTTTGGGTCTCAACGACCTTAAGCCCTGAGTCTATCTTGCCAAGAATTCTGGCGATTGAGGCCAGAGCCCTTAAGATCCTAATGAGGCTCACAGCTAAAACCGCAACAAGAACCAGAACATAAACCAAAGTGACAACATTCAGAAGCACCATAGATAACCCCCAGGCCTCAAACCGCTACTTGCCGAGCTTCTGATCAATCGAACTCCCCGCCGCCACAATCGACTTGGCGGCCTCTAATATGCCCCCGGCCACCTGATTCGTCTTCTGCAGCATCCAAATGGAAACCGTGTTGCCGGCGATTTTCTTGCCCGCTTCCCAGATCTCTCTGGCGTGATAGTCAATTCTGTTGGCAGCTATGATGATCGCGATCAGCAACGCTGCGACAATCAGTATGACCACTACGCCCGCCACCAAAGACCAAGCCCAGATGGTTGTGGCCGGGACATCCGCTAATGCGTTGATAATTCCCGTCATATTTTCCTCCTAGCCCCCCTTCTGCACCTTTTTGTAGAAGTAGTTCGTGACCCGCTCTATGCCAGGACTGCCTCTCTGAGGACCCCAGCCGCTGGGAACCCTCTCGGACCAACGGATGGAGCGGTTTTTGTCCCTTTGGGTGACACGCCTCAGGGGCTTAATGACCGATCCGACGGCCCGCGTAAATGTGGCGGATACTCCGGACCCGGGCGGCTTGGCATACATAGGGGAGAACTTGTCAGGGAAACCAGGCATGGTGCACCCGATGCAGACCCCGCCTGACTGCATGCAGCCTCCGATCCCGTTGACCGCCCCTCGAGAGGCCATGTTGCACTGCACGACAGGCCCCCAGCAACCAAGCTCCACCAAGCACTCCTTGTCGCCGTAACCCTTGGCAAAGTTGCCCTCCTCGTAGTAACCAGCCCGGGGGCAGCCATCGTGAACCGTTTCGCCATAAAGCCATGCTGGTCTGCCCAGCTCGTCAAACTCCGGCAGCGGTGTCAAACCCTGCAAAAAGAGCAGCACCGAGGCCACAGTTTCAATGAAGTTGTCCCCTATGGGAGCGCAGCCAGGGATGTTGATAACCGGTAGCCCAAAGGCGCTCCTAAAGTCCGTCCCCAGGTGGTCCATGAGGCCCATGGCCCCGGTCGCATTCCCCTCAGCCGCCGGGATACCTCCCCAGGTGGCACAGGTGCCGATGGCGATCACAGCCGCCGCCTTCGGGCAAAGGCGGTCGAGCCACTCGGCTGTGGAGATGGGCCGGCCGTTCTCTTCACCTATAGCGATATAGAAGCCTCCACTGCCTTTGTTGTAAGAGCCGTCCTTTATCTGACGCTCGTTCGTTACAGACCCTTCCAGCACCACCACATAGGGGGCATCTAGTTCCCCACGTTCGGCCCTGCGGAATTGGTCCAGATACTCATCCCCGGACTCAATAGACAGGACAGTGTGGCTTACTACGAGTTTGGGCAGCCCGGGAACGGTTCCCGCCATCAGGCTCTCTAGAGACGGATTGGTTGCGCCGAGGACCGAGACTGAACAGCCATCGCAGCTTCCCCCGGCCAGCCATATGACATAGATCTTCTCCAACGGGCCTGATGGCAGCTTCGTCTGCTCCGCCTGCTTATCAGCTATCTGCGGTATCATTTTTGCATTTCTCCTCTCCTGCTTTTACCCCCTGGGCTACCCCATGTCAACGGATCCTGAGCAGTTGCTCACCTATCATCAGGTCTATCACTCTGGCGCGGGATGCGGCCTTAGACGCCTCTTCCTTAGATAAGCGGACCGCTCGCGACGCCTGTCTCCCTCCTCAAATTTTAGCCCGTCCCATCCTTAAACCCCGTCGCCCTATTCAGTCACTCCATGGTCGCGCAGGCACTTCCAGACCTTGGCCGGAGTAATCGGGATATCAATGTGGCGCACTCCGAGATGCCAGAGGGCGTCCACTACGGCGTTTGCGATTGCCGCAGGCGCTCCGACCGTGGCTGACTCTCCGACCCCTTTGGCCCCTAGCGGATGGTGTGGCGAGGGCGTACACGTTTTGTCTGTCTCCCACTTTGGGGTCTCGACGGCTGTGGGCAGAAGGTAATCCATGAAGCTGCCCCCTTGGATGTTGCCTTCCTCGTCATAATTGATCTCCTCATACATAGCGGGAGCCAGTCCCATGGTGAGTCCGCCATGGATCTGCCCCTCGACAATCATCGGGTTAATGATATTGCCACAATCGTCTACTGCCACGAAGCGCCGGATCTTCACCTCACCCGTCCCCTTGTCGATATCGACCACGCAGATATAGCTGCCAAAGGGAAATGTCAGGTTGGGCGGGTCATAATAGGATACTGCTTCAAGCCCTGCCTCCATTCCCTGGGGATGGTTGGTGTAAGCGGCAAAGGAAATCTCCTGAATCGTCTTGGCCCTGGAAGGATTGCCTCGCACGAAGAATTTTCCTGGCTCCCACTCGAGATCCTCTTCGTTGGCCTCTAAAAGGTGGGCAGCAATTTTCTTCGCCTTATCCCGAATCTTCCTGGCAGCCATCGCCCCAGCAGCTCCTGCGACAGGCGTGCTTCGGCTGGCGTAGGTGCCTAGCCCATAGGGAGCCGTATCCGTATCCCCTTCCTCTACCGTGATATGATCCGCGGGAATCCCCAGCTCCTCGGCGATGATCTGGGCGTAAGTGGTTTCATGTCCTTGGCCTTGGGACTTCGTGCCGAAGCGGGCGGTGGCCTTTCCCGTGGGGTGAATCGGGATCTCAGCGCTATCAAACATCTTGATGCCCAGAATGTCGAAGTGCTTCGATGGACCGGCCCCCACGATCTCGGTGAAGCTGGAGATGCCGATTCCCATCAGCTCCCCCCGCTTGCGCTTCTCCGCCTGCTCCCTTCGCAGATCGGCGTAGCCGATCTTCTTCATGGCCAAATCGAGGGCGCCTGAATAATTTCCGCTGTCGTATTCCCATCCTAAAACAGACTTGTAGGGAAAATTTTCCGGCTTGATAAAGTTCTTTTTCCTGAACTCCGCAGAATCCATTCCGATCTCGTGCGCCATGACGTCGGCCATCCGCTCAATGGCATGGACCGCTTCGGTCACCCGGAATGAACAGCGGTAGGCGATTCCCCCTGGTGGCTTGTTCGTGTAAACCCCGTCCACCTCGACATGGGCGGCCTTGAAGTCATAGGAGCCGGTACAGATGTGAAAGAGCCCGGCTGGAAACTTCGACGGGTTGGCGGCTGCGTCGGTATAGCCGTGGTCTGCGATAGTCTTGATCCTGAGAGCGGTGAGCGTACCGTCTTTCTTGCCGGCCAGCT
>Ga0114945_10002497_pt1 | contig 10794 bp, 10 predicted proteins | sample OV2TP3_FD_87194 | JGI IMG/M metagenome (GOLD analysis project Ga0114945, IMG submission 87194) | Hot spring microbial communities from Beatty, Nevada to study Microbial Dark Matter (Phase II) - OV2 TP3 | ecosystem: Environmental > Aquatic > Thermal springs > Hot (42-90C) | place: USA: Beatty... | reverse complement strand
TAGCCCCGGTCGAACTGCATCCCCTCGACGACCTCGAGGGTCGTCTCCATCGCCTTGGCCTCTTCGACCGTGATGACCCCGTCCTTGCCGACCTTCTCCATGGCCTCGGCGATCAGGTTGCCGATCGTCTTGTCGTTGTTGGCCGCGATCGACGCGACCTGCGCGATCTCTTTCTTGTCCTTCGTCGATTTGGTCATCTTCTTGAGCTCGTCGACGACCGTCTCGACGGCCTGCTCGATGCCCCGCTTGAGGCCCATCGGGTTGGCCCCGGCGGTCACGTTCTTGAGCCCCTCGCGGAAGATCGCCTGGGCGAGCACGGTGGCCGTCGTCGTGCCGTCACCGGCCACGTCGGAGGTCTTGGAGGCGACCTCCTTGATCATCTGGGCCCCCATGTTTTCGTAGGGGTCATTCAGCTCGATCTCCTTGGCGACGGTGACGCCGTCCTTGGTGATCGTCGGGCTGCCGAACTTCTTGTCGAGGACGACGTTCCGGCCCTTCGGGCCGAGCGTGGCCTTCACGGCGTGCGACATGATGTTGACGCCGCGCAGGAGCGCGGCGCGGGCTTCCTCGCGGAACAGGAGCTGCTTTGGCATGAGAAATCCTCCCAAGTTGTCCAGAAGTGGTTGTGACGGCTGAGCCGTCCGTTCAGGCGCCGAGAATGCCGAGGACGTCCTCCTCCTTCATGATGAGATACTCGTGGTCGTCGATCTTGACCTCGCTCCCGGAGTACTTCCCGAACAGGATGCGGTCCCCCGCCTTGACCTCGAGCGGGAGCCTCTTGCCGTCTTCCGTCACCCTGCCGGTGCCGACGGCGATGACCTTCCCCTCCTGGGGCTTCTCCTTGGCGGTGTCCGGGATGATGATGCCGCCGCGGCGGACTTCCTCTTCCTCGACGCGCTTGACGAGGACGCGGTCGTGGAGCGGACGGAGCTTCGTTTTCGTTGCCTGAGCCATAGTGCAGGTGCCTCCTTCGGCCAGGGGGGTTGTGTGACGCGGGTGACCTCCCGCAACCCTCAGTGTACCACTAAAATAGTACACTTGCAAGCCAGCGACTTGGGCCCTCCCGGCGGCCTCACGCTGGGCGGCGACACCCCCCGCCTCTCTCGTCGGTGGCCGGGGGCTTGACAGGACTGTCCGAGTGTACTACTGTGGTCGTACAGTATGCAGAGGTCGTGGCGCCTGCAAGTCGAGACGCCCAGCCGATCCCGGTCCGGCGGCCACTGACGGAGCAGCTCGAGCCCGTCATCGGGGGCGGCGGCGCGCGGCGGGCCCAGACGCTGCCCGGCAGCCAGGAGCCGGCCGGCTTCCTCGGTGAAGGAGGACGAGTCATGAATCTCGTCGTGTTCGCGATGTCAGTGCCCGTAGGGCTGCTGCCCGGCTTGCTGGCTGAACGGGCCACAAGGCGCGGAGGGTACGGGCTCCGGGTGGACCTCATCCTCGGTGTCCTGGGGGGCCTCGTCGGAGGCTCGATCTTCTGGGTCCTCGGAATCTCTCCAGGACCCTGGATGGTCGCCGTGAGGTAAGGACGATGATCGCACGATTGGGTCGATCCGCGCCCGAAGTAGCGCCCTCGCGCCCACGCGGGCGAACCGCTGGATCCGATCGTCCTGCGCGGCCTTGAGCTCGCTCGCCGTGGTGAAGCGCGCAGTCGAGCTCACTGTGCGGTGGCCAGCATTGCTCGGATGAACGCTGGGAAGGCTCATCGTCGCGAACAGTCTCGGTGGAGGGTTCAACAATGGCGCAGTGTGACACCTGCAAGAAAGAGTTCACGGGCGAGGGGCGGTTCTGCAAGCTCGAATGCCATCCCGGCTTCGGGAAAGGAATCAGGCATCCGGGGACGCCGAGATTTCCAGGTCGCACGGCGGCACGACGGCGACGCCGCAGAGGGCGCTGAGGCAGAAGGCCGGTAGTCGGAAGACCCGAGCCGCTGGGGCGGAATCCTCATTGCCCGACGCCGCTCTTACGACCGGCCTTATCGTGGCCGCGCTCGAGGCCCTGTATCGCGCGCAGGCCGACGGGTCCGGCGGGTCCCTGGCGCTGCGGGCCGCCCGAGCGTGGACGGCACGGCTCCGCGCGCGGCTGCTCCGCCAGCATGGCCGGCGCGCGGCGCGGCACGACATCCACCATCATTAGGCCCGGCTGCTCGTCGGGGCTGGTGGCCACTTCTGTCCCGTCGCGCGCTGGCTCAACGGTCCATGCCGCGACGAGCCGCTCGTCGCGGCGAGCGAGGTCGAGTTCGCGCTGACACCCGGGCAGCAGGCGGTCTGTCGCGTGAACCCGGAGCAGCCGGAGCTGTATTTCTGCCCCGATCTCAAGGGGTACGGCTGGTGCTTCCGGAAGGAGACGACGCTCAACGTCGGCCTGGGGCGCCAGGACCGCCGCCGGCTCACGGAGCACCTGCAGCGCTTCGTACAGGCGCTGGTGTCGGAGGGCCATCTGCCGGCGGACCTCCCCACGGCCTGGCACGGACACGCCTATCTCCTGAACGGATCCTCGCCACGGGCAGTCGCCGGCGACGGCGTCTTGCTGATCGGCGACGCCGCGGGCCTGGCGTACCCGCAGAGCGGCGAAGGGATCAGGCCGGCCATCGAGTCGGGCCTGCTGGCCGCTCGCGTGATCGCCGCCGCCGGCGGCGACTCGCGCCGCACGGCTCTGGAGCCATACCGGATCGCGCTCGAGCAGCGTTTCGGGGTGGAGCGCCAGACGCTGTCGGGCGAGCCGGCTGTCTCCCCCCGGGGCGCGCGAGGGCTCACCGGGTTCCTTCCGGACCCGGTGGTGCAGGCCCTGGCTCGACGACTCATCGCCACGCGCTGGTTCGCCAGGCGCGTCGTGCTCGACCGCTGGTTCCTCCACGCGGGCGAAGCGCCGCTGGCGGTGCCCGTGCGGCCCGCCTGACCGGCCCGCGACGCGGATCGCTGGAACCCTCACACGAAGAGGAGGCACTGTGCTGACCCAAGCCCTCACGGTGGCGCTCGTCGCCATCGCCGTCACTCAGCTCGCGGTCATCGCCACCTCGATCTACCTGCATCGGGCGCTTGCCCATCGGGCGCTCGTGGTCCACCCGGCGGCCGACGTGCTGTTTCGAGCGCTGCTCTGGCTGACCACGGGCCAGCAGCGTCAGGAATGGGTCGCCGTGCACCGCAAGCACCACGCGTTCACGGACCGACCCGGCGATCCGCACAGCCCGCGCCTCCTCGGGTTCTGGCGCGTCCAGCTCCTGAACGTGTACTACTACGCGCGCGAAGCGCGGAATCCCGACACGCTGCGGAAGTTCGCGCCGGACATCGCGCCGGACCGGCTGGACCGCGCGCTCTTCGCACGGGGCTGGGCGGGCCCGGTGGTCGGTCTCGCCTTCCTCTGCTCGGTCCTCGGCGTGGTGCCGGGACTCGTGGCGGGCCTGGGACACGCCGCTCTCTACGTCTTCGTGTTCGCGCCCCTCATCAACGGGCTCGGCCACTGGCGCGGTGGGCAGACCTTCACCAACACGGCGTACAACTGGCGACTCCTCGCGTGGGTGACCGGGGGCGAGAGCCTGCACAACAACCACCACGCCCACCCGCGGGCGCCCAAGTTCAGCGTGCGGCGGGCCGAGTTCGATCCGTCCTGGCCCGTGATCCGCGCCCTGGCAATCGCGCGGCTCATCGACGTCGTCGGCGCCTGCGTGACGCTTCCCGGCACGCGGGATATCGCGACACCGGCGCCCTGACGTCACCGGATCCGGTGAGGGTCACGGACGAGGGTTCGCGTTCCTGCAGGTCCGCGCGCGATAGCGTGGCGGTGCGGGGGCAGCCGATTCAGCCACCCACCTCGCCGCCCCTGAGTCCCCGCCAGATGTAGTCTCCCAAACCGCGGGTCGATCCTCACCTGGCGCACCGGAATCCGATATGCCGGTGGCCCACGTCAGTCGCGCGGGAGAAGCCGGCTCGGAACGCGGCGCGGAGCTTCTCCGGTGTGGAGTCGAAGACGTGGTCACCCCCTCGCGTCACCCGCTCGCCACGCGCCTCGAGGTCTTCCCGGCCGTCATCCCGCCGGTACGGGTACGGCCGGTAGAGCGTGCCCGTCCACTCAGCCACGTTCCCGGCGAGGTCGTGGACGCCCTCCGGGGTGGCGCCCGACGGACGGCTTCCGACGGGCTCGGTCTCGTTCGAGCGGCGCGCGAACACCGCTCGCTCCGCCGCGAGCGGCTGACTCCCCCAGGGGTAGGGACGCCCTTCGCGGCCACGGGCGGTCGCCTCCCACTCCGCCTCCGTGGGCAGCCGCGCGCCCCGCCACGCGCAGTACGCGCGGGCCCCGTTCCAGGTGACCTCGTTGACGGGGTGCTGCTCGAAGCCCGGCTGCACCACGAGCCGGCCATTCCTGATGCCGATCCGGGACTCGGCGTCGTTGAGGGCGACCAGCGTCCGCTGATCGGGCGCGTTCAGCCGCTCCATCAGCAGCACCGCATCAGCGCCCTGGATGACGCGGGCGTCGGCGGTCCCGGGCGCGGCGTCGGCGACGAGCCGGACATCCCGGCCAGCCAGCACGCGCTCGAGGAACGCGACGAACTGCGCGTTCGTCACCTCGTAGCGGTCGATCCAGAAGGCGTCGAGCGTGACCTGGTGCGGGGGGCGCTCGTCCTCACGCCCCTGCTCGCTCCCGATCGGGTAGGCGCCAGCGGGAACGCGGACCATCTGGTCGGTTCCACCCGGCGAGATCCCCTGGCCGGATGCCAGATGGACCCACGACGATGTCGCACCGACGATCACGAAGAGTGCGAGTCCGCAAGGGCCGCCGCGCCACATTCCCGCTCTCCCTCGCCGTCCGGCGCCGCGATCCCCCTCGATCAGCGATCCCGAGCCGCCGCCGTTCGCAGCCCGATGCGCTTGTCCCGGGTGGCCACGGCCACATTGTCACGTCCGCGGTCGAGCCGGGTCATCAGGCCGACGGTGTGACCAGCCTCACGGGACGCACAAGATACGACGAGCGGGCGCGGCCGAGGCCCGCGTTCGAGCTCGATCACCCCGGGCGGCTCAAGGCCGATCGCCGGCTCACGGACGAGTGCTCGCGCTCCTGCAGGTGGGCGCGCGACAGGCGGGCCACGGCGGGGCAGCCCAGAAAGAACATCACGCGCGCCATCTCCTCGCGCAGGATCGCGAGCGCGCGGGCGGCGCCCGGCTCGCCCGCCGCGGCGAGGCCGTAGAGCGGCGCGCGGCCGAGCCCCACGGCCCTGGCCCCGAGGGCGAGCGCCTTGATCACGTCGGCGCCGCGCCGGACGCCGCCATCCACGATCACCGCCAGCCGGTCGCCGACCACGTCCACGATGGGGACGAGCGCGTCGAGCGACGCGATCGCCCCGTCGAGCTGACGGCCGCCGTGGTTCGACACGATGACGCCGTCGGCGCCCAGGTCGGCGGCCTTCTGCGCGTCCTCGACGGCGAGCACGCCCTTCACCAGGAACGGTCCCGTCCAGAGGCGGCGCAGCCAGGCCAGGTCGTCCCAGGAGAACGTCAGGTTGCGCCGCGCGCGCACGAAGGCCGTGAGCTCGCGCGCGCCCGCGCCGGGCGGCGCGAACTCGGCGACGTTCTCGAAGCGAGGCACGCCGCCCCGGAGCCACACGCCCGCGAGCCAGCCGGGATGGCGGAGCCCGTCGAGGATGACCTTCGGCGTGTAGTGGACCTCGTGGGAAAAGTCGTTGCGCAGATCTCGCTCGCGCTTGCCGAGCGTCAGCGTGTCCACGGTCACGACCAGCGCACGGTAGCCCGCCGCCTTGGCGCGCTCGACGAGGCGCTGCGAGAGGCTCCGCTCGCCCCAGGGGTAGAGCTGGAACCACTTGACGCCCTCGGCCGCGGCCGCGACGTCCTCGAGTGAGCTGTTCGATGCCGTCGAGAGCACGAAGACGGCGCCCGCCGCGCCCGCCGCCCGCGCGAGCAGCACGTCGGCGCGGTGCCGAAAGATGCCGTTGAGACCCGTCGGCCCGACGATCAGCGGCAGCTTCGGCCGCTCACCGAACAGGTCGACCGACAGATCGCCGTTCCCGCTGCCGGCAAGGATGCGCGGGACGAACCCCCACCGCCGGAACGCCTCCCGGTTCCAGTCGAGGGTCGTCTCGTCCTCCGCGCCCCCATCGAGATAGTCGAACACCACGCGCGGCAGGCGCCGGTGGGCGAGCTCCCGCAGGTCGGCGATGTTGATCGCGGTGCCGAGGCTCACTACCAGTAGCGCATCGAGTCCCGCAGGATCGACTCCAGCTCCGCCGCCCCGACGGCGCGCGGGGCGCCGGAGAGGAGGCGCGGCTGCCGGAGCGTGCCCTCGACGAGGGCCGGGACGTCGCGCTCCGCGTAGCCGACGGCCGTGACGCCGTTGGGGATCCCCACGTCGCGCATCAGCGCGATCAGCGCCTGGGGGAGCGCCTCCCGCCGCGCGGCCTCTCCGAGGCCGGCCACGGGGGCCCCCATCAGCTCGGCCGCGCGCAGGTGGCGCTCGGGCGACGTCGGGTAGGTGAACCGGAAGACGGCGGGCGCGGTCAGGATCACCGAGACCCCGTGCGGCACGAGCGGGTGCCGGCTCCGGTAGCCGGCGGGGACGTAATCGCGGACGAGCCCGGCGATCGGGTACGCCACCGCGTGGGGAATGTGGACGCCGGCGTTCCCGAACCCGATCCCGGCGTAGTTCGCCGCGAGCGCGAGGTGCACGCGCGCCTCGAGGTCGAGGCCGTTCAGGACGGCGCGGCGGAGGTATCGCGCGACGTACTCGATCGCCTTCTCGCACCAGATGTCGCTCGCCGGGTTCGCGCCGATGTAGGCCGGCCGGTCGGGGGGGTGGTGCTTGGGGCGGGCGTCGTAGGGGCGCGTCGTGTACGACTCGATCGCGTGCGTGAGGATGTCCACACCCGCCGCCGCCGTCACCTCGGGGGGCGCCGTCAGCGTGTTCAGGGGGTCCACGACGCCGAGCGCCGGCCGGAGGAGCCGGTGCGACACGCCGGCCTTCAGGTCCTGGGCGATGACGTGCGTCACCGCGACGGCCGTCGTCTCGCTCCCCGTCCCCGCCGTCGTCGGCACGGCGATGAGGGGCCGGAGCGGCCCGGGTACGGGCACCCCCTTGCCCACCGGCTTGTTGACGTAGTCGAGCAGCGGCGCCGGGTGACAGGTGAGGAGGTTCACGGCCTTGCACGTGTCGATCGTGCTCCCGCCGCCGACGGCGATGAGCCCGTCGAACTCCTTCTGGCGCGCGTACTCCGCCGCTTCCTCCATCGAGCGGTCGGTCGGCTCGATCTCGACCCCGTCGTACACGTCCGCCTTGATCCCCTGCTCCTCGAGGAGCGCGCGGACGCGCTCGGAGAGCCCCAGCTCGGCGAGGCGCCGGTCGGTGACGACGAGCGCCTTCCGGATCCCGAGCCGGCGGGCGTCGAAGCCGATCTCGTCGGTCGCGCCCAGGCCGAACTTGATCGGCGACATCTCCATGACGAAGACGGTCTCGGTGGGGAGCGTCACGCCTTTCATCCTCGACCTCCGCTCAGGCCGGCTCGTAGAGGACGAACCGCATCGGCGTCGGCCGGTGCGCGTTCGTCGGGGTGATGTCGGAGGGGCAGGCCGAGTTCGCGACGACGAGGTCCATCTCGGCGAGAAAGTCCGCGTAGTCGCCGGGCTCGGACGGCGCCGCCATCGGCAGGACGGCGCCGTCGGGCTGGACCGGCCAGCGCATGAAGACGTTGAAGGAGAACGGGATGCCCTCGAGCGCGAGGCCCCACGGCGCCATCGCCTCGGCGAGGTTGCCCCGGCAGGAGCGGTGCGGGCCGTGGAAGCCGAGCCGGCTCCGGTAGTACTCGTCGCTGCACGAGCCGCAGATGAGGTCGTGGACCCCGACCGTGTCCGCGACGAGGCGCATCATGGGGCGACCACGGTCAGAGACCAGCGTGGCGCCGACCTTCGGGTAGATCGTCCGGTTGAAGAGGATCGTGTTCTGCGGCGAGTAGCGCTCGGCGAGGTCGTCGCGGTTGAAGCAGACGAGGTCGCCGACCTGCTGCCCCTCGACGTCCACCACGCGCACCACCTGGCCCCGGCGCACCTCGAGCGCCGCGCCGTGTCGCGCCGCGATCTCGACCACCCGGACCACGCGCCCGGGAACGGGGTCCTTCCCCGCCTCGCCGCTCACGGACCTAAAGATCGCACACCCGGGGCGGGGTCCACCAGGGGCCCCGGAGCGGTATCATGAGCGCCTGGTCGCGGGGCGCGGCGACGCGATTCCCACTCCGCGGGAGGAGGCTCGGCATGGCGAGGCTCGAGGGCAAGGTGGCGATGATCACGGGGAGCGGGGGCGAGCACGGCTTCGGCCGGGCGATCGCCCGGCGGTTCGCCGCGGAGGGGGCGGACCTCGTCCTCACCGACGTCGCGCCCACGGGGACGCGGGTCGTCCCGGCCAAGCCGACCGGCAGCTGGGGCGGACTCGAGGCCGTCGCGGCCGAGGTCCGGCAGGCCGGCCGGCGGGCGCTGACGGCGCTCGTGGACGTGCGCTCCGCGGCGCAGATCGCCACCGCGGTCGAGCGCGCGATCGCCGAATTCGGCCGCCTCGACATCCTGGTCAACAACGCCGCCGCGCCGCCAGGGGCGGACCGCGTCCCCGTCGCCGAGCTCCCCGAGGAGGCGTGGGACCTGGTCCTCGACGTGAACCTCAAGGGGAGCTTCCTCTGCGCCCGGGCGGCGGCCGCGACGATGCTGCGGGACGGCGTCCGCGGGCGGATCATCAACATGGCCTCGAACTGCGGGAAGATGGGGTACGCGGCCCTGGCCGCCTACTGCGCGTCGAAGTTCGGCTTGATCGGCTTCACCCAGTCGCTGGCGATGGAGCTGGCGCCGGCCGGGATCACAGTCAACGCGATCTGTCCCGGTTCGGCCGACACCGACCGCCTGGACTACCTCGGCCGGCGCCCCGACGGGAGCTACGACGCGGCGCTCCACGCCGAGGAGCTCCGGCGCCGCGCGGCCGCGATCCCCCTCGGCCGCGTCGCGACGCCGGAGGACGTCGCCGAGGTCGCGGCGTTCCTCGCCGGGGACGGCGCGGCCTACGTCACCGGGCAGGCGATCAACGTCGCCGGGGGCGCCATCATGCACTGACAGGCCCGGGGCGAGGGGCCCGTCGGACTCACGGCGCACGGCGCGAGGTCGAACCGCCACGCGGATCGTGGTCCGCTCCGCGCGGCGGCCTCGTCGCCGCACCGTCTCCCGGGGGTGGTCTCGGAGGGGGCCGTCAGGGTCCCCTGCGAATGGACGAGGCTCGGCAGAGCAGACGTTCCCCTTGGACGTTCCCGGATGATCAGTAAGTTCCAGGCTCTTTGAAAGCGAGGGCGACCGCGCCAGGATCGCCGCTTTGCGCGAGTGAAGAAGCCCGTTCAGGTCTTATGGAGCGAGAGGACGAATGCGTGGAAGCAGGTCTGGTCCTGGACGACCGCTTTCGACCACTCGCCAGCCGATCAGATGCGGTCTCGGGCCGAAGAGCGTAATAACATGACCATCGCGAGGAGGAGCCGGTTGTAGGCCTCCCTCGACGCGCCAGCCCTGAGCACCTCCTGGAACTAGAGCAGCTGAGAGGGTCCGAATACCTTCGGCCCCCCCTCGCCGAAGGCGGCGGGCCGCGCGCCGGCAGGCATCGTAGCTCTGCAGGCCCCCAACAAGTATCTCATGGGACAATTCAGGTTGTCGCGTTGCCGCTACAACATCGTTAGGAACCTCGACCGCCCAGATCGCCCGGTCAATACCGCGAAGTTCTTCGGGTCGCATTATACCCTCATGGCGAAGAAGCTCAGCCCAGGCTCCGTCTGGCGAATCTGCCAGGTAATGTGCTGGACCCTCCCCAGGCCCGTGCCAGCGTCCGGGCGGCTGATCGTCTGTCTCCCAGAGAAACGGGAGGCCAAGAGGGGCGTGACGGTAAACGATCACGTGGCCGGAGAACCAGTCAGCGCGTAGGCTAGGGCTCGGACCTGCTGTGGACCAGGATCATCTGGTTTCCACTCGCCGCTAAGAAGCTGCGCCGGACTACGTCCTCCAAGTTGGACCCTTTTCCTGTCGAACCACTGCCGGATCCCGATTTCGTTGTAGGCGCTGGCCAGATCACCCACGATAAGAGCTAGCCAGTGAAGACGAACTGCAACATCGTCCGGCGTGCTTCGGACTGCCTGAGCATACCGGCGAACACTGGCCGGAGAGATTCCGAGGAGCCGTGCCGCCATGTCTACTCCGAGTATGTCGGTTACGGGCTTCCACTCAGACGCAGGAACTGGAGAAGATTCCAAAGCGTCGGTTAGGCTATCGAGGTATCGCTCGAGTTGGTCTGGGTCGCGCGCCAGGCCCCATGGGCTCGTTAGGATCGCAACAACCTGCTTGCCGATTCCAGCCTTACTCAACCGCAGGGCTAGCCGCTCGAAAACACTTGTCTCGAGCGTTAGTGCCCTCTCCCCTTCCGCGAGAAGACCCATGGCGTTCGCGCGAATGAGCGCTCTGGCGCCCTTTGCTGCCAGCTTCGGCGTTGTGAATGGATCTTTAGCGGATTCTATTCGGAGCATTGACTCGATCCAAATTATAGCCAAACGAGGCTTAGGAACGCAAGAGGCGCCGCACAGAATCATCTACAGCCAGCGGCAACAAGAAATATATTTGTCTTACAAATCAAATACTTGCTGCCTAGGAAGACAACGAAAGGGGCTAGAGTCCTTGAAGGACCGGACTTGTCGTGGATGAGTCAAGTTTCATGCGGCGAGTTTCGCCTTCGCGCACCAGTGGTCCATCGCGTGTTCGAGGTGGGCGAACGCCCGACGGAGTGGCG
>Ga0114945_10002496_pt1 | contig 10795 bp, 9 predicted proteins | sample OV2TP3_FD_87194 | JGI IMG/M metagenome (GOLD analysis project Ga0114945, IMG submission 87194) | Hot spring microbial communities from Beatty, Nevada to study Microbial Dark Matter (Phase II) - OV2 TP3 | ecosystem: Environmental > Aquatic > Thermal springs > Hot (42-90C) | place: USA: Beatty... | reverse complement strand
CGATGAGGCGGGAAAGGGTGTTGGGCGTATCCACCGTCCGTCCATCCACCTTCGTGATGACATCACCGGGCTTGATGCCGGCTCTCGCCGCCGGCTCATTCTCGAACACCTCGTTGACCAGTACGCCTTCACCCTCATTGACCCCGAACTTGCCGGCCAGCTCCGCCGTCACGGGCTGAATGCCGACCCCCAGCCAGCCGCGGACGACCTTCCCCCGGGTCAGCAACTGCTGGATGACCTGCTTCGCCATGTTGGAGGGGATCGCAAAGCCGATGCCTTGGGCGAAATTGATGATTGCGGTGTTGATGCCGATGACCTCGCCGTGCATGTTGAAGAGCGGGCCTCCCGAGTTGCCCGGGTTGATGGACGCATCGGTCTGAATGAAATTCTCATACCGCGACAAGTTCATGTTCTCTCGACCGATGCCGCTGACCACACCGAGCGTGACGGTACGGTCCAGGCCGAACGGATTGCCCACCGCCAGCACCCACTGACCGACCCTGACCTTGGAGGAGTCGCCGAAGCTCACGCTGGGAAGGGCCCGGTCGGTATTGATCTGCAACACCGCCAGATCGGTGTCTGGGTCCTTCCCGAGGACCCGGGCGGTGAACTTCGTCTTGTCGGAGAGCCGGACCTCGACTTCGGCGGCGTCGCCGACCACATGGTTGTTCGTGATGATGTGCCCCTTCTGGTCGATGATGACGCCCGAGCCGGAGCCGGGGGAGTTCGGAAGCCGCTCGCGCGGCGACTCCTTGGAGCGACCGACTCCCTGGACCGGGAAAATATTGACTACCGCGGGCTTGACCCGGTCGGCGAGCTCGGTGATCACGTTCTGCATCTCTTCCAGCAGCTGCAGTCCGGTGCCCTCCGCCGCGGCCAGCGGAGCGCCGCCCCCGGGGGCCATGAGAACCACCGACAGAAGAGAGATCCGAATGAGGGCCCTAACGACCGATGCGACTGGCCATGCTTCCAGCACCATTGCAGCCTCCTTACGATGACGACTCTGTGGCCGTGACGGAGGCCCCGGTTGCCACCCGGTCATCCGATGGCCGCGGCCTCCCGAACACTCGCGGAACCAACGTCGCGAGATCCTCCTCCAAGCCCACCACCACTACCACATCTCCCTGCTGAAGCACCACCCCCTCCACGGCGGTCAACAGGGCCGAGCCTCGCAGGACAGCGGCCACGCGGCCGGAGGGGAGGGGGAGGTCGCTCACCGCCAGTCCGATGGCCTGCGATCCGGCTTCCAGGACGACTCGCCGCATGACGGCCGACCGTATCGAGAGATCCCGATGAATCTGGAATAGCTCTTCGCGGACCGTTTCCAGTTCCATCTGACCGATACGGGCGTCGATCTGAGCAAGCTCCTTTTTCAACAGACGAAGTTGGGAAACCGACTCGGCGAGAAGCGGCTCCACCTGACCTCGCATGAGAAAATCATTCGCGGTGACCGAGTCCGTGAGCACCTCGGCCAGCCGGACGCCAACCGCCTGATGGATGGAGCGCATCCGATCCGACACGTACGCGGCCTGGTAGTGCAATTGTAGGATCTGCACTTTACGATTGACTCGTTCGGCAATGGCGATCAAGGTTTCCCGCAAGGCGGCGAGGGTGATGGTCACTTCCTTGCGGATACGATAGAGAAATTCAGCCGTCATGGCGCATGCGAGGCCAGGATATTACGTCGGATAAGAGCTATTCTGTCAACTCGTCATTCTGGGCTCCGTGCCTTCCCACAGTCTAATCAAATTGCCCCGATGCCGAGCCACGATCAACCCCGTCACCACCACCGCAAAGAGCTCGAACCGCAATCCCTGACCCCCGACTTGACCGATCAATGGCAACGACGCAAACGCTGCGATCGCCGCCGCTGATGAATACCGCCACAGCATGAACGTGACGACCCACACCCCCAGCACCACCAGCCCGATCCAGGGCGCGACTCCAATGATGGCGCCGAGCGCCGTCGCGACGCCTTTTCCACCGCGAAACCCCAGAAAGACGGAGTACAGATGGCCGAGAATCGGACAGAGCGCAATCAGCAGCACCCAGCCTTCCCCCTCGATGAAGTGCGCCGCGACGGCCGCCACCACCCAGCCCTTTCCGACGTCACCCAGCAAGGTCAGGATGCCGGCCTTTTTGCCGGCGACTCGCAGGACATTGGTAAATCCGATGTTGCGGCTTCCGGCGGTCCGCGGATCGACGGTGCCGAGGCATTTCGCCACCAGCACCCCGAACGGGACCGAGCCTGCGACGTACCCTCCGACCGCCAGCACCGCCGCCAGCCCCTCAGTCGGCATCGACACGTTCACACTCGTCGCGCTATGACAGCCGCCTGAGCGCGATCTCCTGCCAGAAGGTCACCATGTGACGACCGCCCGATGTCAGTCCCAGCGCCAGGGCCACGTACAGGATGATGGTTCCGATCAGCTGCAGATTCCAGGCATCCGGTGTGACGCCGCCCAGAATCAGGAGCACGATGGCGATCACCTGCGCGGTCATCTTGTACTTGCCCATCGTCTCGACCGGAAGGGAAAACCCTTCCGCCGCGGCGATGGCGCGGATCCCGGTCACCGCAACTTCGCGCGCGATGATCAGAATGGCAACCCAGGCCGCGACCCGCTGGAACTGCACCAATAAAATCAGCCCGGACAGGATCAGCAACTTGTCCGCGATCGGATCGAGCAGCCGGCCAAGATTCGTGATCTCCGACCGACGGCGCGCGAGGTAGCCGTCCACCATGTCCGTGACCGCTGCGATCATGAAGACCAGCGCTGCGGCCAGGGACCGATTGGCCGTGGGGGTGGAGAACAAGACGACGAAGACCGGGATCAGCAGGATCCGGGACAGCGTCAACAGGTTCGGAAGATTGACGTTCCGGTCCCGCACAGCCCGCTCGGCGGCTAAGGCTTGTTTTTGATTCAGCGCCTCTGTAACCGGCATGGCTCTCTCTTCATCTTACACGACCCCGCTCTTTAATAGATCATGGAGATGGATGATGCCGACGATCTCACCGTTGTGCTCGACAACCAGCGAGGTGATCGAATACTGCTCCATGGTCTGGAGGGCCCGGGCGGCCAATTCCTGTGGCGGAATCACTTTGGGATGTCTGCTGGCCACCTCCCCGGCCTTCGTCGCCGTCACGTCTGAGCCCTTTTGCAGAAAACGGCGAAGGTCCCCGTCGGTGATCACGCCGAACAACCGGCCAGCTCCATCCACGACCGTGGTCATGCCCAGCTTTTTGTTGGTCATCTCCAGGATGGCCTCCCGCAAGCTGACCTGATGACCCACGCGCGGGATCGCCTCGCCTTGATGCATGAGATCGCGCACTCTGAGCAGGAGCCTTCGCCCCAGGGTCCCGCCGGGGTGAAACACAGCGAAATCCTCCTCCTTGAACCCCCGCTTCTGCAGTAGCGCCACCGCCAACGCGTCGCCCATCGCCAGCGCGGCGGTCGTGCTAGCGGTCGGGGCCAAGCCGAGAGGACAGGCCTCCTCGGCCACCGAGACGTCCAGCACCACGTCGCTGTGCTTCGCCAGGGTGGATTGCGCTTTCCCCGTCAGCGCCATCACCGGGATGCTGAGCCGTTTCATGAACGGCAGCAGCTTCAGCACCTCTTCGGTCTCCCCGCTGTTCGAGATGGCGATGAGGACATCGCCGCGGGTCACCATCCCCAGGTCGCCGTGGATCCCTTCGGCCGGATGAATGAAGAAGGCCGGCGTGCCGGTGCTGGCCAGGGTCGAGGCGATCTTCTGCCCGATCAGCCCCGATTTGCCCATGCCGGAGACAACCACTTTGCCAGTACAAGCATAGAGCAGCTCCACTGCATCAGTAAATCGGTGATCCAGGCGGTCCACGAGGCCGGCGATGGCCTTGGCTTCAATTTCCAACACGCGTTTCCCGTGCTGAATGCTCATAGGTCCACCCCCTCCCCTTTCCCGGCTGCCTGACAGATCAAGACCAGCCGTTCCAGCAGGGGCTTGAGTTGCCGCAGCGGCACCATGTTCGGTCCATCGGACGGGGCCGAATCGGGATTGGGGTGCACCTCCATGAAGAACCCATCGCAGCCGGCTGCTGCCGCAGCAGAGGCCAGAGGAACCACAAACTCCCGCTGTCCCGACGAGCTGGTCCCCGCCCCGCCCGGCAACTGCACGCTGTGCGTCGCATCGAACACGACGGGATAGCCGAGCCGGCGCATGATCGGCAGCGAGCGCATGTCCACGACCAGATTGTTGTAGCCGAACGTCGTGCCTCGCTCGGTCAGCAGGATCCGGGAGGCGCCGCTGGCCTCGAGCTTCTTGACCACGTGCTCCATCTCCCACGGCGACAGGAACTGTCCTTTCTTGACGTTGACGGCCCGCCCGGTCTTGGCCGCCGCCACCAGTAGATCGGTCTGGCGGCACAGGAAGGCAGGGATCTGGAGGATATCAGCGACTTCGGCGGCTTGCGCCGCTTCATCCACGCTATGGACATCCGTGAGGATCGGCACACCGATCTGTTCTTTCACTTTGCGGAGCACAGCCAGCCCGTCCCGCAGGCCTGGCCCTCGGAATGAGGTCACCGAGGTCCGGTTGGCTTTGTCGTAGGACGCTTTAAAGACATACGGAATGCCCAAGCTGGAGGTGACCTCGGCGATCCGGCGGGCCGTCTCCAGCATGAGCGGCTCATCTTCAATGACGCATGGCCCGGCGATCAGGAAATGGCGCTGGCCGCCCCCGACCTTGAACGGCCCAAGATCAACTTCTCGCGGCGGATGCGGCATGGACGGCTCCGGCTATCCCCCGCACTTTCTGCGGAGGGCTGCCCCGACGAATGCGCTGAACAACGGATGCGGACGATGCGGACGCGAATTGAACTCAGGGTGGTACTGGGTCCCCACGAACCACGGATGGCCGCGCAACTCGACGATCTCCACGAGCCTGCCGTCAGGAGAGAGACCGCTGAAGATCAACCCATGAGTGGACAGGGGTTCTCGGTACGCGTTGTTGAATTCATAGCGGTGGCGATGGCGCTCCTTCACTTCCAGGACACCATACGCCTTATGCGCCAGGCTTCCTTCCAGGATACGGCAGGGATAGGCGCCCAGCCGCATGGTCCCTCCCTTGTCGAGCACCCCGCGTTGGTCAGGCATCAGGTCGATGACCGGATGAGGCGTGTTCGGATCGAACTCCGAGCTGTTCGCCCCGGCCAGACCAGCCACGTTCCGCGCCAGCTCGATCACAGCGCACTGCATGCCCAGACATAGCCCGAAAAACGGTACGCCGCGCTCACGCGTATAACGGATGGTCTGGATCTTCCCTTCGATTCCCCGACCGCCGAAGCCGCCAGGAATGAGGATACCGTCGGCATCGCCCAACAGCTTCTCGGTCCCCAGCCGCTCGATGTCTTCGGATTCGATCCAGTGGATCCCGACCCGCGTCTCGTGGTCGATTCCGCCATGGACCAAGGCCTCGGCCAAGCTCTTGTACGATTCCTTCAGCCCGATGTATTTCCCGACGAGCGCGATCATGACATCGTGCTTGGGACGTTTGATCTTCTGCACCATCGCATCCCACTCCCGCAGGTTCGGAGGGCCTGTCTCCAGCCGGAGCAACCGGACGATCAGCTCATCGAGGCCTTCCTTGCGGAACACGATCGGAACTTCGTAGACAGTTTCCACATCCTTGGCGGTGATGACCGCGCCCTTCTCCACGTTGCAGAAGAGCGCAATCTTCTCCTTGAGGTCCGGGGGAAGATAACGGTCCGTCCGGCACAAGAGAATGTTCGGCTGAATACCGATCTCCCGGAGCTTGTTGACGGAATGCTGCGTGGGCTTGGTCTTTAACTCGCCGGCCGCGCCGATGTACGGCACGAGGGTCAGATGGACATACAGGACGTTCTCCCGTCCCACATCGTATGGCATCTGCCGAATGGCTTCCAGAAACGGCAAGCTCTCGATGTCGCCGACGGTACCCCCGATTTCGATGATGGCCGCGTCGCACCCCTTCGCGACATTCACGATGGACCGTTTGATCTCGTCGGTGACGTGCGGGACCACCTGGACCGTCCCGCCCAGATAATCCCCGCGCCGCTCCTTCATGATCACCGAATAGTAGATCCGGCCCGTGGTGTAGTTGTTCTCTTTCGAGAGCGTCAACGAGGTATACCGCTCGTAGTGACCCAGGTCCAGGTCGGTCTCGGCGCCGTCCTCCGTGACATAGACCTCCCCGTGCTGGTACGGATTCATGGTGCCGGGGTCCACATTGATGTACGGATCGAGCTTCAAGAAGGTGATCTTCAGGCCTCGACTTTCCAGGAGATTGCCGATGGAGGCCGAGGCCAGTCCCTTCCCCAGGGAGGACACGACGCCGCCGGTCACGAAGATGTATTTGCTCATGTCGGCCTCGTCAACAGGGGGTCTTCAAAAAGGCCTCGTGTCGCTGCAAGGCTGCCGCCGCCCCTTCCACATCAGCGGGCGTGTCGATCCGGAGCGAGGCGTGAGCCGTCTCCCACACTCTGATCTGGATGCCGTGTTCGAGTGCGCGCAACTGCTCCAGCTTTTCGGCTCCTTCCAACAGCCCTGTCGGCAGCTCGGCGAGGCGAAGCAGCGTCCTCCGCCTATAAATGTAGACGCCGAGGTGGGCATAGTGTACGCCGGGCTGGAGCCCGCTACCCTCCCCGTCACGGACGTGCGGGATCGGGGAGCGCGAAAAGAACAGGGCATCGCCACGGTGACCGGTTACCACCTTCACGATCGCTGGATTGTACAACTCTCCGGTGGACAAAATCTTGCGCTTCAACGTGCCCACGCCGACGCCGTCCTGGCAGCCGAGGAAGGCTTCGACGAGATCGCCGAGCAGCCCCGGGTGGAGCGGGATTTCATCGCCCTGGAGGTCCAGAAAGACGTCCCCGGCCAGGCTCCGGGCCACCTCGGCCACGCGGTCCGTCCCCGTCCGGCATGCCGCAGCCGTCATGATGGCCGTGCCGCCGAACCCTTCGACAGCCTCACAGATGCGCCGGTCATCGGTGGCCACGATCACGCGGGCGATCCCCTTCGAAGCCTGTGCCCGCTCGTACGTGTGCTGGATCAGCGGCTTGCCGGCCAGCCTGAGCAAGGGTTTCCCGGGAAACCGTATGGAGTCGAACCGAGCCGGAATCACGACGGTGATCTGTGGCCGCGAGTCAGGCATTGGCCAATGCCTCCGACAGCTGCTGCGCTGTGACCGTGGCGGTCCCGACCATGCCCACGACAATGCCGGCCGCCTGATTGGCCAGCACCGCGGCGTCACGAATCGACGCGCCGGCAGCCAGCGCCAGCGCGAGCGTCCCGACGACGGTGTCGCCCGCGCCGGTTACGTCGTACACCTGCCGCGCCATCGTCGGGATGTGCCAGCCGGCTCCGTCAGTCTCGAACAAGCTCATCCCCTGCTCTCCGCGGGTGATCAGGACCGCCTGACAGCCTAGACGCTGGCGGACGATCTCTCCCGCGAGGTTGACGGCGTCTTCATCGTCTTCGGCGTTCACGCCGGCGCCCTGGCAGGCCTCCAGGTGATTAGGCGTCAAGATCGTCACGCCTTTGTAATAGGAGAAGTGTTCCACCTTGGGGTCCACCACCAGCGGGATGCGCCGGAGCATGGCAAGCCGTGACAGCTCGGTCATCAGCGGAGCGGTGATGACGCCTTTGGCATAATCCGACACGACCAGGCAGGAGATCTCCCGGAGCCGTGACTCGACATACCGGATGATCCGGCGTTGCAGCGGAGCCTGGATCTCGGAGCGACGCTCGACGTCATACCGGACCACCTGCTGGTTGTGAGCAATGATCCGGGTCTTGCGGGTGGTCGGTCGGTCCGGATCGATGATCACCCCGCCCCGACCGCGACGGTGCACGCCCAACTCCTTCAACAGGCGCCGACCGCTTTCATCCGATCCCACGATGCCGCAGATGTCAGCCTGACCACCGAGGGACACAATGTTGTTGAACACGTTGGCGGCTCCGCCGAGATGCAGGGATTCGGAATGCACATGGACCACCGGCACCGGGGCTTCGGGCGAGATCCGGCTGACCTTACCCCAAATGTAGTGATCGAGAATGAGGTCACCGACGACGAGGACGCCGGCCTGGGGAAACCGTTGGATCAGGTGTTGCAGAGACTGGCGAGACGCGCGGAGCAGGTGATGCGAGTCCCCTGTTCGGCCCGGCCGAACTCTTCCGGCACGCACCATCGACCTGGGCGGCGTCAGTGGATCGCCTTGCCGAGTCGTTCCCATCGCACCCATTGGGTCCAGTGGCCCTGGCCGCTCCAAGACCAGTAGATCCGCAACGCCTTCCCCTTGATTTTTTCAGCGGAGACGTAGCCCCAGAATCGGCTGTCGAGGCTCTGGTCTCGGTTATCGCCCATCACGAAGTAGGAATCCGGAGGAACCGTCACCGGCCCAAAATTATCGCGCGGATTGATCGAGCCGTCTATGGTGCCGGGATCGACTCGTTGCGTGTAGCCGCTGTCCAGAGCGGGTGCGCCATTGATATAGACCGCTTTGTTCCGGATTTCGATGGTATCGCCGGGAACCCCCACCACGCGCTTGATAAAATCCTTCTCCTCGTCCTCGGGGTAACGGAACACGATCACATCGCCGCGCTCAGGGTTGTCGGCCGGGATCACGACCTTCGTGGTGTAGCAGGTCACCGGGGGGAAGTTCATCTTCAGCTTGCAATCGGATGGCCACTGCAGGCCGTACGACAGCTTGCTCACCAAAATGTGATCTCCGATGAGCAGCGTCGGAATCATGGAACCGGACGGGATTTTGAAAGCCTGAACCACGAACACCCGGATCGCGAAGGCCAACAGCATGGCGATGACAATCGCTTCTGCGTACTCGCGCAGCACCGACTTGCGGGACTGTGGGGCCGCTTCGGCCGTGAGGACCGTGCCGCCGGACGGCGACACGGCGTCCGAGGACGGATCCCGTCGCTCCTCGACCGTCGGTTGATTCTGCTCCAGGCTACTCATCCGTCACCTTGAGAAGCGCGAGGAAGGCTTCCTGCGGCACCTCCACACGCCCGACCTGCTTCATCCGCTTCTTGCCTTCCTTCTGCTTCTCCCACAGCTTCCGTTTCCTGGTAATGTCTCCTCCATAGCACTTGGCGGTCACGTTCTTCTTCAGGGCACCGATGGTCTCCCGCGCGATCACCCTGTTGCCGACCGCGGCTTGAATCGCCACCTCGAACATCTGCCTGGGGATCAACTCCTTCATTTTCCCGGCCAGCTGCCGTCCACGAGCCTGGGCACGGTCGCGGTGCGTGATGAACGAGAGGGCATCTACCGTCTCCCCATTGAGCAGGATATCGAGCTTGACCAGATCCGACCCGCGATAGCCGACAAACTCATAATCCAGGGACGCGTACCCCTGCGTCCTGGATTTGAGGCGATCGAAGAAATCCAGGATGACCTCATTGAGCGGCAGCTCGTAGGTCAGCATGACACGAGTAGGATCGAGATAGTGCAGCCCTTTTTGGATGCCACGGCGCTCCTGGCACAACTGGAGGATGTTGCCGACGTAGCGCTCGGGCGTGATGATGGTGGCCTGGATGAACGGCTCCTCGAAGCTGGCGATGGCGTTGGGCTGAGACAGCTTGGCCGGATTGTCGATGTAGAGCACCTCGCTTTTGGTGGTCACGATCCGATAGACAACCGTGGGAGTCGTACTGATCAAACTGAGCCCATATTCCCGCTCCAGTCGCTCCCGAATGATTTCCATGTGGAGCAGCCCCAGAAAGCCGCACCGGAAGCCGAACCCCAGCGCCAGGGAGGTTTCCGGCTCGTACACGAACGAAGAATCGTTGAGACGGAGCTTGGCGAGCGCGTCGCGAAGATCTTCGAATTGAGCGGTATCGGTGGGGTACAGCCCACAAAACACCAGCGGCTTCACTTCCTTGTACCCTGGCAGCGGCGAGGCGGCCGGGTTGGCAGCGTCGGTCAGCGTATCGCCAATCCGGGTGTCCGCTACTTCCCGCATGCCGGCGCAGACGTACCCCACCTCGCCGGTGTCCAACTGGTCGGTCTTGGTCCGGCGCGGGGTGAACACGCCCACTTCCATGACTTCGAACACCCGGTTGTTCGACATGGCCCGGATTTTCATGCCTGGGCGGATGACGCCGTCAACGACACGGATCAGCACGATGACCCCTTGGTAGTTGTCATACCACGAGTCGAACACCAGCGCCTTCAAGGGCCGGTCCGGCTTGCCGGCCGGAGGGGGAATGCGCTCGATGACGGCTTCGAGAACCTCCTTGACCCCCCGCCCTTCCTTGGCACTGACCAGCAGCGCGTCGGTGGCATCGAGGCCCAGCACGTCCTGGATCTGCCGACTGACGCCTTCCGCGTCAGCGCTGGCGAGATCGATCTTATTGATGACCGGGATGATGGCGAGATGATTGGCCAGAGCCAGGGAGGCGTTGGCGATCGTCTGGGCCTCCACGCCTTGGGTCGCATCCACCAGCAACAACGCCCCCTCGCAGGCTGCCAGGCTGCGTGACACCTCGTAGGAAAAATCTACGTGACCGGGCGTGTCAATGAGATGAAAGGAATAGGTCTGGCCGTCGCTGGCCGGATACCGAATTCTGACGGCATGGGCCTTGATCGTGATGCCTCGCTCACGTTCGAGGTCCATCGCATCGAGAATTTGTTCGCGGTACTCCCGGGCTGAGATGGCGCCCGTGGCTTCAAGAAACCGATCAGCGAGGGTCGATTTACCGTGGTCGATATGCGCTATAATTGAAAAATTCCTGATCAGCGTTTGCAACGTGGCCGGATTCCT
>Ga0114945_10002495_pt1 | contig 10797 bp, 11 predicted proteins | sample OV2TP3_FD_87194 | JGI IMG/M metagenome (GOLD analysis project Ga0114945, IMG submission 87194) | Hot spring microbial communities from Beatty, Nevada to study Microbial Dark Matter (Phase II) - OV2 TP3 | ecosystem: Environmental > Aquatic > Thermal springs > Hot (42-90C) | place: USA: Beatty... | reverse complement strand
GGTTATTTGACTACCTGACACAATCGCTGTAAAGTTCCGGGACAGGCCATTAGGTTTCGCCAGAAAATCGGAAGAAAAAAATAAAAGAGGAGAAGGACAATGCTTCATCCGATCGCTTTGGCCAATACGCACATGGAGTGCCGATATTTAAACGAGACGCTCCCGGTTCTGACCGATCTTTTGGCCTTTGAGAAGATGGCGGAAGTCCCTGGGGAAGCGACATTGAAGCATCCGAACACCGACTGGTTGCTGATCGTTCACGAGGGCGGGGAGGGTGCGTCGGTGAAAGAAATGCACAACCACTGGGGGGTGCGCGTTGCAAAGAAGCAGGAAGTAGATGCCGCCTATGAATACCTGAATGCCCACAAAGAGAAATATGGTCTCAAACAAATCGGCAAGCCCTCCTACAGCCATGGTTCCTACTCTGTTTACTTCTTGGAGCCGGGAACGAACGGCTGGGAGATTGAATGCTATGAGGACGTCTTACGGAAGGAGAGAGAGTGGGGCCGACGCGGGGGAGTTCGGGCCCCGCATTGGGACACCCCGCTTTCCCCTGAGCGCTTCACCGGCCGGGGCTACGTCCCGCAGGGCTTCACCCATGGGACGCTTGCGTGTGGCGACATAAAGGCTTCGTGGGATTTCTACGCCAAGGTATTGGGTTTGGAGGTCCATCAAGCCAATGACCACGTGGTCTACGTGAAACATCCCAAGACCAAGTGTTATGTGGTCTGTGCTGTGCGAAAAGAGCGGAAGACCAATTCTCCTAACTTCCGCTTCACTATTCAGTTGGAGTCCAAAGAGGCGGTGGCGACAGCACACCGTTGGCTTGAGTCCGGTAAAGGGCTTGGGATTACTGAGCTCCGCGATCTGCACGTTGACGGATCGGTCGCTTCATTTTTACTCAGCGATCCGGATAGAAATTGGTGGGAGGTCTCTTCAAAGTAAGCAAACACATTCAGCCTTTAGCTTTTGAGGCTGAGGGCTGATGGCTGAAGGCTATGTATACGAAAGAAAAGCCGCTGGAGCAGATGGGGCTCAGGGAACTCCGCGATATCGCTCGCCTTAGACTGCCCCCTGAGGCGTGGGAGCACTTCATGGGCGCCGCGGAGAGCGGCTCCACGCTACGGAGGAATCAGAAGGCCTTTCGCCGGTATCTTTTCAAGCAGAGGATTTTCCACGAGGTCACGAGCCCCGATACCAGCTTGGAACTGTTCGGCCGGCGCATTCCGACTCCTGCCTGCATCGCGCCTGTTGGCAGTTTTAGTTTGGTCAGCGAAAAGGCCGAGAGAGAAGTGGCCGAAGGAGCGGCACGGACGGGGACGATGCTCTTTGCGAGCCATGCGGCAAAGTCGACTGTGAAGGATTGGGCCCAAGCGACCTCCTCTCCTTTGGTCTTCATGGGTTATTTGAATAGGGGAAGGGAGGATGTCCTTCGCTCGGCCAAGCTGGCCGAGGAGTTGGGCTACGCCGCCGTTGGCCTTACGATGGATACCATCCAACCGGTCAAGATCGTCGATCAGGTGCCGCTCTCTACCAAGGATGGCAAGCCCAGGAGGGGGCATCCTGCTTCACCGAAGGATATTGAGTGGCTGAAGAGGGAGGTGTCCCTTCCCGTCGTCGTGAAAGGCATCATGGGCGCAGAGGATGCGCGGATAGCGGTTGAGGCCGGCGCCGATGCAGTGGTGGTATCCAACCATGGGGGGCGGATACTTGATTTTAATCGCGCCGCCATTGAAGTCTTGCCCGAGGTAGTCGGCGCGGTGGGACAGACAGTCCCCGTGTTGTTGGACAGCGGGATCAGGAGTGGTGGAGATATCGTCAAAGCCCTCGCGCTTGGGGCCAAAGCCGTTCTCGTCGGCCGTCCGATCTGCTGGGGGGTCGGGGCGGCCGGAGCTCTGGGAGTGGAGCGGGTGATCCATATACTGACGGACGAAGTTAAAAGGGTCCTGATCCTGACCGGGGTGAGCGCCGTGAGCGAGGTCACGGGCTCCATCTTGCTCTCTGACGCAGATCCCGGCAGGTAGCCTCGTAAGGTATGGAAGAGGTCACTGCCAAGCCGTTGGAGGTTCCATTTCCCCTGATGCGCTATGACCACACGATGCCGTTGCTCGAAGGAAAGGTGGAGATCGAAGGCGTCAAGCTCAATCCTGTCCGCACCAACTCGATGGTTTTCAACGACGTCCCGGAGTTGCGTGAAGGGGACTTCGGCCTTTGGGATCTGAACATGGGTTATGTGCTTCCGGCCATTGAAGCGGGCTGGCAGATTGTGGGACTGCCGGTCTTCGTCAAGAGGAAGCCGCTTTATACCTACATTTTCTGTCACAGAGACGCAGGGATCGACTCGCCTAAAGATCTGGAGGAGAAGCGGATCGGCACAGGCTCCTACCCGACCGCCATCACCATCTGGGCCCAGGGGCTCCTCAAAGACCTGTACGGGGTAGATATCTCCAGGCTGTGCTGGGTGACCTCGAACAGCCGCAGAGTATTCCTTCTCCACAAGTCGAATCCTCGGGTCGAGGCCGCTGAGGATCCGAAGAAGAGCCCCGTGAATCGCCTGTTAGATGGTGAGGTGGACGCCATCATCACCGATATTTCGGACGGCAGCGCTTTTGAAACGCTGGAGCAGAGCCCCAAGGTAAGGCGGCTTTTTCCGAATTACATGGACGAGGATATGCGGTTGTATCGTGAGACCGGAATCTACACCCCTGTGCATCAGATCGTGATGAGTAGGACGTTGGATCGGGAGCACCCGGAATTGGCCGGAAAGCTCTACAGGGCGTTCGAGGAAGCAAAGCGGTTGGCCTATCTGGATATCTTAAACGACCGTGCGGGCTTCTCGGTGGTCTATCTTCGGGAGCGTTTGGTGCAGCAGGTGAAGGATTGGGGCGATCCGTGGAAATATGGGATCAAGGCGAACAAGGGCACGATCGACACCTTCATAAAATATAACGTCGAGCAGGGAACGATTCGTTCGGAGCTGTCTTATAGGGAAATGTTTGCGTCGGGCACCCTGGAAACTTGAACAAGGAGACGATGCGCCATGCTGTCGAAGGAAGACAATGAGCTTCTGACAAGGACCGGCGCCGATACCCCGATGGGCCGGTTGTTGAGACGCTACTGGATGGCGGCGCTGTTATCCGAGGAGATCCAAGAGCCCGACTGTGCGCCGGTGCGAGTCAGACTGTTGGGCGAAGAGCTGGTGGCCTTTCGCGACAGCCAGGGGCGCATAGGCCTTTTGGACGAGCATTGCTCTCACCGGGGCAGCTCGCTCTATTATGGCCGCAACGAGGAATGCGGTTTGCGCTGCATCTATCACGGCTGGCAATATGACGTCGAGGGGAATGTCGTTGACACGCCCGCCGAGCCGCCTGAGAGCGATTTTAAAAGGAAGATCAAGCATACTGCTTACCCGACTCGAGAGGCATGCGGGATCGTCTTTGCCTACTTGGGCCCCAAGGACAAGATGCCGCTCTTTCCCAACTACGAGTGGACCCAAGTTCCCCTGAACCAAACCTATGTCACCAAATGCCTTCTGGAGTGTAATTATCTCCAGGGTCTCGAGGGGGAGTGCGATTCATCTCACCTCTCTTTCTTGCACCGTGAGTTCGCAGGCGAAGGGCGGCAGGCCCTGTATGCCATGGACTCATCCCCTTCGTATGAGACCGAGGAGACGGACTTCGGCGTCAGGATGGTGGCGATCAGGAGGGCGGGTTCAGATAAGCAATATGTCCGCGTCTCAAGCTTTGTGATGCCTGTGGCAGGCTGTGTCTCGGCCCGCAACGGAGGCTATGAGATCCATATGTATGTTTCTCTCGATGACACCCATGCCTGGAGGTACGACCTCGGCTTTAAGAGGAACAGGCCGGTTCGGGAAGAAGACATTCACAGGCGAAAGCAGATCGGTCCGGACTACCGGCGCATTCGGAACCTCCGCAATGATTACCTCCAGGACAGGCAGATCCAAAAGAAAACCAACTTTACGGGCATCGAGGACTTTCTCAACCATGATGCATGCGCCACGGAGAGTATGAGGCCGATCTTCGACAGGACCAAGGAGCATCTGGGAGTTAGCGACAAGGCAGTCATAGCGTTGCGCAAGTACCTGCTGGCCGCGGTCAAGGCCTTTCAAAAAGGAGAAGATCCTCCGCATCTCGTTACGGACCCCGCAAGGAATAGCTTTCCACACATTGACTCTATAGCCCAGGTCATCCCCTTAGGCGATTGGCGACAATATTTTCAACACTTGACAAGAACCGCTCCCTTGCCTTGAGGCCGTTCACTTTCTAGTGGCTAGACGTATCCGAAAGGATACGCTCACGCTGGTTTCCTTGATGCCATAATCTAAGGGGCTTCCAGAAATTCTCCCGCGACTTCAGGAACTTGCCTTAAGGGAAGCTGGGTCTCCCCGGATCTGGAACGCCTCTTGCGGGACGAGGAGTAGCGAAACTGTCACCGGGTTGACAGGGTAGGGCAAGCGTGGGATAAGGGAGTCGTTTTTGCACTGTAGGTGCCATTGTTTTGAATGGCCAAGAAAGGAGAGCAAGATCATGGCTAGAATTCCAGAGGGTATCACGCCCGAGAACTTCAACGAAATAAGGCAGCTCCTCAGAAGAATTCTGACAGAGATCGATGCAAGCCAGGTCAGCATGCGTCTTAATGAGTCTAATGAGGAAGACTACAGCTTTTCTTATTTCGTGGGGTTCGTGCAGAATGAAGCCACGAGCAGAAGAAGAGAAGAGCTAGGTATCCCAGATCCAGGGCTCTTCCGCTTTGGGGATGATGTTCCAAGTAAAGAGTACAGGGACACCATCAAAACGACCGTTGACTTCGTCCGCAATAGAGTTGGCAACCCTTTTGTGGAGAGAGATTGGAGCTCGATCAATATCTCCGGCAGGAGTTTTCCACCCGCGTATAAGAAAAAGGCCATGGGGTCGAAAGGTATAGACGTCCACACGGGTGTGCATTATCGAAAATATATCGGACTTCTAGTTGAGGGGATCAAAGTGAACGGATCGAGCGGGCGTCGGTGCGTAGGTATGTTGGGAGTGGGTTTTCCCTCTAAAGCCGCCGCGCAGGCCGTTCGGGTGGATAATAAGGATCTAGATACTAGGTTGAGAGAATGGGCTCAAGACCCTGGCAGCGGTTCCGATCTCGCCAAATATCTGCGAGATACCTTTGAGTTGGGCGGACCCATTGTCTGACAGACGTGGCACCATTGAGATCTCATCAAAACGGCAAGAGAGGTTCCTCCCCGAGAACCCGGCATAGAAAACGGCTAACAAATCGGACCCGAGACCTCTCGGCCCTGCTTACCATTGCAGAAACCGCAACTCAATCGCTCGACACCGAGAAGATCTTGAATGACACGCTAGATAAGTCCTTGGAGATCCTCGGTTTCGACGTCGGTTTAGTCCGGGTCTTGGACACCGAAGGTAAGAAAATGATTGTCCGGGTTACCCGAGGTCTGCGTTCCCCTAATTATTTCCCGCAAAGGAATATTTCCCAGGAGCCGACAACTTTAGGAATTATGCTTGAGACCAGGGAGCCTTATGTTTCTCCAGATATTCGGAACGACCCGATTTATAAGAACCGGACCCTCATGAGGGAGGGAGTCATTTCCGCTGCTCACGCCCCTATCATGTCCAAAGGGCGCGTTCTCGGTTCGCTTACCGTTGCCAGTCGCAAGTATCACAAGTTCGCCAAGAGGGAAATCAATCTTCTAAAGGCTTTTGGCTCCCAACTCGGCGTCGCGCTGGAAAACGCGCAGCTCTACGACGCGGTTCATAAAGGCAAGGCGTATATCGAAAACCTTGTAGAGAGCGCTGGTGACGCTATCGTCTCCACGGACATGGAGGATCGCATCCTCACATGGAACCGTGGCGCGGAAGTCATCTTCGGTTATAGCAAAGAACAGGCCATAGGGCAGAACCTGGCTCTGCTGCTTCCTCCGGGCCGTTCCAACGAGGTAGAGGATATACGGCTGAAGGTGCAGCACACAGGTGTGATCCGTAACTTAGAGGCGCGCAGGAAAAGGAACGACGGGGCCATCATTGAGGTTGCTCTCGCGGTCTCGCCGATCAAGGATGGGACGGGAGGCATGATAGGCTTTCTCCATTTGGCCAAGGACATTACGGAAAAAAAGCGGTATGAACAGAGGCTAAGAGAGCTTGATAAGATGAAATCGGACTTTGTCTCGAACGTCTCTCACGAGCTAAGGACACCGCTTACCGCAATCAAAGGCTCCGTGGACAACATGCTTGATGGCATCACAGGCCAATTGAACGAAAAACAGATACGATATCTTGCACGGATCAAGTCAAACGCTGATCGGCTCGCCCGGCTCATCAACGATATCCTGGATCTGTCAAGGATCGAGGCCGGGAAGATCGATCTTAAGCCGACTGTCTTGCCGCTTGTAGCTCTGGCCAAAGAAGTCACAGAAAGTCTGAGGGCGGTAGCCGTAGAGAAGCTCATCGTTCTTGAAGTTGCTTCTGCTGATACCAGCGTGGCTGCCTGGGCCGACCGAGATAAAATCACCCAGGTGCTGGTGAACCTAATCGGCAATGCCCTCAAGTTCACGCCGCCCCATGGCCACGTGAGCGTGGCCATCGATAGGAACGGTGATGAATGGGTAAAGGTCTCCGTTGCAGACACGGGTCCGGGCATTCCTCCGGAGGAGGCAAGCAGAATCTTCGATAAGTTTTATCAGATTGCCAAGGTGGGCAAAGCCAGAGGGACCGGGCTTGGCCTCGCCATCTCCAAGGCCTTGGTGGAGATGCACGGCGGGGAGATTTCGGTGCATTGTAATGCAGACAGGGGGAGTACGTTTTCCTTTACCCTGCCCGCCCAACAGCCGTTTAAACTTGAAGTGCCCGCCCGTTGAAGAGGTACGCTATGGCACTAAAAGTGCTTGTCGTCGATGACGAGGAAGATATCGTGGAGGTCATTCAGGATCGACTCGAGGCCTATGGATTCACCGTGGTCACGGCCGGGACGGGCGTGGAGGCGTTAAAGAAGCTATCGATGGAAAGATTCGATGGTATCTTCTTGGACGTTAAGATGCCGGAGATGGGTGGCATGGAAGTCCTGGAGGAGATCCGCAAGAAAGATAGGAAAATCCCGGTCATTATTATCACCTCGTCTTCCACCCGAGAAGCAGCGATCGAAGCGATCGCTAAAGGGGCCAATGAATATGTCCTTAAGCCCTTCGAGTGGGAGGAGTTAAAGGCCAAGATTGAGAAGGTCTATAACATTGTCCTGTAGAGATAGGCATGGTCCTGTAGAGATAGGCATGGAATCCTTTGGCGGCACTATACTTGTCGTTGATGATGACCCGGATATCCGGGAGGTCTTAAGGGACCGCCTGGAATCCCTTGGGTACGAGGTATCCGTGGCCTCCGACGGCAAGGAGGGCTTACAGCTCCTGGGGAAACAGAACCCGCAGATGATTCTCTTAGACATCGAGATGCCCGAGATGAACGGGCTGGAGGTGCTGAGGGAGATCCGCAAGAGGGAGACCGACGTTACCGTGGTGATGATTACGGCCTACGGAACTATCGAGAGGGCAGTCCAGGCCATGAAGGAAGGAGCCTATGATTTTATCCCCAAGCCCTTTGAAGCGGACCATGTAGCCCTTATCGTGCAAAAGGCCTTGGAGCGGGAAGGACTCAAGAGGGGGGTGGAGATACTTTCGGAAGAGGTGTGCGAGCGCTACCGCCTGGTCGTGGGAAGAAGCGAGAAGATGAAGCGGGCGGTAGAGCTGGCTAGGAGGGCGGCGGGCAGCAAGGCGACGGTTTTACTGCTCGGCGAAAGCGGCACCGGCAAGGAGATCTTCGCCCGTGCCGTCCACAACTGGGGTGAGAGGAAAGGCAAGCCCTTTGTGGCCATCAACTGCGTGGGGCTTTCCAGGGACCTCCTAGAGAGCGAGCTATTCGGTCATGAAAAGGGCGCTTTTACAGGAGCGCATCAGCTTAAAAGGGGCAAGATGGAATTGGCCCATGGTGGGACGGTCTTCCTCGATGAAATCGGAGATATCTCCCCTGAGCTTCAAACCAAGCTGCTGAGATTTCTCCAGGAGCGCGAGTTTGAGCGGGTCGGCGGAACCATACCCATCCGTGTGGAGGTAAGGATTATTGGCGCCACAAACCGCGATTTGGATGCGGCGGTCCGTGAAGGACGCTTCCGCGAAGACCTTTACTATCGTCTCAACGTTGTCCCCATCACGCTTCCTCCCTTGAGAGAAAGAAGGGAAGACATCCCGGTTCTGGCCCAGGATTTCTTGCAGCGGTTTTCTAGGGAGGCAAAGAAGAACTTCACTGAGATAACCTCGGAGGCTCAGGAAAAACTGCTCGCCTACGACTGGCCTGGAAACGTGCGTGAGCTAGCCAATGTCATCGAGAGGGCCATGGTTTTGGGGGAGGGTCCGAAGTTGACTTTGCGTCATCTCCCTCCCAGGATTTCGGTCGGAGAATCGACGGCTGGCTCCGATAACCCGTCTTATCGGGAGGCTATTGATGCCGCCAAAAGGGAGTTGATTCGAAAGACTCTCACCGAAACTCAGGGAAATCGCGCCGCCGCAGCCAAGGCCCTGGGTCTGCAGAGAACCTATCTGTCGAGGCTGATAAAAACCCTCCGAATCAGTTAACATTTTTATACTTGACCGTATCTTCAAAGATACGTTTGTCCCTCTTCCTCACAGGCCCAATTAAATTCACCTGCCAGAAATTCATCTGCTAGTTCAGCAGCTTCGTCTCAGTCTACAGCCATCTGCCAGGACTGGCACATCTCTTGCTGTTCGATTCGGGCAAGGGCTGAAAAACAGGGAGGGAAGGATCATGGCAGGACAAATCTTGGTTTCTCTGAAAAAGAATGACCGACTCGAGCAGGTCATCCCCTATCTTGAGAAGATTGCCCAACCGGGGATGAAGGTGGTTTTCCTCATGCGTTATCCGGCGGATGGTGGTTTTGAGTGGTTGAGGGATCATTGGGTGACCACAGAGTCCGTGGAGGAAGCCAGGCGCGCGGGTGAAAAGATCAGGAAGAGGTATGGATTGGCAGAGCAGGAGCGACTCGCCGAACACAAGGTTTTTCTCGCTCAAGAGACTTTGCGCAAGAAGGGTGTGGAGATAGCCGCAGATGTTTACGTGGGTTCTTTGAGAAGAGCGGTGAAAAATTACAGCCTTAAAGGGGATGTCCATTTGATCATGATGCGGCCGAGAATTGGTCTTGCCATGATGAAACTCCTGCACAAGACGGTCCCTATTTTCGGCTTGTTCTATCAACCCAGCTTTTCTCCCATGCTCCTGCTCCATCCGGATCAGGTACTTTAGAGGGAGGGCATGAAAGCGTGCCCTTGGAGGAGGGGATTATGCCAGGACAAATACTGGTCGCACTGAAAAGAAATGATCGCCTCGAGCAGATCATCCCTTACATTGAAAGGGTTGCCCAGCCGGGGATGAGGGTTGTTTTCCTTGTGCCTTATCCGGTGGAGACGCGGCTGTGGGTCCAAGATCACTGGGTGGTCACCGAATCCCCGTTGGAGGCTCTGCTGATGGGCAGAAAAATCGTGGAGAACTACTCCTGGGAGATGCAAAAAAGATTGGCCGAACACAAGGTGTTTCGTGCCCAGGATGCTTTACGTAAAAGAGGGGTGGAGATCGCAGTGGATGTTTATGCGGGTAGTTTGAGAAGGGTGGTCGGGGATTACATGGCTAAAGAAGATGTCTGTTTGATCATGATGCAGTCGGGGAGTGGTCTGGCGGTGGTGAGGTTCCTACATAGGATGCTCTCTCTTTTCGGCCTGTTCAAAAGGCCCAACGTCTCTCCCGTGCTACTGCTCCACCCGGATCAGGGGGCCTAGGGTGAAGGATGCAGGAGAAAGCCAATTGTGACAAAAGTTCTTATTGTTGAAGATCACCCGGAAATGCGGAAGCTCCTTGTCTCGCAGATCGAGCTGATGGGCTTCTCGGCCGTCCCAGCCGGGGATGGTAGGGAGGGAGTGGAGAAGGCGATACAGGAAAAGCCCCATTTGATCCTTATGGATATTGAGCTGCCCGGCGTGGACGGGTTGGAAGCTGTCCGTATCCTGCGCTCCAATCCCGAGACCCAGAATATTCCCATATTGGTTGCCGCAGCCCTTTTTAGAGAATCCGATCTTAGATCCTGTATTGAGGCGGGCTGCGACGATTACATCGTTAAGCCGTTTTCCTTTCAGGAACTCCAGGCCAAGGTTCAAAGACTTCTCCTTGTTCCAAAACCCAAAGGTTAACCAGGCCTCTCTTTTTTTATGAAGCATTTTTGCTACTGGGGTGTAGCAAAGAAGCTACTTTTCACCATCGGCGCACAGGCCCAATCAAATCCATTCTCAAAGATTTCCGCCGTAATCTTGGTATCTTACTTCAAGTTGGCGCGCATCTCCCACTATTGGCATGTAGCTTGCGCTATGTTCCACAAGCACTGGTTGCCTAGAGCGAGAAAGTAGAGTTGACAGGGGGTAGCAGCCGTGAAATAAGGCAGATGTCCTGGTGTTTGTTTGATTCGCGATTGCCGATTTTAGATTTCGGATTGAGTCTCGAATAAGATTCCCTCTCCCTTGGGAGAGGGCTAGGGTGAGGGAAATTCATGAAGAATAGAATCATCACTATTACGCTTGGCGCTCTGCTCTTTGCGCTTAGCGTCCCCGCCCAGGCGCAGCAGGCTGGAAGAATTTACCGTGTCGGTTATCTAACCACGCGCTCGGATGCGAGCGAAAGGCACCGGATTGCTGCTTTCCAAGAGGGGCTGCGAGAGCTGGGATAT
>Ga0114945_10002493_pt1 | contig 10801 bp, 10 predicted proteins | sample OV2TP3_FD_87194 | JGI IMG/M metagenome (GOLD analysis project Ga0114945, IMG submission 87194) | Hot spring microbial communities from Beatty, Nevada to study Microbial Dark Matter (Phase II) - OV2 TP3 | ecosystem: Environmental > Aquatic > Thermal springs > Hot (42-90C) | place: USA: Beatty... | reverse complement strand
TAAATTTATTGATTTTGTGCCACAATGTTTATATATTTATCTGGATTTTGATTTTATATGAAGATTTATGATTTTGAAGAATGTCTGTATTATATTTTTAATAGATTCATTTCTGCGTACTGGAATTAATTCTTTTTCTGAAGGTTCAAAATGATTAAAACACAAACCCATAATCTAGAGGAATTGCAAGCAGGAAGTATAATCCCAATAGTTGAAACTCTTCCTTACGCTCTTAATCCAGTCGAGTATTTTGCAAAATTATCTGATAATGGAAGGAATAAAAATTGCATTATGTTTGAGTCAGCAAGCATTGTGCCAAAATACGGCGAGAGAAGTGTAGGCAGCAGCAGCCCGTGCTTAAGAGTAACCGGGAAGAATGAAAATTTTGAGATAATTGCTTTAAATGATATCGGAGGAAGGTTTATAAAATTCCTTAATGGGGATTTTGATTTTTGTGATGAGATAAAATATGAAGAAAACAGAATCTATGGCAAGCTTAGGCCCAAAAGACGAATGGCGAGTGAGGATGAAAGGCTAAAATTGGTTAATCATGCGGAAATTTTCAGAAGAATAGTTTTCAAGTTTAAGCCTTCTGAAAAGCCGTTTGTGCCGTATAGCGGTTTATTTGGAGCAATATCTTATGATTTTATAGACCAATTCGAGGATTTGCCTAAGAGTAAGAACGACTTGACAAACGATCCAGACTATGTTCTTTATTTTCTTGATAACTTGTTTTTTATAGACCACAAGGAAAACAAGACATATTTTGTTGCAAATGCATTGAATATTGATGAGAACAGTGTCTTGGATGAATGTATGGCTAAGATAGACCATTACAAGAAAATCGCATTAAATAAAAATTCAATGCTAAATAACAACAATAATGAAGATTTCATCACGAACGGAATACAATCCAATATTAGTAATTCAAAAATATTAACTGACACTGATAAAAAAGAATTTATGAAACTCGTAGGGGAAATAAAAGAGCACGTTAAAGCAGGCGATGTTTACCAGGCAGTTTTGTCAAGAACAATAATTTCTGAATTCAAAGGTGAGCCATTTGAAGTATATAAGAGATTAAGAAAGATAAACCCAAGCCCTTATATGTTTTACATCAATTATGACAGTGGAATTCTTCTTGGCGCTTCTCCTGAAACATGCCTAAAAGTTGAAGGCGATAAGGACAAGATTGTTGAAATAAGGCCTATTGCAGGAACAAAGCCAAGAGGATTGATTAATAATAAAGTGGATTTTGATTTGGACTCGAAGTACGAAGCTGAATTGAAAATAGATAAAAAAGAGATTTCAGAACATATAATGCTTGTTGATTTGGCAAGAAATGATATAGCAAAGATTTCAAAACCTGGCAGCAGATATGTTGACGAGACTTTTGTAGTTGAAAAGTATTCTCATGTCCAGCATTTGGTTTCCAATGTTGTCGGAACTTTAAAGCCAAACCTTGACGCTTTGCATGCTTATACTGCAACCATGAACATGGGAACTTTGACAGGTGCTCCAAAGGTGGAAGCAATGAAACTGCTTAGAAATTATGAAAAAAATAAAAGGGGCTTTTATGGGGGCTCTGTCTGCTATATGACTCCTAGTGGAGACTTTGATAGTGCAATTGTTATCAGGTCGGTTAATATTAAGGCTAATAAGGCGTACGTTAGAGCAGGTGCAGGCATAGTCTATGATAGCGATCCTGAATCAGAGTTTATTGAGACTGAAAGAAAGGCTTTTGCTTGTTTGAAAGCATTGCAAAATGGTGATTAACAATGAAAGTACTTATGATAGATAATTTTGACTCCTTTACCTATAATCTTGTAGATGAATTTGAGAAGAGAAATTGTCATGTTGAGGTTTACAGGAATAATATAGGATTAGAGGATTTCCAGAAAATTGTAAATGCGATAAATCCAAATTCAATAGTCATATCTCCTGGACCTTCTTCTCCGAAGGATGCTGGGATTTCAATAGATGTCATAAAGAAGTATTCAGGGAAAATACCAATTTTTGGGGTTTGCTTAGGCCATCAATGCATAATAGAGGCATTCGATGGGGTTGTTAATAGAGCACCTGAGGTTGTGCATGGAAAGCCTTCCAGAATAACTCATGACAACAAATCAATCTTCCAGAATATTGAAAATCCATTCCAGGTTGGAAGATACCATTCACTTGCCGGAATTAAGATTCCAAACGAGCTTTTAGTAAGTTCAGAATCTGATACCGGAATTGTGATGGGAGTTCGCCATAAAAATTTCTTTGTCGAAGGAGTTCAATTCCATCCTGAAAGCATTTTAACGCCAAATGGTGGGTTATTGATTGAAAATCTAATCGGGGAATTACGATGATACAGGAGGCGATTTCAAAATTAGCTGAGAAAAAGGATTTGCTTGAGAGTGAAGTAGCCAAAGCAATGGAAGATATTATGGAAGGCAAAGCTACCACTCCACAAATCAAGGAATTTCTGCTTGGGCTGAAATCAAAAGGTGAAACAATTGACGAGATAACTGCCTGTGCTAAAGTAATGAGGCAAAAATCAGTAAAAATTGATCCTGATGTGAATCATCTAGTAGATACATGCGGAACTGGTGGTGACAACTCTGGAACTTTTAATATTTCAACTGCAGCTGCTTTTGTCGCAGCAGGAGCAGGTGCATCAGTTGCAAAGCATGGCAATCGTTCTATTAGCTCAAAATGCGGAAGCGCTGATGTATTAAAGGCTTTAGGTGTTAATATAGAATTAGAGCCTGATAAAGTCAAAGAATGCATAGAAAAAGCCGGAATTGGTTTCTTGTTTGCGCCCAAGTTTCATCCTGCCATGAAATATGCAATGGATGCAAGAAAAGAGCTTGGTGTAAGGACTGTTTTTAATATACTTGGTCCATTAACAAATCCTGCAGGCGCTAAATCGCAATTAATTGGTGTTTTTGATCCTAAACTGCTGCCTTTGATGGCTAATGCCTTGAAAAACCTTGGAAGCAGACATGCTGTAGTTGTAAACGGGAATGGTTTGGATGAGATAACTTTAAGCGGCAAAACTGAAGTGCTTGAATTAAAGAATGGAGTTATAGAGAATTACCATCTTAATCCTGAAGAATATGGGTTTAAGCTATGTTCGATTGAAGAACTGAAAGGAAATACGCCTGAAGAAAATGCTTCCATCATAATAGATATTCTGAATGGCTTTAAAGGGCCTAAACGAGATGTTGTTGTGTTGAATGCGGCAGCTGCGTTACTAACAACAGGCCTGGCAAAAGACTATGAAGGAGCTATAGCTCTTGCTGCCTGGTCAATAGACACAGGAAATGCAGTGAAGAAATTAAATGAATTAAAGGAGTTTACCAATAATGCTTAACAAAATAATTGAAAATAAACGGAAGGAAGTTGAATTGAATAAGAATAAACTACCCTTATCTAGTTTTAAGGACGAACTTGGTAATTCTACAAGAAAATTTAAGGATGCATTATCAAAAGATAAGTTAAATCTTATTGCTGAGTTTAAAAGAGATTCGCCATCAGGAAATATAAAGAACAATAAATTCAACGCTGAAAAAATAATAAATATCTATAATAAATATGCCGATGCAATTTCTGTATTAACAGAAAATAAATTCTTCTCTGGCAGCCCAGAAGACATGAAAAAAGTAAGTGATTTAACCCATCTGCCTATACTAAGAAAAGATTTTATAATCGATAAATATCAGATACATGAATCAAGATTATATAATGCAGATGCTATTTTGCTTATAGCTTCAGTTCTTTCAAAAGAGCAAATTGATAATTTTATTGAAATTGCTTCAAATTATAATATGGATTGTTTAGTTGAAGTGCATACAGAAGATCAATTAGATAAAGTTCTTGAAACAAAAGCCAAAATAATTGGAATAAATAACAGGAATCTGGATACTTTGGAGATGGACTTGAATACAACTTTGAAACTTGCAGGTAAAATTCCTCCAGATAAGATAATAGTAAGCGAAAGCGGAATTAAGGATAATGATTATGTCAATAAAATAAAAGATAAAGTGAATGCAATTCTTGTAGGTTCAACATTCATGAATTCCAATAATATAGAAAAGGAAATAATACAGCTAGTAAAATGACTAAAATAAAGATTTGTGGAATAACAAATTATGAAGATGCACAAAATTCCGAAGATTTAGGAGCAGATTTTTTGGGGTTTAATTTCTACAGCAAAAGCCCAAGATATATTGATTATATGGATGCTAAGGATATCATCCATAAATTGAATGGGAAGTCAAAAATTGTTGGGGTTTTTGTTAACGAAACAATTGACAATATAAAAAAGATTGGTAAAATGTGCAGTTTGGATTTAATCCAATTATCAGGAGACGAAAGCACCGACGTTGCAATTCAATTAAAGAAAAAAATCAACAAAAAAATAATAAAATCATTCAGAATTAAAAATAAAATTGACTCTAATTTAATAAACTCATTTAATTCCGACTATATAATGCTTGATTCCTTTAAGAAAGGCTTTTACGGCGGCACAGGAGAAAATTTTGATGTGGATGCTGTTAAAGGCATAGATAGCAGAAAATTGTTCCTGGCGGGAGGATTAAATGTTAGGAATGTTAAATCAGCCATTCAGAAATTAAATCCATTTGCTGTTGATGTATGCACAAGTATAGAATCTTTGCCTGGGAAGAAGGATTTTAGCAAAATGAAGCAGTTTATAGAGGCAGTCAAATGAAATCTCTAGGGAAATTCGGACAATTTGGAGGAGTATTTGTTCCTGAAACACTTATTTCGGCATTGGAAGATTTGGAAGATGCTTTTTTAAGATTAATAAATGATAGAAAATTCAACAAAGAATTGAAGGAACTGCTTCAAAAATATGCAGGGAGGCCAACACCGTTAACTTTTTGCTACAATCTAAGCAGAAAGCTTGGCTGCAGAGTTTATCTTAAAAGAGAGGATTTGCTTCACAGCGGCGCTCATAAAATAAACAATGCACTTGGGCAGGCTTTGCTTGCAAAGCACCTTGGAAAGAAGAGGTTAATTGCAGAGACAGGCGCTGGCCAGCATGGAGTTGCGGTTGCAACAGCAGGCGCAAAGCTTAATTTCCAAACTGATATTTACATGGGAACAAAAGACATTGAGAGACAAAAGCTAAATGTTCTTAGAATGAAGCTTCTCGGAGCAAATGTCATTCCTGTTGATAGCGGCTCAAAAACTTTGAAGGATGCGATAAATGATGCTCTAAGAGACTGGACTGCAAATGTTCAGAATACGCATTATCTGCTTGGCTCTGTACTTGGACCACATCCGTTTCCGAGCATGATAAAATTTTTTCAAAGCGTTATAGGAAATGAAACAAAAAAACAAGTACTTAAGGCAGAAGGAAGACTGCCTGACTTTATTATAGCGTGTGTAGGCGGCGGAAGCAATGCGATTGGCATTTTTAATGAATTCATTAACGACAAGAATGTCAAATTAATTGGCGTAGAAGCGGCTGGGAAAGGAATAAAAACAAAAGAGCATGCGGCAAGATTTGCAGACCCAGAGCTTGGAAGGATTGGAATAATCCACGGAACAAAAACATTTGTGCTGCAAGACAAATACGGACAAATACACAACACTTCTTCGATAGCAGCAGGGCTTGATTATTGCGCTGTTGGCCCAGAGCACAGTTTACTTCGTGAGATTAAAAGAGTTACTTATGATTATGCAACTGATGAAGAAACTCTTAATGCCTTCAAGATGTTAAGCAGGGAAGAGGGAATAATTCCAGCACTGGAATCTGCGCATGCGGTTGCTTATCTTTTAAAAGCCGCAAAATCGATGAAAAAAGATGATATTGTTATTATAAATCTTAGCGGCAGAGGGGATAAGGATCTGGAGCAGGTTGAGGAATTGATAAGTTAAAAAATGCGTTAACGAAAATTCCATTTATAAGAATACAATATGAAAATTAATAAAATTAAAAATCCAAAATGAAATCCTATACAGAAGTTTTTTCAGATTTAAAAAGGAGGAAAGAAGGCGCTTTGGTAGCTTTTGCTGTGATTGGTGATCCTGATTATGAAACAAGCCTAAAAATTGCAGTAAAAATAGCAGTTTCAGGAGCTGATATACTGGAATTAGGAATTCCTTTTTCTGACCCAATTGCTGACGGCAAGACAATACAGGCAGCTGATGTAAGGGCTTTGGAGAATGGAATGAATACAGATAAAGCATTTGAATTCGTTAAGGATTTAAGGAAGTACACAGATGTTCCAGTTGGATTTCTTACTTATTATAATCTAGTATGCCAGCGAGGAATTGAAAAATTCTTTCAGGATGCAAAAAAAGCAGAAGTAAACAGTATATTAATCGCAGATTTGTCCATTGAAGAATCAGGGGATGTTATTAGAGCTTCAAAAAGATCAGGCGTTGACACTGTTTTCATGATAAGCCAGTTGAGTAATGAAAATAGAATTAAAAAAATTGCGGATAATTCGAATGGGTTTATCTACCTTGTATCGCGGCTTGGAGTCACTGGAGCAAGAGATGAGCTACAGACATCTACTTTATCCTTTATTAAAAAAGTAAGAAGATTTACAAATAAGTCATTATGTGTAGGCTTCGGGATAAGCACACCGCAGCATGTGAAAGATATCATCAAGACAGGAGCTGATGGCGCTATTATCGGGAGTGCGATTGTAGATCTGGTTGGAAAAAACTTGAAGGATAAAAGGAAAATGATTTATTATATAGGTGATTTTGTTGGGAAATTGAAAGAATCTACAAAAATTAAAAATAACTGAATACTATGGTGCATTCCATATCTATAGTCTTGAAAAAGGATTTGCCGATTGGGTTAGTTGGCAATATTTGCGCATGTATTGGGACGGGGATAGTAAATATCAATAATCAAATAATTGGACACGACATTACGACTAACGACCTTTTGTATAAAGCCATTACCAAAATTCCAATCGTAGTGCTTATTGAGAATAAGCTAGGAATTGCTGAGGTGATAAGACGAGCTAAGAGAAACAAACTGGATTTTGTTTTATATGATAAACACGCAGTTCGAGCAACAGATTACGACCAATATGAAAATGATATTAAGGCAACAAAGTCCGAAGAGAGAGAAATTTTGGGTGTTGGAATTATTGGCGAAGCGAAAAACGTCAAAAATGTGACTGGAGACCTTCCTTTATTGAGATAACAAAAAATCCGGAATTAGAAACCGAAAGCTTTAAAAATAGACATTCAATCTCAATACCAATATGGAAAGCTTAATTAATTGTTCAAATTTGAATTGTGTTTCTTTTAGGTACTTCTATTTCTGGCAGTAAGCCAGACCACTATAATTTATTACGGGTTTATGCTATCAACTCTTGATAGTAAACTGTTTTTATTTTTTAAACTAAATTATAAAATTTTGATGGAGGTCAATAAGAATGATAATCGTACTGAAACCAAACACTTCAAAGGAAGAAATTGCAAAATTAAGCGATAAAATAAAGGAAAGAGGACTGAAGCCTGTAGCATTCGATGGGGTAGAAAGAACTGTAATACACGTATTAGGGGATGTAAAAGATGATGCCGTTGATTTAGCTAACTCACAAGCTTGCGTTGAAAATGTAGTTAGGATACTAAAGCCATTCAAGCTTGCCAGCAAAGAGCATCAGGCTCAGAAGACTGTAGTAAAAGTTGGAGATGTTTCTATAGGCAATGGCGATTTTGTTGTCATCGCAGGGCCCTGCTCTGTTGAGAGCGAGGAGCAGATAATGGAAGCAGCCAATATGCTGAAAAGGCTTGGAATAAAGATAATGAGAGCTTCTGCTTTCAAGCCAAGGACCTCTCCATATGATTTTCAGGGATTAGGAATAAAAGGGTTGAAGCTACTCAACAAAGTGAAAGAAAAAACGGGGATGTTAGTGGAAACGGAAGTGATGGATGTTAGAGACGTTGCGATAGCAGCAGAGTATGTTGATGTTTTAAGGGTTGGGGCAAGAAACATGCAGAACTATGATTTATTAAAAGAGCTTGGAAAAATCAACAAGCCGGTAATTTTGAAAAGAGGAATGTCTGCAACAATAAACGAGTTCATAATGGCAGCAGAATACATTTTAGTGCATGGCAACAAAAATGTAATTTTCTGCGAACGCGGAATACGAACATTCGAGACAGCATACAGGAATACGCTTGACTTGGGCGCTGTCGCAATTTTGAAGAACTTAAGCCACTTGCCAGTAATTGTTGATCCTAGCCATGCTGCAGGCAACAGAGACTTGGTTTTGCCATTGTGCAGGGCAGCGGCAGCAGTAGGCGCAGACGGACTGCTTGTTGAAGCGCATCCAAATCCGGAAAAAGCGTTGAGCGACGGAGCGCAATCGTTAAAACCCGAGCAATTAGCAAAGCTAATGGAAGAATTAAGGCCGTTATGCGAGGCAATTGGAAGGAAGTTGGCGTAAAATAGCAAAGACTAAAATAAAACAGGAAAATAAGGGCTTTATGCCCCTTCAAGCTTGACGAGTTCTTTTTGGTCAAGCTTTTTCTTGTGAAGAAAAAGGTTGTATGGAAACCATAAACGCAAAAATCAGAATGAAAGACAAAGAATACAAAATCTTCGTAGGCAGCTCTATATTAGGCAAATTAAAGGATTTCATCACTCAAAACCATGCTGGAAAGAAAATTGCAATAATTATAGGAGAAAATACAAACAAGCTGTATGGAAGCAAGATAAGTAATGGATTAAAAGAGCTAAATCCTTTATTCATTACTGTTCCTTCAGGAGAACCAAGCAAATCAAGGGGAATGAAGGAAAGGATTGAAGACAAGCTCTTAGACAACAAATTCGGAAGAGACAGTTTGATTATAGCAATTGGAGGCGGGGTTATAGGAGACCTAGCAGGCTTTGTGGCTTCAACTTTTAACAGAGGAATTCCAATAATTCATGTTCCAACGACAATGCTTGCAATGGTAGATTCCTCAATTGGAGGAAAGACTGCAATAAACACAAAGCATGGAAAGAATTTGATTGGAACAACTTATCAGCCAACTGCAGTCTTTGCCGACATGGACTTTCTGGAAACTTTATCGGATGAGGAATTCACAAACGGATTGGCTGAAGTAATAAAGATGTCAATTATAAAAGACAAGAATTTGTTTGAATCGCTGGAAAAAAATCATGAAAAAATATTAGCAAGAGATAAAGTAATATTGCAAAATATCATAAAAAGAAATATTGAACTGAAAAAAGAAGTTGTAGAGGAAGATGCAGAAGAAAAAGGATTAAGACAGATTCTAAACTTTGGCCACACTTTCGGCCATGCTCTGGAAGCATACTACAACTACAAAATCAGGCACGGTTATGCTGTAAGCCAGGGAATGCTTGTAGAGTCAAAGATATCTGTTGCAGTCAATAATCTAAATAGGAATGAAGAAGAAAAAATAAGGAATTCAATAAAAATCTTTGGCTTCCCGTTAACAGTAAATTTAGACGTGAAGACATCTAAAATTATTGAAATAATGAAATCTGACAAGAAATCATTGAGCAATAAACCTAGATTTGTTTTAATAGACGAGATAGGTAAAGTAAAAACAGAAGGTAATACATTCTCATTTGAAGTTGAAACTGAGGTAATAATAAAAGCTGTTGAACAGTGCAAAAATTAATATGACCAAAAGACAGGAAATCTAATAAAATGATTGAGATAACTCCTGTTAAAAATCTTAATGCAACAGTTTCAGTTCCTGGCAGCAAATACATAGCCAACAGGCTCTTGATAATATGCGCGCTGGCAAATGGGAGTTCAATTCTAAAAAATGTGCCGGAAAATGATGATATTAATAATGCAATAAATGCCATTAAGCAATTCGGAATAAAAATAGAAAAAGATAATGATATTGTAACAATCAATGGAACAAATGGAAATCTAAAAGCTCCTGAAAATCAAATAAATGTAGGAGATTCAGGCACTTTGCTGAGGTTTATTTGTGGATTTGCAGCTTTAGCAAAAGAAAATACTACTATTACCGGAAGCAAAAGAATCCAGGAAAGGCCTATTTCTGATTTATTAAGAAGTCTTGGTGATTTAGGAATAAAATCCGATTCTAAGAATGGCAATGCACCGATAACAATCGAAGGAGGCAATCTTAAAGGCGGGAAAACAACAATCAAAGGAAATGTAAGCAGCCAGTTCATAAGCTCGCTTCTTATGATAGCACCATTTGCCAAAAATGATGTTGAAATAAATGTAGAAGGAAAATTAGTATCTTCAGAATACATTAACTTAACAATTAATCTAATGAAAGAATTTGGAGTAAAAGTTGAACGGAATGGAAATAACTTCAGAATTAAATCCAATCAAAAATACAAATCGAAGAACTTTACAATTCCATCCGACTGGGCTTCTGCAAATTACTTTTTAGCAGCTGCAGCTATAGTTTCAGGAAAGGTTAGAATAAATAATCTTGATTTGAAATCAAACCAGCCTGAATCCGGATTTATAGACTTGCTTGTAAGGATGGGATGCAAGGCTAATTTAGAAGAAAATTCAATAGAACTTACTGGAAATAACAAACTAAAAGGGATAGAAGCAGATATGTCTTCAATGCCCGACTCTGTACAGACATTAGCTATTGTTGCATTATTTGCATACGGAACAACAAAGATAAGGAATATCAGTAATCTCAAATTTAAGGAATCCGATAGAATAAAAGATACTGCAACGGAATTAATAAAATTAGGAGCCAATGTAAGGGTAGATAAAAGTAATATCGAGATAAAAAATTCAAAAATTAAGCCAGCAATTATAGATACACACAATGATCACAG